>VAPR01000106.1_pt1 | contig 57053 bp, 41 predicted proteins | sample 3380701 | NCBI WGS metagenome assembly VAPR01 (sample SAMN11536904, study PRJNA540576) | hot springs metagenome | isolation source: hot spring wet sediment | place: Spain: Lobios | collected 2014-01
GGGAGCAGGACTGGCAATTGCTGGAGTATGAGTTGGGCCAGGCACAGGAGTATGTGCTGCGGCAAGAGCTAACGGGGCAGGACTGGTTTGAGCCGGGGCTGTTTCCGGGGCTGATTTTCCGGCTTGGCCCTCTGGCAAGCGGCGAGTACAAGCAAGCGGTAAAGGGTCAGGCGAGACGGTTGTTATAATTCGGGCGGTGCATGCTGGAGGGCGAAATGATGTCAGTGGCGACGGGGCAGAAACGAACGAAGCAGCAGCGACTGGTGCCTCGGTGGACGGTGGAGCAATACCTGGCCCTGTCGGAGGATGATGAGAAAAGCGAGTTGATTGACGGGGTGCTCATCGTGTCGCCAAGCCCGGGTTTCTGGCATCAGGACATCACGCATCGGCTTCTGCACCTTCTCGAACGGTGGGTTTACGCAAACGATCTGGGGCAAATCTGGTTCGACCTGGACATGGTGCTGGACGAAAAACGCGGCATCGTGTACCGCCCCGACCTGGTGTACTTGAGCAAAACTCACCTCCACCGTCTGCGGCGGGAACGCATCTTCGGCCCTGCCGACCTGTGCGTGGAAATCATTTCCTCCAGCGATAAACCGCAGGTGCTGCTTCGCAAACACCAGGACTACGCCCGTTACGGTGTTCGCTGGTACTGGGAAATTCACCGCTGGGAGCAGGACTGGCAATTGCTGGAGTATGAGTTAGGGCAGGCACAGGAGTACGTGCTGCGGCAAGAGCTAACCGGGCAGGACTGGTTTGAGCCGGGGCTATTTCCGGGGCTGATTTTCGGGCTTGGCCCCCTGGCAAGAGGCGAGTACAAAAAAGCTGTCAAGGGCAAAGCGCGGCGGATAATCTGAAATACTCTGGAGATGTGCCATGACCTGGACACGCAGAGAATTACTGCAACGGGCGGCATGTGGCTTTGGTTACCTGGCTTTCGCAGGACTTGCCGCTCAGGCATCGGCCAGTGACAACCCATTGGCCCCGAAACCACCGCATCATCCGCCGCGAGCAAAGCGGGTCATTTTCCTGTTCATGCACGGCGGCCCTTCACACGTAGATACATTCGATTACAAGCCGAAACTCCAGCAAGATGATGGCAAGGATGCCCCGGTTGATCCGAAGACCTTCAACGCTTCTGCCGGCACCAGCAGGCGGCTAATGGCCAGCCCCTGGAAGTTCCGTCAGCATGGGGAAAGCGGCCTGTGGATTTCCGAGCTGTTTCCAGAAGTGGCTCGGCACGCAGACGAGCTATGCGTCATCCGCAGCATGCACACCAACGGGCAGAGTCATGGCCAGGCAGTTCTGATGCTGCATACCGGAAGCGAGAATCTGACCCGGCCTTCGATGGGTTCGTGGATCGTGTATGGTCTGGGTACGGAAAACAGCAGTCTGCCTGGCTTCGTGACCATTTGTCCGCCCCGTGGACATGGTGGTGCCCAGAACTACGGTAACGCTTTCCTGCCCGCCATTTATCAGGGCACCGCCATCGGTAATGCTGACACACCTGCCAGCGCTGCCCAGATTCGTTTTTTGCATCACCCTTATTTGCCGACGGATGTACAACGTCAGCAACTCAATTTCCTGCAACGGCTCAATCAGGAGCACCTTCGGCGGGCTGGCGAGGATGAACAGTTGGAAGGAGTAATCCAGTCGTATGAACTGGCCTTTCGTATGCAGCGGGTCGCACCGGAAATTCTCGACTTGTCGCGGGAGTCGGCGGCGACACGCAAACTCTACGGCATTGACGAAAAGCCGACCGACGACTTTGGTCGGCAATGTCTGATGGCCCGTCGGCTGATCGAGGCCGGTGTCCGTTTCGTACAGGTGTCGCATAGCTTCAAGTGGGATCAGCACGGTAACCTGAAGGCTGGACACGAACGCAACGCTAAAGAAGTGGATAAACCTATCGCTGCTTTGCTGACCGACCTGAAAGAGCGTGGCCTACTGAAAGACACCCTGGTCCTGTGGGGCGGTGAGTTTGGCCGAACGCCCATGGCTCAGGGCAAGGACGGTCGCGATCACAATCCCCAAGGGTTCACCATGTGGCTGGTAGGGGGTGGTGTCAAATCCGGTTTTGCTTACGGCAACACGGATGATTACGGACACAAGGCGGTCGAACATCCCGTGCACATGCACGACCTGCACGCGACCATCCTCTGGCTGCTCGGCCTGGACCACGAAAAACTGACCTTCCGCTATGCCGGTCGGGACTTCCGCCTTACTGATGTCCACGGTCGGGTCGTGCACGACATTATGAGTTAGTGCACCGCTTTCCCAACGCAACCACCGCGAGCCATCGCAACGCCCCGCGAAAAAACGGTGAAACTAGACGCCAAGCCCCCAACGCTGGCTAATGAGCGTGCCGCTCCGGTTAGTTGAGAGCAACCGAATTCAATCTGACGGATGCTCTTTCGGCCAATGAGCCTGTAACCGGCGCTGCTAAAAGCCCAGCAGTTTCGTATTGAAAGGCGTGGTTGTTCCCACCTGGGGTTGCTGTCGCCACCGCCGATCGCCGGCGAGGTATCTATCGAGGTAGCTACTTATCCACTCCTCGGCTTTGTAGTTGGCTACGCCCGTCAGCAAACGATGACCAACAAGTTTGCTTTTGATGACGTTAGTACCGGTGCCTCGTTCTTCGTATTTTTTCCTGAGCGTTTCTGGACGAATGTATGTCAAGGTTCGGCTCCAGGCGGACTGACTGCGTTTATCCTCGACGCTTACGTTATTGGCCATAGGCGTGTCTCTGAGGTCCGGCACTTTGCTGAACCAAACGCCAAGGCGAGTTCCCAGAGGCAAAGAATTCAAGGTATCGCGGTAGCTGTAGAAGATGAAGGCAACCAGGTCTTTACCCTGCGGCTCGCTGGTTGGCAAATTGGGATCCTTGCGGCGCTGCAGATCAACGTATTCCGCGTAAGCCCAGGCAAGTGCCAAAATAGCAGTCTCTTCGCAGGCGACGATCACTGTGCTGGCCGAGTTGCAATCACCGCCATTATTGGCCAGGTTCAGCCAATCCTTGGCGGCAATCAAATCGTTGCCCATGCTGAGAAAATGCTGTATCTGAGTAAACTGCTTGGCATCCACAGTCGAGGGTGGGTTGGCGCGATTGACGGGCAAATTGATGGTATCCCAGAACTTCGGCTCCACCTGGATGCTTTCGCCGTGACCACGAAAGTCAAAGGTAAGCACAGCGTATCCTTTTTCCTGCAAGGCCTCGATGAAAGCCGGCGGGAAGTTCTTGCGGCTGAGGGTGTCTTTGGTGTCAGACCGTCCCACCGCGTGCAATAGCATGATTACCGGCCCATTACGTCCTTTGGGAGAAGGATAAAAGTCCCCCACCAATTTCACACCGTCGGGAGTTGTCGCATTGAATTTCTGTTTTTCCGGAAGTTTTTTATCCTGGGCCGGAACACTATCCTGGCGGAGTCCAAGCAGGGCTAAAGCAATTGCGAGGGCCAACCCTGATCCCAGCAGTTTTGCAGGCCGCACCATCACGCACCCCACTTTCTTGTCCAGGGTCAGTTGCTGTTGCCATCCTCGAAGCATCTTGCTGAATCTATAACGCCCGGTCGTCTCAACCTTGCTCCTGTTTCTCATGGTAGTTGCTACCATAAACCCAGTCAAGACGCACACGAGAAGGGCGCAGCCTTCGTCAGATGTTCGCGATTAGTGCCGCCGATACTGACATCGCAGGACTTCATCGGTCGGCCGTCCTGCGCGCAATGACGGCTCCAAGCAAGCCAAATCTCGCGCCCGATCCCTGTCATCTTGTCACAGTCGGCCATTTATTACCCAAAGACGGTCTAGCTCCGAAAATCCAATGTTGCCCTACGAAACGGTGGTTCCCTGTAGCCACCTGCCTTACCCCAAACTTGATTTCAGGACGAAAAGCATGAGGTTGACCGAGAAGCAAAGCCAGGGTATAGTGGCGGCTGTCATCTTGTGGGCAGATAAACACGGGAAAGCGAATCCCAGGGGTGGATAGTTAGACAATGAATTCGGGTCGAGCCAGGCTGCTGAGCACAGGCAAACCACTGCTAGCATGGCTGTGCGACCCTGTTGCAGTAAAGCCCCGTTATCTCCTGGCTTGCCTCGCAATGATTACGGTTGCCGCGGGTGCGTTTATCTTATGGCCACAACGCTGGTTTGCATTGTGGGTTGCAGAGCCTCGGGCTGCTGCGCAGCAGCCGAGTTCGGCCAACCCTGTTGTCGGAGCTGATGTAGCGCGACTGACGGAGCTTCTCTACAACCGAGCCGACCCCATCCAGCAAAGTCAGGCAGCTATTCTGCTCCTTCAACTCGATAGCCCGGAAAGCCGCGAAGTCGTGCGGCAGGGATTGCGGCGATGGGACCGAGCAGATGTCTTCCAGGCACTGGCTGGTGCTCTTCGGCTACGACGCGATCCGCAATACATCCCGCTTCTATTGCGGGCCCTCAGCTCCGAGCAGGCAGCCATCAGGCAATCAGCTATAGATGCACTCGCCCGAATGGATTATCGGCTGGTGGTGAGACCTTTAGTGGCGATAGCGGAAGACGCCACGGCTAGCATGACCGCGCGTCAAGCTGCCACCACGGCACTGGCACGCACACAACAACGGGCCGCTATTGCTCCGCTCTTGAGTTTGCTGAGCTCCGAAGCCCCGCCGGTGCGTGAAGCGGCAGCTGCTGCACTGGAGGAGCTGACCGGCTTGAATTACGGGCTGGATGTCAACCGCTGGCAGCAGTGGTGGCAACAGCACAAGGACGTTACCGATGAAGAATGGCTGGCGGCCCGCAATGCCGCTCTGTCTGATCAGGTGCGGCGATTGAATGCCGAGCTGAGTCGAGCAGAAGCCTACATTGTCCAGCTTCACCAGCAAATTTACAGCAAGACGCCGCTGGCAGACCGTCTCAATCACTTCCAAACCCTGGTGCAAAGCGACTACCCAGCGGTGCGTGTGCAGGCGATTGTCTGGATGGTCGAATCGTTACCGGAACTGGATTCCGCCCAGCAAAAGCAGATTACCCGTTTATTGCTCCAGCTAACCGAAGATGGCGTGGAAACCGTGCAACGGCAGGCGGTACTGGCTCTGGAAAAGCGGCTCGAGGATCCTCAGGTACTCGGGCGGTTGCTCACGGTCCTCGAGCAGGGGAGCGTATCGGTGCGGGCAGCGGCGGCGCGGAGCCTGGGACGATTGCCCAGCTCGTTACAGCAACCCGAGCGGATGGCCCCGATTCTAGCGGCGTTGCAAAAAGCTCTCAAAGACCCATCCCTCACCGTAGTTGCAGAAGCTACTGAGAGCATCGGCGCTACGGGTGCTCCCCAGGCAGCGCTCATTCTCGCGGAACTGCTCCGCCATCCTTCGGAAGGTGTTCGCCAAGCAGCAGCGCGAGCGTTAGAGCCGATCGCCGATGAGCGGGTACTACCAGATTTGCTCCAGGCCCTGGGCGACAGTGCTGCCAGCGTTCGTTTTCACGTGGTCGGTGCTCTGGGCCGGATTGGTGTGCTGGGAAATGACCAGCGAAAAGCGGAGATCGCAAAGCGATTGCAAAACCTTATGCTGCAGGATGGCGATCCAGGCGTGCGCAGCCGTGCGGCCGGAATTATGGGAGAACTGGGCACGCCTGCCGACTTGGTGTTTCTCTGGCAGCGCTGTCAGGCTACCGAAGACGAACGCGTCAAGCTCAAGGCCTGGTCAGCGATGCTCGATATTCTCGCCCGCAGCGGCAATCCTGATCTGGTGGCTCAATGGGATCAACTTCTGGCCCATCAGCGCGAAACAGCTCGCCGCATCGAAATGCTTACCGAAATTCGCAGCCGCTGGCAGAAGACTGAAAGTCTGCGGCCCCATCTTGACTCGATTCAGGCGTTGCTGGTGCAGGCCTACTTGGCGCAGCGACGCTGGCAAGCGGCTGGCCCACTGGCCCTGGAACTGGCTCGCCGGGCTCCTAATGACAACGAGTTGCGCCGCCGCTTACGCTGGCTGCTTGCCGCCGGCTATCTCGCACTCGAAGACAAAAAACCAGAAGAAACCCTGGCCTGGATACGTGATGCGGAAGACCTGTTACCTCGGGCCGGTGATATTGCCTTTGAGTTTGCCGTGCTCAGGCAAAAAGCGGCTCAGGTCGAAAAGCCCTGATCCAACCACAACGCTTGATTCGCTTCCACCTAATTTGCGTTGCAGCTAGGCAGAACCCGTCCCGGCCAATGCAATCGTGATTCGTGCCCTTGCATTTTGTCTTACACAACACCCCACGCGTTCTTGCCGACCCTAACAAGCGCCATGAATAACGCGGGTCGGCTGACCGGTGGCCATCGGGTGATCCTGCCGATCATTGGGCCAGCTATCGCCTGGTGGGCCGGCGATCGTCCAGGCCGTATTGTGCTGCCGTACCCAATGCTTCTTCGATGCGTAGCAACTGGTTATATTTGCACGTGCGATCGGTGCGACTGGGTGCGCCGGTTTTGATTTGGCCGGCATTCGTCGCAACGGCCAGGTCCGCGATGGTGGTGTCCTCGGTCTCGCCGCTACGGTGGCTGATGACCACACCAAAACGGTGGCGTTTTGCTAGCTCCACAGCCTCCAGCGTTTCCGTAAGGGTACCGATCTGATTCACTTTGACGAGAATGGCGTTGGCAGCTTTTTCCTGAATCCCCCTTCGCAGTCGCTTGACATTGGTAACGAAGAGGTCGTCCCCGACGAGCTGAACCTGTTCCCCCAGTGCAGCGGTCAGCTTCTTCCAGCCATCCCAATCGTCTTCTGCCAAAGCGTCTTCCAGGGAATAGATCGGCCAGCGCTGGCAAAGGCGCTTCCAGAAGTCAATCATTTCATCGCTGGTACAGATGCGGTCAGGCTGGCTCTTGAAAAAGCGATAAGCCTGCTTTTCTTTGTCGAACATCTCACTGCAGGCAGGATCGAGAGCAAACCAGACATGTTCGCCGAGTTTATAACCGCTACGCTCCACTGCTAACGCCAGCACTTCCAGCGCCTCTTCGTTGCTCTTCAAGTTAGGGGCAAATCCACCTTCATCACCGACTGCGGTACTCAAACCGCGACTTTTCAACACTTCCTTGAGCCGGTGAAAAATCTCCACGCCCATGCGCAAACCCTCAGCAAAGCTGGTAGCACCCCAGGGCATGATCATGAATTCCTGCAGGTCCACGTTGTTGTCCGCGTGTTTACCACCATTCAGAATGTTCATCATCGGCACAGGCAAAACATGGGCATCCGGCCCGCCGAGGTAGCGCCACAACGGTAAGCGTAAATGTTGAGCAGCGGCGCGCGCCACAGCCAGCGACACACCGAGAATGGCATTGGCCCCCAGCCGGGATTTGTTTTCCGTGCCATCCAGCTGACACAGTAATTCGTCCAATCGCCGTTGCTCAAAAGGCGACCAACCTCGGATTGCTGGACCAATGACCTCATTGACGTTGCGGACGGCCTGGCGAACACCTCGGCCGAGATAACGCTGTGGGTGTTGCTGGTCGCGTAACTCGACAGCTTCGTGTTCACCCGTCGAGGCCCCGCTGGGAACGGCGGCCCGGCCTACCGTACCATCGCTCAGCATCACCTCCACCTCGACGGTGGGATTGCCCCGACTGTCGAGAATTTCCCGACCTCGTACCTCGCTAATAGTGGCATGCATCACTGATTCCCTCATCTACTTCGCTGTGCTGCTGATTGACGCCTGCAAAGTGCGACCTTGTAAAGCTGCCATTATAGCGAACCGGCCAACCTTTTCACAAATGTCCGCTCGGCTTCAACAGGTCAACCACTGGCAACACGCCGACTCACGCTCTTGAGTAAGTGATCGGCATAAACGGTTACACCGACAAAGGTGGACGTAGTACAGCCTGAGACGGTGCCCTGCCATCACCACGGGGGATCGATGGCCAGCACTTGCACCGCTTGCCCAGGAACGAAGCGATTTTCTCCCGCCGGCAAACGCAATAATGCATTGGCACGGGTCAATGCTCGCAGGTCGGCCGATCCCAGCCACGGTACCGCTTGAACACGCCAGGCACCTTCGTCGAGCCACAGCTGGGCCGGATGATACGTAGGTCGGTCCGTGCGATAATAAAACTCCGCAGCGAAAGTGGCCTGGAGGTAAACCAAATGTGGTTCGCTTTTGCCGAGCATCACCCGCAGAGCTGGCCGAACAAAAAGCTCGAAGCCGACGAAGCTGCTTACCGGGTTGCCCGGTAATCCGAACACCAGCTTGTCGTTGTACACCCCGAAAAGTAACGGCTTGCCCGGCTTCAGCGATACCTTATGAAACAACAGCTGCACGCCTTCTTCCTGGAGCAGTTGCGGAACCAGATCAAGAGGGCCGACGGATACACCGCCGCTCAGGACGAGCACATCGCACTTCAATCCCTCGCGCACGAGTGGTCGGAGACTATCGAGAGTATCTCGGGCAATACCCAGATAGCGCGGCAACGCATGATTCCGGGCCACCAGTGCCGCTAACATGGCTGCGTTAGAGTTCCGTATCTGACCGGGACCAGGCGTCATTCCAGGCTCGACCAGTTCGTCTCCGGTGGGCAAAATCGCAACTACTGGCTGGCGGTACACGGGCACGGCTGTTTTTCCGACGCTGGCCAGCACGCCGATCTCCGCAGGGCGAATCACGGTTCCGGCCGACAGGATCAGCTCGCCCCGCCGCATCTCCGCTCCCTGCGGTAGCACATTCTCGCCAGCGCGAGGTTGGCGCAGCAGGCGTATGCGATCTGCACCGGCAGGTTCCACCTGTTCCTGCATAACGACAGCATCCGCACCCGCCGGAAGCATAGCGCCAGTGGTTACGCGGGCTGCTTCGCCGATGGCCAATGGTTGCGACGGCGTTGCCCCGGCCATGATTTCCATCACCACCCGGCGCTCAGACGTGTCATCCTGGCAGCGTACGGCAAATCCGTCCACGAGCGACTTGGCAAAGGGGGGACTATCGCGGTCAGCGTAAACGTCTTCCGCCAGCACCAAACCCAGCAGTGCACTGGTCAACGAGGCAACCTGCGGCGGCAACCGATGCGCCTGCGACAATACCTTTGCCAGAGCGCTTTCCACCGAATGCGGTTCATCTCGGAGCATAGTTTTCTTCAGCCAGTCCTGGCACGGCAGATTTTGTCAGTCTGATGGTAGCCAGGGAAGCACCGACTCACAGACGCAGGAAATTGGCCAGCAATTTCGGACCTTCGATCGTCAAGAAGCTTTCAGGGTGGAATTGTACGCCATGCAAAGGCCAGCTTTTATGCCGGATGCCCATGATCTCGCCTTCGGCAGTCCAGGCAGCCAGCTCAAAGTCGGGATGATTCCACGTCTCCCGGCGAATCACCAGGCTGTGATAGCGTGTGGCTTCGAACGGATTAGCCAGACCCACAAACACTCCGCGACCGTCGTGGTAAATGAGCGACGTTTTGCCGTGCATGATGCGAAAATTGCGAACAATTTCGCCGCCGAATACGTGCCCAATACACTGATGGCCCAAACACACTCCCAGAATCGGCGTTTTAGGGGCAAAATGGCGAATGACGTCATTAGAAATGCCAGCTTCGCGCGGCGTGCATGGCCCGGGAGAGATGATGATATGGGTCGGCTTCAGGGCTTCGATTTCCGGCACTGTGATCTGATCGTTGCGGAAAACGCGGATGTCGAGGCGGCTGTCGAGTTCCCCAAGCCGCTGCACCAGGTTGTAGGTGAACGAGTCGTAATTGTCTATTACGACAATGCGCATAGCGACACCTTTTGACACCGTTCAGGAAGATAAGTCCGTATCCCCAAAGGAAGTATAGGAGTACCTGGGATAATAAGGTCAATCGGGCCTGGTGTCGCGTTGTGTCGAAGCTGGTTTGCTGAAACAGAACAGATGCTTGCGTCCGCGAATGAAAATGCGACCATCAGCGATAGCCGGGGTCGCAAATACTTGTTCACTGACGCTGCCACGACCGAGCAATTGAAATTGCGGTGCTGCGGCGAAAACAAACACCTCTCCTTCTTCACTAACCGCATAAATCCGCTCACCAGCTAATACCGGCGAGGCCGAAAAGCTGCCGCCTCCTTCCAGCCGTTCCATCCAGACGCGCTCGCCAGTAGCAGACCGGACACACCCTGCAATTCCCGAATCATTTACGAAATATAAATGCTCGCCATGCGCCAGAATGGTCGGCACATAAGGCAGGAAACGCTTATTTTCCCAGACCAGATGGGATTCCGGCACTCGACCGCGGTCACCCGGACGGATGGCCACTGCATGTCGGGCACCGCCACCGTCACCACTCGTGGCGATGATCAGCCCGTTCGCATAAATCGGCGAAGCCACCGTTCGCAGCGGCATGCCATCGAACCGCCACTCCCAGTGCCAGATTTCCTTACCGTTAGCGGGGTCGTAGGCCGTGATCCCTGCCGTACTGGCTACGATCAGCTCCGGGGCATGTTGCGGTCGTTCCAGAATAAAGGGAGTAGAGTAGCAGGCACGGAATGGCTGGCGTTGCGTTTGCCAGAGCAGTTTACCCGTCCGTGCATCGTAAGCCACAATTACCGAGGTGCCATCCTGGTCGTTGGCTACGATGACTTTGCCGTCATAAACAATGGGAGAATGACCGGCTCCGTGTTGACTGGTGTACGTTCCCAGGTTTTGCTCCCAGACGGTTTTGCCGGTGAAATCGCAGGCTACCAAAATGTAATTTTCGCCGGTCCACAAAAGCGCGTAAACCCGTTCGCCATCAGTGGCCGGGGTGTTGGAGGCAAACGTGTTCTTGCGATGTTTGGGAGCGGCTTTGCCTTTCCATTGTCGCTGCCATAACACCTGTCCTGTCTCTGTCCGTATGCAGAGCAAGTACCGTTGTTGCCCATCCGTGCTCGACGATTGTACAAACAGGTAACTGCCCCAGATGACGGGTGAGGAGTTCCCTTCGCCGGGCAGAGCGACTTTCCAGGCGGCATCATCAGGTCCCTTCCACTGAATCGGCAAGTTCGTGTCCGGAGCGGTACCCTGACCGTTGGGGCCGCGGAAACGCGGCCAGTGTGCGGCCTGGACGAGTGTACTCGCCAGTATTGCGCTCACGGCCAAATAGACAAGCTGACAGCGCTGGCTCCGAATCATCATTTTGCTTCTCCACTAGCTGCAGGTGGGACTGAGCAGGCAGGAAGGCGGGGTTCACCGCTCGACGGCATTGTACCACTCCGCCCAGCGGTTGCCAGTACCCGTTATAAGCGAGACAGCCATCACCGGTTTTCGATTCTGCCCCGTGGACAACTCGACGAATCTTGTCCTGGTGATTATCGTAACGCTCAGCGGCATTTGCTATCGTGAGCCAGCGGCTCCGCTTTACTGACGCAGCCGATGCACGTGAAGCCGCACGCTGAAGCTCACATGGCACACGTGGCCTGATGCCAAGCCAGCTCAGATGGGGGGCAATCCGTGAAAACTCTCCGTGGCATTATCCCGCCGGTAGCTACTCCGATGCAGGACAACGAAGACCTGGATTTGCCGCGATTGCGCTGGTTCCTGGACTACCTGATTGAAAATGGTGTGCATGGTGTGTTCGTGTTGGGGACGAATAGCGAGTTTTATGCACTGAGCGAAGATGAAAAACAGGCTGTCATGGCCACGGCTGTCCAGCACGTGCGTGGTCGAGTGCCCGTCGTCGCAGGAGTTGGGGCAGAAACCACCCGAGAAGTTTTACGTCTGGTGCGCCTGGCCGAACGCGAACAGGTGGACGCTTTATCCATCATTACGCCCTATTTTATCAGCCCCAATCAGCAGGAGATTTACCAGCATTATCGTCGTATCGCCGAAAGCACTTCTTTGCCCATTATGCTGTACAACAATCCAGCGACCTGCAACGGTTTGCGAATCGAACCGGATACCCTGGCACGCCTGGCCGAATTACCCAACGTGATTGGCGTGAAGGATTCTAGCGGGGATTTGCAGAACACAATGGAATACCTGAGGATGGCACCGGCACGATTTGCGGTGCTGCAGGGGCGCGACACCCTGATCTACTCCAGTCTCGACCTGGGCTGCAAGGGTGCCGTCCCGGCATCGGCCAATGTAGCGCCACGTTTGTGTGCCGAAATTTACGATACTTTTACGCGAGGAGACCGAGAAGCGAGCAAACAAGCCCAGTGGCGACTGAATCCGGTACGGTTGAGTCTTGGCCTGGCCACTGCCCCTGGCGGAGTCAAAGCCGCTCTTATGCTTCTGGGAAAACCTATTGGCCCGTGCCGTTCTCCCGTTACTTTCCCCAGCGGCGAAAAGTTGGAACAGATGCGGCGGATTCTTGTGAGTGCCGGGTTATTGTCCGAATAGCGGTCAGCCAAAAGCGGGCACAATACGTTACCGTTTGACTCTTCCTGCGTGCTACTGGTTGGGCTTGCGGACAATTTTCAGGATGCGGTGGTTGGAAGAATCGCAGATGTAAATTTCGCCGGTTTCCGGGTGGACGGTTACTCCGTGGGGGCGATTGAGCTCCACCTGCTTCGGGTCTCCCCCGAGTCCTGATGCACCGCGTTTGCCACACCCGGCCACAAGTGTGACCTGTTCCCTGCGAGGATCGTAACGCACGATCCTGTGGTTCTCAGTATCCGCGATGAGAATGCTGTCGTCCCGGTCCACGCACAGATGTTTGGGACCGTTGAAGCCGGCCTGCAGTGCTGGGCCCAGAGCGGCGCCTGGCTTTCCCGTCCCGGCGACGGTGCGGATAGTGCCGTCTGGCAGCACGACCCGCAAGGCATGCCCTCCACGTTCCAGAATCCAGATACGTCCTGCGCGATCCGCAACGGCCGCCCGCGGATCGACAAGGGGTTGCTGGACTGCGGGTTGTCCGTCCTGGGGAACGCCTCGCTGACCGTTTCCGGCAATCGTGCGAATCTTGCCGGTGCTCAGATCAATTTCCCGAATGCGGCGATTGCCCAGGTCGGTAACAATCAACCGCTTGCCGGCCGGATCGAGGGCAACGCAATACATCTGGTTGAACTGTGCCTGACTGGCTGGGCCACCATCACCTGAAAATCCAGCTTGACCGTTCCCGGCAAGCGTGGCCACTGTCTGCTTCTTCGGATCGTAAACACGAATGCAGTGATTGAATGTATCAGCGATATAAATGGTGCCATCCGGAGCGATGGCCAGATTATGCGGGCCACGAAACAAAGCCTCGTGAGCTGGAATTACGCCGCTTTCGAAACCGGATTTGCCTTCCCTACCGGCCAGAGTGGTCACCCTGCCCTGGCTATCTATCATCCGCAAACGGTGTCCCGGTTCCATTTCCACAAAGTATGCGTTTCCTCCATGAAATTCGATGCCGAAGGGTTCGATCAGCTTAGCCTGCTTCGCAGGGCTACCGTCTCCACCAGTGCCTCCGCCTGCCACAAGGACGATTTCATCCGCCCAGATAGTGCAAACCGATACAAAGAACCCACAGGCCACAATTATCCTGCGCACGGTTTCCTCCTTCAGCTGGTCAGCCACTCCACTCGCCGTGGGGCAAATTGTCGCCGGTAGTCGAGGCGATTGACCTTCGGATGCCACTTTGTAAGCGGCAGGCTTCATCATAGCAACCCACTTGCCAAAGGACTATTAGGTAGTATGATGGAACATCCATCCGCCCACTGGCTAGCAACTCGGTCGGCTGTGTGGCAGGTTGATAATCAATCTCGGAGGGGATTCCGACGATGGTAAAAGCTCTAGCAAAGGGACGGACGCTTTTTTCTCAACGCTGGCTCTGGCTGATGGTGGCGTTCACGGCTATCGGCCTGATGGGGAGCTTTTCTGAACACAGCGAAACCAAGTGGCAACCTTTCGGCTTTTTGACCGACCCCGAATATAGCACGATGGAACGCATTGCCCTGATTGCCAACGTAGTTATCGCGCTGGCTGGTTTGGGCTATGCGCTCATGCTGGTCAACGAAGTTTACAGTGCCCCGACCGGTACGACGCGGATGCAGGAAATTGCACGCGCTATCCGTGAAGGGGCAGATGCTTATTTGTTCCGGCAGTTCCGCACTATTCTGCCGCTGATCGTTGTGATCACGGCGTTGCTCATTATTACCAAATGGCCGTTCGACAAAACTCCTGGTACTGCGGATTATGTCGAGCAACTACACATCGCTTTCGGCAGGGGCATCGCCTTCCTGATGGGTTCGTTGTTTTCGTGGACGGTCGGATTCGTCGGTATGCGTCTGGCTACCGCGGGCAATTTACGGGTGGCAGCTGCCGCTCGGGAAAGTTTCGGCAAAGCGTTGCAGATCGGTTATCGTACCGGAACAATTACCGGCATGCTCACGGACGGGCTGGGACTTTTGGGCGGCTCGCTGATCTTCCTCTACTTCGGAGAGAAGGCCTACGAGGCCCTGCTCGGTTTCGGTTTTGGCGGAACGTTGCTGGCCCTGTTCATGCGTGTCGGTGGAGGAATCTATACCAAGGCCGCGGATGTCGGAGCCGATCTGGTTGGCAAAATTGAAAAAGACATCCCCGAAGACGACCCGCGTAATGCTGCCACGATTGCCGATAATGTGGGCGACAACGTGGGCGATTGCGCCGGTATGGCCGCCGACATTTTCGAGAGCTACGAAGTCACCATCGTTGCCGCCATGATTCTTGGTTACGCCAGTTTCGGTCATAAAGGCGTCATTTTCCCGCTGCTGGTGCGGGCCATAGGTGTCTTGGGCAGCATCATCAGCACTTACATGGTTCGGGCTGGGGACAAAGGCGATGTGCAAGCCGCCATGCGTGCTGTCAATCGGGGTTTCTGGCTCGGTTCCCTGATAAGCATTGCCGGGTTCCTGTTGCTGGGATTCTTTTATCTGCGTTTCGATCCCAGCTATCCTCATTGGGAGCGCATTCGTGAATACGAACAGAATCTGCCGGTCTGGGTGACGCTGGGAATCGCTGATCCGCAAACGGGCGTTCTGGACATGCGGCCGGCGTGGACGTGTTTGGTAGGCATTTTGCTTGCGATCGCCCTGAACTTTTGCACCGAGTACTGGACAGGAACGGAATATGCACCGGTGAAGTCCCTGGCTAAAGCTTGCCGAACCGGGCACGCTACCAACATCATCCAGGGATTCGCGGTCGGTTATGAAAGCTCGGTGTGGGCGATTATCATTATCGCGGCAGCCATTCTGGCGTCGGTGCTGGTGTACGCAGGAACCAACCCGATTTTCGTCGCGTTTGGCGTGGCCATGTGCGGAATCGGTATGCTCACCTTGACCGGAAACACCATCAGCATGGATGTCTTCGGTCCGGTAGCAGACAACGCGAACGGTATCGGTGAAATGGGTTACAACCGAGACGAACAGGGACGGCCACTGCCGCCCAATCACCCCGATTACATGCCGCCGGAACAATACAAGCGTGCCCGCCAGATACTTGCCGACCTGGATGCGGTCGGCAACACGACCAAGGCGATTACGAAGGGGATCGCCATTGGCTCGGCAGTGATCGCGGCGGTTTCCTTGTTCGCCAGTTTCATCGCGGTTATGGCCAAGGGAAGCGAAGAACAAATCAACCAGCTGACCATGCAGGAATTTTACGACGGAGCCGCGAAGCTGACTGTCGCCGACCCGTATGTGTTCATCGGCTTGCTGATTGGTGGTGCGGTACCGTTTTTGTTCAGCAGCATGACGATCCGCGCGGTTGGCCGGGCAGCCTACCTGATCGTGCAGGAGTGTCGGCTCCAGTTCAAAGACCCCGATATCTGGGCCGGCACCAAAAAGCCGGATTATGGACGTGTAGTGGACATTTGCACGGCGACTGCGCAAAAGGAACTCGTCGGCCCGGGGTTACTGGCTATCTGTACCCCTATCCTGGTCGGTTTTGTCCTGGGGCCAGTGGCTCTGGGAGGTTTCCTCGCTGGCATGATTCTGGCTGGTCAACTGCTAGCCGTGTTCATGGCCAATGCAGGCGGTGCCTGGGACAATGCTAAGAAGACGATCGAAGACCAGCCTCGTACGCGTCTTACCGGCAAAGGCTCAGAGGCCCACAAGGCCAGTGTCACAGGTGATACGGTAGGCGACCCGTTGAAGGATACCGCTGGCCCGGCCATTAACCCGCTCATCAAAGTCATGAACATGGTGAGCTTACTCACGCTGCCTCTGGCGATTGCTTATAACGTGCGAACCAGCGATAAGCCGCACATAGGACTTCTGGTGAGCTTGGTGGCGGCACTGGCGATTGCCTGGGCCTGGTGGCAATCCAAACGTGAAACAGCACAGATGCGGCAGATGGATGAAGAATTCACTCGCGCGTTAGAAGCCGATCTGGCCGCAGCCGAAAATGCTCAGCCGGAACCGGTATCCCAGATGTCGCATTAGCCCGGTCGGTCTTGTGGATTGTCTCGGCTATCAAGCATTCCATCGCACTCTTGTTGGAATGTTGCTTCGGAGTGGCGCCTCCTTGAAGAGGATCGCGGGAATGCAACCCTGGCTTCCCAACGTCTTGGCCCTTCCTTAGGAAGACTTGCGCAGCTGCACACTTGACAATGGCGTTCCACCCGCCACAATGTTCTGGTGAGGAGGTGGATGGAATCCAAAATCCCGCGGTACAGGAGGGTGCCAAGATGGTTGGAGCGAGCGTCGCGGCTGTCGGGAGTGTGAGGGAGGCTCTCTTGCGAACCGGTCTGGCATCGTTGCGCGACCTGCAAGTCGAAGAAGGCGCGGAAACGGTAATTGTTACTGGCAAGGTGCCGACTTTTTACTGTAAACAAGTCGCCCAGGAAACGGTAGTTTCTGCGGCCGGGCCCCGACGGGTGGTCATCCGCATTTCCGTAGCGCCAAGCGGAAGTGCAAGCAGCGCCCTCAACGAACCATAACCGGTTGGCCGGTCCTTGCAGATTCTCGCAACGCATCGAGTACCTGCATAATTTGAACGGCTTTCTCTGGGGTAGGTTCGGACGAGCGCTTTTCCAGAACCGCGAGCGAAAAGTTGTCCAGCATGGCTGCGATCTGATTGACGCCGCTAATGGCCACCTCCTGCTGCCGGCCATCTGCACGTTCAATGACAAAGGTCGCCGGGTCCGATGGCAACCACATTTCGCGTACCCAGATTCGGCCCTCGGTTCCGACAATTTCCAGCCATTGCCGAAACGGCAACTTGAAACTGCAATCGAAAATAGCTGCCTTGCCCTGACCAAAATCCAGAACGCCCTGCATTGCCACATCCACCCCGTACATAAACTGAGCCGTGGCGAAGACGCGTTCTGGCAATCGCCCAAAAACCCACAGGGCACCGTAAACCGGATAACAACCGACGTCCATAGCGCATCCCCCAGCCAGCTCCGGTTGCAGGCGGATGTTGGTCGGTTCGAGTGGCAGCAGAAACGAAAAAGAACCACGTACCAGCTCAACCTCTCCGATCACGCCGCGATCTATTTCCTCCCGCAACCGACTGGTGCGCGGGTGATGCGGCCAGAAAAAGCCGTCCATCAAGGCCACACCTTTTCGTCGGCACACCGCCACCATTTGCCGGGCTTCTTCGGCATTAGAGGCGATTGGCTTCTCGCACAGCACATGCTTTCCCGCTTCCGCGGCACGCATCGTCCAGGAAGCGTGCAAACTGTTGGGTAGCGGAATGTACACCGCATCAATATCCTTGTCTTCCAGCAGTGCCTCGTAGCTGGGGTAAAATCGGGGAATGCCATATCGGGCTGCCGCCTGTTCTGCCTTCTCCGAGGAACGACTGGCTATGGCCAGCAGTTCTGCGTACCTGGCTTGAGCAAAAGCCGGAATGACCCGTTCGTTTATCTTCGCCACTCCCAGAATTCCCCAGCGAATCTTGCGTGCCATGCTCATCGTCATCCTCCGCAGGAGCGTGTTTGACTGAACAATACAATACGCTTCAGCATCAGAATGGCGAGTCAGTCATGCCGGAAGACAGCATACGCTTACTGGGACCCTGGGAATGGCAACCTCTGGCCCGTACCGCACTGCGAGCCGACGGCCAGGCGGAAACCCTTCCCGGCGAATTACCACTACCACGACGAATCTGGATTCCGATTCGATCGGCCGATGCCGAAATTACTCATTTTCGGGGGCGTGTCCTGTACCGCCGTTATTTCCACTGGGTGAGCAAACTGGATTACTGGGAGCGGATATGGATTTATTTCGAGTCGGCGGATTATTTCGCGCGCGTTCGGCTCAACGATGTGCTGCTGGGGGAGCATGAAGGCGCCCTGGATCCGTTCACGTTTCCCATCACAGCGTTATTGCAAAAACGCAACTGTCTGGAAGTCGAACTCGAGGTACCGGACACCCCCATCGCGCTTCAGCATGCCAAATGGATGCTCCGTGAGACCCCGGCTTGTATGAACGGCCCGGCTATTCTTGGCGAAGTAAGGCTGGAGGTATTCCATCCGGTTCGTTTTGGGGAAGTTTCGGTGTGGACAGAATGGTCACCCGCACGGGCTCTGCTGCACGTACAAGGCCAAATCCTTGCCGAGGCTGCAAGCGACTGTGAGCTGTACGTCGTTTACGACAATCACACGTTGCATTATCAGCGATTGACCGTGAATGCCGGTCAGACTCCTTTTTCCATCGAGGTGCCCTGCCCGCGAATTTACGTGTGGGACATTCAGGAAGGCCAACCGGCCGCGCGACATTATGTGCAACTGGAACTGGCTGACCGTTCCGTTCTCCTGGACGCTCGCTGTTGTTACGTAGGCTTTCGCTCTTGCAGTTGGGAAGAAACTCGGCAGGCTATCCGCCTCAATAAGCATCTGTTGCCGGTGGGCACTGCCCTGCCGATCGTGGATATTCAGACCCCGGTTGCTGAAGGGAAACCATTTGAGTCGGCCGACGAAATTGGGCAGCCCGTTTTGTGCCGTTTGCCATTGCGCGGCGGATATGCTACCGAGCACGCGTTCATCCAACGGGCCCAGCAGCAGGTGTGCCGACTGGTGCAGTTGCTACAACATCATCCGTCTATTCTGGGCTGGGTGGTGCATACCGAGCCACAATTGCACGATGCCCCGCTGGACACCGCGTTGGCGGGAGCTATCCGCCAGCTTGACCCGAAACGGCCTATCTTTATCCAGCTGAACGCGGAGTCACCAGAGCTCATCCACGTAGGAGCGTGAACCGATCACGTGCAGGTCATTTTGCCGCCCGTGTCCAAAAGGCCTGACATGCTGGCTGGCGCCTCAGTGAAGTTCGCGCTCGGAACTCGGCTGAGCTAGAGCGTTTTCAGGTACTCGATAATGGCAAAGCGCTCGGCATCGGTCAGCTGGTCGCCGTAAGTGTGCCCGGTGTTGCTGCGACCGGGCTGGGACGTGTCGTAAACTTTGCGGCGTTCCAGAGCAGGAACTTCAGGCCCAGGTGCACGGTCCAGCTCACGAAATTTCCAGCCCAATCGAACCGGATCGTAATCCTCGACATTCGTGCGAAAACTGCGTGTGAAGATTTTTGGCCGGGCCTTGCTGTTCAAAACGTGGTACACTGTTGGCACCGAACCATTGTGAAAATACGGCGCAGTGGCCCAGACACCATCCAGAGGCGGAGCCTGGTATCCAATCTCGTCGCGGAGAATCATGGGTTGACCCGATGCGTCGCGCTCCCGGCCAAACCAGCTACGAACGTAGTGGCGTTTGGCGGCGTCGGGGATGCCTTTTGCACGCAAGGGATCCGTGCCGATTTCCTCTAAAGGAATCACCCGGTTTGGGTACACGCCTCGCGGCCCATAAGTTCCGTGACAGCGTGCGCAGTGCTTCTCGAAAAGGGCTTGCCCCTTGGCTGCCAACGCACGATCAATCTCAAAAGGATACCTGGGTGGCTCCAGGCTGAGGATAAAGGCCTGAATATCCGCGAAGGTGCTTTCGAGTGATTGGATATATTCCGGCCCGTTGAGTGGGTTGAGTACGAACTGCATCAAAGACCGGACGGAGCGCGCGTCGGTGCTGCCGGTGTGGTACATGGTTTTCTTCTTTTTCAGCAGCCACCAGGCAGGCGCATCTTCGCACATGCTCGGCGTGATGGGAAAATCCTGAGGCGGGACAATCCGCAATTCCTCATCGCGGAAACGGAGCAGATACACGGCCATGCTGGCTCCTTCTGTAGTGCCACGCACCTGCGTAAACGGAAAGGGTACGATACGCCGAATTCCCTCGGCCGCGAAGAGTTCCTCGTAAAGGGCCTGCATGTCCAGCGAAGCATTCCCCAGGCCGATGATGCTTTGCCCGAACAGCGAACTGGCATGACACAGCAAACAATCGTTGGTAATCCCACGCCCCAGTAACCCGCGAGTGTAGCGCAAGCCCATGGGCAAGCCATCGTTCGGATAAGGAGCGGGATGCAGACCGTATCGTTCGCGGAACAGCGCCTCGAAATTGGCTGGTTTTTCTTTCAGACCCCAGATTTTCCACACGTTTTGGTAAGCCTGCTCGGACCAGGCAACCGGCAAATAAGCTCGCTCCAGTAGCGCTGCTCGGCCACGCTGGGGATCACCTCGTCGTTCGTCGCCAGCCAAGACGCTGGCTTCATAAACCAGCCCCCCCGCTACACACACAGCAGCATTTACGGCAATTATCCATCGTTTACCGACCATCTCCATCGCTGCTTACCCTCTGCCATTGCCCAGAACCGGACTCGTTGCCCACAGCAGTCGTTTATTTTACCGACTGCCAGGTACGGGGCGATTCTATGTGCAAATTCGCGGCAGGTTGCAATAATAATCAAAATGACTCAGGAACCGGAAAAGTGCGGTTGCTCCATGCATGCTCCCGACCTGGCCACTTTCAGTGAACTGGCGCGGCAGTACACGCTGGTACCGGTGTATCGCCAGCTTCTGGGTGATACTCTCACGCCAGTTACGGCATTCCAACGGCTTGGAAAAAGCGCCTGGTCGTTCCTGTTTGAAAGCGTAGTGGGTGGCGAGCGCGTGGGGAGGTACAGTTTTGTTGGCGGTGAACCATTCCTGCATTTTCAAGCCTGGGACCGCCGCGTTCGCATCGAAACAGCGGGCACCGTCTGCGAACAAGAGCATCCCGACCCCCTGCGTTTGCTGGAAGAATACGTACACCGCTACCGGGCACCGCACCTGCCTGGATTGCCCCGCTTCTGTGGCGGTGCGGTAGGATATGCGGCCTACGATGCGGTGCGTTATACGGAACGTCTGCCCCATCCGCCTGCTGACGATCGCGGTCTGCCGGATCTTTGCTTCGCCTTCTACGACCGCATGGTCATCTTCGACCACATTAACAAAACCCTGGCCGTGGTGGCATTAGCTCATGTGGACCGCCAGCGACTCCAGGAGTGTTACCGTGACGCCTGCCGGCGAGTGGACGAATTAGTGGAGCAACTGCGCAGGCGCACCGAGGAGCCACCCCTGGCAGACATTCAGCTGAACGACGTTGCACACGCAGGTGTCGCGGTGGGGGCGAACCTTACGCCGCTGGCAATCCTGGAAAAATCGGGGCGGCGTATCGAGTCCAATTTCACACGCGACCAATTCTGCGCTGCCGTTCGTCGCTGCCAGGAGTACATCCGTGCCGGCGATGTGTTTCAGGTGGTGATCAGCCAACGCTTGCAAACTCAGACGCAGGCAGATCCATTCGACCTGTATCGCATCCTGCGGGTGGTCAACCCCAGTCCGTTTATGTTCTATCTGCGATGCGGTGAACTGACGCTCGTAGGAAGCAGCCCCGAGATCATGGTGCGCGTGGAGGGGGACAAAATTACCATTCGCCCCCTGGCTGGTACACGCCGACGTGGTCGCACGGAAGAAGAGGATAAACGCCTGGCCGAAGAATTACTCGCCGATCCCAAAGAGCGAGCTGAGCACATCATGCTCGTGGATTTGGGCCGCAACGATGTGGGACGCGTAGCCATTCCCGGCACGGTGGAATTGAGTGACTTGATGGTGGTAGAGCGTTACAGCCATGTGATGCATATCACCTCGAACGTGAGCGGGCGATTGCAGCCGGGCAAAACTGCCTTCGATGCGTTGCGAGCGTGCTTGCCTGCCGGAACGGTCAGCGGTGCCCCGAAAGTGCGTGCGATGGAGATCATTGACGAACTCGAGCCGCATCGTCGCGGACCCTACGCCGGAGCAGTCGGTTACATAGATTTCAGCGGTAATATGGACACGTGCATTGCCCTGCGCACCATGGTCATCCTCGGTCAAACCGTATATATCCAGGCTGGGGCTGGCATTGTGTATGACAGCGTCCCCGAGCGTGAGTATGAGGAGACACTCAATAAGGCTCTGGCATTGCTCCGCACCATTGAGCTGGCTGAGCGGCAGTTGTCGCGGCAGCAAGTGAGGTAGCCTTTATGCAGTCGGGCACAGTTTGGTGGTGGTCGGGGCTGGTGTGTACGCTGCTGGTGCGCCTCGCGTGGCTGGCAACGTTACAAATACCGCAACCTCTGGACAAGCTCGGCCATTCTCTGTTCCACCAGACTCTATCCGCTTCCGCTGATGGCCAGCCAACCACTGACGAAACCCTGCCAACCAATAGTGCCCCAGGCGAACAGCAGCTAGCCTCACTGCCGTTGGGGAGCCGCTATGTGATTTATCCGGTGGTGCGGAACATTTGTGCCAGCGGCAAGGAACTGGGAGTGCCGTGGTACTGGGTGCTGGGCGGACTCCAGGCGTTATTCCAAAGCGCTGCGATCGGGGGATTGGCCGTGGTAACCTGGCGAGTTTTTGGCAATCGGCTTCTCGTCACGCTGACGGTGCTGGTCGCGGCCATGTATCCGCCTGGTTTATTGCATCTGGTTTCGCTGAGCGACCTGCCGCTGACGAGCTGCCTGGTAACCAACTGGCTGGCCCTGACGCTGATCAGTGCTGCAACAGGCGGGGTGTTGGCCTCTGCACTGGTCGGACTCCTTGGAGGGTGCCTGATGGTCATGCGGCCGGGTTGGGGTCTAGCGGTCGTGCTGGTTACTGTTTGGCACCTGTGGCAGCTGCGACGAGTCCGGTACGGCTGGCTGGCCAGTCTGGTGGTCGTACTTGCGCTGGCCAATGTTTGCGGCACGTGGTTTGTCCGGCACTGGCTGCAAACCGGCGAACCAGTCCCGTTCGCTACCGGCCTCTGGCAATCCGTCGCCGATGGCTTTCCGCACAACCTGAGAAGCAGCGAGGACAAAACAGTCCAGGACTGGCGTGAACTGGCGCACCGGACGCTACGCATCTGGCGACAGCATCCCCGTTCGTGGCTGCAATACCGGCTCATGGTGTGGGGCGCTGTTCTGGTCGGAGAGCCTGCCTACGATTTTGGCTGGCCAGCCACAGGGTCTTCCGCGGTTGCTCCCGACCCTCGCCTTGTTCAAAGCAGTGAGCAAACGCCCGAACTGTTCCCGCACCGAATACCGACGCCCCGCCCGTCCGAGGTGCCGATTAGCGAAATCCCGATCCCAGCGTGGATACGACCGGCTTTCGTGAGCGGTCTATTGCCCGCCACGCGCTGGCTGTTCTGGCTGGGCGTCCTTTTGGGGTGGCGGTGGTCCTTTGCACATCCCGAGAGACAGTGGCCGCTGAGTGCCATTCTGGGCTCGGTGTTGCTTGTTTATGGCCTTGGCCCGTTTGCATCGCTTCACTGGGGCCTGGCTGCGGTCGAACCGATATTGCTGCTCTACGCTCTCGTCGCATTCACCGCTTTCATTCCAGGGGCCTGGCCCAAGACCGTTGCCAGCAGTTCGTCCGACATGGATAACGGTGATGAATCGCCGACAGGCTCGCCCGCAGAGCAAAGTTAGCGTGGTCGCACTGTTCAAAAATCGATACACGATAACGGGTGGCTACCGTTGCGTAAATCGCGGAAAGCCTCACGCCTACGGGCTCAACCATTTCCATGTTTGTGCAAAAACCAACGGCATTCACGAGCACACGCCCAATTCCTTGCGAGACTACCGAAACGCTCAGGGTTCCTGGCCGGGCATTACGAAGTAGAAGTCGCTGTCACCATCACTGAGTCGGCGTAGCTGCATGGTACGAAGAATTTTTGCCATCTCCCGCACGTAGTATGCCTGTACGGCCCGTTGTGGATCGCTGGATTCGGCCAGGCTAAGCCACAACGCACGGTGTCGGTAAGCCTGTGAGCGTGCCTGGGCAATCTTCTCCCGCTGCTGATTCTGAGCCTGAGTGATGACCAGATTGGCCTCCTGCAAGGCCCGCGAACGAGCTAACTCCGCTTCCATGTGAGTCGTTTCCTGCAACCGTGCCGCCTGCGACATCGCTACTGTCGTGGCCTGGAAATCCTCAGCGACTTCTTCCGGTGGTTGTGGCGTGGCCAGCGTTACTGCCTCGATCACCACGCCCAGGCGATAGGATTTTAGATACTGCGAAACGCGCTGATGAATTTCCGGTTCCAGATGGCGGGCACGGTTAAGCAGAATTTCCTGGATCGGTTGCCGGGCAAACACATGGGCAAGTGCTGCTTCTCCGGCCCGGCTAATCAGAGGCACCAGGCGATCCTGATGCAACACATAATCGGGAACACGGTCCGGGTCGGGGCGGAAGAATATCGTAGCCTGGACGTTAACCAGATTATCGTCTCCGGTAAGTAACTGGCCGGGTGGAGCCACTTCCAGCACACGCTCCTCTCCAGCTTCAAAGCCGACACGGATTTGCTGTTGTTGCAGCGGTACGAAAGTAACCCGATCGAATCCCCAGGGTAAACCAAAATGCAAGCCGGGGCCGCAAACCCGGTACACTTTCCCGAACCGCTGAACCAGCGCCAGCTCGCCAGCGTTCACCTGGAAAATTCCCGTGGCCAGATACGCTAGCCCTGCCAGTGTTATGCATCCCAGTGCCAGACGCTGCATGTTTCCCAGCTCCTTGTTGCCAAGGCGTTTTTATTGCTCGCCAGTTGCGGTTGAGCAGTAGCCCGCTGTGCCATTGTGGCTAGCGATTTGGGCTGCTGTTGTTCGGCTTGACCACCGACCGGTGTTCTTTATCGCTGGCCAGGTTCGGCAAGTCACGTAGCCACTTCAACAACGGGTGATCCAGCGACAGAATCATCTGCGTGCGACCATCGCCGAGCCATTCGCGGTAAAAGTCGAGGTACAGGAGCAACTCGTAGGCTAGCGGTGCTTCACGATAAACAGCGTTGAGAATACGGTTGGCTTCGCTCTGGGCCTCGCTTTCCAGAGCGCGCTTCCGGGTCTCGGCCTCGGTGCGAATCTTGCTGACCTCCTTGAGACTGGCGGCGCGAATTTCCTGAGCCTTTTCCTCACCCTGATTGCGAAAGCGCTGAGCCAGGCGTCGCTGCTGTTCGGCAATCTGCTCAAAAATCTGCTTCCGCACTTGCACCGGGTGATTGAAACGCCGTAGCTGCGCGTCCACGATTTCGATCCCATGCTGCAATGCCCGTTGCCTCAGGCTAAGCTTTTCCGGATCACCCGGCTCGCGTTCGTAAGGCCTGTCGAGCAAGTTACGCAGCATTTCTGCGACGGTACGCTGACGGGGGTCGGTGTTGACAAGGTCGCTATAGCTCAATTCGGCCATTTCCACCTTAAGCCGGCTGATTAGCTGATTGCGAAGCCAGGCCTGGGCCCGGTCGAGTGTTCCGAAACTGCGGAGAAATGCGTTGACGGGATCGCGCCGGTAACTTTCCACGGCATCGGTATCCCGCGAGGCGATTCGCCATACCAGGTACACATCGAAGGTCAGCCGTAACGGCGTTTCCCGCTGGACCTCGGGAACACGGTCATCAGCCGAGACGAACTGTGTATCACCGGGGCTGGACATGCCGGTGTGGCCACCGGTACGAATGAGCAATTCTTGCGTGGGAATATCGAGCACCTGAATGCGGCGATCCATGCGCAGGATGCTCTCAATCGGCCAGGGCCATTTCCAGTGCAGTCCGGCTTCTACCTCGCCGTCGAACGTCGCGCGGTGCTCGCCGAAGCGGGTAACATACACCACCTCTCCCAGGTCCACAAAAATAATCGCACTGTAAACACACCAGGCAGCCACGCCCAGAATGAGCAATCCCCACAAGAAGCGACGCATCGCTAGCACTCCTGGCTAATCGGACAAATAGTTGTCAGATTCGAGCCGAGGCACGATTGTCCCGTGCCTTTATCACTCCGCCTCGCAGCGACAGCGAAGAAAAATGTTCCGCCGACGGAAAACGAGGCGGTTGCATTCGTGGCATCATTTTTCCTCTTGAATAGGCCGACGCGGTGGGAAAGTTTCGCCCGGCACGACAATGCGTGGCCGAAAAGCATCTGGCAACACATGCAGACGTCCCTTGAGTTGCGGATCACGAATCAGGCGCGGTTTGCCAGCCAGTGCCTGACCCACCAGTTCGAGTGTCCACCGCAGCCGCGTCAAGGCCCAATCAGTCTCAGCGTGATTGTGATTATGGTTGCTGGCCCAATGGAGATTGACAGCCAAATTGAGTGGCTGCGTGCCATCTGCAACAGGCCAGGTCGGCCAATTCAATTGATGCACGCTGGGCCGACGTAGCGAATTCTCCAGCTCCCGAATGGCCTGAGCTTCAGCTCTGGCACGAGCAACGGTCTGGAAATGATCGGCTTCCGCCTGGGCTACGATTTTGCTCGCCTCCACCCGGGCCGAAGAAATGGCTGCTGCCGCTTCGCGGTTGGCCTCGATGATGCGGCGGTTGCGTTCCAACAGTGCCCGCGTGACGTCGTAATAGGCATCCACAATTTCCGGCGGCGGATGCAAATCCTGCACCGCCACGGTTTCCAGCGTTATCCCCAGCTGCAGGTGGCTGATACGGGAATGCAATCGCTGGAATGCTTCCTGCTGCAACTTTTCCCGTGCGGTCAACAACAGGCTCAGAAAATCGCTACCAGCCACCACTTCTCGCAAGGCAGTCTCGGCCTCGGCACGGAGCACGGCTTCCGGGTCTGCCACCGCGAAATAATACTGGTGCGGCTCGGATATGCGATACTGAACCACGGCCTGAAGCTCGACCAGAACGCGATCCCCCGTGATCATCAACCCTTCTTCCCGATCGGAACCCGGACCATCTCCGTGCGGACTGCTCCAGGTCATTGGCGCTGTGCCGCCTATGGCCATGCGCATGCCTATCGGGACAATGCGGACACGCTGAGGCTGCACGCGCAAAATTCGTTCCCATGGCCAGGGCCAGCGTAGATGCAGGCCCGGTGATAAAGGCGTTTCCAACACCCGACCGCAGCGGTTGACCAGGCCAATTTCATCCGGGCCGATCACCACTAGGCACGTGCTCCAGTAAAGTACCACCAAAGCTATCAGGCCGGAGATAGCCAGAGCGCGGCGGTGATGCTCCGCCCAATGCATGGCTTCGTGCCAGCTGAGTCGTTCCAGCCAGCGATCCATCGCCTGAGAAGTTTCCCGCAGCCATTGCCACCATCGCCAGTGTTGGACTCGTTCAAACCACAACAGCCGCATGGCGTTGAGCAATACCGCAACCGAGCCAATCTGGTGATAAATAGCAGCCCAGAGAGGCGCTCGATGCCGGGCCGTCTCTGACCAGGCTGGCATGAGCCACGCGGTCAGGACAATCCCTACAGCGTTTACTCCAAACGCAAACCACAGGATGTTCTGCCGGATGATCCGCTCCGTCTGTCGGGCCAGGCGGACCAGCAAGGGCAGAGGCTTGAGCGGATCGCCCATCAGCACAATATCGCCCACTTCCGCGGCAACGTCGGAACCAATGCTCCCCAGCGCGATTCCAACGTCGGCACGAGCCAGTGCTGGTGCATCGTTGATCCCGTCACCGACCATGGCGACACGCCAGCCGCGCTGTCTCCAGCTATCGAGCCATTCGGCTTTCTGGGCCGGTAACAGCTCTGCCACCACTTCCGTGATACCAACCTGCTCAGCCACTCGCACGGCGGCTGCTTGCCTGTCACCTGTGAGCAAGGCGATCGGCTCCAGCCCAAGCTCTCGCAATTGCCGGACTACCACCGGAGCTTCGGCACGTATCACGTCGCTGGCTCCCAGCACACCAACCACGCGCCCATCCACCGCACAGACCAGAACTGTCCCACCTTCCTGGTCGAGAACCGCAATAGCTTGTTCGACTTCCGGCCCGAACGAAATCCCCTGGGCAAGCAGAAAACGCTGATTTCCGACGAGCACGACCCTGCCCGCAATGCGAGCGCTGACACCGGCTCCCGGATGAGCCTGGAAGTCTTCGACCGATGGTAATTCCAGTTGCCGCTGACGAGCTGCCGCCACTATCGCCTGGGCAAGCGGATGCTCGCTACGCTGTTCCGCGGCAGCTGCCCATAAAAGCACGTCGTCGGCGCTCATGTCGGCAACCAGTGGAATAACTCGCTGCAATTGCAGACGCCCCTGCGTCAACGTGCCGGTCTTGTCAAAAGCAATCGCCTGCACCTGAGCCAGGCGTTCCAGGGCCGCCCCACCTTTGACCAGAACACCAGTTCCGGCCAGGCGACCCAGGGCCGCGATGATCGCCGCTGGTGTTGCCAGAATCAACGCGCATGGACAAGCGACTACCAGCACCGAAAGCGCTGGATACACCGCTTCGTATGCTCCTACGCGACCTCCGCCGTACCACCACCAGCCTGCCAGAAACGTAAGCAGCGACAGCGTCAGAACCACGGGGAGAAAATAGCGAGCCAGTCGGTCTGCCGTGCGTTCCAGCGGTGCTTTTTCCCGCAGCGCCTGGGCAGTCAGTTCCAGCACCCGCGCCAGTACGGTATGTTCCGCCGCACGACGCACCTCGACTACCAGGGCGCCATGTTGATTCAGAGTGCCGGCGAAGACCTCGTCCCCCGGCCCTTTATCCACGGGAACGCTCTCGCCCGTAAGCGTGCTTTGATCCACCGCCGAGCGACCTTCGACGACGATGCCGTCCACGGGGACACGTTTGCCTGGCCGTACCAGCACCCGCTCGCCTACCCGCACATCTTCGACCCGCACACGTTCTTCCCGGCCATCCCGCAACACCAGGCACATGGTGGGACAAATTTCAGCTAACCGTTGCAGGGCGTATTGCGTTCGCTGGAACGTGATAGCCTCCAGGCATTCGCCCACCAGTCCGATGAACACCACTTCTGCCGCAACCAGAGGTTGATTAATCAGAATTGCCGCTACTACCGCCAAAGCCAGAGCCAGATCAGCACCGAACCGCCCCGCCATTAAACTTTCCAACGCACTGTAAAGAATTCTTGCCCCACCGAAAACGGCTGCCACCAGTGCCCAATCGAAATGGCGACCGAGGATGGTTAAGCCGCTCGGCAAGCGTGGTAACGCAATATTCCACCAGCTGCTCAACCATCCAGCCAATTCCGGCCAGATCGCCAGCGCTAATAGCGCCCCAATCAGCGCCGTGAACAGGTAGAGTCCGGCGTGGCTTTCACGCCGAAACATGCTGTCCAGGTAGGAAATCTCCCGGTGCATCGCTGCGGTCACCTCCTCCAGTGATATTTCATTTTAGTTTGACCATTCTTTGTTTGCCGCTCCGGCAGCCCGGAATACATGTGCAAAGCGGCCAACCCTGGCGGTTTATCCCCGCCCCACGATCGATCCTGGTGTTGTCCTTACGAGAAACCGCGCCACATAGGGGTACTGAGGAAAACTTTTTTGGCTGGCGTTCGTCTTACCAATGGGTCAAGCAGAATATCCACGGCGAGGTGGATTCGAAGCCTTTTCAACAAAGGGAGGTACACACATGCGAGTACGGGGTAAACTCCTGCTTTTAGGCGTCCTGGCCAGTGCCGGGCTGGGAACTTTTGGTGCCTGGCTATGGCACGGACATCGGGAACAAGCCCATGCTCAACAGGCTGCAACGGCTACACCAGCGGTTCAGCTGAAAGAACCTGCGGTTCCTTTGCCGCTCACGCGCGTAACTTTGTTCAGTGCCGGTGTCGGTCACTTTATACGTGAAGGTGAAGTCGAAGGCACGGTTCGCGCGGACTTCAATTTCCGCCCCGAACACATCAACGACGTGCTGAAAAGTCTCGTCGCCAACGATCTCGGCGGCGGAACCGTCTCCACGGTCACCTACGACAGTCAGGACCCGGTCGAAAAGACCCTGCGTAGCTTCGCCATCAACCTCCACGGCAATCCGAGCCTGGCACAAATTCTCATCCAGGCCCGTGGCGAACGCGTCGAAGTAGTCTTGCAACAGACGGCCATTACCCAGCCGGGAACCCTTACCGGCTCCATTCTCGGTGTGGAAAAACAGAAACAACCCGCTGGCAACACTAGCATAGATGTAGATGTCCTGAACCTGTGGTGTGCGGAGGGCGTGCGTTCGATTAAGTTGGCCGACATTCAGCGCATCCGTTTCCTGAATCCCAACATTGAATCGGAGTTTCGCCGGGCCCTCGAGACTCTCGCCTATGCTCACGACACGCAAAAGAAGACCGTGTCCGTCATCTTCAGTGGCGAGGGAAAACGGCCGGTGCGCGTGAGTTATCTCCAGGAAAATCCCATCTGGAAGATGAGTTATCGGCTTGTGCTCCATAAGGAAGGCAAACCGTATTTGCAGGGCTGGGCGATTGTCGAAAATCAAACCGATGAAGATTGGCAAGGCGTGCGCGTGGGTCTGGTGAGCGGTCGGCCCATCTCGTTCATCATGGATTTGTACCAGCCCCTTTATGTGCCCCGCCCGGTTGTGGACCTGGAGCTATTGGCGAACCTGCGGCCGGTAACTTATACTGGGGCAATGCAATTGATGGAACAGGGGGGCCTTGGAGCAGCGTTGCCACCGGGAGCTCCGCAGGGGGGCTTGCAGTCAGCCAATCGCGAAAAACAAGCAGGTCACGCCGCCGTAGCCGATGCGGCCAAACGTGACCGAGACGAAGCGAACGAACTCGAACTCCGGCGAGCTGCTGCCGCGCGACAGTTCGGCCAGAACCTGGCTCGCGGCATCGAATCGGTGGCTTCCGCTCAAGACCTGGGCGATTTCTTCGAGTATAGCATCGAACATCCTGTCACGCTCCCGCGGCAAAAGTCGGCTTTGCTGCCGGTCATCACTCAGCGAGTCGAAGGCCGACGGGTTAGCATCTACAACGAACGCCATCTGGCTAAACATCCCCTCCTGGGCTTCTATTTGAAGAACACCACCGGTTTGCATCTACTTCAAGGCCCGATCACGGTGTTTGATGATTCGACTTACGCCGGTGAGGCCAAGATCGGCGACATTCAACGCGGCGAGGAACGCTTGCTCAGCTACGCCGTTGATTTAGGCACGGAAGTCGAGCCTCAGGCTAAACGTCAACCGGATCGGCTGGTGGCCGTGCGTGTGCAGCGCGGTGTCCTATATGCCACGAACAAAGTACGCGAAGAAAAGACCTATGTCATTCGCAATCGTTCCGAACAGGATCGCGTAGTCCTGATAGAACATCCCTATCGCGGTCCCGATTTCAAACTCATCGCCCCGGAGAAACCGCTCGAGCGTGCTCGCGATGTTTATCGCTTTGAAGTAACGGTGCCTAAAGGCGAAACCAAGAAGCTGGAAGTCATCGAGGAACGCGATGTTGTGAGCACGGTGGCACTAAGCAACGCGGACGACCAGACTATCCGCATTTTCCTGCAAAGCCCGATCACCAGCCAGAAAGTCAAGGATGCCCTGAGTGAAATCGTGCAAAGGAAGCACCGTCTGGCCCAGTTGCAGCAGGAACTGACGCAAACACAGGCCGAGCTAAAGATACTGGTGGACGATCAGGCACGCCTGCGAGCCAACATGCAGGCTCTGCCGCCTAGCAGCGAAACTTACAAACGCTACCTGAAAAAACTCGATGAGCAGGAACCCTTGATTGATAAGTATCAGGAACGTATCAAGGCCCTGCAACAGGATATCTTGAAACAGCGGCAGGCCCTGGACAATTACCTGGTCAATCTCAATCTCGATTAGGCTCCCACTTGCCAGCTAAATCCAAAGAAGCGGGAGCGTTCCAAGGTATGCCTTTGGTCACGCGGGCGGGTATCCCCCGCCCGCATTCTTTGCGCGAACGTGCTAATTCGCTCCTACCGGCAGAGTTTGCCCAACCGGAATCTACACCGTTGGGGACTAAGGTCGCCCGTTTGCAACAATCAGCCTGAATCACAAAGGGCAAGCAGGAAACGCCAATAACCTCATGCTCCGAATCCAGTGCATTGCGGTTGCCAGGTGGAGCGAGGTAATCCACTAATGTGAGCGACTGAACCACGGACAAAAAGGTCGCAAACCATGTCGAGCCGAGGCGATCCACGGCTAATTTGGCGTGCCATCGGCAAACGAATCGAATATGCGTTCGCATGAAAACGGAGGTGAACGATAGCTTATCTGGTAGGCCAACCTGGCGGTTCTTCGTCGGCGAATGGCAAGGTTTTTCTGGCAGCGGTCTTCTTCGCTCGTTCATTTCAATCATTCCATTACGGTTACCACGACAGTCTCGCGGTACACACTTGACGCAACCTCTCGATTCACTGACCCGCGGCTGGCGATACTATAAATCAAAGATTGCCACCGAGCGCCCCTTGCGGTCAACGGGGAGTGAATGTGAATTTGCGGATTCGACCATTCCGTAACACCGATCCGCCCGCGCTGGTGCGGCTGTGGAATGTGGCCCTGACTGGTCGCGGGGCTGCTATTCTCCCCAACGTCAATTGTCTGGAATTGGCGGTGCTCGCACGACCTTACTTCGAATCCAAAGGTTTGCTCCTTGCCGAATGTGACGGTCAGATCGTCGGGTTTGTTCATGCTGGTTTTGGTCCGGACTCCACAGGTCAGCGAATCAGTTACGAGCGTGGCGTGATTTGTGTGCTCGCGGTTCATCCGGAATGGCGACGCCAAGGAGTTGGAACGCAGCTGCTTCGTCAGGCTGAGACATACCTTCGCCAGCATGAAGCGCGAGAGATTTATTTCGGCTGCCACAGACCCTTGTGCCCGTTTTACTGGGGACTTTACGGCGGTAGTGAACCTTCAGGAGTCCTGGAATCCGATGCCCTTGCCAAACCTTTTCTTCAGCGGCATGGTTATGCGGTGCAGGCCACACACATCGTGTACCAAAGAATCCTCGACGGCACCCCCTGGAGAATAAGCCCGCAAGCTGCTGTCTGGAAAGCGAAATGTGAACTTGAAGTCATCCCACGTCCGGTTCACACAAACTGGTTCGAGGCCTGCGTTACCTCGCCGCTGGAAATGTTTCGTCTTCAGGCCCTACTGGAAGGTCGCACCGTTGCTCAGGTGGACATGTGGGAAATGGAACTGTTCGGCTGGCGATGGAAGCAACCTTCGGTTGGGCTATTGGATTTGCAAGTTGCCGCAGAGTTCAAAGGCCAGGGGCTCGAATTCTTCTTGCTGGCTTCCAGCTTACAATGGTTAGAGGAACAATACTACACCCTGGTCGAAATGCATGTACCTGAATCCGACCAGGAATTGCGGAAAAACCTCCGCGATTTGGGATTCGAAATGGTAGATCGCGGCCTGGTCTATCGGCTGGACCGACCGGGCGCCAGCTAAAAACAGCAAGAGCGCACGCCCCAGCGTGACCGGTCGGCACGGCCAGATGCCAGACGCGAAAGCCAGCCGGTTTTCTCAAAGCCATCGGCGATGAGGTAACAATGCCAGAAAAAAAAGGACACCATCCAGGCGAATTTTGCACTGTCGAGGAAGCTCTCGAGGAGCTTCGCTCGGGAAAGATGATTGTGCTGGTGGACGATGAATTTCGAGAAAACGAGGGCGACCTTGTTCTGGCCGCCGAGAAGGTTACGCCCGAAGCGATCAATTTCATGCTGCGTGAAGCCCGAGGCCTGCTCTGTCTGGCCATGTCCGCGGAAATCTGCGACCGGCTGGAGCTTGGCCTGCAGGTCCCGCTGAGTAACCCGATGGGGACTGCCTTCACCGTTTCTTTCGACGCCCGCCGGGGCATCACCACTGGCACTTCCGCCTACGACCGTGCCCACACCATCCGCGTGGCCATTGACCCCCGTGCCCAGCCAGGCGACCTGGTACGTCCCGGGCATGTCCACGGTCTCCGGGCTCATCCTGGCGGTGTCCTGGTGCGAGCCGGACATACCGAGGGCAGCGTGGATTTATGCCGGCTAGCCGGTTTACGAGAAGCGGCCGTCATTTGCGAAATCCTCCGCCCCGATGGCCACATGGCCCGGCTCCCTGAACTCCGCGAATTCTGTCGGCAGCACGATCTGAAAATGTGCACCATCGAGGAAATCATCAAATACCGTCGGCAACGTGAAAAACTGGTCCGACGCGAACTCGCTTTGACCCTGCCGACCGAATTCGGCGAATTCCGGCTCTTCGCTTACACGTCGGTAGTGGATCCCGAACCGCATCTGGCCCTCTGCCTGGGAGGAATTGGCGACGATAGCGGCGGTGTTGTTCCCGTGCAGGAAGAACCGGTGCTGGTGCGGATTCACTCCCAGTGCCTGACCGGCGATATTTTCCGCAGCCGTCTTTGTGATTGCGGTGCTCAGCTGCACCAGGCCCTAAGGCAAATTGCTGAGGCTGGCAAAGGGTGCCTGCTATACATGCGCCAGGAAGGCCGCGGGATTGGACTGCTCCCCAAGTTGCACGCCTATCGGTTGCAGCAAGAAAAACACCTGGACACCGTCGAAGCCAACCGCGAACTTGGTTACGCGGCCGATCTGCGGCATTACGGCATCGGCGCACAGATTTTGTACGACCTCGGTATTCGGCAGATTCGCTTGCTAACCAATAATCCGAAAAAAGTCGTCGGGCTGGACGGTTACGGCCTCAAGATCGTAGAGCGAGTTCCCATCCTGGTGCCGCCTACCGAACAAAATCGCGGATACCTTCAGGCTAAGAAAACTAAGCTCGGCCATCTGCTCGACGAAATCCTCCGCTGACAGCTGCGCCTCGGTAAGCGTTCGCGGTTTCTGGAAACCTAACATGTTTGGGAAACGTCTGGCCTATTTCCTACAATGCCTCCCAAAGGGAATTGCTGGAGACTTATCTTATGGACAAGCCATTCGTCCATTTGCACTGCCATAGCCACTATAGTTTGCTCGATGGCGCTAGCCGGATTCCAGAACTGGTCGCCCGGGTCCGCGATCTGGGAATGCCGGCTATTGCCCTTACCGACCACGGCAATCTCTACGGAGCCATCGAGTTCTACCAGCATTGCGTCGCTAATGGCATCAAACCCATTATCGGTTACGAAGCTTACGTGGCACCGGGTAGCCGACACGACCACGACACGCGCGGCATGAGTGAAGCGGCGTATCATCTGACCTTGCTGGCCTATAACGAGCAAGGCTTTCGCAATCTTATTCGGCTTTCTTCACTGGCTTTCCTGGAAGGCTTTTACTATCGCCCGCGTATAGATAAAGAACTCCTTGAACGCTATAATCAAGGCTTGATTTGTCTGAGCGGATGTGCTTCCAGCGAATTTAGCACCTTGATTTTACAAGATCGCTTAGAGGAAGCAATTGAACTGGCACGCTGGTTTGCTAATCTATTTGGCCCTGACCGTTTTTACGTCGAAATCCAGAATAACGGTTTGGACATCCAGCGGCGGTGCTTAGAAGGTGCCGTGTATGTAGCAGAGCGGCTCGGCCTACCGCTCGTTGCAACGGCGGACGCCCACTATCTTACTCAAGCAGATGCCGAGGCCCACGATATTCTTTTGTGTATCAATACCGGCAAACAACGCCACGAAGCTAATCGGCTTCGCTATGGGAGTGACCTGTTCTATGTTCGGGCACCGAACGAAATGTATGAGGCCTTTCCTGATTTCCCGGATGCCGTGGCTCGCAGCAAGGAAATTGCTGACCGCTGCAACTTAGAGCTTGATTTCAAGAAACGCCACTATCCCGTTTTTCAACCACCCCCCGGCCTAACGCCCGAACAATATTTGCGTCAACTTTGCGAAGAGGGTTTGAAACTACGCTACGGTAATCCGCCGCCTTCAGAAGCTCGCAACCGTTTAGAACATGAACTGGAAATTATCTGTCGCTTAGGTTTTGCCGGTTATTTTCTTATCGTTCACGATTTCGTCCGCTTTGCCCGTGAGCAAGGTATTCCCTATGGTGCCCGAGGCTCAGCATGCGGGTCCCTTGTCAGCTATGTGCTGCAACTTAGTCACGTGGATCCGCTGGAGTACGATTTACTGTTTGAGCGTTTCCTAGACCCGAAACGTACCGAGGCACCTGACATAGATATTGACTTTTGTCAACTCCGCCGCGAGGAAGTGCTTGACTATGTTCGACAACGTTATGGCCAGGAAAGCGTGGCTCAGATAGGCACGTTTGGAACACTTGCAGCGCGCGCTGCGGTTCGGGATGTCGGTCGCGCTCTCGGACTACCCCGTGCTCGCATTGACCAAATCGCTCGACTCATTCCCCGCACTCCCGGTGTCACCCTCGCTGAAGCACTGGAAACTAATTTCGATTTGCGCCACGAATACGAAACCGATCCACAAATTCGTGAATGTATAAATATCGCCCTGAAACTGGAAGGCACGAATCGGACAGTTAGCACACACGCCGCCGGTGTGGTTATTGCTAACGGACCCTTGATTGACTATGTACCCGTTCAGCGCGTTGTTCCGCAACGCGCGGACTCGGGTGAGGACAGTGAATGGGATGAAGACAGCCAAAAAAACCGGCCGGCGGTGCGCGAAGGCGTCGTTACTACTCAGTGGACGATGGAAGATTTAGAAAAAGTTGGCATGCTGAAAATGGATTTCCTGGGCCTGCGCACCTTGACTCTACTCGACCAGGCCGTTCGTCTAATCAAGCAACACCATCAGATTGATATAGACCTGCATCGGCTTCCGCTGGACGATGCTAAAACTTATCAGATGCTACAACGCGGTGAATCCGTCGGTGTGTTCCAATTCGAGGGAGAAGGTATTCGCAACTTGCTGCAACGTCTCAAGCCAGATAATATCCGCGACCTTATCGCCTGCAATGCTCTTTACCGTCCTGGCCCTCTCGGTGGTGGTATGGTAGATGCTTATGTTAACCGCAAGCACGGTCTTGAAAAGCCAATCTATCAACACCCAGTTATGGAAGAAATTCTCGCGGAAACTTATGGCATCATGGTGTATCAAGAGCAGGTAATGCGCATCTTGAACAAACTGGGCGGCATTGATCTTTCCAGTGCCTATGCCTGCATCAAGGCGATCAGTAAGAAAAAACACGACGTTATAGCGCAGCGCAGGGAAGAATTCGTGGCCGGGGCGATAGCTCGAGGTGTTGACCCTCGTACTGCCGAGGAGATTTTCGACCAGATTGTTCACTTCGGTGGTTATGGATTCAATAAATCGCACGCCGCCGCATACGCACTCGTGGCTTATCAGACGGCCTACCTGAAGGCTCACTTCCCAACCGAATTTATGGCCGCGTTGTTAACCAGCGAAATCGGTAAGTCCGAAAAACTCGCCCAATACGTGGCTCATGCGCGCCAGATAAACGTAGCGATCTTGCCACCCGATGTCAATCGGAGTGACGTAGAGTTTAGCGTGGAAAATGGCAAGGTTCGTTATGCTCTCGCAGCACTCAGAGGTGTGGGTTACAGTGCTGCTCGAGCTATTGTTGACGAAAGGAAACAGCGCGGGCCCTATCTAGACCTTTACGACTTATGCAGCCGCGTCGATCCGCGTATAGTCACCCGAAGCACGCTGGAAACGCTTATTAATGCCGGTGCCTTAGATGAGTTTGGCAAGCGACCTGCGCTATTAGCAGCACTTCCCGAAGCATTAGGTGCCGGGGCACGATTGCAAGAAGATCGCAAGATGGGTCAGCGCAGTTTTCTGGACAGCCTGGATACTAACGTTACTAATGTTCCTACCCGGCGGGTGCTCTCTCACGTGCAAGACTGGTCCTACGAAGAACGACTACGCCGGGAAAAAGAGGCGTTCGGATTCTATTTTTCAGTCCACCCGCTTGCGGGATGGATGGATCGCATTCGCTCACTGGCTCCAGCCACTATCAAGCAAGTGCTTGATCGGGCTGCGACTACGGATCCTTCACACGAAGTACTCCTGGGCGGAATGATTAGCGACGTCAGAATCACACATGCTCGCAAAAGCCGGTCCGGCAATACCAAGATGGCCCGTTTCACCCTTAGTGACCTAGAGCAGAGCATCGAATGCCTGATTTTTCCTGACGATTACCTTCGTTGCCAGGAATACATTGTTGAGGAAGCCGTCGTGTTTATACGAGGTACTTTAGATCGTACACGGGAATCGCCGGTGCTGATTGTAACCAAGGTACTCACCTATGAACAACTCGCGCGAGAAAGTACTCGAGCGGTCCTATTGAGATTATCACTTAGCCAACATTCACCGTATCTAATTGAAGAAATTCAGAACATTCTGCAACGGAGTCCTGGCCGATGCCCAGTTTATATAGAAATCCGCGATCGATTAAATCGGCGTGCTTTGTTTGCCCTGGATAAGTCCCTGAGCGTGGATGTTCCCACCCTCGATTGCGAAGCTTTAGAACAACTGCTCGGCAAGGATGGCGTGTATTTCCAGCGGACTAATGGCCTGACGCAGGCGGGCCTTGTACGATAGCCTGGTGCCCCAGGATTTATCAGGAGATAAATATGCGACTGGTAACTATGCAAACGTCGCAGGGATTGCGAGCCGGTTTATTGACAAACGGAAAATATCTGGACATTTGTGCAACGCGACCGGATTTACCGCCGTCCGTTAGACAGCTGCTGGAAATGGGCGAGAGAGCACTCCTGGAATTGCGACAACTCCCGACTTTGCCGAATGCGTTCTATTACGAGCCTGATCAAGTACGCTTGGCGGCACCAATCCCTGACCCGCCCAAGGTTATCTGTATAGGTCTAAACTATCGCGATCATGCCGCAGAGAGTGGCGCACCTATTCCCGCCGAACCGGTACTCTTCAGCAAGTTTAGCAGTGCGATCATCGGCCCGGAAGAGCCTATCCGCCTGCCCCGCGTCAGCCATGAGGTAGATTATGAGGCGGAGCTAGTCGTAGTCATTGGTAAACGTGGGCGGTACATCGCGGAAGACCAGGCTCGGAATTACGTGGCCGGTTATACGATAGGGCATGACGTCTCTGCTCGGGATTGGCAGTTGCGCAAACCGGGCGGACAATGGCTAGCCGGTAAGACTTTCGATACGTTTGCTCCTATCGGCCCTGCTCTGGTAACCGCTGACGAGATTCGTGATCCTCACCGGCTGAGTATTGAGTTGCGTCTCAACGGCCAAGTCATGCAGCGAAGCAATACCGAGCAGATGATTTTCACTGTGGATAAATTAGTCGCCTACATTTCCCAGGTGGTCACTCTACAACCCGGCGACCTCATTTTCACGGGCACGCCTCCGGGAGTCGGTTTTGCCAGAAAACCACCTGTCTTTCTCAAGCCCGGAGATATAGTGGAAATCGAAATTGAGAACTTAGGCATTCTTCGCAACCCCGTCACTGCTGAAGATTGATTGGGAACATGGCTCAATGATCCTGGAATGAGAATACGTAAATCCGCAAATGTTTATGAAATTTGCTTGATATTGCCAGCACTTAGGAGGCTGATTGCGGAGGATTTCACATGGTGAAGATTGGGATTGTGGGCATCGGTTTCATGGGGATGATTCATTACCTGGCTGCACAGCGTTTGCAAAATGCTCAGGTCGCGGCCATCGTTAGCCGTGATCCTAAGAAAAGAGCTGGCGATTGGCGCGGCATTCGTGGCAATTTTGGACCGCCAGGTCAACTTATGGATTTGCGCGGAATCAAGGCCTATACTACGTTGAGTGAACTATTAGCCGATCCGGAAATTGAGTTGGTGGATATTTGTTTACCGACACACCTTCATGCCCAAGCTAGCATAGAGGCACTAAAGTCCGGCAAGCATGTTATCGTAGAAAAGCCCATCGCCTTGAGTTTAGAGGATGCCGATCGTATGCTTGACGTTTGCCGGCAATCTGGCAAGTTCCTCATGGTAGCCCAGGTATTGCCTTTTGTGCCGGAATTTCATTATGCCTTGCAGTTGGCGCGATCAGGGCAAGCCGGCAAGCTGCTCGGCGGACATATAGAGCGTATTATTAGTAAACCAGACTGGTCTGCAGAAATTGCCGATCCTGCAAAGACAGGCGGGCCGGCTATTGATTTGCACATCCATGACACCCATTACATTCTGCTGATGGCGGGCTTGCCGAGTGCTGTTTATGCTCGTGGCGTAGTAGAAAACGGAACAGTGGTGCACCTTACTTCGCAATATGTATATGACCGCGAAGGGCCCTCCTGTTTGAGCTGTTCGAGTGGTGCCTTGTGCCAGAAGGGACGGGAGTTTACGCACGGTTTCGAGCTTTATTTTGAAAAAGCCACGACTAGTTATCGGCTCGGTTCTCCCCTTACGGTGTACTGGGCGGACGGTCGCACGGAACAGCCGGCCTTGAGTGATGGCGGCGACCCTACAGCAGCATTTACCGCTGAATTGCAGGCAGCAGTGAACGCGGTAAGGACTGGTCACGAAGCTCCGGAGCTTAGTGGTCAGCAGGCGCGGGACGCGTTGATGATCTGCTATCGCGAAATCGAGTCTGTTTTATCGAACAAAATCGTTGCCGTGCCTTGAATTGGCTCTGTTGTGCGGGCATAAAAGTCATTTGGCTAATTGATTGTCAGGCCATTGAAGCGGTTCGCTAAATCTAAGCCGCCGCCAGAAACGGTAGCTCCGTTTGCTTTTTTTGCGAGAGTAATTTATGTTTTCAGGAGAGAAATTGCGCAAAGCCCAACGCGCTAAGGCGAGCGAACTTTGTAACTCCAAGACTGGCCTGATGGACAAGGTAGCGCCGAATATGAGTGCCACTTTAGCTGTCGCCACGAACGAAAGTGTGCCGCTTGCCAATTACGATGACCTGTTGTGGAAATTCCGCGCGGTGTTCTGGGAAGCCGATCCGGTCACCTGGAAGTTTTATTATGTGAGCGAATATGCAGAGTTGCTGTTCGGTTATCCCCGGCGGCGCTGGCTGGAGGAAAAGGATTTTTGGGTTCGGGTTTTGCATCCGGAAGACCGAGAATACGCGGTGCATTATTGCCGAGAGGCAACCAGCCAGGGTTGCGATCACTGCTTTGATTATCGTATTGTGGCTGCCGATGGCCGGGCCGTCTGGGTGCGGGACATTGTTCGCGTGGAATGCGACGGCTTCAGCAAGGTCCCAAGGCGTCTCTATGGCCTGTTTATTGACATTACCGAGCAAAAAGAACTGGAATTGCAACATCAGCGCGAACGGCTGAAACTTGAGTGCATTCTGGATCAGTTTCCCGGCGTCGTTTGGACAACAAATACGGAGTTACGCTTCACCTCCTCGCGGGGCAGATACTTAGCGAAGCTACATTTGCAACCAGACCAGGTGGTTGGGCACACGCTATATGAGTACTTTGCCACCGCTGACGATGATTTTTTTCCAATTGCGATGCACCAGCGAGCGCTGAAGGGAGAAACCGTCTCGCACGACTTTTCCTGGCAAGGCCGCCTTTATCACGTTGTTTTACAACCGGAGCGAGAACGGGAGCAGATCGTGGGAGTATTAGGGTTCGCCCTGGACATAACCGAGCAGCATGCCGAAAGCCGGATGCTACGCGAAAAAATATCCGGGGAAAAACGGTTAACGATTCTCGTCAAGTGCTGCGAACGGTTGTTGCGCGAGATTGGCCGAGCTACCACCAACGCTGACCGATATTCGCTGGCGGTTCAGGGCCTAGTGCAGATTTTCGGCTGCGAGTCCGCTGCGATTATTCAATACCGGCGCGGCGAAGTTCACGTATGTTCGGAGGCGGGTACTCCAGTGCGATGGAATCCGGACTGGCTGGAACGGACTTATCAAAACAGGCGAAAACGCTTCCTGACCATTCGCTGGCCTCCGAGCAGCGAAGGCCGGTTGACAATCATTGGCTTACGCCGAACTGAGCAACTTTTCTTAGTCCTGGTACATCCAACCTGGTCGCGGGTGCATCCGTGCATACGCCGATTGGTTTGTATGCTGGCCAATTTCCTTTCCATTTTTCCACAAGACCACTCGCTTCCGTTACCACTAATTAGCCCCACTGAGCAGGAACGGAGCGAAGAGGACGTAAGCCAGCACTGCCACCCCGACCACGAAAACAAGCACGGCGAGGCTTCCAGCAACCCAGGAACTCAGGTAATTTGTTCTGGCTAAGTCCGATTCGGAACCACGAACTGTGCCGACCTGTTCACCTGATGCGATATCTTGCTCCGCATTGCCCAGCGGAGTGTTTCTCAACTTCGGGCCACCATGCAGCGTAAAAAAAGCCGTGGCATTTCTGATTGGGTTCGCCCGTTGCTTAGCATCGGTTCCAGACGGTATCGCCTCACGCTCTCTGAATGTGCCAGCCGATACGGAACAAGTTCCCTGGGAGCTCGTAGCAGCCGTTGAATTCGCGTCGTGCATAAGCGAGGTCTGCAAGGGGAGCAACAATTCCCCCGCAGTCGTGCCAACATTTTTAGAAACGGGTGAAGAATGGCTGGCGTTTGTTTCGCCTGGTGGTTTCGTTTCCGAGAGCAACGTAGGCGTAGTCCTCGCGTGAACCAGGTACTGTTGAATTACAGGATTCTCCAGGGCTTGTTGCAACGAAGCGAAACCAACGAGCACGTGGTGGGGATTGACTGCTCGCAGCCGTTGCCAGATTTGCTCGGCATCGGAAACCTTCCCCGCTTGCCAGGCGATGTCGAGAGCCAGTACCAGAAAGCGGTCGCGCTGGCGTAGCTGACCTGATTGTTCGCAGGCACGCGCCTGGTTCAGGTAATGCTGTAACAACTCCTGCGCCGCCATAATCACGCTCCTGCCCTACTGCCCCATTGTACCGAATGTAACACCGAGAGGGAAATCGTAATCACCGGCGAAACCATCTTACCCAGCCGATCCGGCAGCGGTATCGTCGCGGCGAAGCAAACCGTATTTTTCCAGCTTGCTAAGAAAGGTGCTGCGTGGCATGCGAAGCATGCGCGCAGCGCGTGACTTATTACCGCCAGCCGCACGCAGCGCCCGCAGCAAACGTTCCCGCTCCTGAACAGCCTGAAGCGCCTGCCATTCTGAGTAAGGCAATTCCCGGTGACGCTGCGTTTGCAGCTCCGCTGCTGATGAGGTTTTTAGAAGCGTATGGCTATTGGTCGCGTTGCCTGCCAATGCAGACTCCGCCGCGAACACAAGCTCAGGGGGCAGTTCACGGACGGTCAGGCTCGGCCCTTCGGCAAGGACGACAGCCCGTTCGATGACATGTTCGAGTTCGCGCACGTTCCCTGGCCAATCGTAAGCCTTAAACAGCTCCAGGACCTCGTCTTCGATGTGGGTGATGGCTTTGCCGCAACGGGCGTTGTACAGGTGCAGGAAATGGATCGCCAGTTCGTAAATGTCTTCGCGGTGTTCCCGCAAAGCCGGTGTGCGGACGGTGATGACGTTGAGGCGATAAAACAAGTCCTCGCGGAATCGTCCTTCCTGCATCAATCGCTCCAGGTCCTGATTAGTGGCAGCCACGACGCGCACATCCACCCGGACCGGCTCGCTGGAACCGACCCGTTCAAAAGTCATCTCCTGCAGCACCCGCAGCAATTTCGTCTGAACTTCCAGAGAGATGTCGCCAATTTCGTCGAGGAAAAGTGTACCACCGTCGGCCAGCTCGAAACGCCCTACTTTGTCACGATGAGCGCCAGTGAAGGCCCCTTTGACGTGACCGAACAGTTCACTCTCCAGAAGCGTCGGCGACAGGGCAGCGCAATGCACCTTTACAAACGGTTTATCCCGACGTGGACTCAATTGGTGCAACGCGCGAGCCACCAGTTCTTTGCCGGTTCCGCTCTCGCCACGAATCAACACGGCGGCAGGACTGGGAGCTACTTTGCGAATCAGTTCGTTGAGTTCCTGGATGCAACGGCTCGAGCCGACTAACAGGGCATTCGGCTGAGCGGATGTTCGGGACGGCACGGGTGTATTTGCCGGCTCACCTTCCTGGGTTTGGGCTGGCGCTAGTTCGGCCTGTCGCAAAAGTTGATTCTGCAAAACATGGATTCGCCGCTGTTGCTCGGAAATCTTCTCTACCTTTTGTTGCAATTCGCGGTTAAGCACCTCAAGCCGCTGATGCGTCTGGGCACTGTGCAGTGCTAAGGCTGCCATTTGTGCAAATGCGCGAAGCAGGTGTCCTTCCTCCTGGTCGTAAAATGGTTCCACACGGCCAAGCAGAATCACGGCCTGAATGATACCTTCGTAAGCAAGTGGAACAGCCAGGTGAGCCTGCCACTGCTCTAATTGCCGCTGCGCAGGCGTGAGCACTCGGAAGGGGCCCCACGGCACATAAAGCGGACATTCTTGCTCGGCAGCGCGAACGATATGGCTTTCTGCGGATAGGGAATCCGGTAGTTGCCAGTCGCCATGTTTGACCGTGAGGCGAAACTCCTCGCCGTTTCGTAGATAGAGAGCTGCGCGACGCGCATCCAGTGCTTCGACCAGCACCTGCAACAGCTGGGGGCACAGGGTGGGTACATCGAGAAGCTGCCCCACCGTCTGGCTCATCCGCTGCAGGGTGCGATCCAGCTGTGATTTTTCCCGGTGCAACCGCAAATAGATGACGGTACGTAATCGCCAGCGCACCAGGTCCATTACGACCAGCAACAGCCAGGACGTCATGCTGACGAAAACTGCCTGTCGGAACGGCGAATGGCTCTCGATACGGGTGCCGATCGTCAAGGTTACCACGAAGAGCAGACCGGTGTAAACCAGTCCGGCTAATGCGCTGAGCACAAATGTAGCCAGGCCCCAGTGCAAAACCTGGCCGACCTCCATCATGCCATAGCGAGAAATGCTCACTCCGTAAGCCACGGTGAAGCACAGCGATGCCAGAAACATGGGCCAGGTTGCACCACCGAGACTGAAACGTTCCGCATCGGTAACCGCCAGCAGGACGGTATAAGCTACCAGGGCCAGAGCTACCAGCGCCCCCGCGAGTATCCACTGCAACTGTTTGCGTTCGCGGCTGTTGGGCTGCGCTCGCCAGAAACTGTGGGCAAGGCTAACCACGCAACCGACAAATAATGCAGCCGAAACGAACACGCTTGCGTACACCTCCCGCATCAGCCACAACAAAATGGTTTGCACGCGGTCTGTTTTGTCGGGCAGCGCAGCAAAGCGATAGGTCCAGACGAGCAGCAAATAGGTCGCCACTTTGGCCACCAGCAGCAACACCGGCACGCTGTAAAGAGCGGTCAAGGTCAACCAGGGTCGGCGTTCCAACCACTTTTTCGGTCTGGGAAAGACGAGGTAAAAATGCAAACTAACCACGGGTAACAGCCCAGCACAGATCATAAAGACGAGCACCAGGGGCGGACTGCTCGCTATACGATACCAGTGGTAACCGCCCATAAACGCGCCGATGGTCACCACGCACAGCAGGTAAAATCGGCGAACCGCGTCGTCATTGGGTCGTCGCCACCACACCAGCGCCACCAGCCCGAACAATCCCAGCTTGACCACAAACCATAACAGCGAATGGGTAAACTCCTCCGGCGGAGTCGTTCCTACCAGACACCACACCGCGGCTTCGCGTCCATCTTCTTTGCGGAAACGAACCCGCACCCATTCTTCGTCACCATACACCAGTACATGCGTGTCCTTTTCCGGCAGCGTTTCCAGAGCTTCACGGGGAAATTTTTCCGGCGAAACTGCCAGCCGGGGAAATTCGCGCCAGTTCCGTAGCTCCGCTACAGTGCGAATCACATCGGAAAACGTCTGAATGCGGTGAGGCCCCACACTGAACAGATCATCGCCCACTTCCGGAGGTGGCCCAGGCTCATACCGCAAATAAGTGTAGTTGATTTTTTGAATGTCCGTACCAAACGCAGCTTGCAGACCAATCTCGGGAGCCTGAGCAGCATACCAGACAACTGCAATGCCGTACAGGCATACCGCAATACCACAAGCGAGCAGTCCAGCACGCCACCACACGGTGCCACCCCCCTGCCCCGATTGTATGGTTTTATGCCACCGCTACCACACGCGAGCCGACCTCCTGAGCGAGTAAACCAGCCTTGTCCGTGCGTTCCCACGTAAATTCCGGCAACTCCCGTCCGAAATGACCATGTACCGCCGTTAGCCTGTATATAGGCCGGCGCAATTGCAACGCCTCGATGATCCCCCGCGGAGTCAGCGCAAAATGCTTACGAATCAACTCAATCAGCTGGTCTTCACTGAGGCCTGCGCGAATAGTTCCGAAGGTGCTCACCCAGATGCTCAACGGTTCTGCTTTGCCGATAGCATACGACAGTTGCACTTCACACTGGTCGGCAAGACCAGCAGCGACAATGTTTTTGGCGATGTAACGTGCCATATACGCGGCGGAGCGGTCCACCTTTGTCGGGTCTTTACCGCTGAAAGCACCGCCTCCATGCCGTCCTCTCCCCCCGTAAGTGTCCACGATGATTTTCCGGCCAGTCAGTCCTGTGTCGGCAGCTGGGCCTCCTTCCAGAAAGCATCCTGTCGGATTGATGTGGTAAATGATATCCTCGTCCACCAGGTCGGGGCGCTCAGCCTGAAGTGTTGGCAAAATAAGCCGTTCGATGATCGCTTTTTTCGCTCGTTCGGAAAAATACGGCCGCCCTTCTCGGTGCTCTACCACGCTGGTGTCGTGCTGGGTCGAGAGCACCACGGTATGGATGCGAGCCGGAGTCCCGTCGGGATGATATTCCACCGTGACCTGACTTTTGGCATCGGGGCGCAGAAAAGGCAGCTCCCCACTGCGGCGAAGCTGTGCCTGTTTTTCGACCAAGCGATGGGCGAGATAGATAGGCAGCGGCATCAGCGATTTCGTCTCACGGCAGGCGTAGCCAAACATCATCCCCTGATCCCCGGCACCACCGCTATCCACTCCCAGAGCAATGTCGGGCGATTGCTTATGAAGGCAGATGTCCACCTGCACGGTATCGCAAGAAAATCCGACCGCCGGGTCTGTGTAACCGATCTCACGAATGGTGTCGCGGACCAGGCGATCCACGACCGATCGAGTCAACGTTGCCTTGGTTGTGATTTCTCCAGCTACGACTACCAGGTCGGTTGTCACCAAAACTTCGCAAGCAACCCGACTTTGTGGGTCGTGCTGTAAGCAATAATCGAGAATGGTGTCGCTGATCTGATCGGCCACCTTGTCCGGGTGGCCCATACTTACGGACTCACTGGTGAAAAGGTAATTGCGACCGAGAGCCATAGGTTTCCTCCGCGGCGCCAGACGTGCATCCTCACAGTCAAGCGCTCCGTCTGCTACCGAATACCTCGAGGCCAAGCTGGATAACCACTTACCCTACCCTAGCCTGGCTGGCCAAGTGGCCATTATAGTTACCCAGATAACGCAACTCAAGCATGCGGGATTGTCAGCGAACCGTTTCTGGCCTCGCATGCCGGCAAAGCTGGCTCCAGCCGCGTGGGAAGGGAAATCCGGAAGTCCTCAGCGAGTTCCACGTTAATTTTTGCCCGTACCGCTAGCTGGAGAGCGTAACCCGGCGATATTCGACCTTGTCCGCGGCAAAGATACCAAGCCCTTTCTCTCCGGCCAGCTGCACATGCTCCGGCTGGCGTCGGCGGAATTGTTCGTCCTTTTGCGGGTTGCTTTTTTCCGTTCCCATCTCAGCCACCGGTGGCCAACCTCGGCTGGCACGATACTGGTCGAGAATATGCCAGCCGACATGGTCCAGCGCTACCGGATCGGTGGCAAAAAACAGCGACTTTTTCTCCCACACATCCCAGGTGTTGTTCCAGGTACCTGGCCCACCTTCATAACAAGCAATCAGGGCGTCCATGACCAGCAGCACCACTTTTTGCCGCAGCGGTTCGAGAGATACCATTTCCGGAATAAAGGTACCGCAGGTATTATCCAGTTCCGGCGATGGTGCATATTTGCCCATGTGCGAACGGGCCACGTTGTTTACGAAACCGTGCGACAGGTCCTTCAAAGACATGGTGATGCCACCGGAACGGTGATCCTTAAGCACCGTGGCAACAATGATTTTGTTCACCAGATCGGTTGTTACCAGCCGACTGAGATGGGAATTTTCGCTGGGCCGATCATGCGGACTGAGCTTCGGCATGGCATACGGCAACCGGCGGAACACATCCGGGTCGTATCCGACTACATGCGGGTCAGGTTCGGGCCGCTTTCCAGTTTTCTCATCCGGGTCACGCCCTTCCAGATCGGTTTGCTGACCATGGTACTGCGCGTGGGAAGCATACCAGCCGACTGACGGATAACGGCTTTGCAGAAACTTTTCGTACCCGGCCCGGCAAAATTGGTCGGCGTAGCGCTCATAGAGGACAATGTCGCGCTCGGTCAGGCCCGCGCTTTTCAGTCCCTCGATCAGAGCCGCGACCAGCTCGATATTGGTAATCGCGCTTCGCTTTTTGCCATCGGTCAGGCCGACAGGGTTGACCTTGATGGCCACGCGGTCTCCTTTTTGGAACAGCGTTTTCCAGGCCGAAACCGGGTCGTCGGCTCCGGTCAGGGTTTGCATGCCGCGGCTGACCATCTGCTGGACTGCCTCGAGCTGAACCCGACCATTAATTACGGAAGCAGGATGATGAACTTCGACGACCTTTCCCGGCCAGCGTCCCGGCAAACCAAACGCCGGTTTTGCCACCTCGACACATCGTCCCGTGAAACGCTCCTCGGGCGACAGAAGGTAAACAGGTCGCGTGTCTCCATCCGACTCCAGGCCGTTTTGATCCGATTGAGACGAGCAACCCAGCAAACCGGTCAGTCCACAGCTTGCCAAACCGACTCCCGTACGCTGCAAAAACTGGCGACGGCTCCAGGTATGTTCCTGCATGATAACCCCCTTTCTCGCGGGCGACAATTGTCGAGCCACGCTGTCCTTTTGCCCTCCGAACGTTATGCTACGACTTTCGAGCTATTACCACAAGACGTCGCACAAACGCGAAACTTATCAAGGCGCCAGGTGTTTAACCGCATAGGGAAGCTGCTCGTGGGCTGAGCGGCTTGTGGAACCTGCCACACTATACGGGGAGAAAGCCATGCGTCGAACACCTCAACTGGCCGTGCTATCGCTAGCCATCCTTGCCCTGACCGGTCTGGCTTACGCTGACCGGGAAGGTGAACCTCGCAAGCCCAGGCCTCAGACGAGAATTGCGGAGTTCCGCAAAGTAGATGGCTCCAAACTCGTTTTCCTGGTTCGCGGTGATTCTGGCGAACGCGAATTTGCTTGCGAATACGATTCCGACACCAAATTTCTGGCCGAAACCGATCAGGACGTAAAGGTAAAAGTCCGCGGCGAAGGTGGTGTGGAGCGGGAAGTGACAAAACCGCAAACCAAGCCGATTCAGCTCAAGGACCTCGTCTCGGGTCAGCGCGTGGTCGTCACCATGCTGGTCGGCGATGAAAAGACCACTCCGCGTTGTGTGGAAGTCCGCGTGCTTCGGCCACAAAAGCCTCGCCGTGAAGGCAGCGATGGCTAACGCTTTGTGGAAACTTTGGCGGGCGTCCGAAAACCTTTACCGCAGCCGACCGGGTTTGGGATACGGGCAAGGGATCGGAGCAGCCCTGCGGATGGACCGTAACCACTTCGCTAACCTGCCCGCTTGAATGCTGCGTTTGGCCTGTAACCGAGTGGTAAGGGGCACGGTTGAACCGTGCCCTTTTTTCGTGAAACGCGTCAGCCCATTTTTGATTATTGCCATGCTTACCAACCGGAGCCTCCAGGCATTCCCTTGGAGTGTCAGCAGGGCTACTGAAGAGGGGTTTTCGGGGTGATCGTGGCATTCAGGCTTGGCTTTGTACAATAAAACGTTCTAAGCAACGACAAGGAGTCCGCCATGCCGAGAGTAGATTGCGATATCCGAGATGTGAAATTAGCGCCAGAGGGAAAGCGACGTATTCTCTGGGCCGACCGGGATATGCCGGTACTGGCCCAAATCCGCGAACGATTTGCCCGGGAGAAGCCGCTGACCGGCATTCGTATGTCTGCCTGTCTGCATGTCACCGCGGAAACTGCGAATCTGATGCGGACTTTGCAAGCCGGAGGTGCGGAGTTAGTGCTGTGTGCCTCGAACCCGCTGAGCACACAGGACGATGTTGCTGCAAGCCTCGTGGAAGATTTTGGTGTGCGTGTTTATGCCATACGTGGCGAGGACACCGACACCTATTACCGCCACATCGCCGCTGCGTTGGAGCATGCCCCGATGCTGACCATGGACGACGGGGCAGACCTGGTGTCGTCGCTGATCTTCGTTGCCATAGGCCGGCTGCAGGATGTGCATCCCCGTGTGCGCGAATGGGCTGAGCGAACCGGTAAGGAACGCTGTCGCCAGATCATTCAGGGAATTCTCGGCAGCATGGAAGAAACGACTACGGGTGTAACGCGCTTGAGGGCGATGGAACGCGACGGGGTATTGCAATTTCCAGTCATTGCGGTCAACGACGCCCAGAGTAAGCATTTCTTCGACAATCGCTACGGTACCGGACAGAGCACGATCGACGGCATTATTCGCGCCACGGACATATTGCTGGCGGGCAAAAAAATCGTGGTGTCGGGTTATGGCTGGTGCGGCAAGGGAGTATCCCTGCGCGCTCGTGGGATGGGGGCAACAGTCATTGTCACCGAAGTGGACCCGATTCGGGCCCTGGAAGCAGCTATGGACGGTTTCCTGGTGATGCCGTTGCTGGAGGCAGCGAAAATTGGCGACCTGTTTATCACCGTCACCGGCAACAAACACGTGCTGCGCCGCGAACACTTTGCGGTGATGAAAGATGGTGCCATACTGGCCAACAGTGGTCATTTTGATGTGGAAATTGACCTGCCCGCTTTGCGCGAGATGACTGCCGAGATTGTGCGACAGGTTCATCCTCACGTAGATGAATACCGTCTGAAAGATGGCCGGCGATTGTACTTGATCGGTGAAGGAAGACTGGTCAACCTGGCAGCTGCCCACGGCCATCCGCCGAGCGTTATGGACATGAGTTTCGCCACTCAGGCGCTGAGCAGTGAGTATTGCGTGAAAAATCGTGGTCGGCTCACTCCTCGTGTCCATGACGTGCCGCGAGAAATTGAGGACACGGTGGCACGCCTCAAGCTGGCCTCGATGGGAATTCAGATTGATACGCTCACGGAAGAGCAAAAACGCTACCTCTCTGCCTGGGAACAGGGAACGTAAGGCGAGGCGGGATGTGCCAAAATGAGCCGCACCTTGACGTTTCTGGGCACCGGAACCTCAACCGGGGTGCCGCTGTTGGGCTGTGATTGCGAAACTTGCCGCTCTCCCGATCCTCGTAATCAGCGTTGCCGCTGCTCTGTCGTGATCTGTACCACGCAGGGCAATCTGCTGATTGACACACCCCCGGAGATTCGTTTGCAACTGTTGCGTGCCGGTGTCCACCGCGTCCATGCGGTCGTTTATACGCATCACCATGCCGACCACATTTTCGGTTTCGATGACGTTCGCCATTTTGCCCGACAGCTCGGTGGTCCTGTTCCCATTTACTGCAACCAGGCCACTGCGCAATTCCTGCGTCGCACGTTTGACTATGCGTTCCATGCCGAACCGGTTTTATGGCAGCAAGGGCGCGTACCCTATGTCCGGTTGCATCAGATTGACACGGAACCTTTTGAAGTGCTGGGACAGCGAATGATTCCCGTTCCGCTGGAACACAGTATTCCGGTCACGGGTTTTCGACTCGACGGGCTGGCATACTGCCCCGATGTGGGAGCGATTCCGGAGGGGAGCTGGAAATTACTGGAAGGCGTGGAAATTTTGGTGCTCAACGCACTGCGTCCGCAAAAGCCTTTATCCGGACATTTGACCCTGGAACAAGCGCTGGCCATCATCGAACGTCTGAAACCGCGGCAGAGCTATTTGACCCATTTAGGACACGAAATGGAGTATAATCGTATCCAGAAGCAATTGCCCGCAGGTGTTGAATTGGCTTATGATGGACTGAGCTTCTCGTTTTGAGTGAAGCAGGAGGTGCTCATGGCCGGTGCAATTGAAGTGCATGTCGTCATGCTGGCTGGCGGCTCGGGGACGCGGTTCTGGCCCTGGAGCCGACACACCCGACCCAAGCAGCTTCTGGCACTGGTTGGGCAGCAAAGTTTGCTTCGGCAGTGTGCGGAGCGGTTTCGCGGTTGCATTCCTGCTGAGCACTTCTGGGCGGTAACCACGGCCGAGCTTTTGCCCCAGGTTCGTGAGCACTTGAACGACCTGGTACCGGAAAGCCAGCTCATCGGCGAACCGATGGGCCGAGACACCGCCCCTTGTATTGGCCTGGCAGCAGCGCTCATCGCCCAGCGCCACCCTGAAGCGGTGATGATCGCTGCCCCAGCCGACCATCTCATTGAGCCGGTCGGAGCTTTTCACCGATCCATTCAGGCAGCGGTGACGCTAACCCAGGAGTTCCTGGATGCGCTGATCACGCTCGGCATTGTCCCTACTCGTCCGGCCACCGGTTACGGTTATATCCGGCGAGGCGCATGGATTGGCGAGCGGCAGGGCATAGCTGTTTATCGTGTCGCCGAATTCCGCGAAAAGCCGGATTTGCAAACCGCCGAACAGTACCTGGCCAGCGGCGAGTTTTACTGGAACAGCGGTATTTTCGTCTGGCGTGTGCAAACCATCCTGCGTGAACTTGCCCGGCAGCAACCGCGTATTGAAAATGCCGTGCGCCGACTGGCGGAGAACTGGCATTCGCCTCAGCGAGACGCTCTGCTTCGCCAGGAATACGCGGCCCTGCCCAAAATCAGCATTGATTACGCTGTCATGGAAGGCTGTCGAACTGCCCTGGTGCTGGCAGCGCCATTCCGCTGGGACGATCTCGGTAGCTGGAGCGCACTGGAACGCCTTCATCCGCAGGATGCAGACTACAATACGATATTGGCGCGACACGTAGGGCTGAAGACGCGCCGCTGCATCATCGTCGGTGAGTCCAACCGGCTCATTGCTACGCTCGGTGTCGAAGATTTGCTCATTGTTCAGGCTGACGATGCCGTGCTCGTCGCCCAAAAACAGCAAGAAAACGATATTCGCCAGCTGGTCGAGCTCCTGCGAGACACAGGACAGGAGGCTTTTCTGTGATGAGCACCCATTCCCGATCGACGGGTAGGCTTCTGGGTCTGGATTACGGCGAAGTGCGGATCGGGCTGGCTATCAGCGATGTGGAACGCCGCGTCGCTTCGCCCATCGGCGTCTATCAACGGCGCTCGACCCACGAAGATGCTGACTATTTTCGCAGGCTCGTTTACGAGAAAAACGTATCCGCGATCGTGGTCGGCTTACCCCGCCAGACCGGAGGCGAAGAAGGATACGCTGCTGAGGCTGCCCGCCAATTCGGGCAATGGCTGGCAGAAGTAACAGGCTTGCGCGTGATTTACTGGGACGAGCGATTCACCACGCAGCAGGCGGATCGGCTTATGCGCGAAGCTGGACTGAGCGGAAAGGCCCGCAAACAGAAACTCGATACCGTTTCGGCTCAAATCCTGCTGCAAGGTTATCTCGACGCCGGCTGCCCTGCCCCGCCCGTCTCGGATACAACTACGTCGCAGACGTAACCGTCTGTGTCCTTACCTGGCCTGCGCTGCCTTCGATGCTGGCGGGACTGGCTAAGCTTTGGCGGCCGGTGTATTTTTATTATGGTGATTGGCGTACTCACCTGCTAAGCCCACATGGAAAGCATCGCAATGACCGCGAGAGTGGCGGAATTGGCAGACGCGCTGGACTTAGGATCCAGTCCCGAAAGGGGTGAGGGTTCGAGTCCCTCCTCTCGCAATAGTCTGGGCGAATAGACAGACCCGGCCTGGAACGGCGTGAATCGTTTGCCCGGCTTTTACGAACTCGGCGCAGCCGGGGCACGTTCGCTGGCCTGGAATCCGCTGGTACGATGGGAACCGTCGCAGAACGGCTTGTTTTGGGAATGTCCACAGCGACACAAGGCGATGGCGGGTTTGCCAGAAGGAAGCGGGAATGGCTTTCCTTCCGCGTCGAGCACCTGCACCGGGCCTTCGACGACATAAGGTCCGTTATCGCGCACACGGATAGTTACCACCGCATCAGCCATGACTCTACCTCCATTAGCTGAAGTGCATCTCCCTCGTATCAGCGTGATGCCAGAGCGCTGAATTCGTTTCGTTTCCCCCCACAATCGTTCGATTTTGCTCCAGATGATGCGCGTTCCGACTCCGATAATTTTTCCATTAGTCGCATCGTGTCCGAAACCTGTTACGCGAGTCGAAATTGATCTCCTTCGTTCCGCCAGCGTTCCGATGCTACACAATGGTCGGCAGCGGAACAATAGTTGGGGCGACCGGATAGTTGCACTCCGGTAGTCTTTTATTATGCAGGGGGCAGGCGAACTCACAAAGGCAGGTTCAGAATTTTTGCGAGGCAAACTCTTCTTTTGGATCGTGTGGCACAAAGAGCCACGATATTTGCTGGGCCAGGTAAACGACGAACGCTCGTCGAAAGCGTTCCGGGGGCAAGTCGGGGTCAACGGATGCCGGCCCGCTGCCGCGAGGAAACTCCACGTGCAAATGTTCCTTGATCACCAAATCGCTCAGGACATCCTCAGCATCGGGCATGCGCGCCGGTGCTACTGTGACTGTTACGTCTGCCCGAGCCCGGTACAGCGTTCGATTGGAGCCATTCTCATAGAGCGAAGGATTGTTGAGCTCGACGAAAATGACCAAGTCGGCGCGCAATTGTCGGGCCATTTCGGAAGGTTCGAGGGCCTGCCACTGGTCGTTGCGATCTTGCCAGCGATGCACCACGCTGGGTGCCAGCACAACCAGGCGTTCCTTCTCCTGTTCGAACCCCTTAGCCAGAGCCTTGGACAGAGCATCATCCAGTTCGCGGGCTAAAGGGCCCAGGTGAATTTGCGTCCCTACGTCCGTGTAAGTTACCACTGCGACGCGAAGAGGCTCCTTGCGTGGCTTGTTCAACTTTTCCCGATAACTGAGCAGATCAACTGGCGGCGGTGGACGCATGTCTTTGCCGAGCATGACTGCCGTGAAGTATATCAACGTCGGCAAGGTACAACCGCTCATGACTGTCGAAAAAATGGCCACGCATACAATGCCAGATACACAAACGCGAACCCGACTTTTCCACCCGCCAGTGCCCATTCGCCCCATCATACCCCGTTCCTCGCTTCCATGCCCCAATCCCCAAGGCTTCTCTTTTCCCCGCTTCGTTCACCCGGACGAAAAATATCGCGGTATTTCAGGCCGTCGGCGCGATGGTTCGGCGGTGCCCACTGTTACCAGGATCCATTGCGGAGGTAAAGCAAGGCACGAATCAGCCAGCACCCCAAGACGAGCCAGAGCATAGTCCAGGCGGCCAGAGAACTGAGCCAGTGCCAGTCAGGAAGTCCTAGCGTTCGGCCGCTTATCCCCGCGACCGCGAACCAGACTGCCATGGTGACGGCTAGCAATACCATCACCGGGCCGGCAGGGTTGACAGCCAGAGCAGCTCGCCAGTCTCCATGCATGAGCAGGCTGAAGCTCGTGGTCAACCCGCAGCTCGGACATGGCCAGCCGGTCAATCGCTGAAAGCTGCACGGTGGCAATCCTAACTGCTGATGCGTCCCCCAGCGGCGCGGCTGACCATTCTCGTCATAAGGATTCAGGCTGCGGGCTATTCCCAGCACGGTACCAATCAGCAGAGCGATAAGTATCAGGCTGATACGTTGCCACCAGGCCAGTTTTTGCTCAGCCTCGACAGGAATCACTACCGGCATGACTTCTGCCGAATCGGTGCTTGCTGTAGCTGGGAGCTCGGGTCGGCCTTCGTTTTGTGGTGTCGGTGCGCTGCCAGTAGCTTCCAGGCGTCCGGGGAGCGCTGCCATTTCGCTGCGAGCCTTATCTACTTCATCACCTGCCTGGTGTGATTCCGCTGCCGGCACACTATCCGTTGCCAGTGGCCGTGCCGGGGCAGCAGGGATAGCCGTTTCGGCGGCCCGATGGCAATCGGCAAGCTCATCGGGATGGTGCCCTGCCACAGTCTTCGTGTTTGGGTCGCGCACCATAACGTCCTCGCCAAGCCACGACAAGACCAGATCGTATGCAGGACGCGAGATTCTTCCAGAATGGCGCCACGTAGCCGTGGCCAGAAACTATGCCAAAACAATCAGCGGCATGCACAGGCTGGACGTCGGAATTCAGCACCCTTGGAGCTGCCTATGGGCGGAACCGCCGGGTGAATTCCTCGTAAGCGTCGCGCAGCTCAGGAGGTAGAACCGGCCGGTCACTCGCATCCACGTCAGCGGATTGCCCTTCACGAGTAGCAGCGCGATTCGGACCTATTGCTCGCCGTCTCCCCTGAGACAGTTCCGCCTGCACGACCTGGGGCTTATCGCGAAGCAGGCGCTGGAGTTCTTCGGGCGTTTTAACACCCAGGCGCTGCATTAGCTCACGGGTTGGCTTGTCAATTTCGCCTCGCTCCATTTTCTTCCGCAAACTGTCCAAAGTCAGGTCGCCCGGAGCTTCTGAGAATTCAGGGTTCGGCTTCATAGGTTTCGTGGCCAGCGGGCTGTCCTGCGCTGGGCCTTGCCGATCTACACCGGAAGTGTTCCCACCGCTGGTCGGCCCTGCCTGGCTCCCCGGCTTGTCTAGCGGCTGCTGAGAGCTGGCATTTCCGCTGTTACTACCACCTCCCTGGCCGGGCTCGGAACCCTGCCCTGAATCAGGCTTTCCGCCCGACTGCCCACCAGCATTCGCCTGCCCGGATTGACCGCTGCCGGCTTGTTGACCGCCGGCTTGCTGATTACCCCCACTTTGATTGCCATTTTGCGGCGATTCCCCTGGCTTTTGGCCTGCACTCGCCTCACCAGGCTGGCCCTGACCAGGTTTTTGTTGCCCACCTGCCTGCTGGTTACCGCCGCTCTGATTGCTCCCGGCCTGTCCAGGTTGACCGGACTGACCCTGACCGGGCTGCTGTTGGTTACCTGCCTGGCCACTCGAATTGGACTGGCTAGCACCGCTCGAACCACTAGGTTTTTGACCCGATCCCGACTGCCCAGCCTGGGCAGAGTTGCAACCGTCTCACCCACCTCCAGGTTTCTGCGGGCCACCTGCCTGCGGCGTGTTATTGCCCTGTGGGCGATTCGCCTGCTGTCCGGCGTTCGGCTGGCCCGGTTGGTTCCCCTGCGGCTTTTGCGGACCGCCTGCCTGGGCATCACCCTGCCCCTGCTCGCCGCCCATCGGCTTATTCGCCTGCT
>VAPR01000107.1_pt1 | contig 57014 bp, 64 predicted proteins | sample 3380701 | NCBI WGS metagenome assembly VAPR01 (sample SAMN11536904, study PRJNA540576) | hot springs metagenome | isolation source: hot spring wet sediment | place: Spain: Lobios | collected 2014-01
CCTTTGCCATCTCATCAGCATTGCTCCTCCACACATCAGCAAGTCTGCTCCTATCCTTAACCATTGGGAATACAAGGCTCTTAACCTCAACCTGTCCATCTCTTATCCTTGACTCTATCAATGGTTTAACTATGCTCAATGCCATGCTCTCCCTCCCCTCCCTAGATGTTGGTGCAAAGATCACATCGCAATGGTTGAGTACATCTAATGCCTTTAGAGTCAAGAGCATTGGATCTCCTGGACCACAGCCTATGCAGTAGAGTTTATGACTTTTGTTATTGTTGTTACCATGCATCATCGTCATCTTACCTGCTTGATCCAAGTAGTTGCAGAGATATTTAAATAGTGAATATCCTCCTAACTTATGGCTTCTCTGCTGAGATTATCAGCACTGGGTTCCTTGCTATAAGCATTGTACCAGTGCTTATCCTCCTCCCCTTCGCTACAACCACTTGAGTAACATCAACATCCTCTAGCCCTAGATCATACATTGCACTCAATGCACTGCTCATACTCTCAACCATTATTGTATCAACGACTATCCTGCCCTTGCTCCTTAGCCTAGTACATGCAAGTCTAACTATATCATACATCCTACCTCCAGCACCACCTACGAATACTGCATCTGCCTCAGGCATACTTGGTAGTACATCCATGGCATCCCCCTGCACAACCTCTATGTTTGTTATACTGAACCTCCTTGCATTCTCTCTAATCAGTGCAATGGCATCTGCATCCCTATCTATTGCATATACCCTGCCAGTGCTACCAACCTGGATTGCAGCCTCTATGCTTATGCTACCAGTTCCAGAGCCTACATCTATAACCCTGTAGCCCTCTCTAAGCCTAGCCTTGCTCAATGCTATAACCCTAACCTCCTCCTTTGTTATAGGAACACTCTTATCTCTAACGAATAGGTCATCTGGTATGCCAGGGGTTCTGTAGGGCCAGAGATGTTGATCCATGCATATCATCCCTTTAACTACTGACCCTGCTCACCTGCAAACTGCTGGTACATGAATGTGTTGTAGAGTATCCATACTAGAAGGAACATGAAGACATACCCTCCCATCCCAGTTGTTACCAACTTCCTAGACTCCGATGGTGGTATCCTCTTACCTAATGAGAACCTAGCAATGAGGTAGGTTATGAAGTAGAGCAGGAACCCTATCCCTATACCCCTGAATGCTTGAGGGTTGTTGCTTAGGAAGCCTAGGGCCCCTGCAACTATACCTGCAAGTACTGCAAAGCCTATCCTAAGCCAGAATACCTTGTCAATGGGGCTCATCACCCTGTATACTCTGAGGATGGTTTAATTCCTTTTGGTTAAGTTGGGTTAGTGAAGTATGGTTGAGATGGGATGTAGATGGCTTAACTTATATTGCCATACATGCTTAATATATGAAGGGAGGAGGAGGGAGGTAAGTATGGTAGCAAGAAAGGATAGGGAGAGTACGGATCCACATGTAACCACTAGGGTACTTGTTAAGGATGTGATGAATAGCCCAGTGATAACAGCTAGTCCAGATAGCAAGGTTAACGAGCTTGCAAAGATGATGGGTGATATGAAGATTGGGAGCATAGTGATAACCGATAATGGGCAGGCTGATGGCAATCCAGTTGGGATAGTCACAGACTGGGATATAGTTAGCAAGGCATCTATCAAGGATGAGAAGCCAAGCAGGATAAAGGCTAGGGATATAATGCAGCAACTTATAACTATAGATAGTGAAGCAAATGTTACAGATGCTGCTAGGTTACTACGTAAGCATAATGTGAAGAGGCTTGGCGTAGTTTATAAGGGCAAGCTGGTAGGGGTTGTATCCTCCTCGGATGTCATAGCAGTTATGCCAGAGCTTGTTGATGTTATATCTGAGAAGGCAAGCATGTTTAGAGGAGAATTTGGAAGGAGCCCAACATTGATCTCAGGCTACTGTGATGAGTGCGATGAGTGGTCTGACTACCTTGCATATGTTGATGGCAAGTTCCTGTGCGATGAGTGTAGGACTGGTGGATGAATGAATGAATTAACTGATGAATGAATTATTAATAAATAGAAGATAAAATAAAATTTAAGAGCAATAACATCAAGAATAATAATAGAGGGCGTTGTATGAGTTAATATGGTAAGACTGCTTCTGGATGGGATGCTTGGGAGCATGGCTAGAAAGTTAAGGATGTTTGGGTTCGATACACTATACTATAATGGGTTGGATGACTCTTCGCTGCTTGATGAGTGTATAAAGGATTGTAGAATACTTGTAACTAGCGATGAAGAACTATTCCACCATGCATCCAAGCTTGGTTTAAGGAGTATACTTGTGAAGGGTAACAGTATAGATGATATGGCATATGTATTAAGATCATTAGGCATAAGATCTATAGGGTTTGATATAAATAATGCAAGATGCTCCCTATGCAACTCAACTATAAGGCATGTTAGCAAGGATTCTCTAACTCTAAGGGGGTTACCAGATGGGGTGCTTGAGAGGTATGAGGACTTTTACATCTGCACTAACTGTGGAAAGGTCTACTGGGAGGGTAGCCATATCAAGAGGATACTTGAGTTTGAGAAGGGGGTGAATAGTAGGCTTGCTGATGCTTAGCGATGAGGATGGCTATACACTGATAAGGCTTGCAAGGAGTGCCTTAGAGCATTACCTGAAGCATGGTAGGATGATAGATGTTGATGAGCATATAAGATCAAGGTATTCAATGAAGGCTGGAGTATTTGTAACGTTAAATGAGTTGATAGATATGAGTGGCAAGGATGGCAATCGTAATGATAATGATAATAGTGCTATTCGTGGCAAGAGTATATACATTGATTATGCAAAGGTAAAGGTTAAGGAAGAGTTGAGAGGTTGCATAGGCTTCCCATTACCAAGCAAGGAGCTCTGCTATGCTATAGTAGATGCTGCAGTAGCAGCAGCAACAGAAGATCCTAGGTTCGAACCTGTAAAGAGTTCAGAACTAGATAGGATAACGGTTGAGTTGAGCATACTAACTGAGCCAGAACTCATAACTGTTAAAGATCCAAGGGAGTACAAGGATAAGATCAAGGTTGGGAGGGATGGTCTCATGATAGTATGGCGTTACGGCTCTGGACTCTTGCTACCTCAGGTTGCGGTAGAGTATGGATGGGATGAGGAGAGGTTTCTCTGCGAGACATGTATGAAGGCAGGTGCAATGCCAGACTGTTGGTTCTATCAGGATACAAGGGTTTACAGGTTTGAGGCTATAATATTCAAGGAGGTAGAACCAAATGGTCGTGTTACAAGGGTAAGACTTGCAGAGTGAGCCTTTGCATGTAGTTATATTAATAGGCACAATTAATTGATGATGTATAGCATGAGTAGGAGAGCGTATGTTGGAGTGTATGGGGTTGGTTTAGGGCATGCAAGCAGAATGCTAATGGTGGCAGAGAGGTTAAAGGCTCATGGCTATGATCTAGAATTCTCATCGTTTGGGGATGCTGTAGATTACATAGATATGCATGGTTATAGATGCAATATGGTGCCAGAGGTTGAGTTTGGATGGAATCCTCTCTCTGGCTTTAATGTGAAGAGGAGTGTAATGAAGATACCTGAGAACCTATTCAACTTCACAAGGCAGTTGAGGGTTGAGATGGAGAGTATATCAAGGTTTAGACCAGATGTTGTGATAAGTGATACTAGGCTCTCTACACTATTTGCAAGCATCATGTTAGGTATACCATGCATAGTTATACTCAACCAGATCAAACTCCTTCTATCCCCAAGGCTTAGAGAGTTTAGGATAGTTAGGTTATTCGAGGATATGCTTGGTGAGTTGTTTGGAATGCTATGGAGTAGAGGTAATACACTAATTGCCCCAGATCTTCCTCCACCATACACCATATCAGAGCAGAACCTATGGCATATCAACAACGCTTCCAACAGATTGGAGTACTCCGGCTTCATGATACCAAGGCTAGTTCTTGATGAGGCTAGAGTTAAGAAGGTAATGAGGGCATTAGGGTTTAATGATGGATATTATTATTATGATGATGGTCATGACAGTGACAAGTCTCCCGCTATTGTATTTGTGCACATAAGTGGACCATCTGAGACAAAGCACCACATAATTAGAAGCATAGTGGAAGGGTTGAATAACATGAATGGGCATGATAGTAATAATGGAAGAGGTAGTAGCATAACAGTTGTAGTATCTGAAGGTAAACCCAAGGGGGATACAGTACCTAGAAGAATTAGTAATGGTTGGTACTTCGAATGGTGCCCATGCAGGGATGAGTTGTTCTCAATTAGCAAGGTTATAGTTATGCGTGGAGGGCACTCAACCATCGCACAGGCTATACACCAAGGGAAGCCATTGATATGTATTCCAATAGAGAATCATAGTGAGCAGTTGGGCAATGCAAGTAAAGTAGAGAGGTTAGGGATGGGGATAACGCTTAGGGAGAAGCATCTAAGGGCAGAGCATGTTTATGAAGCAATATACAATATTCTTAACGATTACGGTAGGTATGAGAAGAATGTTATGCATGTAAGGGATGTAGCAACCAAGATGGATGGTGTAGAGGAGGTGGTGAGTAGAGCACTCTTACTATCAGGTTGATCACCATACTATATGTTGATGGTCTCATATCATCCCATCACACGTTATCTCCTTGCATCCGTCTAATCCCATCTATTATATCATGTACCATGTTTGGGCTTAACTTAACCTCTAGCGTATGCATGTTATTTATGCACTCCTCAACATATTCACCAATATAACTATCATCAACTGCAATTGATTCAGTGGACTTGCTAATATCCTGTATCTCCCTTACACAATCTACACCAAATATCCTTGAATAGTGTAGGAGATAGTTGGAGAACATCAATGGAAATATTACATTCCTACAACTCACCCTCCTCATCACACTATTTATGAAATCCATGCTGTGTAATGAAGATAATGGGAGTGCAATGATACTACTACTGCTGTTACTACTATTATTACTGCTGCTACTGTTGCTACCCATACTACTAGCAATACTATTACTATTATTACTCTTGCTACCCATATCAGATACCCTTACCAATCTATCTAATAGAAGAGATGTCAGCAATGTATTCTTATAATGATAATGATACTTGTTACTGCTATCAACATCATTGCTCCTAGGGGTATAGTATGTGTACTTCAACTCTATACTCTTCCTTGGGAGCATCCTTGCTATAACCTCTATCTTCTTAGCAACCCTCCTAAGCATCCCATCCTCACTATATACTACAATTATGGATGGATAGAATCCATGCTCTGCTAGCACATATGCTGCTACTGCTGATATACAATCATATACACTACATAGAGCATAACCATTTGAGCCTACAGGGAGCCCTCCAGCACCATCCCTGTATATCCTGCATACATACGCACCCTCATCTGCTATGTAGACCCTTATCAGCCTATCGTAACCCTTGCTTGATGGCTTAACATTGAGCATGGAGAGTTCAGAGAGCAACGCTGCAGTTGCAGCAAACTCCACATCCCTAGTCACTATACCCTTAGCACTACCAAGAACCTCTACATGGAACCTCTCGTTAGAGTGTATTATGTGCTTACCTACACTTACTATAGCATCTACTAGGGAGTCTAACTTTTTATCTGCAGTGTCTGCTATACCTATACTCCTTATCCCAAATACATTTGTCAGTGCATACATAGCATCTACAGGCTCATCAACATCCAAGAGCAGAAGATGCCCATCCTGCTTAATGCTACACCTTTCATGAGCATCTAGCACCGCCATTATGTTACTCTTAAGAACATCCAGCCTTGATGATGCAAATTGTGTAGGCTCTACAACTACAACCATCCATATTAACATAGAGCAAAGGTAATAATAAGCATTCATCCCTCCTCCTCCTTACTCTATAGATTTAAAACTAAGTTCAGTAGAAGTATGCATGTGCAGAGTGGTGCTGCTGTAAGGACCACTGTGGATGAGTGCCTATCCATGCAGGATGGTAGCATGGTTGAGTTGAGGGGATGGGTTGCTAACAAGAGCGATATAGGCTCCCTAACATTCATACTCTTGAGGGATGGCTCAAACTATATACAGTTAGTAGGAAAGAAGGGAGTAAGTAGTGATGATGTAATCAGCATAATGAAGGAGGTTAGCATAGAGTCTGCTGTACTAGCTAGAGGTACTCTACGCTCAGATGCTAGAGCATTGAATGGTAAGGAGGTGCTAGTCAAGGATATAGAGGTTATAGCAAGGGCAGAGGAACCATGGCCAATAAACAAGAGTACTGTAAGATCTGCATCCTTTCTGTATGATAACAGGCATCTCTCAATAAGGGGTATGAAGAGTAGTTCTATAATGAAGATAAGGAGCGAACTTATCAAAGCAGCATTCGACTTCTTCTACGACCATGGGTTCACTTTCATAACTGCACCATCCATAGTAGGTACCGCAGTGGAAGGGGGTGCAACACTCTTTGAGTTGGAGTACTTTGGAAAGAAGGTATACTTGACGCAGAGTGCACAGTTCTATGAAGAGGCAGCGATATGCTCATTCGGCAAGGTATTCACCATGCAGCCAGCATTCAGGGCTGAGAAGAGCAAGACACCTAAACATCTTACAGAGTTCATAATGATAGAGGCTGAGGTTGCATTCAACACACAGGAAGATAACATGAGGCTTCAAGAGGAACTCCTCACATACATATACAATAGGGTTGCAGAGAGGAGGAAGAGGGAGTTTGATATCCTAGGGAGAAGGTTGAAGCCAGTAGAGAAACCATTCCAGAGGATAAAGTATGATGAGGTTAGGGATACTGCAATGAAGCATGGAATAAACTTTGAGTGGGGTGAGGATATACCAACCGAGGCTGAGAGGCTCATCTCAAGGATGTTTGAGCAACCATTCTTCATAACAGATTATCCATTGAGTGCTAGAAGCTTCTACCATATGTGTAGAGATGATGATCCAAGGATAACACTATCCTCTGATCTAATAGCTCCAGAGGGCTTTGGTGAGATAGCAACTGGAGGGCAAAGGATACATGATTACAACACACTCCTTGAGAGGATAAAGAGCAACAACCTTCCTCTAGAGTCGTTCAGGTGGTATCTGGATCTGAGGAGGTATGGTATGCCACCACATGCTGGCTTTGGGATAGGAGTTGAGAGAGTGATTAGATGGTTATGCAACCTCAAGCATATAAGGGCTACATCACTCTTCCCCAGAACCATAACTAGGGTATATCCCTAATAATATAATATAGTATGAAGTATGAAATAAACTTATTTATATAAAGGGGATGAGATTAACTAATCAATGTTTAAGGATAAGCATGTAGAGGTATCGAAGCGTGATATAATACTCAAACTGCTATCATTTACTCTAGCATTCGTTATAATAGATACGATGATAACATACTATGGTATCTCGCTTGAATGGGTACCTGCATACCTTGAGACCAGCATAATCTACAACCTCTATGGGCTTGATGCCTTCCTGCTGGGCAAGATTGTAATTGGTGCTCTAGTGGTATACATCTTCTATAGGAACCTTATGATGAAGATGGCTAAGGGTAGGAAGGTTTACAGCATGATCCTACTAGCATTTGCATCTGTATCATGGTTTGCAGTTATCTCAAATATCCTTATGATCATAGACCTAAACTACCTTCTCGATATATACTATCTTGCAATAGTGCCAGTGAGCACTATACTGTTATTCCTACATGGATTATGGTGGGTTAGACTCAAGGTTTAGATCTACGCTATAGATTAAATCCATCATTCTGCTGGATGTTAACTACTGATACTCGTACTGTATGTACAAGTATTGTATTATCTTGTCTACTTGCTTGAATTATACCATTGCTTACAGTTATTATCTCATAATATCCTATACCATATCTCTTTCATATGCTACTCTCTAACATTTATGAATCAAGGCTTAGGTTTATAAATAATTGGTTCCAAACCTCCTGCATGCAAAGTGTTGAGGCTATAGCCAAGGAGTTTGAGAGCAAGAGTGCTGAGGAACTGCTCAGATGGGCAATAGATAAGTTTCATCCAAGGATAGCGTTGGCATCAAGTTTTGGGGCAGAGGATGTTGTGCTCATAGATATGCTGGCAAGGATAAGGAAGGATGTTAGGATATTCACCCTAGACACTGGAAGGCTCAACCAGGAGACTTATGATGTTATGGATGCTATAAGGGATAGGTATGGTGTAAGCATAGAGGTCTACTTCCCAGATGCAAAGGAGGTTGAGGAGATGGTAAGGAAGTATGGGCTCAACCTATTCTACCATAGCGTTGAGTTGAGGAAGCTATGCTGTGAGGTTAGGAAGGTTAAGCCATTGAATAGAGCCTTGAATGGGTTGGATGCATGGATAACTGGACTTAGAAGGGAGCAGGCAGATACTAGAGCAAATATAGCAAAGGTTGAGGTTGATGCGCAGCATAACGGGATATTGAAGATAAACCCTCTAGCAGACTGGACATGGAGTATGGTATGGGAGTATATAAGGAGGAATAAGGTGCCATACAACAAACTGCATGACAAAGGTTATCCAAGCATAGGATGCGAGCCATGCACTAGAGCAGTACAGCCTGGAGAGCCCTTCAGGGCAGGTAGATGGTGGTGGGAGCAGGATTCATACAAGGAGTGTGGACTACACTTGAACCCTCTCAAGAGCAAGGGATGACAAGAAGGGTATAGTATAAGATCTCTATGAAAGGTATTATTGAACCACATGGAGGTAGGCTGATCAAAAGGATCCTTGATAAGAGTTCTAGGGAGAAGGTACTGAACGATGATGATATGCTAAGGGTTTATATCGATGATGATCTAGCAAGTGATGTTGAGAATATAGCAGATGGTATATTTAGCCCACTTGAGGGTTTCATGGGTTACGATGATCTCATACATGTGCTGAGGGAAGGGAGGCTTGCAGATGGACTCCCGTGGACCATACCTATCCTGCTTGATGTTGATCATGATACAGCAGCAAGGATGAAGGATGCAAAGGATGTCTTGCTTGTAGGAAAGAAGAGTAGTGCTATGGCGTTGATGCATGTTGAGGATCACTACAGATACGATAAGATGGAGATAGCAAGGAGAGTATACCAGACTGATGATAGATCACATCCTGGAGTAGCAAAGACATTGGCCATGAATGATTACTTTGTACATGGTAAGATAACCCTCGTAAGCAGGGCAAACAACACTAACAACAACAATACTAATAATGATGAGGATAAGTATGGGCTTAGGAGGTATAGGCTCACCCCAGAGGAGTCTAGAGCAATAATTGCAGAGAAGGGTTGGAGGAGCGTTGTAGGCTTCCAGACAAGGAATATACCACATCTAGCACATGAGATGCTCCAAAAGTCTGTACTCAACTTCTTCGATGCACTCTTTGTAAACCCGCTTATAGGCAGGAAGAAGTCAGGTGACTTTAAGGATGAGGTAATACTAAGAGCATATGAGGTGCTGATAGAGAACTACTATCCAAAGGAGAGGGTGCTCTTTGCTACACTACATACTGAGATGAGGTATGCTGGGCCCAAGGAGGCTATACACCATGCTATAATGCGTAAGAACCTTGGATGCACACACTTCATAGTTGGTAGAGACCATGCTGGTGTTGGCTCATTCTACCATCCATTTGCTGCGCAAGAGATATTCAAGGAGTATCCAGATCTAGGCATAGAGCCTGTCTTCTTCCCTGCATTCTTCTACTGCAAGAGGTGCATGGGAATAGTTAGTGAGAGGATGTGCCCCCATCCTCTTGACTACAGGCTTGAGTTGAGTGGTACAAGGCTTAGAAAGATGATAAATGAGGGTGAGAGACCCTCAGAACTCTTGATGAGGCCAGAGGTTGTTGATGTTATAATGCAGCATAAGGATCCGTTCGTGCCATAGCATAGCACTTTAATTACTCATCCTCTTATGCATGTATGTGAATGGATCTAGGATTCAGTCTATTGCTCTGACTCTAACCTTGGTTATACTCTTACTTGTCCCTATACATACAATCCATGCTCAAGATGGAGGAAGGAAGGTTGATAAGATTGTTATACCATTCGATGCAGCAAACAGCACAATAGATGCTCCTTCCCTATACAGGTTCAAGGATAAGCATATAGCAAACTGGATACTCACTATAAGTAATAACCTCATCTACAACCCAGAGAATGATGATGCCAAGGTGATCCTAAGGTTCAGGAACACATTCAACACCAACGAGTTCCTTGAGGTAGGTATGACAGGAGTTGATAGAGTGCTATGGTTTGCTGTGAAAAAGGAGAGCATTGGATACATGACCATGTACAGGAACAGCAATGCATGGTTCCCTGAGCGAGCAATAATGATGACCTATGCTCAAGGTGAGAGGCTTAGTGTTAATAATGGGCAGAGGATAGTGGTTGATAGGCTCAACATAGAGCAGTTCGCAATAGATGGTGTAGAGGTTTATGGAAGAGATGGTATAGATGCTCCATACAGTGCTCTTGCAGGGGTTATAACCATAGAGATTGTATCTGGCAACCCATTGGATAATCCAATAATGAGTATACCATTCATAATAACTGGGGCTGTTGCTGGTATAGTGCTAATCCTTCTAAGGTTCAAGAGGAGGGAGAAGGATGCCTGATAAGCATACAGAGTAGTAAGAAGATCGTATTATTATTAGGATGATGATGTTGCTTGTTGATTAGATCCATGCTTACTGCTACTACTACTGCTGCTGTTGCTACTGCTCTTCCCCATATAATACTTGCACATATCTTTAAGCAAGCATAAGTTGCATAGAGGTGCTACTGGCCTACATACATTCTGTCCAAACATAACGAATGTATCGTTTATCCTCTTCCAGTACAAGATATCAACCTTCTCCATAAGCATATGCTCAGTCTCCTCCACACTCCTACTAGATACTAAGCCTAATCTATTGGCTATCCTATGCACATGTGTATCAACTGGTATGGCAGGTTTATCAAACGCATACACTAGAACACAGTTTGCAGTCTTCCTGCCAACACCTGGTAACCTCATCAACCCTTCAAGGGTATTTGGAACATCCCCGTTGTACTCATACGCAATTATCCTTGCAACCTCCTTGATCCTTCTAGCCTTGACCCTATAGAACCCTGCTGGTCTTATGAGTTGCTCTATCTCCTTTGCATCTGCATCTGCAAGTGCCCTAGCATCCCTGAACCTAGAGAATAGGTTCCTTACAGCTACCCTTGTATTCTCATCCCTTGTCCTTGCTGAGAGTATGGTTCCTATGAGTATCCTAAGAGGATCCCTACCCTCTTCCTCCTGTAACTCCCTCAATGCTGTTAGCCTTGATCTTAAGGCTGAGCCTCCAGAGCCCATAGCCTCAAGCCTCTTCATCGTCTCATGCATGAGTTCCAGTACCCTTCCTATATCCATACTCCCCTATAGGCATAAAGGCTTTTAATAGATATGCTGGTAAGATGCATATGCAACTAAGCAAGGAAGAGGAGGATGCACTTGATGGTAAGTATGGCGATGCTTTAGCAGTAGCATACAGGATACTCTTTGCAATAGGGAATGCTATGGATGCTGATAGACTTGTACCTGTAAGATGGGCACACATCTCTGGCGTTAACTACAACACCATTGGGGATGCTGGGCTAGCATTCCTTGAGAGGATAAGCAAGGATGCACTAGCAAACAATGTCAAGGCTAAGGTTATGAGTACCCTTAACCCCATGGGCTATGACCCAGTTAAAGGTTATGATGATGATAGGTTCGTTGAGAAGCAGGAGAGGATAAGGAAGGCATACGAGGCTATGGGTATAATAGGATCATACACATGCATACCATATGAAGTATTCCCCATACCTGCTAGGGGGGAGCATGTATCATTTGCTGAGAGCAATGCTGCAATATATGCAAACTCTATGCTTGGGCTTGTTACAAACAAGGAGAGTGCTCTTAGCGCACTTGCAAGTGCATTAACAGGTAAGACACCCTACTCTGGTCTAAGGGTTGAGGAGGCTAGAACCGCTCGTACTATGATAGATGTTAAGCATGATATCAAGGATGAGGTTGATGCTGCATTGCTAGGCTACTTTGCTGGCAAGGTAAATGAGCAGTGCATATCGTTCAGGTTCTCTTCAGTACATGATAAAGGATCATCATCTTCTATTGGTGTGGATGGAAGAGCAAGGATCAACGCTAAAGCATTATGCTCAGCCTTGGGTACATCTGGCTCTGCTGGCATGTTCATTATAACTGAGACTGCTACTGCTTATTCTACTGATGATGGTACAAAGCATAGGATAGAATACACAACTAGGGATGCTATCATGGTTAAGGATGAATTAAGTGATGAGGATGATGGCGATGCTATAGTCTTTGGGAGCCCTCAACTAGGGCTTAACGAACTTGGGATGCTTGCAAGCATGCTTAAGGGTAAGAGGTTCAAAAAGCGTTGCCTACTCTTCTGTGCAAGATGTGTGTATGAAGAGGCAAAGCGTATAGGCTACATGGATGCTATAGAGCGTGCTGGTGCAGAGGTTTACTCTGACTGCTGCTCATGCCTAACACCATTGATAAGCAGGGATGAGGTTGACTCTGTGATTACAAATAGCGTAAAGGCAGCATACTACCTTAAGAACTGGAATAGAGTTGGTGTATGCCTGAAGAGCATGAGGGCAATAGTTGGGGATGAGTGTTATGATGTATAGTATGAGGTGCAAGAGCATAGTCAAGGGTTATGGAGAAGGTTATGCTATAGCAAGTGCACAGCCTATAAACCTCTTAAGCATAGATGCCAATGGCAAAGTTAACGATTCAGCACATATGCTCAATGGCAAGAGCATCGCTAACAGGGTTCTGGTATTTCCAAATGCTATAGGTAGCAGCGTTGGTGCATACAGGTTGTATGCTGCAAAGGTTAACGGCAAGGCTCCAAATGCAGTTGTATGCTCAAAGGCAGATATAATAACAGCATCAGCATGTGCAATATCCAACATACCCTTGGTTGAGTGTTATGAGTTTGATATGCTTATGAAGTTATGCAGTAACAGGGATGTGGTTGCTACAGTTGATGCTACAAACGCTCTGATAACGTTAAGTGTCAAGGATGGAGTTAGAGATAGATAGATAAAAAAAGAAAGAAAGAAAAGAAGGAAGAAGAGAGAAGAAGGAGGAGGAAGAGGGAGGAGGGAAAAAGGAGAGATTGTAGGCTACAAACTTTTGCTAGGCTTTAAATAACCAGTTATCCCACATATATTGAGAGGGATATTACATTACGTATAGTAAGGTTTGAATATAACATATACAATATCAGTATCAGATGGGCGATCTGACCCGAGAGGGGATGAAGAGAATCAACCAACTAACTAACATTATCCATATTAAGTAAGAACCATCTACTATAGTATCCTATATAAATATGAAGGTAACATGATAGGATGATAGCATGCCAGTAAATCTGGATGATGTTGATAGGAGGTTGATCATCCTACTAATGCAGGATGGTAGACAGTCCTTCAGAAGGTTGGCAAGGAGTTTAGGTGTGAGTACACCAACAGCAAAGGCAAGGTACGATAGGCTTGTAAGGCTTGGGATAATAAAGAGGGTATCTGCCATCATAGATACCTCTATGCTCAACAATGTCAGTGCTCTGCTATACATCAAGGCAAACGATGTACAGGGTGCAATAGCGACTATGAAGGAGATGGAGGAGATAAACTCCATACTCCTAACATCTGGGGATACAAATGTAGTGGTCAAAGCAACGCTAGATAGTGTAGAATCTCTAGGAGGGCTCATGGCAAAGTTATCTGGTATCCCTAAACTACAGATAATCTCAAGCCAGATAGTAACTAAGATCATCAAGGATGAGCAAGTAATCCCTAGGTTAACAAGTGTAAAGTTGGAGTGCCATTACTGCAAGGGCAGCATTACAGGAGAGCCAATAGTGCTTGATGGTATATACTACTTCTGCTGTACATCATGCCTTAGGTTATTCAGTTCAGAGAGAGGCATAGCAACACCCCATTAACTGATGGATGCTTAGATTATATTTACAACTGTCAACCAATCTTGCATAAAACCTGCTGCATGATAACGGATGCATTTAATTACAAATACTGTAAATATTATATCATGAGCAAGGATGGTGCTGGTAGAGGCATGAGTACAGCTGGTAGAAGCAGGAGGGTAGTGCTAAGGATAGGGGGTATGCACTGTGCAGGTTGCACAAGGGCCATACAAGGCTACCTAATGGATATGGAGGGTATCAAGGGTTGTGATGTCAATCTAGCAACTGAGAAGGCTGTTATAGAGTATGATCCAGCAACGATAAACCTAAGGAGGATAGAGCAGGCAATAGAGGAGGTTGGTTACAAGGTTGTGTATGAGAAGGTTAGCCTCCATGTTAGCATGCTTACAGATGTTAGTGATGCTGTTAGGCTTGAGGGCATACTCAAGGGTATTGAAGGGATAAGGGATGCATCTGTAAACCATGTCAGTTCAAGGGTTACGGTAGAGTACAATCCAGCACTCATCTCCATAGCAGAGGTTAAGGCAGTGCTGGATGAGCATGGATACAAGGTTGTAAGTGAGGATGTGTACTCTGCTGAGGATGAGGATGCAAAGGTGTTGAGAAGGCTCTTCCTAATAGGCTTGGTATTGACAGTACCAGTGGTGCTCTACAGTTACCCAGAGTACATTAGCCTACCATTTACTGGCACAAGCATCACAGCGTACATCATGCTTATACTAGCAGGTACAGTGCAGTTCCTAGTTGGGAAGAGGTTCTATGTTGGAGCATACAGGATATCAAGGATAGGCTCTGCAAACATGGATACTCTAGTTGTAGTAGGCACAACAGCAGCCTACATATTCAGTGTAATTAACACGGTACCAGAGCCATTATGGCACTCAATCTACTACGATGTATCATCTGTTGTAATAACCTTCATCATTCTAGGCAAGTACCTTGAGAGTAAGAGTAAGAGTAAGGCATCATCCTTGATAAGGAAGATGCTTGAACTACAACCAAAGAAGGCAAGGGTTATCAAGGATGGGGATGGAGGGGTAGAGGAAGAGGTGCCTGTTGAGTCTATAAGGGAAGGGGATGTTGTTCTTGTCCATCCAGGTGAGAAGATACCAGTTGATGGTACCATCATCAAGGGCTACTCTGCAGTTGATGAGTCAATGGCAACTGGGGAAGCAATGCCTGTTAGCAAGGGTCCAGGGGATGAGGTTATAGGAGGAACTATAAACAGAGAAGGTTCACTACTGATAAAGGCTACAAGGGTTGGGAGCGATACATTCCTTGCACATGTTATAAGGCTTGTTGAGGATGCAATGGGTAGCAAGCCACCAGTACAGATGCTTGTTGATAAGGTTGCTGGCTACTTTGCATTCATAGTTATGGGCATAGCAGTTGCAACCTTCCTTGTATGGTATGCACTAACTGGTGTTGTGGAGCAAGCACTCATACCTACTGTTGCTGTGCTTGTTGTTGCATGCCCATGTGCCCTAGGACTAGCAACCCCAACCGCAATAATGGTTGGGATGGGCAAGGGTGCACAACATGGCATAATATTCAAGAATGGCAAGGCTCTTGAGATGCTCAGCAGGGTAGATGTTGTAGTATTCGATAAGACTGGAACGCTAACCCATGGAAGACCAGTGGTTACAGATATTATACCCTTGAGTAGTGCAATAATGGTTGATGGTGCTGGTGCAGATGATGGTAGCGGTGCTTATCTAAGGGATATGCTTGAGGCTGCTGCATCCCTAGAGAGGAACTCAGAGCACCCATTGGCTAAAGCAATAGTTGAGAAGGCTAGTAGTATGGGTATAATGCCCAAAGAGGTTGAGGACTTCAAGGCAATCCCTGGAAGGGGTGTGATGGCAAGGTATAGGGGGAGAGAGATCATGGTAGGGAGCCCAAGGATGCTTGAGAGCATGGGTATAGCAATTGATAATTGGAAAGGGAAGATATCAAGCCTTCAGGATGAAGGGAAGACTGTAGTGCTTGTATCTATTGATGGTAAGCCTTCTGGCATAATAGCGTTTATGGATGAGCCTAAGCAGAGCAGCATTGATGCTGTGAATATGCTCAAGAGCATGGGTATAGATGTTGTTATGCTAACTGGAGATAATAGGAGGAGTGCAGATGCAGTTGCAAGAGTACTAGGGATAGAGCATGTACTTGCAGAGGTTATGCCAGATGGCAAGATAGATGCGATAAGGATGGTACAGGCTGAGGGGAAGAGGGTAGCAATGATTGGGGATGGTATAAACGATGCCCCTGCACTTATGCAGGCAGATGTAGGCATTGCCATGGGTAGTGGTACAGATATTGCTATAGAGGCTGGGGATGTTATACTTGTAAGGAATGATCCAATTGGAGTAGCAACAGCAGTAGAGTTGAGCAGGAAGGTGATGAGCAAGATAAGACAGAACCTAGTCTATGCATTCATGTACAATGTAGCACTCATACCAGTTGCTGCTCTTGGCTTGCTCTACCCAGCACTTGCAGGGCTTGCTATGGCTGCAAGTTCAGTATCTGTAACGATGAGTTCACTTCTTATGAAGAGATGGATGCCAAAGAGTAGAAGAAGTATGGGTAGGTAGAGACATTTTATAATAAGACTCTATGGTATTCACTTCTTCTATCTACTATCTATTTAGAGCCTAGTGAACCTTACACGCAGTATCCCGTTAATGTACTGCACTGACTCTGGCTGCTCATTAACACCAACCCTTAGTATTGCTCTACCTGAATACCTCCTATACCCATCCTCTGATAGAGCATCTATGCTTACTATACTGTTATCCATAACGCTTATTGAGATTGTACGCTCATCTACTCCAGGCATCTCAGCAAGCAACTCTACATACCTGTTTGTAACTATCCCCTCTATCCTTAATGGCTTTAGTATATGCTCCCTAGCAGGATACCTCTCATACTCTGAGTGCTGATTGCTTATGCTTGGAACCCTGGCCCTTATACCTGCGCTTATCCTTCTTATCAAATACTTGTACGCAAAACCAAATGCAAGCCCAGCAACGAACCCTCCTATATGCGCTAGGTATGCTACTCCCCCACCAGCACCAAACGCTGCTGCTATCAACTGGTATATGAACCATAGGAAGAGGTATGCAAATGCAGGTATCCTCGTTGTTGTTATGAAGAAGAAGAATATCAGTGTTACAATCCTTGCATGAGGGAACATCACCATGTACGCTCCTAGCACTCCAGATATTGCGCCAGAGGCACCAACAGCAGGTATGAGCATCTGCTCCCCTCCAACGCCCATTGCCCATGCTAGATGTGCCATTGCAGCAGCAAAACCCCAGAATAGGTAGCATGCAAGGTACTTTGCATGACCAAACCTATCCTCTATGTTATCCCCAAATATCCAGAGGAAGAGCATGTTACCAAGTATATGCATTATGCTACCATGCATGAACATTGATGTTAGTATGGATATACCAGCATCGATGAACTGAGCATTGCTAACATCATCAAGGAACCTTGCTGGTACAAACCCATGGTTAAGGAAGAGCGTTATAGTTGCTCTTTGATCCATGAAGAACCTTGTTACAATAACCTCCCATATGAATACGATGAAGTTAACTGCTAACAGTGCATAGTTAACGTAAGGTCTAGTTGTTCTAGGATTCTCATCATAGAGTGGGAACATCCATATAACTGCTGCATAACACTATTTATATTATGGGTTAGAGGGAAGGCAGAGCATGGTTATTATTAAAGGTTTGTATTCAAGCATACATGCCTCTAGTAACCATATCCCTATGGCCTGGAAGAACACAGCAGCAGAAGGAAGAGCTTGCAAAGGCTATAACAGATGCAATAACCAAGGTTCTGGGTAGCAAAAAGGAGCATGTGATAATAGTCTTTCAGGATATACCTAAAGAGAACTGGTATGTTGCAGGGAATCCTTTGACATAATAAATGTTAGCAGAAGATCATCATGCGCTAATTCAACCAATAAACAACAAACAAGCAAACCAATCAACGATCCACCAACAATCAAATATTATTTATTTAATGGTGAGCAACTAACTATGGCTATGAATAGTGATGAAGGGAAGAGGAGGAGGGTAGCAGTTGTACAGTTCAGATCATCTGTTAGCAAGGAGGAGAACCTAGAGAAGGCTCTTCATTACATAGATGAGGCAAGTAGAGATGGTGCATCCCTTGTAGCCTTTCCAGAGTTCACCATGGCATACTCACCTGAGGAGCAGAGTGCAGATACCCTCTACCATATAGCAGAGGGCATAGATGGTAACTTTGTATCAAGCATAAGGGAGAGGGCTAGGATGGGTAGAGTTGATGTTGTAATAACGATGTATGAGAGGGGCTTGCATAGCAATAAGGTATATGATACTGCACTTCTCATAGATAGCAATGGAAGCATAAGATCTGTCTACAGGAAGGTACACCTGTACGATGCCCTTGGCTTCAAGGAGTCAGCAAAGCTTCTAGCAGGTGATGAGATAGCATTGCCTGTAGATGCACCAATAGGTAGGTTAGGCATGATGATATGCTATGATGTTAGGTTCCCAGAGATGTCAAGGATACTTGCACTCCTTGGGGCAGAGGTATTGATCATACCCTCAGCCTGGGTTCAGGGTAGGATGAAGTATGAGCATTGGCAGACTATGCTTAGGGCAAGGGCTATAGAGAATGGATGCTATGTCATTGCTCCAGATCAAGTAGGCAACATATACATAGGGCATAGCATGGCTATAGATCCCTTTGGAGGCATAATGCTGGATATGGGTGAGAGGGATGAAGGGCTTGGCATTGTTGATGTTGATGTAAAGCATGTGTATGAGGTTAGGAGCAGGCTACCATTGCTAAGAAACAGAAGGGTGGATGTATATGCTAGGTATTCAGATACAATGCAGAGATACGTGTATGAATGATGGATAGGCTAGTGCTGATTGATGATGAGCATAGACTAACTAAATATTGCTTATAATTGATGCTAACTAAATGCTGTTATAGATATGCAGGGTAGTTTACTTACGTTTTTATATATGGTGAGGGGATAGGTTAACGTGAACAAGGTTTGTGTTATAGGTGCTGGTAGCACTAGGTATGGCAAACTCAGCGAGGGTATAGTTGAGTTGGCAGTGAATGCATCTAGAGAGGCTATAAAGAGCGCAGGAATAGAGGTTAGGGATGTACAGTATGCATTCATATCCAACGTATTTGGTGTTGCAGATAAGCAGGTTCATCTAGCCCCTGTTATAATGAGTGATCTAGGGATTGCTAATGTTCCAGGGCTAACAGTAGAGTCAGCATGTGGGAGTGGTTCAATAGCATTCAGGGAGGCATATGCTAACGTTGCTGCTGGCTTCTACGATGTTGTGTTAGTTGTTGGGGTTGAGAAGGTAACCCATACAGGTACTGCAAGATCAACCACACTCTTCTCATACTGCTCAGACTTCTTCTATGAGGGAGGTAATGGTGTATCATTCCCAGGGCTATTTGCATCAATGGCTAGAGCATATATGCACAAGTACAATGCAAGTGAGGAGGATCTAGCACTTGTTGCTGTGAAGAACCATGAGCATGGGCTTCTTAACCCCAAGGCGCATCTAAGGAAGAGGATAACTGTTGGGGATGTTCTAGAGTCTCCCCCAGTAGCAAGTCCATTGAAGCTCCTTGACTGCTGCCCATTCTCAGATGGTGCTAGTGCTGTGATACTTGCAAGTGAGGAGTATGCAAAGAGCCATGGTCTAGAGTATGTAGAGGTTATAGGTTCTGGAAGGGGGGCATCACCAGCAACCCTCCAGGATAGAGAGGATATAACCACAATACCAAGCACAAGGGCTGCTGCTCAACAAGCATTCAAGCAGGCAAGGATAGAGCCTAAGGATGTTGACTTTGCTGAGGTTCATGACTGCTTCACAATAGCAGAGATTGTGGATATTGAGGATCTTGGCTTCTTCCCCAAGGGCAAGGGGGTAGAGGCTGTTAGGCAAGGGATAACTAGGCTTGGAGGTGAACTACCCATAAACCCCTCTGGTGGTCTAAAGTCAAAGGGTCATCCCATAGGTGCAACTGGTGTTGGACAGGTTGTTGAGGTGTATGAGCAACTACTTGGAAGGGCAGGGGAGAGGCAGGTTAAAGGTGCAGAGATAGCATTAACACACAACTTTGGTGCAACTGGTGCTAGTTGTGCAGTGCATATATTCAGAAGGGCTTAGGATGGGTGGGTAGAGGTAGTTAGATGGGTAGGTGTATGATGATGAGTATTAGCAGGGAGGAGTTTGTAGCAAAGTTGAAGGAGGGTAAGGTACTCCTCTACAGGTGCAGGAGGTGCAATAATCTGCAGTTAGCAACAATAGTATTCTGTAGGAAGTGTAACTCTGATGAGTTTGAGGTTGTGGAGGAGAAGGGTGAAGGTAAGGTTGTTACATTCACCATACTCTATGTGCCTCCTGAAGGTTATGAGAAGTACGCTCCATATGGCTGGGCTGTGGTTAGACTTGACTCTGGAGTGAACATCTCTGGCTTCATAGATGTCAAGTCTGCTAAGGATCTACCACTCAACTCTAGGGTTAAGATAGTAGACTATGATGGTAGGGGTATAGTGCTAAAGGCTGAGGATAATACTAGTAATAGCAATAGCAGTAGCAATAGCAAGTAAGCAAACTCTATTATTTTAGGTTAAACTATCTTGATAATATTATAAAGTATGATTGCCTACATCTCTTATTGCCCCTTATGAGAAGATAAGGTATGCCTATAGAGATCATATGCAGCAAGTGTGGTGCACTGCTATCTACCATCTCTATATTGAAGCCAGTAAAGGATATCATGAAGAACGGTAATAGATGTCCATCATGTGGTGCACTGCTTCTAGCAGACTTCGTTATAGAGGTTACAAGATTCTAACAAATTATTTACATTTCCTATCCTTCTATGCTATAATCTTACAGTTAAGTGTATTAAAAACAACAATTACAACAACACTAATTAATTAATTTCATCTACCAATTAACTACTACCATTAATGCTGCTGCTATTATGATATGTTATTTGGCTGCTATTAATCTACTCAACCACCCTTGCAAGCATTATGTTCACTTCTCTACCATCATCAGAGAGATCAACCTGCATCCTCATCCTGCTTGATATCCTAAGCCCATATGGTGCTGAGTGTATGACTGCAACTATCCTCCCGCCATCCCATACCTCTACCATGTACTCATCCCTCCTGCTACCATACTCTACTGCCAATCTGAACTCTACCATTGAGTATAATTATACATGCATATAGATATATCCATCCTCTCCAACATCTACCCTATACACCCTTAGATCACCAGACCTGTACCACTCTGGATCCTGTTCAGGCCAATTATTCCCATTGTGCCATGGCTTTATCTTAACCAACCTTCCAGTATCTATATCAAACTCAAACCCATGCAGAGGGCAGACTATATTGTTATCGTTGAAATGCCCTCTATGTAGATAGGCATAGCGATGGGGGCAGTGTGCATCACATGCAAATACCCTACCATTATGCTTCCCTACAACATACTCTCTCCCATCAACCCTAACCAGCACCATTGACTCATCCTTTACATCCTCTAACCTGCATACCCTTACAGGCACACCAGAGAGAGATTGCAAGGAATTTTTAAATGTTGATGATAGTATGATGTGTATATGTATGATGTGATAGTCGTTGGAGGGGGTGCTGCTGGCCTTACTGCAGCACTATACACTGCAAGACAGGGTATGAGCACACTTGTGCTTACAAAGGATATAGGAGGACAGGCAATACTTACACCAAGCATAGAGAACTATCCTGGATTTGAGAGTATAAGCGGGCTTGAGTTTGCAGAACGTGTAAAGGAGCAGGCAGAGAGGTTCAATGCTGAGTTTAGGTATGAGGAGGTTAAGGGTATAGAGGCTGCAGAGAGTTACTATCTAGTAAGGAGTACCATGGATGAGTATGAAACCATCTCAGTGATACTTGCATTTGGGAAGACACCTAGGGATCTTAACGTTCCTGGAGAGGCAAAGCTTGTAGGCAAGGGTGTATCATACTGTGCAGTATGCGATGCTCCCCTCTACAAGGGAAAGAGGGTTGCTGTAGTTGGTATAGGTGATCCTGCACTAGATGCTACGCTCATGCTATGCAGTATAGCAGAGAGAGTGTACCTTATAAGCAGGAGTTCAGCACTTATAGGGCATGAGGATCTTATGGGTTCATGCTCAAATGCTAGGAACGTTGAACTACTCTTACGTGCAAACGTGCTTGAGATAGTTGGTGATAACAGGGTTAAGGGTATAAGGGTAAAGGATGCTCAAGGTATAAAGGATATAGAGGTTGATGGGGTATTTATAGAACTAGGCTACATAGCAAGGACAGAGTGGCTAAAGGGATTGGTTGAGTTGAATGAGAAGGGTGAGATAGTTGTTAACAAGAACCAAGAGACATCTAGAGCAGGGATATTTGCTGCTGGTGATGTAACAGATACACAATTCAAGCAACTTGTGATCTCTGCTGGAGAAGGCGCAAAGGCTGGACTTGCAGCATACAACTATGTTCAGAGGCTTAAGGGCAAGCCAGTTGTAAGGTCTGACTGGAAGACACTCCTAAGCAGTAAATAGATTGATTGATTGATACAAATAAAATAGAGGATAAATATTCTATCTCTATCTCTAACCCTTGCTAGAGATGCTCTTCAACATACTCCTCATAGCACTCATAAGTGCAAAGATCTCAGGACTCCTCATTAGAGCAAGTAACTCCATTATGCTAGCCTTCTTCTTTGGTGCCTTGATCTCCTCATACATGAGATTCAAGCCTTTAGGTAACTTCTCTGCAATCTCAAAGAGCATAGGTTGGTCTATCCTGCTGAGCATGTAGAGTAGCATCATTAGGTTCCCTATGGCAGCCATCATCTCTGCTCTAGCCATGTAGTTGAAGCCCTCATCAAAACCCTCAGCAAGCCCTTCTAATGCTGCAAGCATACCACTCTCCTTAAGCCTTGATAGTGTCCTAAGCAGGCTCTCTATAGCATCAGAGTTATCTGCAAGCATATCCAGCAGTCTTATCACCTTCTCAGCCTTCTCCTCTGGTATGTTTAGTGTTAGTGCCATAATACTCACCCACCTCATCCATCCATCTATCTCATCTTACTCAATTCCATTACTTTCATCCTCCTATCTACCAAAGAGTTCTGCAAACCACATCCTCTCGAATGCCATCTTTATTCCTCTGAATGCCTTCATACCTCCAAGCATCCAGCACTCTGGGTACTTTGCCTCTCCAGCAATCACCTTTGAGAAGTCACAGAATACAGCAGCACCAGCATACCCTATATCCATAACACATATCCCGCTCCTGTTGTAGTTCATTGCCATGTATGCACCAGATAACTCATCTGCAATCTGCGTAGCTATGTAATCTCCTTCAAAGTGTGCAAATACACCAGCCATGCCTATACCTAGGGTAGGTGCTATTATATCCCCTAATCCAAATACATCATCGTATCTAGCGTTCCTTAGGTTCTTCCTTGCTACACTCATGTATCCAGTTGCCCCATCAGCAATATCGCTCTCAGCAACTGCCCTAGGTGGCATGTGTGGTGGTATAACCACTGCAAGATCATAATCTAGAGCATCCCCATCCTTTGCTACTATCCTCTTCCTCTCCCCATCTATGTGATCTACCTTCCAGTTGCCATGGAACCTTATCCTGTACTGCTCTAGGAAGTTGCTGAATGCTTTCTGCATGAATGGGCCGAATGGCTCCATTGGAATGTTCCAAGCAGGGTGGAATATGCTTATCTCTGTTCTATCATCAACACCCCTCTGCTCTGATAGGTAGCGGAGCATCAATGCAAGTTCAAATGGTGCTGGAGGGCATCTGTATGGCATTGATGCTACCCCTACTACTATCCTTCCTCCCTTGAACCCAGCAAGAGCATCCTTGAACCTTAAGGCATCATCCAACTCCCATGTATGGTATGCATGCTCCATACCCTTAAGCATCTCAGGTCTCAACTCTGCGCCAAGTGCAACAACAAGATAGTCATAATCAAGCATCTTTGTACCTCCACCTCCATCATCTACACTAACCTTCCTATCTGCTGCATCTATGGACTTGACTGAACCGTTAAGGAAGTTTATGCCCTTCCTCTCTAGTAGGATGAGTTCTCTCCTAATATCATCTGGCTTCCTTGTACCCATGGCAAGCCAGAGGTAGGATGGTCTGAACTCATGGTACCTATTCTTATCTACAAGGGTGATGCTTACCTTATCCTTGAGCATCTTACTTAGCCTTGAGGCTACAACAACACCACCTGCTCCACCTCCAAGGATCAGTATCCTCTTCATAAATATACTACTATAAGCATGCTAATATCACTTATCTCAATTCTCATCCATAGTAATATGATAAGCAAACTTTAGTTACAAAAGAAAAGAAGAGTGTGGTTTAACCGTGTATGGTTCTTAGATGCTGTCCAGCGTGAGGAGATTCACCTATGAACCTCCTCCTAAAGTGCGCAGATGGTCTACCATAGAGGAGTTCAAGGAACCATGCCTCATGCTCTATCTCCTCCTGCATTATCCTCTGTGCAATATCATATGTCCTTGGGTCCTTACCAAAGGTCATCTCACATACAGCTGCCCATGACTTTATTGCACACTGCTCTGCAGCAAGAAGAACCTTTATTATCTCCTTCACATCTCTCCAGTTCTCTGGCAACTTTGCATCTGGGCATGCTGCCTTGTTTGCAAACTCCCTTATATCCTCTGGAAGGGATCCTCCCAACTCATATATCCTTGGAACCATAGCCTCAAAGTGGTTCCTATCCTCTATCCTTGCATCCTCCACAATCTCCTTTATACCTTCACCATCAAGGCCTACACAATGCATCCTTAGGATTGTGTAGTAATAATAGGTTGTGAACTCTGCGCTAACCCCTGCTATGAGGAGATCGAGCAACTTCTTAACATCAACCCCTGCCTGCTTTATAACCTGTACTGCAACAACATCCTCCTCCTTAACCTGCATAGTCTTGGCAGGATCTCCACTCTTGCTCATACCATAGATAACTGTAGAAATGATTTAAACTTTATCATGTATGTTAGATGCTTTCAATCTAGTCAAGTTTCATAGCATCAATGGATAAAACTATTTTACAAAGGTACTTTAATATGATGAGTGCTACCCATGGGTGATGGGATTGACTAATGATTATGCTGAGAGGGGTGATGGAAGTAACAATATCAATAGTAATAGCAACAGCATCGAGCCAGTCCCTAAGCGTGTTAAGATGATATTCTCCGTTATGGCAAATCCAAACAGGATAGATATACTAAGGATACTAAACTCAAAAGGTTCACTCACATACTCTGATCTAAAGGCGCAGGTAGGCTTCAAATCCAAGAAGGAGAGTGGTAAGTTTGCCTACCATCTAAGGAAGCTCTTGAAGCACTCACTTGTAGCATTGAATAGGGCTGAGAGGAAGTATGTGATAACCAACAAGGGCAAACTCATACTTAACCTAACTAGGCAGATAGAGGAGAGGTCTGTTATGGAGAGCGGGAATATATATGTAAGAACAAAGGATAGGATAGAGGAGTTCAATACCCACAAGGTAACCCAGTCCCTTGTAAGAGAGACTAATATGCCACCAGAACTTGCACAGAAGATAAGCGAAGAGGTTGAGAACAAGGTTCATAGGATGCAGGGAGTATATCTTACAACACCTCTCATAAGGGATATAGTAGGTTCCATACTCTTGGAGCATGGACATGAGGATTACAGGGAGAGGTTCTCTACCATAGGCATACCATTATCGGAGATGGCTAGCATGCTTGCTAATAAGAGTTATGATATAGGTATGTTGATGAACAACATGGCTGATGCATTGCTCAAGGAGTACCATCTCTTCCATATACTACCAAAGGATATAGCAGATCTGCATCTCTCAGGTGATATAAATATAGCAAGCTTGAGTTGTTGGAGCATGATGCCAGATACCATCTTTGTTAACATCAAGGAGTTGCTTGATAACTACAACGAGAGCGGTAATAGCAAACCAAGGTTACATAGCATAGATGGAATAGATGATCCATTCATAAAGGTTGGCATATTATGCAGCATAATTAGCAGGTATGCAGCGGATGAGGTTGTAGTGTATGGGATATCTGATGTGTTGGATGATGGTACAAATGGGATAACAGGAGATAAGTTTGCTAGAATGCTTATGATTATATCATCATCCATTACAAACTCAAGGATATCGTTTGTGCTTAGAGAGTTCTTTGATAATAAGGGTGTTGCTGGTGAACTTTTAGATGGTTATGCTTACTATGTTAAACATGCCCAACTTCCTAAAATCTCTATCGTGCTTCCCAACCATAATCATGATGGTGATGGTAATACACTCATCGCTGAGTATGTTGATAAGATTGTTGATATATCATCTATGGGTGGATCTATAGCAGTAAGCGATGGACTTGCAGGATCTAACGGGTTGAGGTGCAACAGTGAATGTACAAACCTTGTACTACATTCACTCTCAATAAACCTGCCTAGACTTGCATATGAGTCTAATAACGATGAGATATACTTTAGGGCAAGGCTTGTACTGCTACTCAAACCCATACTAACAGCACTATCCTCTAGGAAGGCTATGGTTGAAGATTCTCTGAAGCATGTACTACCCTTCCTCTCTGATGGCTCTGTGATGGATACAAGCATGGTTATAAACATGGTAGATCTACAATCATCCATATCTAATGTTCTTAAGCATGATGATATGGTAGATGTAGCAAGGAAGGTTAGAAGGACGCTAGTTGATAAGAGCAGGGAGATGGGGTATGGTATAAGCATAGCAATGATCGATGATGGAAGTGCATCAAGACTTGCTAGACTTGATGTGGAGAGGTATGGCAGGTTACCTACTAATGGGAGTGATTACATGCATGGTGTAGAGGTACATGCTGAGGATATGCCTAACCTTGATGCAAGTTACTACACCAACATAGCAGCGTTAAGCAGTATATTCGATGGTGGTATAACAACAACCCTAGATGTAAGCAATGTTAACCCTAGTGTTGCAAGGAATGCTATAACTCATGCTATGAATATGTTTAGTTTCTTTAGGATAGTAAGCAGGGGGGTAAGGGTATGCAATAGGTGTGGTTCAAAGTTCAGTACTGCTAGCATAACTGCTATGAAGGGTAGTAGCGCTAATAGATGTCCAAACTGCAATGCGCCTATTATAAGTATCAAATAAAGTATATCTCTTATCTACTCTAGATATGTAGTAGAATTCAAATAAAGGATGCTTACAATATACAATAATGAAGGATAGTACCGATGTGAAGCCCCAAGACCTAGCCAGTGCTATAGGCAAGATAAGGAAGAGGGATGGTAGCATAGTTGAGTTCCAGATGGCAAAGATAACCAATGCAATATACAAGGCACTTGTTGCTACAAGGAGGCCAGACTATGCCCTTGCTGAGAGGCTTGCAGAGAAGGTTGTGCAGAGGCTCATCAAGCAGGGATTCGATGCAAGCAACATACCAGGGGTTGAGGATGTTCAGGATATAGTTGAGACAGTGCTCATAGATGAGGGCTTGGCAGATACTGCCAAGGCATACATACTCTACAGGCATGAGAGGAGGAGGATAAGGGAGGAGAAGATGAAGATACTTGAGAGGAGTAGGCTTGATGAGGTTGACAAGGCATTAAGCACAAACTCTCTACGTGTACTTGCAAGCAGATACCTGCTGAAGGATGAGAGTGGTAAGATAGTTGAGAGTCCAAAGCAGATGTTCGAGAGGGTTGCCATACTGATCGCTATACCAGATATGCTTAGGGATGCTAGAGTCTTCATGCTAGATGGTAAGTTCAAGAGGGATGATGTTGCAAGGGTTAATGCATACATCGAGAGTATAGATGAGCTTGATGGAAGGTATAGCATAGGAAGGTACAGGTTGAATAAATGGCACCTTGAGGCAATGCTTAGACTCTACAAGGAGTTAGCATTACAGAACAGGATGAAGGTAGGCATAGATGAACTGCTCAGCATGCTTGAGAAGGGTGAGTTTGATGCGTATGAGAAGAGGGTTGAGGAGTACTATAGGCTCATGGTTGATATGTACTTCCTACCAAACTCCCCAACACTCATGAATGCAGGTACAAGGCTTGGTCAGTTGAGTGCATGCTTTGTCCTCCCAATACATGATGATCTAGCAAGCATAATGAAGACTGCTACAGATGCTGCACTCATCTTCAAGTCTGGTGGGGGAGTTGGTATAAACTACTCAAACCTTAGGCCAGAGGGCGATATAGTTGCATCTACAAGTGGAGTTGCATCTGGCCCAGTATCGTTCATGCGTATAGTTGATACAACCACTGAGGTGGTTAAGCAGGGAGGCAAGAGGAGAGGTGCAAACATGGGCATACTTGAGGTATGGCATCCAGATATAGAGAAGTTTGTAACGGCAAAGACCAAGCCAGGAGTGCTAGAGAACTTCAATGTAAGTGTTGGGGTATGGTCAGACTTTGTAGATGCTGTAAAGAGCAATGAGAAGTATGCATTGAGGAACCCAAGGAATGGGAAGATAGTTGGCTATATAGATGCTAGGCAGATGATGGAGTTGATTGCCATAAGTGCATGGCAGTCAGCAGAGCCTGGAATGATATTCCTTGATAACATGAACAAGTATAATGTGATGAAGGATGTGCAAGGGCTGATAAGGGCAACAAACCCATGTGGTGAGCAGAGCCTCTACCCATACGAGTCATGCAACCTTGGCTCAATAAACCTTGCCAAGTTGGTTAAGCGTAGGGCCGATGGGAGTTACGAGTTTGACTGGCAGAAGTATGAGCAGATAATAAGGCTAGCAACTAGGTTCCTTGATAACGTTATAGATGTGAGCAAGTACCCAATAGATGAGATAGATAGAGCAACAAAGGCTAGCAGGAGGATAGGGCTAGGGATAATGGGCCTTGCAGACCTACTCTACATGCTAAAGATACCATACAACAGCAGGGAAGGTTATGAGTTGATGAATAGGATTGCTGAAGCCTTGACATACTACAGTATGGATGAGAGTGTTGAGATAGCAAAGGCTAGGGGAGCATTCCCACTCTACAACGAGAGTGGATACATCCAAGGTAGATTACCAGTTGCAGGTTACTATGAACTTGCAAAGGAGGAGCATACACATGATTGGGATGCGTTGATAGAGAAGATAAAGCGCTATGGGATAAGGAATAGCCAAACCACTACTGTTGCTCCCACTGGAACGCTAAGCATGATAGCTGACTGCTCTGGAGGTATAGAACCTACATTCGCACTTGTGTATGAGAAGCATGTAACTGTTGGCAAGTTCTACTATACCAACAGGATATTCGAGGAGGCTCTAAGGGAGGCAGGCTTATACAGTGATGAGCTGCTTAAGAAGATAGCAGAGAACTATGGCTCTGTTAGAGGGCTTGATGAGGTGCCAGAGGAGATGCAGAAGGTCTTTGTTACTGCAATGGATATACACTGGGCAGACCACATCATGGCTCAAACTGTGTGGCAGAGGTGGATAAGTAATGCAATAGCAAAGACCATAAACATGCCTAACGATGTTACTGCTGAAGATGTGAAGTGCTCATATCTCCTTGCCCATGAACTAGGGTTGAAGGGCATAACAGTATTCAGGGATGGTTCAAGGCAGCAGCAGGTTCTTCACATAACTGGTGAGAGCAAGGTTAAGAGGTTTGATGCTATCCCAAGCAGTTATGTTGTAGAGTACATAAGGAGGTATGTAAAGGATGGTTCATTGCTAAGGGAGATAGAGGGTGCTATACTTAAGAGTGATAGGGCTAAGAGTAGTAGTAGGGGGTATGTACTTACTAGTGCTGGTGAAGGTGAGGTTCTATGCCCACTCTGCAAATCCAAGTTGGTCTTTGCTGAGGGTTGCAATACATGCGTGAACTGTGGATGGAGTAGTTGTATAGTCAGTTAATAATAGTATTAGCCTCCCATTCTATACATCCCTTTTTATTTATCTCTCTGTTAAGAAAGGATGCGATGGTTAGTTGTATGTATCAACCCCTACTCTAAAAGAACTGAAAGAGTAGGCCTAGCATAGATATGATATGGATAAGAGGAACAGGTTTGAGATAGTTGCAGATATACTTACAGTGCTGGAGAGAGAAGGAGCCATGTATAAGACACAGATAGCCAACAAGTGCAATCTAGATACAAGGATGCTAGGCAGGTATATAGATATGCTTCTAGATGCAAGGCTTATAACACATGATCCAGATCAACCTAGAGCATTCATCATAACAGATGAGGGGAGGAGGTATCTCATACTCTACAGGAGGATAAAGCAGATGCTATCTGATTATGAATTCAACTTGCACTGATCCATACATACATGCATACATAAATGATTATACTGGGAGATTTGGGTTTATGATCAATGCTAGTAGTGCTGCCCTAACATCCTTGCCATAGGAGGCCTGCTTGAAGTACCTTGCCCTTGAATCAGAATCAACCTCATATGCTACCTCATCAACCCTAGGCAATGGATGGAGCAGTATAGCATCGCTCTTTGCATCTTCTAGCACTCTACCATCTATTATGTAACTATGCTTTACCTTCTCATACTCATGTGGATCTGGGAACCTCTCCCTCTGTATCCTTGTTACGTATATAACATCCAGCACATCTATAACCTCATCTATAGAATCATGCTCCTTGATGTGCAAGGAGTCTAATGCATAAAGGGATTCCCTCCGTATCCTAAGCATTGGTGGTGCTATAAGATGTACCTCCACACTATATCTAGCAAGAGCATAGAGTAGAGAGTATACAGTTCTACTGTACTTCAAGTCTCCAACTATACCAATCTTGAGTCCATCTATCCTACCCTTCTCCTTCATCATCGTGTATAGATCAAGCATTGCCTGTGTTGGGTGCTCCTCTGCTCCACTCCCAGCATTTATAACTGGCTTCTCTGCAACCTCTGCTGCCAATCTTGCAGAGCCATCAAGCCAATGCCTAAGCACTATAACATCACTGTACGAGTCAACAACCCTTATAGTATCAACAAGGCTCTCCCCCTTCTCCATGGATGACTCTTTGCCACTTGCTATACCTATGCTTGTACCACCTATGGATGCCATTGCTATCTCAAAACTCAGCCTTGTTCTAGTGCTAGGCTCAAAGAATAGGTAGCAGAGAACCTTTCCCTTGCATATGCTTAGCCTCTCCTGCATGCTCATCTCCCTTATCCTATCAGTTGCCTTGAAGAGCATCTCTAACTCATCCCTTGCTATATCCCTAGTTGAGATCACATCCCTTCTATAGAACGGGTTATCCATGAGCAAGAAGATTATAAACCACTATATATGCAATTAGTACATGTCAGCAACAACAGAGGAGCAACTCCTAGTTAGGAGGATAAGGGAGGGTACTGTTATAGATCATATAGATGCGGGTAAGGCACTACTCGTACTTAAGGCTCTAGGCATAACTGGCAGGGAAGGTAATGTTATTACAGTAGCGATGAACGTGCCTAGCGTAAAGCTTGGGAAGAAGGATATAATCAAGATAGAGAATAGGTTGCTTGCTGTAGATGAGACCAACAAGATAGCACTTATAGCACCTAGGGCAACAATAAATATAGTTAGTGAGTATAGAGTTAAGGAGAAGAGGAGGGTAGAGCTACCAGATCTGCTGATAGGTGTATTCAATTGCCCAAACCCATCATGTGTAAGCAATGCAGAGAAGAGCATAGCAAGCAGGATAGAGGTTATAGATAGAGAGAAACAAAAATTAAGGTGTTGGTACTGTGGCAGGATGTTAGAGGCTAACGAGTTGATATCAAGCATCTATTGAGCCCTAACCCTATCCTCTCAGCATAGTACTCCATCATCCTTGCATGCCTTGCTTTCTCTGCATAGTTATCAGCCTTCTCAAACCTTATCATGTGGTATCTGAGTTGGCTGAGATCGCACATGCATATACCAGTTACAGGCTTGTACTTTGTGTTTGAGATCTCATGCTTCTTCCTATCAGCGTAAAGGGATACAGCGTAGGTTGCAAATGGCAGACCCATTATAGATGCCATCGCAAGATATACCTTCCACCCTATGGTTATTGGACCAGTTAAGAATAACATTAGTGCTATTGCTACAGCACCTATTGGTATAAGCAGTAAAGAGTATGCAGCAAGCCTATCATATGGTTCAGCATCATGCTCAAACTTGGAGAGCAGTTCTTCTAGCCTTGGTTCTATCCTATACCTACTCTTACCCTCAACCATTAGGGACATATACCATCTATTCGCAGAACTTGATTAAAAAATTTACTATATCAGAACTATATGCTGGAATCGATAGCAGGATAGCCAGATCCTCCTATCATAGTTCTATAAAGATTTACTTTATATTATATGAATCATATATATAAGTTTGTTATTATCATAAAACTGTCTAGATTTACAAATAGATAATTGTGATAATCAAAAGATTATAATCTGATAGGGATATAATCTATCTTTATTGATATAATTTATTTATGATTATGATTATTGGCATACAATTTTTAAAATATGAGTAAGGAGAGAAGATTGATGAGATGAGTACGCAGCAGATAAGCGCTGGGAGGATTATGAGGAGGGCAAGGCAGAACAATGTAGATCCAGGTGTGTTGATGAAAGGGGCATGGGTGAGCACGATGCTTGCTTTAATAATAGTACTTCCTTTGGCAGGGGTTATACTTGCCGTTAACAGTCTTACTGGTAACATAGCGATTGCAGCAGTAGCAGGATTTGCAATTCATGCTGTAACTCTAGCATTCATTGGAAGGATAAGCGATGCTCTAACTGCTATGCTTGAATAAGTAAGTAATGGAAAGCCTTGGTTCTTATTTTGCCTCTTCTATTATCTTAAGCATAAAGTTAAAATCCCCTCTACACATATGCATTGTGATTAGCAGTTGGCACCACTTAGCCTACCAAACAGGATATTTGGCACTGTAAAATCATTTGCTACCAAGGGTTCCCTACTCTCTAGGGAAGTGCTTGAGATGCTTGCAGAGTCAAGGGATATGGATGAGTTCATAGTAAGGCTTAAGAACACAAGGTACGTTGATGCTGTATCTAGGCTACAGAGACCATACACTGCTGTTGCTGTAGAGGGTGCTCTAAGGGAGGATCTTGTGAACTTCCACTCAAGTCTAGCAAACGTTGCTAGAGAATCTGAACTGCTCAATACATACTTTATAAGGTACATAATATACAACCTGAAGGTTATACTTAAGGCAAAGGCACTAAACAGATCCTATGAGGAGATACTCCCTTACGTGAATATGCGTGCTGAAGAACTCCTTGGTAGAAGGGATGTTGTTGTTAAAGCACTGGTAGCAAAGGATCTGGATGAGGCAGTAGCAAGCCTTGCAGGGAATGAGTTTGGGGAGGATGTGCAGAGTGCTGTGAATGTGTACAAGGAGAAGAGAGATCTGCAGGTATTCGATACATTCCTAGATCACACATTCTACCTTATGCTTGCTAGGGCTCTTGCAGCACATTGGCGTGACTCTGATGTAAAGGGTATAATAGTGCCTGAGATAGATGCGTATAACATACTTGCCATACTAAGAGCAAAGTTCTGGAATCTTGAGGAGGAGCAGATAAGGAGGCTGGTTGTAAGCAAGGTACCAGCCATAGACCTCTACAAGCCTGGCAGCTCTATAATGCCACTCAACCCAGTAAGACTCCCAACCCTGACTGTTGAGAGTATGCAGAAGATGATATCTGCAGAGAGTGTTAGCAGTGCAATTGCTGAGTTGGCAAACACAGCGTATAGGAACCTTGTACCACAACCACAGCAGTATACAAGTGATATAGATGCTATAGCAATCCTTGAAAAGAACCTTGAGGATATGCTGTACAGCAGGTACATAGCAACTTATCATTCCATGTTCAAGCACTCAACCATAATAGCAGCGCTGAAGTTAAGGGCGCTAGAGGTTAGGAACCTCTCTGCTATAGCAACGGGCATAGAGCAGAAGATGACTCCTGAGGTAATAATGAAGAAGTTGTATCTGCCTTACCTTCAACAACGCTAATAATAATATTCTATTGAATAATAATAATCTTGTTATTATTACTAACCGCTAATACCGCTACTACTAGCCCTAGCAACTCTCTTCCTCTCATCATCACCTGCATCTCTCATGGCTTTATCCTTGCCCTCCCAGATGAATATTGTGTAGAGCATCCTAGGCACTATCTTCCTGAACTCTGTTCCCTCGCCAGAGTACCACTTGGGGAACCACTCGTACAGGTGCAGCCTTATTGCCTGTATGTATACTATGAGCCCCTCAAGCATCATAACACCAAGGTTACCCCCTGCTAGCACTGCTATACCCCCTCCTATGTTACCTTGGCTCTCAAACTGGATGTATGCGCTGTTTATAGTAACCATTAAAGCAACATGGACTATGAGCATTATCCCCAATCTGCTGTAACTTATCGTATGTGAGAGCCACTCCAACGGCCTTATGAAGAATGCCTCCATAACAGCTCCTATCATCCCGCTCTCCTCACCCTCTCCACCATGCGCATGCCTCCTAGCCTCAATCATGTGTCCTAGCAACTGTATTACCATGCTTGCTATTAGTGCTGTAACTGCAGCATCTGCAACTATCTCAACCCTTGCCCAGTCACCAAGTATGGGTGTTATCCATGGCACAGGCTCCTCATGCCTGATCCCTGTAAGGCTGAACATCCCTATGACATCGTACCCAGCACCTATGGCAGAGAGTATCAATGCTACTACCGATAGATAACCTATGAGCGATGGTATGTGTACAGTTATGGATTCGAACCCCTTCCCTTCCCTGAAGCCCTTTATTATCCTAAGGATGAATGCACTGACAAGATGTGCTACACCTATAGCTACTGATACCTCAAGCACCCTAAGCACCTGCTCTATGCTGAGTTCTGATACATCAAGTATGCCTATTATATAGCCTAACTGTGTATGAAGCAATGGCTCAAATACAGCAAATTTGTCTATATGCCAGCCAAAGACCTCCCCAGTTATCAAGCCTGCAATTGTAGCACCAAGCCCACTTGCAGCAAGTAGTGTGCCCCAACTCCTTATGCTACCAACACCTCTAACCCTCAAGAGCATGCCTAGCAGGAAGAGCAGGAAGCCTTGACCAAAGTCAGCAAACATGAGACCATAGAATACTGGCCATACAAATGCTATCATTGGGGTAGGATCGTTCTCCTTCCTTACAGGTATACCTTGCTGGGATGTTATAACCTCGAACGTCCTCATGTACGTTGGATTCTGCATAAGTGTTGGGGAGTCTGGGTTATCCTCACTAACATCCTCAACTATGCATACCCAGTCCTTGCTGAGTTCTCTGAACCTCTTCTCCATACTTGCAGGTATGTAACCCTCTATGAGTGCAAAGTTCTTTGTGCCTGCTGGTTTGCGCATAGTCTCGAGTACATCCTTTGCTGCCTTTGCACCCTCATGGAGTGAGAGCATGGTTGGTGTAACATTAGCCTTGAACCTCTCTATAGCCTCTTCCACCTCTTCCTTCTTCCTCTCATACTCTGCTATACCCTTCTCAACCTGTGCATATGCCTCGCTTGGGTTCTGAGATAACCCCTTGGGTATTGTGAATGGATGTACATCGAATGTTCTGAATACCTTAACAACCTTCTCTGCATCTTCCCTAGTGCTTATAACCAATAGTGTTGTATTCAACTCACTTGAGCCTATGCTCTTAACATATACACCTTCAAGGCTCCTCTCTATCTCTGCAACATCGTTCTTGCCTACTATGAATATGGATGCGTAGAACCTCTTCATCATACTCATGGTATCTATGTTCATGTTTATGTTGGATGCTGTCCTTAGAACCTCCCTTATGCCCTTATACTCCTCAAGCACCTTGCTTACCCTGTTATGCTCAGTTAGTAGTGATCTAGCCTCCTCAATGATTGGCTTGCTCCTAGCCTCCAAGTCCTTTATAAGATCCTCAAGATCAGATATCACAAGCTTGGTCTTGATGTTTGGTGCACCCTTGAACATAGTATCAAGCACTCCAGTCTCCAGTTGGATGTTGAGTGATTTTACAACATCCTCTATTGATTGGAGCAATCTGCTAGCATCTAGCAGGAGATCATCTATGTCTGGATTAGTGTAGTGTGACTCCTTGTTTATTGGATGGAACCACTCCAGTTCCGCTAGCCTGTTTATGGCATCTGCAGCCTCCTTTCTAGGCAAGATGAGGCTAACCTTTTGCAATTTGACCAGTGGCATATCTATCCGCTCACCTCATTCCTTCCTTACATTGGATGGTTTAAAAATTCCTTCTGTATCTCTAACCCTCTTACTGCCCTAGTATTATGAAGACTACCACTAGACCGTATATTGCTATAGACTCTACCATACCTATGAATATGAATACCCTAGACTGGATCTTTGGGTTCTCGCTTATTGCTGCAAGTGCTGCAGCACCAACGTAACCCAGACCTAGTCCTGCTCCAAGTGCTGCAAGCCCAAATGCTATTGCAGCACCAAGCATCTGCTCTCCCACAACAGTCTTTGCTACCTGCTCCTCCTGTGCAAAAGCACTTCCTGCTGCTACTGTTAGCATCATCGTTATTGCCATTGCCACTGCGCCAATCACTAAAGCAAGAGATCTATAACTCATTTGGCTATGGGTTAAGATTACCTATATTTAACTATAACTCAGAAAGTGTTGGATTTTACAAGTGAAAGTGGATCTTGCATGTATTTGTAGATAACCAATTCCTAAGAGTAAATATGGATGGTATGGGGATAAAATATATAAAAAATGTAACCTAACTAACTTTTAAATACCCTCTGCTTCGCTAACCTAAGTTCATCCCTTATCCTTGCAATAATCCTATCCTTCTCCTGCTTGATCCTCTCCTCAGCCTCCCTATACAGGGTATCTATAGCCTCGTTCATCTTGCTAATGCTACCTCCTCCTTTTCCTTCTCCTTCTCCTCCCCTTCCTCACCCTTACTCAAAGCCTCAACCCCTGCAGCCATACCCTTCTTCTTCTCAAGGGTACTCTTGACCTTCTTGAGCCTCACAAACTCCTCCCTCTCCCTCTCCTCAAGCACATGGCCTATGAACTTTATTGCATGCTCGTAGTATGGCACTATAACATACTCTAGAGCGTTTATGAGCCTCTGTGTCCTCTCCAGTTCCTTTGCTAGACTGAATATTGCATTCTCGTACTCTGCAGCCTTGTATATACCTGGAAGTAGGTTCTTTATCAGTCTAGCAGCCTTGTCAACTGCTGCATTGGTATCAGCAAAGCTGTATGAGAGTACTGCCTTGCTATCCTTGTATGCTACCTGCAGTGTTGGTACCTTAACATCAACGATGCGTCTAACGTTCACATCAACCTCCATGGATGGAGGGGTTAGGGATGCTATTGCCTCTACAGTGTTTGTACCAAGTGTGAGATATGCATCCCTAACTGCATCGTACACATCCTGCAGTGGTGCCCATATCTCTTCTCTAGCCTTGCTTGCCTCCTCTATCATCTCATCTATCCTCTTCAATAGAACCTCACGCTTGTCATCAAGTATCTTGTGTACCATCTTTGCAACCTTGAGAGAGCGCTTGAACCTTATGAGTTCTATCTTTGTTGGGACTATACTCCTGCTAGAGAATGACATATGCTACCATCCTCCTCCCTTCTCATGAGCCTAAACTACAGCATCGCCAACTATGCATAACCATCATCACTTGCATCCTCCCATCCACCCACTCATTCATCCATCTATCTATCAACCAACTACCCCCTAGCCTTGTAGTACTTCTTTATATGCACTTCCTTTATCTTTGTCAACTCACCCTCTGGAAGGGTTGAGAGTACATCCCATGCCCTCCTCAGCGTCTCCTCTAACGTTCTATTCTCATCAACACTCTGCTTGAGGAACTGCTGCTCAAATGCATCACCAAAGTCAAGGTACTTAAGGTCAACGCCTGTAAGCCCTGCCTTCCCAACTATCTCTGATAATGCCCTAACTTCTTGAGCCCTAGCATATGCATCATACAACTGGTTACTAACCTCCATGTGATCTGCTCTAGTCTTACCCTCTCCTACACCATCCTTCATGAGCCTGCTTAGACTCATTAGCACACCAACTGGAGGATATATATCCCTCCTGAATAGATCCCTGCTAAGCACTATCTGCCCTTCAGTTATATAGCCTGTTAGGTCTGGTATTGGATGGGTTATATCATCTGCTGGCATTGAGAGTATTGGCATCTGTGTTATGCTTCCCTTGATATTCTTTATCCTACCTGCCCTCTCATATATCGTTGCGAGGTCTGTGTATAGATAACCTGGGTAACCCTTCCTCCCTGGAACCTCTTCTCTCGCAGCGCTTATCTCCCTCAATGCTTCAGCATAATTGGTCATATCAGTAAGTATGACAAGGACATGCATGTTAAGATCGAATGCTAGATACTCTGCAACTGTTAATGCTACCCTAGGTGTTATTATCCTCTCTATTGCTGGGTCATCTGCAAGGTTAAGGAAGAGCGTGCTCCTCCTAAGTGCTCCACTCTCCTCAAGGCTACGCTTGAAGTACTGAGCCTCACTGTATTGCACGCCTATGGCAGCGAAGACAACTGCAAACTCCTCCCCACTACCTACAACTGTTGCCTGCCTTGCAATCTGTGCAGCAAGGATGTTGTGGGGCATACCAGAACCTGAGAATATTGGTAACTTCTGTCCTCTAACCAGTGTTAACATACCATCTATCACAGATACACCAGTCTGTATGAAGTCTCTAGGGTACTCCCTCCTCTCAGGGTTGATTGGTGCACCATTCACATCCCTGAACTCCTCTGCTATAGGCTCTGGAAGCCCATCTATTGGCCTTCCAAGACCATCGAATATCCTACCAAGTAACTCCTGTGATACTGGGACCTCCATGGTCTTACCTAGGAACCTTGCCCTAGTACCTTTAACACTCAACCCTGTTGTACCCTCAAAGACCTGGATGACCGCCTTGCCCTGCCCTACCTCCAGTACCTTGCCTAACCTCTTTATCCCATCTATGGTCTCTATCTCTACAAGCTCATCAAACGATGCCTTGCTTATACCCTCAACTATCAGCAATGGTCCCCTTATCTCACTAACCTTTGTGTACTCAACACCAACCTCAACCAACTACCTGCTTCACCTCCCTAGCAGTTAAAGCCTTGAACTCTTCAACCATATCATTGTATAGAGCATCTATCTTGCTTATCTCCTCCTCGCTTATCTCAAACTTTGCCTTGAGCATCCTTGTTATTATCTGCATGGATCTTATATCGGCCAATGAGATCCCTGCCTTCAATGCCTTCTGTGCCTCTCTATAGAACCCAACCATGAGCCTTAGTAGTTTGAACTGCTTTGCTGGGCTGCAGTATGTGTCTATCTTATCGAATGCTGCCTGCTGAAGTATGCCTATCTTTATCATCCTTGCAACCTCTAGCACCAACTTCTCCTCATCTGGAAGAGCCTCAGGGCCTAGAAGCCTAACTATCTCCTTGAGCGTATCCTCCCTCTGGAGTATGTAGTAACCCTCTTCCCTCAACCTGAGCCACTCCTCACTAACATTCTTCATCCACCACTTTGCTATGCTATCAACGTAGCCTGAGTAGCTTATCATCCAGTTTATTGCTGGATAATGCCTAGAGTATGCCAATCTAGTGTCTAGACCCCAGAAGGTCTTTATGAACCTGATGGTATGTGTAGTTACAGGCTCGGTAAAGTCTGCACCAGATGGTGATACAGCACCTATGAGTGTTACAGAGCCTATGCGCTCTGGTGTACCCAATGCTATTCCTCTACCAGCACGCTCATAGAACTCAGCAAGCCTTGATGCTAGATAGGATGGATAGCCTTCCTCAGCAGGCATCTCCTCAAGCCTCCCACTCATCTCCCTCAACGCTTCAGCCCATCTACTTGTAGAATCAGCAACTAGAACAACATCATAGCCCATATCCCTGTAGTACTCGCCCATGGTTACTCCAGTGTATATACTTGCCTCTCTAGCAGCAACTGGCATGTTGCTTGTGTTTGCAACAAGCACTGTACGCTCCATCAATGGTCTACCAGATCTAGGATCGGTTAGATGAGGGAACTCAACAAGGACTTCAGTCATCTCATTACCTCTCTCCCCACACCCTATGTAGATCACAACCTGTGCATCTGCCCACTTTGCTATCTGGTGCATAGTAACTGTCTTACCTGTACCAAAACCTCCAGGTATTGCTGCTGTACCCCCCTTTGCAACTGGGAAGAACGTATCTATTACTCTCTGCCCAGTTATCAAAGGTATCGCTGGATCTAACTTCTCCCTCAATGGTCTAGGCCTCCTAACAGGCCAGTAATGGTACATCTTTGCCTCATACCTTCTCCCATTCTTCTCAAGTGTTGCTATTGGATGCTCTAGATCGTAAGCATCTTCACTCTCTATAGCAATAACCTTGCCTCCAGGGCTGTCTGGAGGAAGCATTATATGATGCTTTATCAACGGTGTCTCCTCTACTGTACCCAACCTACTCCCTGGCTCAAGCTCATCACCAACCTTTACTGTTGGGATGAATCTATACCTCTTCTTCTTATCAACTGGATCTACTGCTATACCTCTACTTATGAATGCACCAGACTGCTTTGCTATATCATCTAGAGGTCTTTGAATCCCATCGTATATCCTTCCTATAAGCCCTGGGCCTAGGAGCACACTGAGGGGGTTCCCAGTACCTATAACTGGCTCACCTGGCTTAAGACCAGAGGTTGACTCATACACCTGGATGAATGCTGTATCCCCTGTAAGCCTTATAACCTCGCCTATAAGTCTTGACTCCCCAACGTATACCGTCTCGTACATCTTTGCCTCTGCCATTCCATCTGCCTTCACTGCTGGCCCGCTTATCCAGATTATCCTTCCCTTTGCTACCATATCATCACACCATAAAGAGTCTGGCTATATCTTTCTTTAGTATTGGCTTCATCCTCTCTATCCTGCTATCAAGTGTGTTATCCAGTATTATTGAACCATCCTTGGACCTTGCCCTTATACCTCCTAGGCAGTCTATGCTGTTACCAATCTCTATGCTGAAGTTGTACTTGTGCTGCAACTCTAGCACTATCCTGTCAACAACATCTCTATCACTATCATTGCACTCTAGCACAGCATCCATACCAATTGCATCCAATGCATTCTCTATAAGCCTTCTCATCATAGCCTCGTACCTCTCATCTGCCCTTATGTTATCTATCCTTGCTATAACATGCTTGAATACATCGTTTACAGCCTCCTCTATGAGGAGGAGTTGCTTGTTCCTTACAGCAAGCCTACTACTCTCAACTATCTGCCTCTTCAGGTTCTCAGCCTGCTTGCTTGCACCCTCAACTATCTTGCTATACTCAGACTCTACACCTGCTCTTGATGCCTTTAACCTCTCAAGTGATTGAGCATAAGATGATTCTATCTGAGAGATGAGATCGTTCTCAACTTGAGATACAACCTTACCAACTATACTCTCAAGCACCTTATCATGATCATGAGCCATACCAGTACGCTATACTCTCTTTTGTAAGAGAATTTTAATCTTACTGAGAGAGCATCTGCATGAAGTTTACCAACTCGCTCCTCTTATCCTTGCTAAGACTCATGAACGTCTCTATGAACTCTAACTCTGCCCTTATGCTCTCTGCAAGAACATATCTGAACTTATCTGCAGTTATAGGCACCATGCTATCTATATCTAGGCTATAGTGCATCACATACTCACCTATCAACCTTAGAGTTAGGGATGGTGCAACCTCAAGCAGTAAGAGCAGCCCATCTCTCAACATATCCTGCTCTATTGTATAGATACACTGCCTAAGTATGCTTATCTTTGCATCGCCCAACTCATCCAAGCATGAGGCTACAAGCATTCCTGCCTGCGTAAGTTCGTAGTATGGCACACCCTCATGCTGTAGTGCCCTAGGCCCACGCTTTGGAGGCAGCCTACCCTTCTCCCTGACTATGTTTGTTGGTATCAGTATCTCATCCAGATCCCTGAATATGCTTGAGTAGATGTTCTGCCAGCGTGTATTGAACTTTGATGCTAAGGCATGTGCTATTGCTATCCTTGTCCTCAACTCAGGGTCTTGCTCAACTGCCAGATATGCTATTATCTCCCTCTGCCTCTTTGCCTCATTACTTAGCATCCCCTTCTTGCTCTTGTCCTTCTGTACCTCGAATATTGCTAACCTTATCACCAATCATCGCCTTATACTTACATACCACTATTAACTATTTTAGCATTTATGCACTTACAATTAATCCATCTTCTCTATAATCGATTATGATAGTTATAATCATAGTATATGCTATCTTGCTACATCAAAATTCCTCTCTGGCCATCCAGTTACAGAGTATGTACCATTTGCATTCCACCTAACCTTCCCCTCAACAAGTGCATCCCATATCCCCTCTAAGCCTTTAACCTTGGTAACCTTTATTGTATCTTTGAGAAGTAATTGTGCATTTGGTAGAACGTAGTTTGTCTTCCCGCTACCAGTTACTATGCCCTCTAGGCTCTCTCCTATCATAGAGTCCCCAAGCCTTACACCATCTGCATACAATGTATACTTTATATTCTCAAGTATAACTGTAGTTCTGCTAAGGTTGAGTACACTGAATGTAACCTCTATCGTTGTTGTATCATCACCACCCTTGCTTACATTCACGCTATCCAAGTCTATTACAAGTTCCTGAATAGCAGTTGGCTCGCCCTGTTGCTGTTGTTGCCCTTGCTGCCCCTGCCCTAGATATGGTAGCAATACTATTATACCAACTATCAGCGCAGCTATACCAACACCTATGGCAGCAACCATGAGATTCAATCTTATCAATGGTATTGCTTGAACCTAACTTAAATGCTTAACCCGTAGCAATGGTTAATATTCATGCAGAGAGGAGCATATGCATACATGCAGTACCATGAGGCTGTACAGATAGGACAGGAGAGGGCTAGGAAGGCACAGTACAGGCTCTTTGAGTACACAGGCTTTGCTTACCTACTCAAGACTGTCAAGCGCAAAGGCTCAACGTTTGAACCAGTTGGCGATGAGGAGTTGGTGAAGATGGAGAAGGTTGGTGATGAAGGATATATAATAGCATTGTGCGATGCAGAGGGCTATGTTAAGGCTCAAAGCAGACCATTGAAGTATGAAGAGGCTATAAAGGTGTATGAGAAGATGGTTGCAGATGGTTTTAGGACATTTAAATGATGTATGGAAAGAGGTAAGGTAGTAGAGAGATGTATTATTAACTAAAGAACAAATAAAACCCTTATATCCAACATATGAAGAGAGTATGGTATGCAGTTCGACTATGAGGAGTTTCAGAACGTTGAAGAGGTTATGGCATACCTTGTAACTATTGCACCACTGATGAAACAGATTATGACCCTTCACACCTATAGAGGGTACACATTCGCCCTACTACCATTCTCCCCCCTCTCTGGAGATCATATACTCATGGTTTATGCAAAGAAGGAGATAGAGCAAGGCTTGATGGAGTTCGATCTCTCAACCCTAAAGTATAGGAAGGTTACTGCAGTGGAAAGGGCTGATAAGAACTACTTTATAGTAACAACCCCAAAGAGGAACACGCTAGCAGATAAGGCAATAGAAGAGTTGGAGAAGGTAAGTAGTAGTAATAGATGAATGTATATATGATATCTTGCTGAGGGAAAAAAGGTAGATAGATAGGATTCTACATGCTAGAGACCAACTTGCTAGTACGTATTATGTTTACAAACATTAACCATCTGTTGATGAAAGAGGAATGTATGCATGATTCATATCAAACTGTTATGGTGTGTATCAATAATTTGCAACCTTCAACGCATGTATGGTATCCTTAAGCATATCAATTCTATGCTTCACTACACGTACCATAAGCATGTAATCTCTACTGGAGTACCTTGCTGAGATTATAGTACTACTCTTACTCCATAGGTATCTGCTGCTGTATGCCTGTGTAGTTCCTACTCCCTCAACTATCCTCTTCTTCCTTATACTAGTGACTAGGAATGGTATGGAGTATCTCTCTGCATGCATTGCAAGTAATGTTATGTATGATGTTAAGAGTTGGTTGAGTGAGGTTACCTTAACCCTATCGTAGAGATGGTAGAATCCATGTATTGAATCAAGTACCACTAACCTTGTATCTGCATCTATGTTTGAGCAAGCAGTAGCAAGCAGATCCTCAACCCTGCCTATATCTGGCACCATTATATCGATCTTTGCGCCCTTGCTTCCTTCTTCCTTTATGCCCATGATACCATGCATCACATATGCAGTGAATACTGTATCCAGATCTATGTACACTATCCTACCATCATCTAAAGATCTTACAAGGCTTGATAGTAGGCATATCCTTGCTAGGGCATCCTCTGCTACAATAAGGTTGATACCATAGCAATCAAGCAGGGTTAGCAACACATCATTCCTCTTCTTCCTTTTCCCTTCCTCCTCACTCCCCTCCCCTACCATATTCATATCTTTAAATTGTACACCATTGTAAGTATGTACCGATAATAATGAATTTGGATCCAGATTCTATAAAGAGGGATTTCCCAAGGATGAGGGGCATATACCTTAACAACGCATCCAGCGCACCTGTACCATTCATAGCAATAAAGGCTGTAACAGACTTTCTCATCTCCTACGATGAGTATGGTCCAGACTCTAATGCATCAGCATCTATGTTGGATGAGCTCTTGAGCAGAGCTAGGAAGGAGGTTGCAAGGCTGATAAACTGTAGGGAGGATGAGATAATCTTCACACAGAGCACAACCCATGCCATAAACATCGTTGCAAACTCTCTTAAGATAGGCAAGGGTGATGCTATAGTTATAAGGGATGGGGAGCATGAGCATCCTGCAAACCATTATGCATGGTTAAGGTTGAGGGATGGAAGAGGAGTAACGATAAGAACACTCAACCTCAAGGATGAGGATGGGAGTATAGATGTTGAGGAGTTGGAGAAGATCGTTAACTCTGAAGGGATAAGGCTTGTAGCATTGAGCCATGTACTCTTCAACACTGGCCTCATCTTACCAGTGGAGGAGGTTAGCAAGGTGTTAAGGGATAGCGATAGGAGGATACACCTATTCGTTGATGCTGCACAGAGCGTTGGGTGCATGGATGTTGATGTTAAGAGACTAGGCTGCTCATTCATCGCATTCCCATCATCCAAGTGGTTATGTGCACCTCCTGGCTTGGGCATACTTTACTGCAGTAGAGATGCATGGGATGATATTGAACCACTGTATGTTGGAGGAGAGTCAGCATTCATACATGATGGACTATGCTACAGGGAGATGCCTTACAGGATGCAGGCTGGGTTTAGAGGATATGCACTGCTTGCTGGATTGCTTACAGCGTTACAGTACATAAATAGCATAGGGATAGCAAAGATAAGGAACTGGAATATGCACCTTGCGGGGATGATAAGGGAAGAATTACAGAATCATCAATATGATAAACTCATAAAGCTTTATGGGCCAGATGATCCTAGGCTGAGATCAAGCATAGTGTCATTCAACTTCAATGATAAGGATAGCGATACTATGGTTAGGAGACTGGTTGGAGATCTTGAGAGAGAGGGCATAATAGTTGCTGAGAGAGAGGTATTAAAGAAGAAAATAGTCAGGGTCTCTCCTCACTTCTTCAACAGCGAGGATGATATAGCAAGGTTCTTGGCCACATTGAAGAGGCTGCTAGTGCTCACTTCTTAACCTGCTGCCCTTGGCCCTCTATAACTATCATAGTTAACGTTGATCTTACCTTGTCTATCCTCCTTATCTTCCACGTTATTATCTCCCTCAACTTATCCATCGAATCAGACTCTATCTTTGCCACTATATCATACACACCATATACTCCAGCAACCTCCCTTGCCTCTGGTATCTTCCTTATCTCCTTTATTATCTCCTCCTCTGCTCCTAGATCGCAGTTTATTAACACATATGCAGTTGGCATAATCTAGCATTCTTATTCCACTATTTAACCTATTCTATCATCATTTTGTAATATAGGGGATGATGATCTTAAATTATAAGATGATTCCCATCCCTTCCTTCTTTCTACATCCTCTTCCTTCCTTCCTTAATTAATTGATTCCTCTCTCCTCTTCTACCTCTTACCTTTGCCCTTCTCCCTATCCTTAGCACTACCATACCTTATGGCCTTGAACCTAAATGATAAACCAAATATCAGTATCCCAGTTACTATGAGCATCATCCCCCTTATGAAGGCAAACTCATCACCAGATATGAATATTGCCAATACACCTATCACAATTATTGCTGCACCAGCCCCTATACCAATTACACCTATATTCATTGCAGTAGTATGCAAGGTACTGATTTAAAAAGATAAGAAAGAACTACTATATTATTATTTATCTTGGCTTCGAAGACTCCAACCTCTTGCATGCCTCAACTAGATCGTTGAAGGTTCCCAATGGCACTATCTTCAAAGCATTGAACGATGCTATATCAAGATCCATTGCAAACCTCTGAAGCCTATGTGCATCCTCAGCATCAGCAACCCATACAAATGTATGCTCCAATGCAGAGTGGTACATGCCTAAGAACCTTACACCGTGCCTCTTTGCTACCTCATCGATACGCTCGCTTATTATAAGGACTGTACTCCTGCTCTTCTCATTGTACAATGGACAGCTCTCAACTGTATGCTCCCCAAAGAGACCATAGAGCGGCATTACTGCTGTTCTAGCAGCATATTATTTAACATTTAATAACCTACCTAGTTTAATCTTAATGCTTATGGCTTCATAAAGTATATTAATGTTTGAACCAACTCATGCCTTAATGAAGGCAGCAGTATTCAGGGAACACAGTAAGGATCCAAGACAGGTTGTTAAGATAGAGGATATAGATGTGCCGAAGATAAAGGCTAATGAAGTGCTCATAAAGGTTGAGGCAGCAGCCTACAACTACAACGATCTCTGGGCTATATGGGGTGAACCAATAAAGGTTCCCATGCCCCACATCTCTGGAAGTGATGCTGCTGGTACAGTTGTTGAGGTTGGTGAAGAGGTAACAAGGTTCAAGAAGGGAGATAGGGTAGTGTCACACTCAAACATATCATGCAGGAAGTGTGATCTCTGCATCTCTGGCAGGGAGTATGACTGCAATGAGAGGCTTGTATGGGGCTTCCAGACTGGTCCTCTAGATGGTGCATACGCTGAGTACACAAAACTGCCAGAGGTCAACGTAGTCAAGTTGCCAGATAATGTATCCTTCACCGATGCTGCAGCAGTATCCATGGTTGGGATGACCTCATGGCACATGCTTGTAGGTAGGGCAAGGATACATCCAGGGCAGACTGTGCTTATAATGGGAGGTACTAGTGGTGTTGGGAGTATAGGCATACAGATAGCCAAGCTATTCAACTGCACAGTTATAGCAACTGCAGGGAGCGATGAGAAGATGGAGGTTTGTAGGAAACTAGGGGCAGATTACGTTGTTAACCATAGAGAGCCAGATTGGGCAAGGAAGGTTAGGGAGTATACGAACAAGCAGGGAGTTGATGTTGTATTTGAGCATATAGGCAAATCAGTATTCCTTGATGAGGTTAAGTTGCTTAAGATGGGTGGTACGCTTGTAACCACTGGAGCAACAACAGGCTATGATGCACAGTTGGACCTAAGATACCTCTTCTTCAAGGGTCTAAACCTTCTTGGCTCAACACAAGGTACAAGGGCAGAACTGAGCGAGGTTATATACTGGGTCTCAAAGGGCAAGATAAAGCCGTATGTGCATGATGTACTCCCATTCAGCAGGATGGTTGAGGGGCATGTGATGATGATGGAGAATAAGATAATAGGCAAGTTGGTAACAACACCATCCAAACTCTAAACTATTATCATTATTTTTATATATTATTTGAAGGAGAGTAAAGACTAAATCATCTCCTAACCTGTTATATGCCATGACCATAGCAGGTAGGCTGATAAGGACACTGCTCTTCGTGCCAGGTAACAACCCAAGGTTCATAGAGAAGGCAAAGACCCTAAGGGCAGATATAATATGCTTGGACCTTGAGGATTCTGTACCAATGGATGAGAAGGATAGGGCAAGGACAATGGTAAGGGATGCTATAAAGGCTAGGAAGGATTACGCATCTGAACTATACATTAGAGTGAACTCGCCAGATTCAGGACTGATTAAGGATGATCTGAAGGTAGTTGATGAGGGGCTTGATGGTATAGTTATACCCAAGGTTAATGAGGCAAGGGAGGTTACAAAGGTAGCAGAGGTGCTTGATGAACTTGAGAAGAAGTATGGTATAGGAAAGAACATAGAGATCATGCCATCTATAGAGAGTGCAAGGGGTGTTGTTAATGCATACAGTATAGCATCTTCAAGTGATAGGGTCTCAGCCTTAATATTTGGTGTATTCGACTTTATGCATGATATGGGGCTAGAGTATGCTGAGGATGCTATAGGCTTCAACTATGCTAGAGCAAAGATCCCTGTTGATGCTAGAGCAGCAGGTGTATATGCAATAGATGGTATATGGCAGGCAGTTGATGATGTGGATGGGCTAATAAGGGATGCTATGCTAGGGATGAGGCTAGGCTACAAGGGGAAAAGCATAATACACCCAAGGCAGATAGAGCCTGTACATAAGGTCTTCGTGCCAAGCAAGGATGAGATTGAGTGGGCAAGGAAGGTTGTAGTAGCGTTGGAGGAGGCTATGAAGCAAGGGCGAGGTGCTGTTAGGCTTGAAGGCAGGATGGTTGATGCTGTACACTACAAGAGGGCAAAGGCACTACTGGAGGCTATAGGTAGCAGCACAGACTGATCCATGGTGAGATGATGTATATGTTCACAGGTATAATCAAGTGTATGGGCATAGTAGAGGATGTAAGGATGAGTGAGGGTGAAGGTAGTGCAATGACCATTACAGTAGATATCAAGGAGATCGCTGCTAGAGTTGGTGTAGGGGATAGCATAGCAGTTAATGGTGTATGCTTGACAGTTGTTGCACTAGAAGGTAGTAGAGCAAGGTTCAACCTAGTAGGAGAGACTATTGCAAGAACTAATCTAGGCATGCTTAAGAGAGGAGATAGTGTTAACCTTGAGCCTAGCCTTAGGGTAGGGGATAGCATAGATGGGCATTTTGTTCTAGGGCATGTGGATGGTATAGGCAGGATAGTTGAGAGGAGGGAGGAGAGGGATCAGGTAATTATGAGCATAGAGGTCCCTAATTCTCTGATGAGGTATATAGCAGTGAAGGGTTCCATTGCTGTTGATGGTGTAAGCCTTACAGTTACTAGCATCAAGGACAACAGATTCTCTGTAGCATTGATACCACATACACTACAGGTAACAACCCTAGGTAGAAAGCGTGAGGGCGATACTGTTAATATCGAGGTTGATATGATTGCTAGGTACCTAGCAAACCTCCTAGAGCATACCAATATATTAGTAGATACAAAATAATTAGTAAGATTTATAATGCTACTCCCAGGAGTTACAGGAGAAGGCAATGAAAAGGGGGTTGAAGGTAGGAAGCAAGATAGGATCTAGATCGAGCCTTGAGGATGCTATAGATGCGTTAAGAGATGGGAGGTTTGTACTACTCCATGATAGTAAGGATAGGGAGGATGAGGTTGATATGCTCATCCCTGCCCAATTCGTTACCCCAAAGAGTATTACTACAATGCGTAGAGATGCAGGGGGGTTGATATGCTTAGCATTGGGTCATGATGTTGCAAGCAGATTGGGCTTGCTCTACATGCATGATCTCCTCAATCTAGCATTGGATGGTAGGTTGAGGAGCATGGTATCAACATGCTCTCCCTATGGAGATAGACCAGCATTCTCAATAACCATAAACCACAAGGATACATACACAGGGATAACAGATAGGGATAGAGCATTAACCATATCGAAGATGGCAAGCGTAGCAGCATCTGTGCTTAATGGAGAGGATGGGGTTGCAGAGTTCATATCCTCGTTCAGATCCCCAGGGCATGTGCCATTGCTCATAGCAGCAAAGAACCTGCTCAAGGAGAGGAGGGGGCATACTGAGATGGCTATATATCTGGCAGAGAAGGCAGGACTTCTTCCAGCAGTTGCTATATGTGAGATGCTCGACTCAACAACATACAATGCACTCCCATTTGAAAAGGCAGAGAGGTATGCTGAGAGGCATGGTCTCTGTATCCTTGATGCATCGATGCTTATTGATGATGATACTGCTGAAGATGGTGTAGATTGAATTGGAATGGGTATGTCTAGCCATACCTTTAATGATGATACTGCTACCAATACAATTAGGCTTGGGGTAGTAGTTGCTGAGTTCAATGGTGAGATAACCTCTAGCATGCTTGAGAGGGCATGCAACCATGCCAAAGAGTTGAATGCAGAGATAAGGTACATATGCTATGTCCCAGGAACGTTCGATATGCCATTGTTTGTAGCAGATCTCTTGAGCAAGGATGATGTGGATGCTGTAGTCACTCTAGGTGCTGTCATCAAGGGTGAGACCATGCATGATGAAATCGTAGCATTAAATGCATCAAGGCTTATAGCAGATCTAGCGCTTAGGTATGGCAAACCAGTTGCATTGGGCATATCTGGTCCTGGGATGAACTATGAGCAGGCAGTTGATAGGATAAATCCAGTATCTACAAGGGCAGTGAGCGCTGCTGTGAACATGGTCAAGAGGCTTAGGATGCTAAGGAGTAAGGGTAAGGGCAAGGATAATGGCAAGGGCATAGACTCTAATAGGGAGGATGCAGGAGGAACGATTGTGATAAGGTAGGTCAGGCAACAGGTGCAGGAAGGGAGATGATACAGATCACACTCATAAGGCTTGAGGGTTATGGACCATGGACAGCAACCCTTGGGAGTGATAGGGAGCATAGACTACAGATACTCCAATCAAGACTATATAGTGATATGCAGGAGCAGTTCTCAAAGAGGAATGGTCTAGTATTCTTCAATAGGTTCGATGAGATGTTCGCTGTGAGCAATGGGATAAGCGTAGAGGAGCATAGGAGCATTCTAGATGCTATAACAACCTCATACGATCTTAACATAAGCATGAGGATAGGCATTGCAGATACCCCTTACAAGGCACATAAGAGTGCAAAGATGGCAAGTAGTGCAGTAGGTAGAGGTTTGTTTGTAGCAGATGATCCCAATAAATTAGAAGGTGATGGGTTGGTGCAGATAATGCATATAGATGTTGATGGCTCAACAACTGATGTAAGTTCTAGGCTCTTACCATATCAGATATCATTGCTGGTTACGAGGCTACATATTGAGATTGCTGAGAGGTTCTTGGAGAAGGGATCGTTAACATTCTTCTTGGGCGGGGATAACTTCATGGTAGTATCTAGTAGGTTAGGGAAGAGGGAGGTGGAAGAGGCTATTAGAGATGTTATGACAAAGACCTCTGTGAGGCTTAAATGTGGAATAGGCATTGCTAGGGATGCAAGGAGTGCTGCCATGCTTGCAACTAGAGCACTCGATAGCATAAGGGAGATGAGGAAGAGTATGGATGGGAGCAAGAGTAAGAGTAAGAGGATTGATATCATGCAAGAAGATAAGAGTCAGGTTCTTCCTGTTGATAATGTGGTTGAGTTGAGTTGCTTATAAGGATAAGGAATATCAGTATGCTATATGGTAGCGATCTTGAGTTCCTTGAAAGGGCAAGCATAACAGTGGATGATTGCACTGGCTTAATCAAGGATGTTGATGTTATTGTTGATGATGATAATAATGGAAGACAGTCCAACTCCAACGATTCTGATACTTCTTATGTTGATGCTGATTATAGCATAGACTGTGAGGGCTTGCTAATGATACCATCATTCATAAACGCACATACCCATATAGCAGATTCAATAGCAAAGGATGTAACATACAACCTAGGGTTCAACGAGAGCATACATCCAGTATTTGGTGTGAAGAGTAGGGTGCTGAGCAAGAGTATGAGCAAGCATATAATGCACTTCATAAGATCCTCAGCACTAGCAATGCTAAGCAAAGGGATCACAACGTTCATAGACTTTAGGGAGCAAGGGCTGAACGGTGTGAATATGCTAAGGGAGAGTATGGATGGTTTAGCGATGAGGTATCTTGCACTGGGCAGGGTTGAGCACTACAGCTATGCAGGGGATGATGAACCTCTTCCAGATAATGCTATTGAAGAGGCTTTGAATGTTGTAGGTGTAGCAGATGGATTTGGATTGAGTGGGGCGAATGAGTATAGTAGAAAGGCGCTGGAGCAGTTAGCACTTATAGCAATATCAAGGGGCAAGGTATTCGGCATGCATGCATGCGAATCAGAGGAGTCAAAGGCATACTCTATGGAGAGGTTTGGCATGAGCGAGGTTAGCAGGATACTAAGCATAACAAGACCAGACTTTCTAGTGCATATGACAGTTGCAAGCAATGATGAACTCATGCTTGCAGCATCCAAGCGTATAGGTATAGTTGTATGCCCAAGGGCAAATGCTGTACTAGGTGTAGGGATGCCAAGGGTATGGGATATGCTCAGGTTTGGATGCTCTGTTGCAATAGGCACTGATAACGTTATGCTCAACTCTCCAGATCTCTTCAGGGAGATGGATTATCTATGGAAGGTCTCAAGGCTCATGTACAAAAGCGATAAGGGTAGAGGCATAGATGCTAGAGAGATCATCAAGATGGTTACTGTTAACCCAGCAAGGATATTTAGGCTAAACAGGTTAGGATACCTTGCTGAAGGAATGTATGCAGATGCACTGTTCATAGACAAGTATAGCCTTGATATAATGCCTATGCACAACCCATACACTGCAATAGTGCATAGAGCAGATGTATCAAGCATAAGGGCTGTGATGCTCAATGGCAGGGTAGTACATGGTAGGTTATGAGTTAGCATGAAAGCACATATGGATAGACCATATGTTATAATCAATGCTGCAATGAGCGTAGATGGCAAGATATCTAGTGTAGGGAATGACTCAAGACTCTCATCCAAGCATGATCTTGTAAGGGTGCATAGGTTGAGGAGTATGGTAGATGCAGTTATGGTTGGTATAAACACAGTCCTAATAGATAATCCAATGCTCAATGTAAGGTATGTTGAGGGTAGAGAAGGGAGCAACCCATCAAGGGTTGTTGTTGATAGCCATGCTAGGATAAGCCCTACTTCCAAGATAATGAGTACATGTAAGAGCATTCCAACCATAATAGCTGTATCTGAGCATGCAGATCAAGCAAGAGTAGAGAGGTTGAGGGGTATGGGAGCAACTGTTATTGTAGTAGGAAGGGATAGGGTTGATCTACGTATGCTACTCAAGTGGTTGAGGGGTATGGGTATAGGGAAGGTACTTGTTGAGGGAGGGGGAGAGCTTAACTGGTCACTCCTCAAGGAAGGGCTGGTAGATGAGTTGATGGTAACTGTAGTACCTGTAGTACTAGGTGGCAGGGATGCAAAGACATTGGTAGAGGGTGAGGGGTTCTTAAGAGTAGAGGAGGGTAGGAGGCTCATGCTTATTGATGTGAATAGAATGCATGGGAATGGGGAGGTTATACTGCATTACAAAGTGCTAAATAGCAATATATAGAGTGTAGATAGAAAAGATTAAGTCTTGCTACATCAATTATTATTGGTCTAAATCTATCATGTGTTGCCCTTGCCATTCTTCTGCAACTCACTACTCAACTCATTTATCTTTGCTATTATTGCCTGTTTGAGCATTGAGTTATCAGCAAGGTTGAGGGGTGCCTTGCATGATGGGCACCTGAAGAATGCATCTACTGCTTGATCGAATGTTAGCCTTGGGCATGAATAATTTCCACAGTGATAGAACTGGTTGCTCTCCTCATACTGTAATCTTATCCTCAACCTATCTAGGATCTTGCGCTTCTGCCCATCTATGAATGTATCAACGTTATCCCTCTTTACCCTCCACCTGTACACAAACCAGCCCTTCTTCTCATCCCTAACCCTTATCCCTATTATAAGGGCCTTGCTGAAGAGATCATAGAGTACCTTCCTAACAGTGTTTATCTTCAACCCTGTAGCACTAGCTATCTCCTCATCTGTAGTATCCTCATTGTTGAGTAGTGCTCTAGCAACCCTAACGTAATCCTCCCCTCCTAGAAGATGTGCTATCTTTACAAATGTATCCTCATACTCCATATATTATATTGCTCATCCTCCATTATTATGCCTTTGGTATAATCAGTTTGGTGTAACTAACATTAATAAAAACTCAATATACTCTAAGGCAGATGTACTCTTATCATGGGAACGATCCTATAATTTGGCTGTATTACAATACCAGAACTCATTACCACTACACCAAACAGCCCCAGAAGGCAATCATGCAAACACAGCGTTAGGATAGTAGATCATCAAGATCAAGCTTCTAACTATCTGATAAGTATATACAACGATCATACGGCTAAGGATGTAGTAAAGAGATACGACTATGGCTAGAGGGTCAAGTTCACTCCCCCAATAATGTATCTGTATATGTCATAGCAAGGCAAGGTAGGGATGAGTTCATAATAGGGTATAGGGTGGTACTGCAAGGTTATATGATATGAAGAAGATGAAGATGTTAGATGCATAGTATGCTATACACTGCTAATCAATGATGGGAAGAATATCTCAATATGTGGGGTAGGTTATTCAGGCTATAATCCATTATGATGCAAAGATGGAGTGATGATGATTATAGTGAGAATGGTTAGTTAGAAGTGTTAAATGGTTATAGCGTAGCAGAAGCAACAGCATACTACTAACCACCAATTTATTTGGGTAACAGGAACTTGAAGAGCCTTATTAGTGTACATAATATTCATATCCTCAAGCCTCACAGCATCCACTCCCCATACTCATCCTCTTTCAATATATTGCATGTATGTTGAATATCTACCCATCCTATCCCATCCCATAAACACTCTCAATAATAGCCTACAACAACAGATACCTCCAATCACCTGCAAGGACACTCGTTGAGGATCATTATTGGTAGCCCGGCCCAGATTCGAACTGGGGTCTGGGGCTCCAAAGGCCCCCATGCTTGACCGCTACATTCGGCGAGCATCTGCTAATATGCTCTCCACCGGGCTGCCGGGCTATACCTCATGAGCCTTATCTCATTAATAATCTTAATCGCATCGTGCATGTAAAGGCTTTATTACTCTCACCCCATAATCCTATCAGATTGAAGGTAGTAGTGTATGGTCTTAGTAGTGAGGGCTACAACATAGCCAAGAGCCTCTCACTCAAGGGTTTAGATGTATCCATGGTGGATGAGTCCAAAGGCATGGCCATATCTATTAGGGCAGAGATGGCAATGGCATACTCTAGCGTTAATGCATTGATGGAGGATGAGCCATTGCTTGGGTTAGAACCTGAGAGTGTTGCAATGGCAAGTGCAGACCATGTATTCTTCACACCAAAGATAAGGAAGGTTGGTCAAGATGCAAAGGTGGAGATAGCAGGTAAGTTCAGGAGCATGATAAATCATCTTAGGAAGGGCTCATCCATAATATACTGTATACCAACTGGGATAGGAGGGAACAATGAGATGATGGAGGTTATGGAGCATGTTACAAACATGAAGGTTAATGATGATATCAACTACTACTACATGCCTATAGCATCAGATGCTCTAGGCTATGTTATAGGCTCTACCTCGATGATGAGGGAGGATCATGGCATATACAAGATAATTGATTGTGTTACAGATAGTTCAAGGATCCCTATGATGGATATACAATCAGCAGAGGTACTCTACTCAAATAGAGTGCTATCACACTACATACCCCTTATAACAGCATTCGAACTATGCAAGAGTATAGGAGAGAGCACACGTAGCATCCTTAGGGAGGAGGAAGGGTTAAGGGAACTCTTCATAGATGATGTTGCCTCTAGCCTATTCGACCTCTACATGCTAGCAAACTCTATAGAGAGTGGTACTCTAGCACATATAGTAAATAACTGCATAAGGAGTCTAGAGGCTTACTCCAAGTATGTTGTGGATGAGGTTAGGTTACTGCTCAAGAAGAGGGATCTTAGGGCAAGCAAGTGCAAGATAGTTATAGCATGGAGCATAGATAGCAATGAGATGAGGAGTAGCAGGGCAGCGATGCTATCACTCCTCTCATCTAGGTTGAGGGATTACATAGGGGATGTGGATATGCTAAGAGACACCAGCCTATTAGATGTATATGATGATAGAACTCTAGTTATACTTGCATGCTCAAGGGCAGATTATGAGAGGGTGAAGGGTTACAGGGATAAGGGTAAGAGTATAGGAAGGAATTCAATAATAGTCAAGGCAAACCCTCTACGTGAGGTTATAGATTAGATGCTAGGTTTAGGTTTATAGGCTGGCATGTTAGAGTTCATAATATGAGTATTGGTGATAAGAATAATGGCGATACCGTTAACAGTGATGCTAGTAAGATCAATAGCGAGGAGGCTATGGTTGGGGGTTCAAGCAAGGAGGAGGTTGAGATGCTAAAGAGTGCATTGAAGGAGTATGAGAGCAGGTACAAGTACCTTCTTGCAGATTACGATAACTACAGGAAGAGGGTTGAGAGGGAGGCTGAGTATAGGGTAAGGCAGAGTATAGAGTCCTTTGTGCTCAAACTCCTCAGCCTTAGGGATGACTTTATGAGAGCAGTTGATGCTGCAAGGAAGAGCGCTGATAAGCATGTGGTAGAAGGGCTTGAAGGTGTGCTTAAGAACCTTGATGGCATACTCAGGGATGCTGGGGTTGTAGAGATACCTGCTGTAGGTTCATACACTCATCCAGTCTGTTCTGTCCATGTTGTCATTCTAGGTTGAGAACCAAACCTAGATGCGGTAGGTTAAGGG
>VAPR01000112.1_pt1 | contig 56615 bp, 54 predicted proteins | sample 3380701 | NCBI WGS metagenome assembly VAPR01 (sample SAMN11536904, study PRJNA540576) | hot springs metagenome | isolation source: hot spring wet sediment | place: Spain: Lobios | collected 2014-01
AAGGAGGGCGCGTGGCAGTGTTCTTGACTATGTTCGGCTGAGTGGGTTTGAGGTTGAGAAGATAATTGGTGAGCTAAGGTCTGACTGAGACACGTGCACCATGGTTCACAGTGGTTGTTGCATAAACATTCCAGTTGTCGCCGAGATGCTTTCTAACCTCTGAAACCGCATTCTCGGCCTCTAAACGGTCTCCAAACAAGCCGTAGACCGCGGGGCCCCACGAGCTCTGCCCAACACCTTTCGCTCCAGCCATCCGCAATAGTTGAACAGCCTCAGCCATCCTGAAAACACCTCCCTGGGCAGATGCAAAATACTGTCCCACTAGCCGCTGAAGAATCGATAAACATTCCCCAAACCCTGTCAGGTCTCTCTCAAGTAACGTGGGTAAGAGATAGCCGAGGATTAGATGGCTTATCTCCATGCATGTTAAAGGCTCTTGGGGAGACAGAGCGGCGAAGAGCCGTCTTTCCTCATGCTCATCAAGGCCCCTGCCGTCAACGGGATAGGCTACAACAAACCACCAGTCCTCGGGAAACTCTAGCCTGATGAAAGAGCCGAGGCCCGTGCGGTTAGCTTGCCGGGGAAGCTGGACAACGAAACCACCATATGCAAATAGATGAGTCCCAACGGAAGATACTTCGCCGATTCCCAGAATCTCTGCGATGCGGTGAACCTCACACTCTACGTTCATGGCCTTGCAAATGGCTGTCGCCAGCGCAAGCCGAAGCTGTGTCCGTGACCCAAACCCCCTATGCACAGGAATTCCAGAATCAACACTTATCCCACCCTTGAATTCTCTGCCAAAGCTCCTAGACAATGTGGTGACGACCCTCTCCACTTCCTCAACATCTACACCTTCAACCTTTTCGCTACCCTCGGTGTTTACTGTGACGCGCATGCTCGGCTGCTTGATAGATACTCCGACACCTCCCCATCTCCTCCCAAAGTGTTGCCCAAGCTCGAACAATCCCATATGAAGCCTTGCAAATGCCTCGACCTCAACAATCAACCCAGAACACCCAACTTCTTCAACTCACTTACAACCTCATCACATATTTGGAGATATACAGGGTTAGAGGAGACACGTCTAACAAGAGCACTATAATCTAGAATCTTCTCAGCCAGAGAGACAGCTCTATGATGCTCTGAGCTTTGGGCGAAGACCCTGACCCGTGTATAGTGTATAAGCATCTCGATGAGTGCGTGGCCTGCTCTTGAATATGGTTGAATGATTGGCTGAGCTGATTTTATGGTAGAGGGGATAAGTGTGACTGTGGCTCTGTCAGCTGTGTCGGCGGATATGTTTTCGACCACCGCTTCTATCCATGCTTCTGCTCCATCGAGAAGTGGTGCTGTCACCTTTTCGCCCCGTCTATGTGGCAGCGGTTTATTGAAGACAGCGGAGTAGAAGTGATAGGGTTCGTTGGTGACGTTTATGGCCGCAGCTTTCCAGTATAACAGGTTTCTGTAGGTCTCTGTGTTGATGTAGGGTTTGAGGATAAGATGCTCCTCGTCGATGAGGCCGCATCCCATGGCCGCGAAATGTGGTTCGCCGTGCTCTGAATATGTCGAGACAATCACCTCATACCAGCTGTCAGTCCTAAACCCCAGCTCTGAGACTTTTTTCAAACTCCCGCAGCGGCCCTGATGTTTTCGAGATGATGTTTCAGGGAGTTGACGAACCTTGCCATCGTCCCACCGTCAACAGCTCTATGGTCCATCGTAACAGCGATTTCCATCACATGTCCAACCACCACCTTGTCATCTTTCACCACAGGCCTTTTCTCCACACGCCCAACCCCCACGATAGCTATCTCCGGGTAATTGATTATCGGAGTTCCGGACAACGAGCCGAGGGACCCGTAGCTAGATATGCTTATGGTTCCGCCCTTCACGTCGTCAAGGGAGAGTTTTCCGCTTCGTGCCTTCTCAGCCAACTCCTCTATATCGCGGGCAAGAGTCCACACATCTTTTGACTCGACGTTTTTGACGATTGGCACTAGAAGCCCGTCGGGTGTGTCGACGGCTATGCCGATGTTTACGGATTTAGATAACACTATCTCGTTTCTCTCCTCATCAATCCATCCGTTCATCGCAGGCACATCCCTCACGGCCGCAACCACCGCTTTCATAACCAGCGGCAGATATGTCATCTTCACACCCTTCTCATCCTGCACAGCCCGGAGCTCATCCCTAAGCTTTACCAGCTCCTCGGCGTCGACGTTTTCAAAAACCGTGACCAGGGCAGCCCTTGACTTGGCCTGCACAAGCCTCTCGGCGATGATGCGGCGAAGACCTCTGATGGGTATCCGAGTCTCCCCTGCTGACGCCGCTCTTCTAACATCCTCTTCAGTGATTCTACCGCCGGGCCCTGTTCCGACAACCGTTGAAAGGTCTACGCCAAGCTCTTTTGCCAGCTTCTTGACAGCGGGGGTGGCCTGAACCTTTACAGCCTTTTCAACCGGCGGAGGAGCTGAGGCAGCCTGAGTAGCCACGCCCTTTTCCTCAACAGATGTTTCTACAGCCTCCTCTGTCTCTATTTCGATGAATGGGTCGCCGACCTTGAGCACCTGCCCCTCTTTAGCGAGAAGCTTGGTTACCCGGCCTTTGACGGGAGATGGAATTTCAACAGTCACCTTCACCGTCATAACCTCGACCAGCGGCTGATACTTCTCCACAAAATCGCCTTCCTTCACCAGAAACTTCAGCACCTCTCCCTCAGCTATTCCTTCTCCGACATCTGGCAACTTGATGACGACCATTTCAAATCATCCTTGATTAACTCTTGAAAGCATGTTTTTTCCTTTTCGCAAGTAGAGCATAGTCAGCGTACCCGCCAAGGCCAGTGCGGCTGGATAGCCGAGAGCAACGGCGTATCCAAACCTTTCAGCTACAAGGCCGGCTAATATGGGCGCGGTTGTCGGGCCTGCGAGGCCTGCTATGAAGAACATGGAGCCGAGGTACTGTGATGCCTGTGGGCCGTGTGTTTTGACGAGGTGGCTGTAGACTAGGGGGAAATACATGGCTGTCACGAAAGCTTGCAGGGTCATGACCACGGGATACACGGGGTTGTATGGGGCGAGAATCATGTAGATGTTCGAGAAGAAGTTGGCAACTGTCACGGCGAGCGCAACCCTGTAGAACCCATATCTGTCATGCAGATAACCGCCCAAAGGTTGCCCAAACACTCCAAGAAACCTGCTCACACCCACCACCGTCGCCACGAAAGTTTTCTCAAGCCCGAAGGTGTCGACAAGATGTAGTGGCACAATCGCGACTACGCCGAGGTTCCCAACGAGGTTGGCCACGGTGACAAGCGTTAGAGCGAGGAAACCTGCTCCCAGTATTTTCTCACCGCCTCCCTGCACTTTTGCGGGCATCTGCCTATCCATTCGGAAGAAAAGAAGCAAACCAAGTCCTGTGAACAGTGGAATCAATGACCATAAGGCGAACATGTAGGCTACACCAGCTGCCGAGACGAGAAACGCCAGTATGATGGGCCCGAGTGTTTGGCCCGCGGGGGCAGCAGACTCGTGCACACCAATGATGAACCCCTGTCGACCACCTTTGAAGAGAGTGCCCAGCCAGGGTATAGCCGACGGCAGATGAAGAGAGAGGAATACGCCTGTCATAAAAACGGCCACGTAGAGGAAAAACCTGTTATCGAGTATAGCTGCGGCAAGCATGAACGCCGCCGAGCCGAGGGCAGCGGCCGCGGCCGTGTTTCTATATCCAGTTTTGCTTGGAACTTTTCCGGATAGGACCGCGAATCCATAGAAGCCGAGGTTTAGTATGCCGGGCACCGCGGCTGCCTCGGGTGTGGACATGCTGTATCGCTGGCGGAGAAAAGGCGTTATCGCAGAGATGCCTACACGTGTTCCATGGCTCCAGAACCATGAAACCCAGGTAAGCAAGAGAGCTGCGAATTTTTTCCTCATAACATTTCAGCTCAGTAGTTTGATGAATTCCTCTAAGCTGGTTACAGGCATTCTGCAGCTATAGTTTTCGCAGACATAGGCGGTCACAGGCCCCTTGGCTGGTTTGTCGGCCACGAGGCTTGAATATTTCTGCAGCATCTCCCGGTTACCATTATGAACCACGACAACGCTTCTAAACGGCTTGAACTCTCTATACAGGTGAGCCAGATATGGTTGCGCATCCTGCAGCGACTCCGTGACCAGCACAACCTCCATCCTACTCTTATGGAAACCCGCCAGCACCGTGATAAGCCCTGTGTGTTCAGCCGGCGTCGCCTCAAGCCGGGAAGCGAAGCACTTAAACGTCCCCTCAACATATTGGAGATACTTGGTTTCTCCGGTGAGTTCGGAGAGTTTTAGAAGTGCGGCTGCGGCCAATGTGTTTCCCGATGGTGTGGCGCCATCATAGGCATCTTTTATCCGCGTAACTTCGGCCACATCCTCCACAGTGTAGTAGAAGCCTCCGTCGACATTGTCCCAGAAAAGCTCAACCATCTTATCCGCTATATCGACAGCCACCGCGAGATATCTTGGCTCAAAGCTAACCTCAAAGACGTCAAGCAAAGCGTTGACCACGGCAGCGTAATCGTCGAGAAAACCGTTGATGAATGCTCCGTTTTTGTATATGCGGTGAAGAGTGTTGTCAAGCCACATGTTGGAGATGATAAAGTCCATGGTTTTCACGGCGGCGTCAAGGTAACGCTTTTCACCAGTGGCGCGGTATCCTGTGCAGAGTGCTGAGACAGCCAAACCGTTCCATGCCGCTATTATTTTGTCGTCGACAGCTGGTGCCGGCCTTTCCCTCCTTGCATCCAGTAGCTTGCTCCTGATCTCCTCAAGCATTTGTTTCAGTGTAGTCTCTTCCACTCCCAGCTCGGCGGCAAGGTCCGCGGTCCTCTTACGCATAGTCAAAATGTTTTTCCCATGCTCGAAGTTGCCCGTGTCTGTTACGGCGAAAATTTTCGCAGCAATCTTCGCCAACTCGGGGCCGAGAATCTGCTCCAATTCACTTAGTCTCCACACATAGTATGCACCTTCTCCCTCGGCGCTGTCTGCGTCCACCGCCGAGAAGAAACCTCCCGATGGAGCCATCATCTCATTCATCAGCCAGTCAAGAGTCGATTCTCCAACCTCTCTGTAGAAACTGTCTCCTGTGATAAGGTGGTGTTGCATGTAGACGCGGGCTAGCAGGGCGTTGTCGTAGAGCATTTTCTCATAATGTGGCACCAGCCATACACGGTCGGTCGAATATCTGAAGAAGCCGCCCCCAAGATGGTCACGTAGCCCGCCGCGAGCCATGTTCTCGAGAGTAGTTGAAACCATGCGGACAGCGGCTGACTCCTTCTCCAACACACTGTAGACCTGTAGAAAGTCGAGATACACTGGCATGGGGAACTTGGGTGCTCCGCCGAAGCCTCCGTAAAGGCTGTCGAAGGATGTGGCGAGGATATCGAAGGCTGTGACGACGAGGTTGTAGGAAGGTGTGGAGACGGATTTTTCAGTGGTGTAGAATGATTTGAGTAAGCTGACGTTTTGCTCAGCAGCCTCCATAATCTGCTTGGGGTCTTTCCTCCAAAGCTCCGCAACTCCCCGCAGTATTTCGTCGAGACCCCGTAAACCACCCCTCCTCCTCGGCGGAAAATATGTTCCTCCGAAGAATGGTTTCAAGTCGGGTGTGAGGAAAATGGTGAGAGGCCATCCACCGTGTCCAGTCATCATGATAACGGCCTTCATGTAGAACTCGTCTATGTCCGGCCTCTCCTCACGGTCCACCTTAACAGGCACAAAATAGGTGTTGAGAAGCTCAGCAATTTTCTCGTCCTCGAAAGATTCCTTCTCCATGACGTGGCACCAGTGGCATGATGAGTATCCTATGCTGAGGAAAATGGGCTTATTCTCTTCCTTGGCCTTCCTAAGAGCTTCTTCACCCCATGGATACCAGTCTACAGGGTTGTAGGCATGCTGCAGGAGATAAGGGCTCCGCTCGTTGATTAGCCGATTGGGCTTATGCATGCCGTCAGACATGTTTATCCAGCTAAAGAGCATATTCATATAACTTGGCTTCTCGTCGGTGATAGGGCTGAGCGTGCATGGATATCGAAAGAAGGCTTGAGCTAATCATGAGGCAGCCGACAGAGGAGGTTCTAACACCCGAAGAGCTACGGACTCTTCTCGAGACCGAGTCCTCACCAATCGCCTATGATGGCTTTGAACCAAGTGGGCTGGCCCACATCCCCTTCGCCCTTCTCCGAGCCATCAAGCTTCGCGACATGCTCGAAGCAGGGTGCCGCTTCAAGCTTCTGCTGGCGGACTGGCACGCGGCAATCAATAGGAAAATGGGTGGCGACCTCGAGAAAATCAGGAAAGTAGGTGAATATTTTGTAGAGGTGTGGAAAGCATCGGGCATAGACACTAGCCGCGTCGAAATTGTCTGGGCGAGCGACTTGGCCTCCGACAGAGACTACTGGCGTCTCGTCATCGAGGTGTTGCAGAACACAACTCTGCGCCGTGTTCTCAGATGCCTTCCCATCATGGGCCGGAAAGAGGGTGAACTGCAGGAGGCTGCCCAGATGCTCTACCCCGGTATGCAGGTCGCGGACATATTCAAGCTCGAGGCCAAAATATGTCAGCTCGGGCTCGACCAGCGGCGAGCCAACATCCTCGCCCGAGAACTTGGGCCAAAACTCGGGTTCTGGAAACCTGTGGCCGTGCATCACCACATGCTCATGGGATTAGAGGGCCCGACGGGTCCAAAAGGTCTGGAGGAAGAGGAGAACCTCGACATCCAGATAAGCTCTAAAATGAGCAAAAGCATCCCAGAGTCAAGCATCTTCGTCCACGACGACACCGAAACCATCAAGAAAAAAATAAACAACGCCTACTGCCCACCACGACAGGCAACAGGCAACCCAGTCCTCGAATACTGCAGATACATAATCTTCCCACTCAAGCAAACAATCGTGGTTGAGCGGCCCGCGAAATATGGTGGAGAAATAACCTACACTGACTATCCATCCCTCGAGAAAGACTACACAGAGGGAAAACTTCATCCACTCGACCTCAAAAACACCGTCGCACGCTACCTCGACGAACTCCTAACACCGATAAGAAAATGGTTCGAGACCAATCATCATGCAAAAGAGCTGTACGAATTTGTCAGGTCGCAGGAAATCACAAGATGAGCAAAAACGGTTTTCAAGCATAGATGTTCGTCAATTGCTTATCATCATCTTTGGCCGGGAGAAGAAAGGATATAATATGCATTATGAGTGATTGAGGTCATGACTATTGTGGAGCAGAAGGGAGCTTCAAAGGGTTTGAAGATAAATCGTTTCTACACCGATGGACGTGATGTCTTCTCCTACTTCAAGTGGGAGAGGAGGACTTCTCAAATAAGGGACTTGGCTGGCAACGTCATTTTCGAGATGAAAGATGTCGAGGTCCCCAGCTTCTGGTCGCAGGTGGCGACCGACATTCTTGCGCAGAAATATTTTCGGAAAACAGGTGTTCCCCAGTATGACGAATACGGTAACCCGATTCTCGACAAAGACGGCAAACCCGTGCTGGGGCCTGAGAGGTCACTTAAACAGGTTGTTAGGAGACTGGCCGGTTGCTGGAGATACTGGGGAGAACGGTTCAACTATTTCGCCTCACAAGAAGATGCACAAGCTTTCCAAGACGAGATAGAGTATATGCTGATAAGCCAGATATGTGCGCCTAACTCTCCGCAGTGGTTCAACACAGGGCTTCACTGGGCCTACGGCATAACTGGCCCACCCCAGGGCCACTACTACTATGATGAGGAGCTTAAACAGGTTGTTCCTTCGAAGGATGCCTATTCGCGGCCACAGGCGCATGCATGTTTCATCCTCTCCATCAAGGATGACTTGGTTAACCCGGGAGGCATCATGGATACATGGGTTAAGCAGGCTCGTATCTACAAGTATGGAAGCGGCGAGGGCTGCAACTACTCTACTTTGAGGGCCAAGGGTGAGCCTCTTTCGGGTGGAGGTGTCTCAAGCGGTGTTATGTCGTTCCTCAAGGTTGGAGACGCCGTGGCCGGCTCCATCAAATCAGGTGGGACGACGCGGAGAGCGGCCAAGATGGTTGTGCTAAACATCGACCACCCTGAGATAGAGGATTTCATCGACTGGAAGATGAAGGAGGAGCAGAAGGTCGCCGCGTTGGTTGCCGCAGGATATTCACCTGATTTCGAAGGCGAAGCATACCAAACCGTTTCGGGCCAGAACTCAAACAACTCTGTCAGAGTTACTAACGAGTTTATGCGCGCCGTTCTCGAGGACAGGGACTGGGCGCTTATACGGAGAACAGACGGCAAACCCGCCAAGTTTGTCAAAGCCCGTTATCTCTGGGAGAAGATTGCGAAAGCTGCTTGGGCTTGCGCAGACCCAGGTCTACAGTTCGACACCACGATTAACGAGTGGAACACCTGTCCCGAGACCGGTAGAATAAACGCAACCAATCCCTGCTCGGAGTTCAACTTCCTCGACAACACAGCCTGCAACCTCGCATCCCTCAACCTCGTAAAATTCTACGACGAGGAAAAAGGTGTGTTCGATGTGGAAGCCTTTAGACACGCTGTACGGCTTTGGACGATAGTGCTTGAGATAACGGTTGGGATGGCTCAGTATCCCAGCCCAGAGATTGCGGAGATGAGCTACAAGACTAGGAGTCTTGGCCTCGGGTACGCCAACCTTGGCGGATTGCTGATGAGAATGGGGTTACCTTATGATAGTGACGAGGGCCGCGCAGTCGCCGCCGTTATAACGGCTTTGATGACCGGCGAGGTTTATGCGACATCTGCGGAGATAGCGAGTATTGCGGGCCCGTTTGAAGAGTTTGAGAAAAACCGTGTCCATGTTCTCAGGGTTTTGAACAACCACCGTAGAGCCATTTACCAAGCCAAGCCCCATGAATATGTGGGACTTGAGATTAAGCCGCATCTACCACCGCTTGAGCTGGCTCCAAAGTATCTTCTCGATGAGGCGAGGGCCAGCTGGGACCGTGCTGTCGCGATGGCGGAGAAATACGGCGTCAGAAACGCTCAGGCAACCCTGATAGCGCCGACGGGGACAATTGGGCTTTTGATGGACTGCGACACTCTCGGCGTAGAGCCGGACTTCTCCCTCGTGAAGCTGAAGAAGCTGGTGGGCGGAGGCTATTTCAAGCTTGTCAACAGGTCTCTTGAACCCGCTCTGAGAAAACTGGGGTACAGCGAGAAACAAATCAGAGACATCATAGAATACGTCATCGGGACAAACACTTTACACGGTAATCAGCCCATCAACTACAACTCGTTGAAGAAGAGGGGATTGACAGAGGTTGAGTTGCAGAAGATAGAGCAGCTACTGGTGTCGGCTACTCGTTTGAGTGATGTCATCAACCCGCATACACTCGGTGTCGAAGCCATGAAGAGACTCGGCATCCCCGAGAATGTCTACAAGAGACCGGACTTTTCACTGCTCAAGTATCTCGGCTTCAGCGACGATGAGATTAGAGTTTCGGAAGATGTTATCTGCGGCTCCTTGACGGTGGAGGGTGCGCCGCATATCAAGCCCGAGCACATTCCAGTGTTTGACTGCGCTGTTCCAGCGGGGCGGAAGGGTAAACGCTTTGTCCACTACAGGGCACATATCTTGATGATGGCCGCTATCCAGCCGTTTCTCAGCGGAGCGATAAGCAAGACTGTGAACATGCCTAACGAGGCGACGGTGGAGGATGTGGCTGAGGTTTACATGGATGCGTGGAGGCTTGGACTAAAGTGCATAGCCATCTACAGGGATGGGAGCAAGCTTTCCCAGCCTTTGACGACAGCTAAGAAAACCGAGGAGCAGGCGCCTCGGCCGGTTCGCCGCCGTCTACCCGCTGAGAGAAAAGCCGTCACACACAAGTTCAGGGTCGGAGAACAGGAAGGATACATAACGGTCGGACTCTACGAAGACGGTACACCGGGCGAAATATTCATCAAGATGGCTAAGGAGGGAAGCACTCTAGCAGGTTTGATGGATTCCTTCTCAATCGTGACCTCGATAGCTTTACAGTACGGTGTTCCTTTGCGTGTTTTGGTTGAGAAGTTTATACACACGCGGTTTGAGCCCATGGGCTACACCGACAACCCTCAGATACGTTTCGCGAAATCGGTTGTGGACTATGTTTTCAGATGGCTTGCGCTGAAGTTTCTGCCGGAAAGCGAGATAGCTGAGCTGGGCATATCCGAGGCGCCTATTGAGACGCCGGTTGTTGCAGGAGAAGAGACTTTGAAGAGAGTTTCCGCGACACCTGCGCCCGATGCCCCCGCGTGTAGAGAATGCGGAAGCATAATGGCCAGAAGCGGCAGCTGCTACGTCTGCACCAATTGCGGAGCCACAACGGGCTGCTCCTGATTATCTTAAAAAGCCGCTGTAGAACCGAATAAACGAGTCTCGATGATAGACTTCACCCCATCCCTAAACGCCCTGATAATTTTCACACTCCTCTCACCTGTTTTTTCACTGGTTGGCAGAGGTTTGAACAAGCCAAGAGTTGTTGAGGTATACACCGCTGTAGCCTTGGCGGCTGCGACGGCTATTGCCTTGACTCAGGCTTCGGAAATTTTCGCGGGAAAGGTTTACACAGTTTCCTACGGGTCTCCGGGCTCGCAGATATACGTGGATGGCCTCTCGATATTTCTTGCATTAATCTTCCTAGTTGTTGGTCTGCTTTCGACTTTGTTTTCCTTCGGCTACGTCGAGGAGCGTAAACCCGAGTTCTACCCCCTTCTGATGATTTTGGTGACGGGGTTGGTGGGAGTGGTTTACTCAGGCGACCTCTTCACCTTCTTCATTTTCTGGGAGATGATGTCAATCTCCTCATACCTCCTCGTCGCATTCAGGTACAGGACGTGGGAGGCTGTGGAGGCCTCGCTAAAGTACCTCATAATGAGCGCCGCGGGAGCTGCCGCGATACTTTTCGGGATGTCGCTGATGTATGGCCTCGCAGGCACCCTTGAGCTGACCAGGCTCGGAGAGGCTCTCGCGTCACAGGCTGTTGCAGCCGAGCCATGGGCTTATCTCGCAATCGCTCTACTCATCACAGGGTTCGGCGTCAACGCAGCGATGGCTCCGTTTCATTCTTGGCTCCCCGACGCTCATCCGGCGGCACCCAGCCCAATCAGCGCCATGCTTTCTGGCGTGGTGATCAAGGCGGGTGTTTACGCGATGATAAGGGTGTTGATGGGAGTGTTTACGCCGAGTCTCTTCGGTTGGCAGCTGGGGTTGGCTGTTTTCGCCGTCTTGACCATGTCTTTGGGGAACCTGTTGGCGCTTATGCAGGAAGATGTCAAGAGGTTGCTGGCCTTCAGTTCCATAGCGCATATCGGCTACATCGTATTTGGTATAAGCATAGCGACTGTTACCGGGTTAACGGGCGGAATATTTCATGTTCTCAACCACGCTCTCATGAAGGCTCTGCTCTTCCTCGGGGCTGGAGCATTCATACACGCGGCTCAGACACGGCGATTAGATGACCTAGCTGGAATCGGTAAGAAACTGCCTCTCGCAGCCACCTGCTTCGGCATAGGCGCCTTCTCGCTAGCCGGCATACCCGGTCTAAACGTCTTCTGGAGCGAGTTCACCATAGTCACGGCAGCCCTACAAGCAGGCGGCATCTACTCAATCCTAGCCGCGGTCATGATAATCAACATCTTGGTCAGCGTAGCATACTACATGAGACTCGTCCAAACAATTTTCCTCAAAGAACCATCCAATACACTCCAAATCAAAAAGCCGGTGACAATGGGTATGCGGTTCTCACTACTAGTACTAGCGGCATCAGCAATAGTCATAGGCGTCTACCCGACACCCTTCCTTGACGCAGCCCTAACAATCTCCACCATCTTAATGGCTTAGACTTAAGAACAGCTTAAACCATAGCATAGCGGTGACCAAAGCAAAACCTCTCCAAAAAAAGGATGACACGAGAGACAAGGTTCTCAGAAGCATTACAAAGTTTGCTGAAACACTCATCAAAAGCATTGAGCGTGGAGAATTTCCTGAAGTAGCCATCCCGGCTAGAACAACATCCAACATCGAATACAATCCTCAGCTCAGACAATATGTGCTAGGGGAGCGGAAGATTGTTAGAACAGCCAGAAACATCAAGCATCTTCGGCCGCTTGCTCAGCTCAGCTGGATGGCCATGTTCGCATCACAGCTCATACGCTCAAGAAAAACCAGCACCCTGAGAGACGCGTTCTACAACGCCCTCGGCTACGAAGTAGACTTTGAGGACCAGCAGGAAAGCGACGAAGCGGTCACAGAGCTCGAAACCATCATAGGCACTGTGCGCGAAGATTTTAACATCTATCCCGAGGAGCGTTCAAGCGTCTTCGGCCCCCTGACGATAGAATATGATGTGCCGGGCTATGAGGGAAGGAGGCTGGACCTGACAACAATTCCGGACGGAGCTATGATAGGGCCAGCCATGACCACGGCCAAGTTCGTAAAAACATCCGCCAAACAGGTTTTCGTGGTCGAGAAAGGCGCGATATATCAGAGGTTTCTCGAGGAAAACGTGCCATCCAAGTATAAGGCGATAGTTGTGCATACAGCGGGTCAAGCTCCACGGGCAACGCGAAAATTCATACGAAGACTCAACACGGAGCTGGGGTTGCCTGTCTACATCTTCACCGACGCCGACCCATGGGGTATGCATATAGCGAGCGTCATAGTCTTTGGCTCAGCCCTCTCTGCACACGTCAGAGAACTAAATGTTCCAGACGCTGTATGGGCGGGCCTCTGGGCCAGCGACATAACAAAGTATAAACTCCCCGCCATGAAGTTCAACGACGAAGACATTCGCCGGGTAGCTGAGCTGGAGAAAGACCCCCGCTATCTCTCAGACCCCTGGAAACGTGAAATAAGCAACTTCAAAAAACTGCAGAAAAAAGCGGAGCTCGAGGCACTCAGCCGCTACGGACTCGAATACATAGTGTCCGACTACCTGCCCGAGAAGCTCGCTGAGCTGACAAAGTCATGAGACTCGTCGAGGGCCATGGTGCGCTGCTACTCGAAAAACCAGTTAAAACACTTGCAGTCGCTGACCTCCACCTCGGGTTTGAGGAGGAGCTTCGGAGCAAAGGCGTCCGCGTCCCTCTCCAAAGCATCAAAATAGTCGAAGAATTAGTGTCAGTAATAAAGTCGACGGGGGCGAAAAGACTGGTTGTGGTCGGCGACCTTAAACACAACGTCCAAGGCCCTTCAAGGCTTGAGTACGAGGTTCTTCCGAGGTTTGTTAAGCCGGTTAAGAGTCTGGTCGATGAGTTGATAATCCTTCCCGGAAACCATGATGGAAAGATTGAGAAAGTTTTGACGGGCCATGCCACGTTATGTAGGGCGGACGGGTTTGTTGTAGAGGAGGAATCTGTCGGGTTTACCCATGGACATGTAAAGCCCTCAATCCAAGTGGCCTCTATGGATGTTATTGTGACAGGACATCTACACCCAGTTCTAAAAATCGGACGTGGCGGCTCATCTGTAAGAATGGGCGTCTGGCTGAAAATCCGAGGTGACAGGAGAAAACTTTTCACAAAGCTTTTCAAAACAGATGCTCCACAGGCAAGTAGCGAGGTCTCCCTCATCATCATGCCGAGCTTCAACAAAATCATGCAGGGAAGATCTGTCACAGAGCTCAGCCAAAGCAGCCTAACAAGAGGCCCGTTACTGAGGTCAGGAGCTTTCCACCTCGAAGAGGCGGAGGTCATAGGACTCGACGGGGCCTTTCTGGGCACACTTGCAGACCTGCGGAGGCTGGTTAGTTGAACACAGACCTGTCTAGGATGGAGAAAGAGAACCCGGAGCTTTTCCAAGAGGCTTACGAAACCGTCAAGGCTAAGCGTGTAAAGAAGTATGTTTTCAAGCCCGGTGACAGGGTAAGGTGGGTGGTTGTCGGAAAAACACGAGACTATCTTGTGTTACCCGAGGCTGGCTACTGTAGCTGTGAAGACTTTTTCTTCAGAGTCATGAGTCATGAGAAGCCCATGTGCTACCATCTTCTCGCAGTCAAAATAGCCCAGATTACGGAGATATACACGGTCATAGAGGAGACGATTGAGTGGCATGAAAGGCTGATGAATGAATGGGTTTTCTACGAAAAGGCTTAGGGGCTATTGGCGTAGATAATGGTCCCGTCCCTTTAACCAGTCTTCACGCGGTGGTGCAAAAATGTCAAAAGTCACCGTGTCCTCGAGGGCTTCGGCCGCGTGTCCGACGTTTGACGGAATAACGACCACATCACCGTTTTTCGCGACGAGTTCCGTGTTATCGTCGAACCAGAATTTTATGCTCCCTTCAAGAACCACCGTGAGCTGTTCATTCTCATGCCTGTGCATCTGGACACGGGCCCCCTTCTTAAGCAACAGCTTCGCAACCATCACCCTCTCACCTGAAACTATCTTCCTATGAAAATCGTCGCGAACCTTCTCCCAAGCCAAGTCATCCCAACAAACGCTTCGCACCTTAGACATGTCATTCCGAATCCCTGAACAGCTTAAAAATCTTTAAGATACATCATCTAATGCAGCATCTTGGGAGGACCTTGGAACCCCCTGAGAGAAAATATCTGGAGTACAGGACAGGCATGGGCACAATCTACGTGAAATACTCAGCACTGGAGCCTCTCTCCAGGGTAGATGGTGTAATTTTTGACTGTGATGGTGTGTTGATTGACGAGAAGACCTCATATGACAAGGTTATCCAGGAGGTGACCGCTTTTCTGACACAAATGTTGACAGGCTACACGGTGGATGCTTCATCTATCAAGCAGGAGACAATCTATGACATAAGGGCAATAGGTAGCTTCAACAACGACGCAAACACTATCCAGCTACTGGTCGAGTGGCTTGTGGACCGAATCTCGGCTGAGTTGGATGACAAAGTTGGGGAGAGAATGGCGGAGCTTAGGTCGAAAACCTTCACAGAGATGCCTAACACTCTGCAAAGCAGCGGGAATATTTCAGGCCCCCTCGTTGAAAGCTGGTTGAGAGAATTGTCGAGAAAGGTTGCGTCTTTTTCAGGTTCGGCGGCCGGTTTAACGACTTTGGAGGAAAAAATCGGCATAGATGCACAGTTGACGAATATGGTCAAGGATGTGTTGAAACCCGGTGGACGATATGGAGAGAGCCTCTTGACCACCGTGTTTGACGAGGCCTTCTACGGGTCAGAGAATGTTCAGAATGTGAGGAACGCGGGGCCTTTCTTCTCCTTTACCGGAAAGCTTGACGAGGAAAAACTCATAGTCAGCCGCGAGACTCTTGAAAAATTATCGCAGTATGGAATACGGCTGGGAATATGCACGGGGCGTGGTTCCTGGGAGACATGGAGAACGCTGGGTGAGTTCAGCAGGTATTTTGTTAAGGAGGCGTGTATGTTCATCAGCGACTACATCAACATAGACCCAGTCAAATACAGTTATCTCGAGAAACCAAGCCCCATCCCTCTCCTCGAAGCTCTCAAAGGACTCGGAGGCGATGAACCTAAGCTATACGTCGGCAACTCGGCAGAAGACCACATAATGTTTCAGAGAGCTCTGAGCAGCCAAGAGAACCTCCTCTTCGCCGGCGTAACTGACAACGACTATAGGCGATTGGACTACATGTTTGAGAACGAGGCCGACCTCATACTGGCCTCGGTCAACCAGCTTGCGAAGGTTTTCCAGCTTTTGCGGGAGGAATAGCATAGCCTTTTTCAGGAAATTTTTACACATCCCCTGCTGTCTGGATGGGTTTCAAAAATTTCGAGAACCTTTATCCCCTCTTCATCCAACCCGTTAACCACCCTCTCCAAAGCCCTGTCCACAGGCCTCTCCCCTACTTTCCCCATGTTTCTCACACGGTTGAACAATATGAGGCGCGAGGGCCCTGCTCCGCTAATAACCATGGCGACACCAAACCCTTTGTAGAGTTCCAGCTTCTCCCTCAAAAGTTTCTGAGCATCATAACCAGAGCCATAGACCCCTGCGTCGGCTCTGGCAGGCTCTACGAGCGGGTCCACTAGAACAGCTCTTAGAAAAAGGTCAACATCCCCTCGGGCAATGGCCGCGGCCGCCAACGCCGTCTCAGCCGCTATCTTGACATGAACAGAAGTTGCCACACTTTTGGGAACAGCTTCTCTCGCGGCCGCGGTTGACTCTTTTTTTACGTCGGGGATTATCAAAACGGCTCCGAGGTTTTCCGGCGGCTTTAGCGATAGGACGCTAAACCCGAGCTCGTCTCGATGAGCGATGATGAACCCTCCAAGGAGAGACGCCGCAACGTTGTCCGCATGCTGTCCTGGCTCAGCTGTTGAAGCAAGTTCAACCATCTCCTCCCTTGTCAGCCCAAGTTCAAGCAAAGTGTTGAGTCCATAAACCGCTGCCGCTGCTTCGGCCCCGCTTGCTCCAAGGCCCTTACGAGGAGGAATTGATGCATCTATTGTTAGAGAAAGTTTTTTGCAGATTTTCCTGTAGCGTAGCACAGCCTCGGCCGCCTTCGCCGCGGCGTTCTCAGCTAGGTTGACAGGTATCTCGGAGCAGTACCTACCAATTGCTTTCAGCTCTACCTCAACATCGTCGCTATTCTCGGCAACGATGCTGAGCCTTAGCCTCGGTTTCTCAAGAGCCAGTGAGAAAACATCGTATCCGGGGCCGAGGTTGGCGGAGCTGGCGGGCGCCTCGAAAACGCCGGCGACCACAGGCCCTCACCTAAGGAGAGTCTCTGCTTTTTTCCGCACTTCTTCGACAAACTGGCTGCATGTGGCCGAGCCTCCCAGGTCCATTGTCAGGACAAGGCCCTCTGTCAAGACGTTGTACACGGCTCTTTCGAGAACCTCTCCAGCCTCCGTCAACCGCTTATCCTGCTTGAAGCGACCCATCCAGTCCAGCATCATCCTCGCGGCGAGCAATTGACCCGTTGGGTTGGCTTGCTCAGGGTTGAGTGTTGGAGCAGAGCCGTGAACCGGCTCAAACAACCCGAAACGGTCGCCCACGTTGGCTGACCCAGCTATCCCGATTGTGCCAACAACACCTGCCGCGAGGTCGCTTAAAATGTCTCCGAACATGTTGGGTGTAAGAACTATGTCAAATTGCTGAGGATTCAAAACCATCTGGTAAGCGGCGTTGTCCACATACATCTCATCAACAGCCACATCACGATAATTTTTGGCAACCTCTAGGCAAACATCTCGGAAAAATCCATAAGCCCTGACAACGTTACTCTTGTGAACAACAGTAACTTTACGGCGCCTCGTCTCAGCCATTTCAAAGGCAACACGGGCGATTCTCTCAGCTGCGCGCCGCGAAACAATCAGTAAAGCCACGGCATAATCGACCCCCACATCCTCAACAGATTTGTAGACATCCTCAGTGTTTTCCCTCACGACAACAAAGTCAACCCCGCTCCATTTGCTCCTCACGCCGGGCATATTCTTGAAAGGCCTGATGTTGGCGTAAAGGTCCAGTCTCTGCCGTAGAAAAACTATCACATCTCTCGCTGTCTCGCCTACGGGGCCCTTGAGACATGCATCACTCTTCATAATAGTCTCAAGAGACTCGGGCGGAAGAGCAGAGCCGGTCTCCACTTTGACCGCATCACCCGCAGGAGCATCGACGAACTCCAGCTCAACACCCAGCCTCTTACAAAGCCAGTCTACGAGCCGACAGCTCTCTTCAACAATATGGGGGCCTATGCCGTCTCCCTTGATAACGCTGACCCTATACATGGGGCTGAGTTTCCCCAGGCTGGATAAAAAGCATAAGTTTACCGAGTCCATTTAGTATTAGGAATGGCGGCCTTCGAGTCCCTGCATGTCTGGAGAACACCAGAGATACGGGAAAGGCTCGACTGGTATTTCCAAGTGTCGGTGAACAAGCTGCCCGCGAAGTATCTACTGTGCAGACGCGTCCCCATCTACGATGAGCTTGATGTATTAACAGAGGAGGAGCTTTGGCGCCTACATGACAAAGCTGCTTCAGAATTTCATCGTATTCGTCAAGGGATTAGAGAGGGCTCCATCACATTCAAAGAACTCAGGCCCGAGAAGCCTAACCTCCTCGATGTAAAAGCCGCGTTGGTGAAAAAGATGCTTCGCCACTGCAACTTCTGCCGATGGAACTGCCGAGTTGACAGGACGACAGGCGGCAAACACGGGACATGTCAGCTTGAATCCACCACCCGTGTCTCAAGCTATTTTCACCACAGAGGAGAGGAGCTGCCGATAAGAGGCACAAAAGGCTCCGGAACAATCTTCTTCACATCATGCAACATGCGATGCGTTTTCTGCCAAAACGCCGACATATCACATGACAAGGACAACGGAATTGTCTTCACTCCCCAGATGCTGGCGTGGGCCATGTGGCAGCTACGCATGGAGGGATGTCACAACATCAACCTTGTCGGCGGAGAGCCAACCATACATCTCCACACCATCGTCGAAGCCATAAACATGCTCAGGTTTTTCAAAGAAACCTATGCGGAGGCGATGGACGCCAAAGCGGACATATACTATCCCTACAGCCTCGACACAAGAAACGCCTACTACGAAGGGGAGTTCAACACACCTATTCTCTGGAACTCCAACATGTACATGAGCGGGGAAACCATGAAGATACTCCGCGAACTCGTCGACATCTGGCTGCCCGACTTCAAGTTCGGCAACAACAAATGCGCAATATGGCTCTCTCGAACACCATGGTACTTTGAGACAGTTTCACAAAACCATAAACAGATATACGAATGGGGTGAGGACATCGTCATAAGACACCTAGTTATGCCTGGTCACGTGGAGTGCTGCACGAAGCCGGTGCTCCGATGGATAGCTGAGAACATGCCAGGCACCCCAGTCAACATCATGGACCAGTATCATCCAGACTGCTACTGCAACCCATCCGACCCGCGTTTCGACAAAAGATACAGCGACATGGCACTGTATCCAACAGAGGAGGAGATATTGGAGTCATATCGATACGCACGGTCGCTGGGCATCAACTTCGAGGAAATAACCTTCGAGAAGTCGCTGCGTTTTCATCAACTGTTTCTCCGTTAAGCTTAATAGAGCTGACGCATGGTTTACGGCCATGGTTAGAGCCTCCCTTGCAGTCGACGCCGAGATAGCCGAGACGCTGTCAAAATTCGCAGAAGCTAAGCACATGACACTTTATTCATTGACCAACCAGATTCTCCAAACCTTCGTGGAAATGATGAACGAAAACATTGAGCCTCAAGATGTAAAGGCACTTTTCAGAGCTCATGTTCTACTGAGAGACTTGGACGCGGTGGTGCTCCCATCAGAGTTCATGGACATGCTGATAGCCGACCTCTACACCGTGAACAAAGAGAAACTTCTTGAAAGGTTTAGGCAGCTTGGAAGAGATGTCGGCAAAGTTCTCAAAGTCTATGCTGCAAGTGTTGAGGAGCTTTTCGAGCTTGCAAAAACCGTCGGACAATTCTTTCCACTCAAACGCCTCGAAGTCAGGCATAAGCAGATGAAGCAATATGAAATAGCTGTCCTGGGCGTAGGAAGTAGGCCCGAGTCAACCCAATGTGTCTATGAATCGGTCAAAGCCATACTCCACGAGTATGGATACAAGACAGGCAACGAAACTGTTGGTAAAGGCATCATCAAATGCGATATAGAGCCGATTTAAACTGCAGAGCATAGGAGCGGATATTACTTAGAAAAATTGGGTTGGAGAAAGCCGCCGAGACATACTTCAGCGATGGCTAAGGACTGGATGAGGTGTTGACAGTTTGCGAAGACTACATCAGCCTGATTAGACAACACATAGCGAAAGAGAACGATATTCTCTTTCCCATGGGCGAGAACGTGGCCACCGAGGAAGATGTCCGCCAAACCCACACATGCTATGAAGAGGTCGAGCTTAGGGAAGTAGGCGAGGAGGAGCATCACAGGCTCGAGAAAGCCGCGGACGAAATCTAACGTAGATTATGCATCATGGCTTAGAACGCCGCCAAAACCTAGGCCTAGGTGCATCAGGGACAGTTACTGGATAATTGAGGTAAAGTAGGGTCACGCCCAGGCCGGGATTTGAACCCGGGTCCGCCGGGCGACAGCCGGCGATGCTAACCTGGCTATACCACCTGGGCCCCCAACTTCAGCCGACTGTGGTGCTTTATTTATGTTATGCGTGAAGTGTGGGAAAACTGTCATTTGCCTCAATGTCAGTTATGAACAAAACGTTTATACATATCTGAGGTTCATTTATTTTTGAGGAAAAATGTTGAAAAGGTCGCCTTTAAATCGGGGAGAATTTCTAGCTGCCCTTGCTTCGCTGCTGTTGCTTGGACTGGTGATTGGAACTATTCCTGCGCAGGCGCAGCAGGTTCCGCGTGGTCCTTGGGTGGACGAAGTAAGCTTCTTCATCGAACAAGACCAGGCTAAGGCAATTGACATGCTTCAGAAGGGAGAAATGCATGTCTACTTCAGGGACTTGAGAGACCCGGAGCTTTTCAGGAGGGTCAGGGAGTCACCCGACCTCTGGTACATCTACTCCTACGGTCTATTCTATGAGTTGACCTTCAACCCCGTTGGCCCAGAGTTTCCTGCTACCGGGAAGCTTAACCCATTCAGTGTACCGGGAATAAGAGAAGCTATGAACTATGTCATCGACAGGGACTACATAGCCAACGAGATAATGGGTGGCTTAGGTGTCCCGAGATACACAGCTCTCACACCTGCTTTCCCAGACTACGCGAGATACGCCGACACCATCAAGCAAATCGAGAAGGAGTATGCGTACAATTTCGAAAAGGGGCGCCAAATCATCAACCAAGAGATGACGAAACTGGGAGCTGAGTTACGTGAGGGCAAATGGTACTATAAAGGCGAGCCTGTAACCCTGATATTCCTAATAAGAGTCGAGGATCAGAGGAGGCAGATAGGTGACTACGTGGCTTCGCAGCTTGAAAAGCTTGGCTTCACAGTTGATAGACAGTATAAGACCAGCAGAGAGGCCTCACCGATATGGTTGAGGGGCAACCCAGCCGATGGAAATTGGCATCTCTACACAGGCGGCTGGATAGCTACAGCTATTGACAGAAACGAGGGGGGAACCAACTTTGGTTTCTATTACACGCCGAGAGGTCAGCCCGTGCCGTTGTGGCAGGCCTACAAACCTGACCCAGAGTTCGACAGAGTCGCTGGCAAGCTTTGGAACAACGACTTCGCCACGATAGAGGAGAGAGATGAGCTGGTCACCAAGGCTCTGTGGCTGTCGATGAGAGACTCGGCAAGAGTATGGGTTATTCACCAAATAGCTCCATGGCCTGCAAGAAAAGATGTTGTTCTAACATATGACCTGGCGGGAGGATTCTCCGGCGCGAGGCTTTGGCCCTACACAATTAGATTCAGCGACAGAGTAGGCGGCTCCGTTAAGATAGCGTCGACAGACCTTCTTGTAGACCCTGTCAACCCTGTCGCAGGAAGCAACTGGATTTACGACATGTTCTTCATAAGAGCTACGTCCGACCCAGCACTCATGCCCGACCCTTACACAGGGCTCTACTGGCCTAACAGGATAAAGAACGCAGAAGTCTATGTCACATTCGGAAACCCCGTAGGCGCCACGCTTGACTGGGTAACTCTGAGGTTTGTTCCCGAGATTAGGGTTCCTGAAGATGCATGGTATGGTTGGGATGCTGAAAAACAGGAGATAATCACCGCGCCATCCGGAACCACCGCAAAAGTCAAGTCAGTGATATATTTCGAGGACGACCTGTTTAAGAGAAAATTCCATGACGGCAGCACGTTCTCCTTAGCCGACATAGTCTACTCCTACATACTGACCTTTGACAGAGCCGACCCGAAGAGCCCATTGTACGACGAATCATACGTCCCAGTCTTCGAGGAGTTCAGAGCTGTATTCAAGGGTCTAAGAATAATAAGCGAGGACCCGCTGGTGATAGAAGTGTACTCTGACAGGACCTACCTTGACGCTGAATGGATTGCGAATGAAGCCGCTTCATGGTTCTTCACAGATTACGCCCAAGGACCCGGTCCATGGCATGTCGTTGCTGTTGGTGCTTTGGCTGAGGAGGCTGGGGAGCTCGCGTTCTCCGCCGACAAAGCCGATGCACAGAAGGTAGAGTGGATGAACCTGCTAGCAGGCCCTTCACTACCCGTCCTCGCGGCCCAGCTAGACAAAGCAATCGCGCAGCAGTACATCCCGTATGAGAAGGTGCTCGGACAATATGTCACGAAGGACGAGGCGGTCAACAGATACCAGAACCTCAAGAGATGGTACCAGAGCATGGGCCACTTCCTCGTAGGAAATGGCCCCTTCTACATAGAGAAGGTCGACCCGACGGCCAAGGCTGTGGTGATAAAGGCATTCAGGGAATTCCCAGACACAGCTGATAAATGGGCACGGTTCACCAAACCCATCATCCCAGAAGCCAAGTTCACAAGTGTTCCATCAGCCGTGGAGCAGGGATTCCCCTCAGAGCTTAAGCTCTCGGTCACTTTCGGAGGACAACCATACAGAACCGATGACATCGCATACGTCAAGTACATCCTGTCAAGCCCCGCAGGTGTTTCGGTCGGGTTCGCTGAACCAGTGACAGACGGTGAATGGCGCATAATCCTCAAGCCAGAAAACACCTACGCAATGCCGATAGGCACGGCATCCATAGAAGCGATTGTTGTCTCTAAACTCGTCGGAGTCCCCGTATCGGCAACAGCATCCCTCAACGTCCTCAGCTTTAGAGACTCTATGCTTAGCGAGATAGCCAAAGCCAAAGCAGACGCCGACTCGAAGATCGCAGGCCTCAGGTCATCGATCGACAACTTGAACAACCAGCTAAACAACGTCAACACATCACTCCAGGGCGTGCAGGGCTCCATCACGCTTGCAACGGCACTCGCCGCAGTAGCGATAGTCTTGTCACTCGCCGGCATAGGGTTAACGTTCGCAAGGGGAAGAAGAGCCGCAGCACAGCAAAAGAGCTGAAGAAACAAAACCCTTTTTTCAAACTCTTTCATTTTTTAAACAGGGTATGCAGGTAAAGCGTATAGCTCTCTACTTAGCCAGACGGGGGATAGTGTTATTTCTGACGGTAGTGGCAGCGGTGTATGTAACTATACTTATAGCCAACATGGGTGGATACGTTGACGAGATAATCAAGAGCGAGGTCCTCTTCAGAGTCTCCACATCAGTATACCAGAACCCTGCCTACAGGGGTTTGAACGAGACGGCTCTAAAGAAACTCGTCACAGAACTCTATGAAAACGAGATAAAAAGGCTGGGATTTGACCAGCCATTTTTCATAAGGAGCTTCAACTACTTAGCAGACGCGTTGACGCTCAACCTTGGAAGAGCGCTCTTCCTCAGCAGCGACAGCGGCTCCAGAAACGTTAGAATAATCCTCATGGAGCGGCTTCCTAACACAGTCCTACTCTTCACTACAACACAGCTCATACTCTTCTTCATCGGATTATTTGGCGGACTATACCTCAGCAGAAAATACGGCTCGAGAACCGATAAAATAGTTTCACTGCTGGCACCTTTCTCAGCCCTTCCCGGCTGGTTCTACGGACTATTCCTCATCATTATCTTCGCCTCGGTCCTCAGAATTCTCCCATATGGCGGGATGGTGGACATACCTCCTCCGACAGATAGATTCGAGTACGCACTCAGCGTCCTCCGACACATGATACTACCGATAATGTCCTGGCTCATCGCCTACAGCTTCTTCAACATATACACCAGAAGAACATTTTTCCTAATTTTTTCAAAAGAGGATTTCGTCGAAGTAGCTAAAGCGAAGGGTCTCCCAGAGGACTTGGTGAGACGGAGATACATACTTAGACCCACGCTTCCACCCATCGTGACAGACCTCTCCCTCACCCTCATAGCTTCTTGGACAGGCGCAGTGATAACCGAGACAGTCTTCAACTGGCCAGGAGTAGGTAGGCTCTTCTACGAAGCCGCAGCATTGTTCGACACACCCGTAATCGTCGGACTTGTAGTGATATATGCCTACTTACTCGCCATCACAGTGTTTGTCCTAGAACTTGTCTACGCAATCCTAGACCCCCGTATTAGAATAGGTGTTTCATGATGTCGTCGATCATAGCTGAGGGCCTAAAGTCTGTCGCATCCTACAAATCAGCCCTAATCGGTGCAGCCATTATCTTGATGCTCGTGGGAATATCAATATACACAGTCGCGGCTATACCTTATGACGAAGCTGTTAGGCTGTGGAGGGCTGGAGAACAGACATGGATAGAGGCGCCTAGAAACGCATACCCAACCTGGTACTCTTACATACTTCAAAAAAGGCTGCCGGAGACCATCATCAAGGATTCATCAAAACCAGAGCTAGGGGTCAACAAGGTTATCGTCCCAGCGGGCGAAACAATAAAGGTCCTCAGAATAGAGATGTCCTTCGCGTTCGACTACGACGATATCCCTTCCGAGATCAACATATTCTACACCGTGAGATATAACAAATCAGCTCCCCAGATAACGATGACATGGATAAAACCTGATGGTACAGAGATCGAGCTTCGGAAATTCAATCCAGGTTCCGACGGCGCCTACTACCTGAGCGTGGACGCGTCCCTAGCTTCCAGAGAGGTTGAGAGGCTGGTAAACAAGTTTGGCCAGAGACCATCCTATGAACTAACTCCAACTGTCTCATTATTCGCCGTGGAGGACCGATCTATTCTTGAAAGAGACACGGTCACCGTGATGAAGGGTGTTTACAGGCTGTCTGTTGAGGGGCTTCTCCTAGACCCGCAGAGCGACTTTGACCTAAAGCTAGTTGTTTATGGAAAGGTTTACGGCTGGGCTGGAACCGACCACCTGCGACGCGATATCGGGATAGCGCTCCTCTGGGGTACACCGATAGCTCTCACCTTCGGCCTCATAGCCTCGGTCTCTATAGCCTTGATTCAAATGGCTATAGGTGCTGTCAGCGCCTGGTTCGGCGGAGTTGTTGACAACTTTATCCAACGCGTCACCGAGGTCTTCATCGTGCTGCCTTTCCTCCCAACACTGATAATGGTCTCAACATTGTATAAAATCGATATCTGGACCATACTTCTCGTCGTGATAATTCTACTCTCTTTCGGACCCGGTGTGAAAAACTACAGAGCTGTTTTTCTACAGCTCAAAGAGTCACAATACATCGAGGCGGCTAAAGCCTTCGGAGCTGGCGCTCCGAGAATAATCCTCCTACATCTAGTGCCTAGGGTAATACCCACCATGATACCGGCAATAGTCTACTCTGTTGCAGACTTTGTGTTCCTAGAGGCGGCCTTAGCAATATTGGGCATAGGTGATCCACGGACACCTACATGGGGCAAGGTCATAGAGGACTCTTTCTACGGCGGCGCCTTATTCAAGGGTCTCTACTACTGGACACTACAGCCAGCGTTTTTACTGCTGATAACATCACTGAGTTTTGCACTCGTCGGTCTGACGTTGGACAAGATATTTAACCCGCGGCTTAGAGAGGTGTGAGATAATTTGCTAAACAACGAGTACATCGAGGTGTTGGTCGGCGGCTTGATGATGGTGATTGCGGTTGCCGTAGCGTTTTTCATGGTTATCGGGTTCCTTGAGAAGGATTTGCTCATCAGCTTCGTAACCTATGCAGCATCGCTGGCAGGCTTTGCGATAGGGCTTCACGGCATCTTTATGATTCACAGAACCAAGGAGTGATTTTACATGGATGATATTGAGCCTAATGACGCTCTATTATCGGTTAAAAACCTAGTCCTCCATTTCACTACCTCCCGCGGGATAGTGAGAGCTGTTGACGGAGTCTCTTTTTCGGTAAGGCATGGAGAAACGCTTGCCCTCGTGGGTGAAAGCGGTTCAGGAAAATCCTCCACAGCACTGGCCATAATCAGGCTTCTTCCCAGAAATGTGGCAGCATACAGAGGTTCAATAATTTTCGAGAAAATGGAGCTTATGAATCTAGATGATGAAGAGTTTAGGAAAAGGGTGCGGGTGGGCGGTATATCGATGGTGTTCCAGGGAGCGATGAATTCTTTTAACCCTGTTTTGAGGGTTGGATTTCAAGTGGCTGAGCCACTTATTGTCAATCTAGGGGTGCCGAGGGAAGAAGCTTACAAGAAGGCGGAGGATGCTCTTGAACTCGTGGGGCTGGAGAGATCAGTGGCTCAAAGATACCCTTTCGAGCTTAGCGGCGGCATGAAGCAAAGAGCCCTCATCGCTATGGCCCTTATCACCAACCCTAAGCTTTTGATACTGGATGAGCCGACCTCGGCACTCGATGTAATGACGCAAGCTAACGTGATGAATCTTTTGAAGAAATTGAAGAAGGAGCTTGGCTTGACATACATCTTCATCACACATGATCTTGCTTTGGCGAGCGAGCTGGCTGACAGGGTTGCGGTAATGTATGGTGGGCTGATGGCTGAGCTTGGCCCCTCTGATGAACTGTATCCTAAACCGAGACATCCCTACACCGAGCTTTTGATAAACAGTGTACCTTTTCTTAGACAAGATAAAGAGCCGACATTCATACGCGGCTCTCCACCAGACCCAATAGAACCCCCTATTGGCTGCCGCTTCCATCCAAGATGTCCATACGTCATAAAGGGAAAGTGCGATGTCTCTACACCTCCCATGTTCAAGGCAGACGGCGAACACTGGGCCGCCTGTTGGTTACTGGAGGAAAAATAGAAAATGACCACAGAGTCCCTGGTTAGGACAGAGGAGCTGAGGATATACTTCCCAGTGAGGAAATTCTTTGGCACCGTGGGAGAGGTGAAGGCGGTTGACGGCGTCAACTTATCAATTGGCCGCAAGGAAACTGTGGCGCTGGTGGGTGAAAGTGGCTGCGGAAAAACAACGTTGGGCAGAGCCCTGCTCGGGCTGGTTAAGCCAAAATCTGGCAAAATCTTCTTCGATGGAACAGACTTGACGATTCTGAGTGAAAGGGAACTTAAGCTCATGAGGAGAAGAATGGGAGTGGTTTTTCAGGACCCGTACGCCAGCCTCAACCCTTCCTTCACCGTTTACAGAATCGTGGAGGAGCCGCTTGTCGTCAACAAAATAGGAAGCAAAGAGGAGAGGCGAGAGATGGTTTTGAAGGCTTTGGAGGAGGTGAAGCTTAACCCGGCGGAGTTCTTTGCCTCGAAGTATCCCCACATGCTCAGCGGTGGACAGAGACAGAGGGTGGCTATAGCGAGAGCGATTATCACGAAGCCCGAGTTCGTCGTGACCGATGAACCTGTTTCGATGCTTGATGCATCCATCAGAGTTGAGATACTTCTACTGTTTAGAGAAATACAGAAGAAGCATGGCGTCTCCTTCCTCTACATCACACACGACCTCGCCACAGCAAAATATTTCTCTGATAGGATAGCTATTATGTATGCTGGACGAATTGTGGAGACGGGTCCCACCAAGGCTGTTCTATCAGAGCCTCTCCACCCCTACACTCAGGCTCTTATAGATGCTATACCCGACCCCGACCCCTCTAACAGGTTTGTGATGAGGAAGATTCCACCCGGTCAGCCGCCGAGTCTTGTCAACCCACCTAAGGGCTGCCGTTTTCATCCACGCTGCCCATTCTTCATGCAGGGGAAATGCGACGTCCTGGAGCCGCCGATGTATCGTGTGGGGGTTGAGAGGTTTTCCGCATGTTTTCTGCACGAGGAGAAAGTCACGATTAAATAGACGATGGACATGTGTTGAGTAAACATGTCGGAGGCCTTCTCTAAAGCTTTCAAACACGTGTCGGAGCAGCTTGGCAAAGGTGTTCCCGAGGCTGTGATGATGGAGAAGATGCCCGAGTTCAGGGACGGTGCATTTGTTGTAAATAGATACATCCCAGCCACACCGCCGCTGCTGGGAATGGCTCTCAAAACCCCTATACCGGGCATCACAGCCGCAGAGAACCTTGGAAAAATAGAGAGGTTTGCTAAAAGGAGGGGCCTTAGACTGTTTATAGAAGGCGACAACATCTACCTCGTTGCACGAGACGGTGTGAGAAGGGCTTTGCTGAGGCCCGACCTTTTCGCGGCCACCACTCCACAGCTCTTCGAAAACATAGGCAAAACCTTCTACAACATCTCACCCGACCTCGTCTCCGAGCTTGAAACACAGGAGGGATTCTCCGCCGCGATAGCGAGAATTCTTGCCGACAAGATGCTTGTGACAAAAGCGGTTGTAGCCCTTTTCATCATATTGACACCGGCCCTCTGGATAGCGGTCTCCTCTTTCTTGACGGAGTCGCTTTTCTACCCACGATGGGCCATGATATTGTCAGGAATAGTCGGCATGGGCATAACCGTTTACGTTGTCAGACTCTATTTTAGAGAAAACTTTCCCGAACTGTTTGAGAAAATCGACACAGCGTTGCTCATACCCAATCCGGGTCAGGAGAAAAAGAGAAGTAGGCAGCTACCCCTGTTAAAGAGTGAGCAGTAGATTAAGCCAACACGTTTAAGACAAGGGCCGCGGCGCTCTCTCCTATCACTGTGAGAATGGGCGAAGCGAGGAAACCTAACAAGATGACGAGAGCCAGCAGAGGGGACATGGGTGCGGCCATCATCACGCCCGGGTCTCTTCCCTCTACTCTCCCTTCACCAAAGAAAACAGCTCTCACCATTCTTAGATAGTATCCCGCTGTGATGGCTGTGGCGAACACAGCCACAGCGACGAATATGCTCCACCCAGCCTCAACTCCTCCCGCGAATATCATCCATTCGCTCATGAACCCGCCCAGCGGAGGGGTGCCGGCTATTGAGAGGCCGCCGACCAGCATAGCTACCGTGGTGAGGGGCATTTTTGAGCCGAGGCCGCCTAGTTTGCGGATGTCTCTTTCATGCACCTCGTGGATGAGCACGCCCGCGGCCATGAAGAGGAGGCTTTTGGCGAAGCCGTGGTTGAGTACGTGGAACAAGGCTCCCTGTACACCAGCGAGGTTCGCCGCCGCAAGCCCGAAGACGATGTAGCCTATCTGGCTGATGCTGCTGTAGGCGAGCAGCCTTTTCACATCTGTCTGCACAAGCGCCATAACCCCGCCCCAAACCATGCTGACAAGCGCTAAGATAGCTATGGGCAGCCTTAGGTCCATCATTGTGAAAGGCATTATTCCGAGGACTAGTCTAGCGACTGCGTAGACACCTGTCTTAATCATCACTCCGCTCAGTAGGACGCTAATGGGTGTGGGTGCCTCTGCGTGGGCGTCGGGCAGCCACGTGTGGAAGGGGAAAACAGCCATCTTAACGGCCGCTCCTATGAAAATTAGAACAGCTATGGATGTGAGAATAGGGCGTAGTGTCTCAGAGGCCAGCATAGCTTTTTCGGAGAGGGAGAAGATGTTCAGGTCGCCGAATACAGCGGCGAGCCAAGCTATGCCGATGAGAAGTGATAAAGCACCCGCGTGTGTAAAGATGAAATATTTGAAGCCAATCAGTCTCGGGTTACCGGTGCCCCAGTACGCTATCAACGCATATGATGGGATGAGCATTAGCTCCCAGAAGATGTAGAAGAGGAAGAGGTTCGAGACAAGGACGACGCCGATCATCCCGCCGACAAATAGCGTCAAAAGCGTGAAGTAGGATGTCAAGCCGTGTTCTTTCTCCATATACTTTCCTGAGTAAACTGTCGCAAGGAATCCGACGAGAGTTATTAGGAGGATGAATGGGTAGCTGAGGCTGTCGAGCACCAGTCCCACGCTGAGGCCGAGAAACGGCACCCACTCATACTCCTCATGGAAACCGACGCCGTTTAAAACCATGGGGGTGAGGCTGAGGAAAACAGCCAACGGGATAAAGAGAACAACTGAGGAGAAGAGGTAGGCTGCCCGCCAAGAAGCTACTCTACCCACCAGATACACGAACGGGGTCATGGCGATGGGGAGGAAGACCGCGAGCGATAGAAGGGGAATATCAAGCTGTGTACCGGGCAGCATCATCCATCCAGCCAAAAACTACAATATAATGCTAAGCCAATCCCCATCCATGGCCAAACATATGCACCGTTTCCGAGTTACGCCATACTGCAGCCATAGAAGTCGAATGGACGTTCATAGCATCATCCACACGCTTATTAGGATAGTATTACCCATTATAATTTAGAGACTTGAGCGGTGAGAGACCGCGTCCCGCAGCAGGGGAGCGGTTCAAGACCGGCAACAAAGAATTCGACGAGATAGTGAAGTTTACCGGAGGCAGTGCTGTCCTCGTGCTGGATGAGAGCTTCGCCGAGGGAAGAAACTTCATACAAGCATTGTTCGCGAAAATGCCTATCATGGAAATTATTTCCCCACGCGGTTCCTCTGAGAGCAGGATGTTTCTTCACGTGGAGGTTGACAATCTCCAGTCCCTCTCCATTCAGGTGAACACCGTTAGGAAAACTCATCAACCGATGATTCTCCTACATCTCTATCTCCCCGACATCTTGGTCAAACACGGAGAAGAAAACGTTCTGAGAATGATTAATTTCTGGCTCGACGAGATTAGGAGAAACGGGCATCTCGAGTTCTTCATCATACCTAAGCATACTTTCACAGACTTTGAGAGGAAACTCCTCGCCATAGTCGATGGAGCTCTTGAGCTGAGTGTAGAAAGGAAACAATCCGGCTATGAAACATTTTTTACACCCATAAGGCTCTCGGATGATAGACACAATCTAAAACCAGTCTCATATGTGATTGATGACGGTAAACTATTGGTAAGGCCTGAGGTGCAGACTCCTGAATCCGCTCTATCGAGGATAAGGCAGTTGCTTATATCGGGGGAGGAGGTTAAAGTTGTTTTCACAGGTAAACATGCTGGTAAAATATCTTTGAATCACTATTTTTTGTTGAGAGAGGTTTCGGGCTGGAGCCTCAGCTGGGTTGGGGAAGCATTCTGGGACGAGTTGGATGACGTGTTAAAGAGTCTCGGAATCCTATATGACATGGGTGTGGTCAAGTTTGTAACAATTCCTGTTGACAGGTCGTTTCTCAACGAAAAAGTGGACAACTATGGCCAGAAGCTTGCTGTTGTTTTCACGGCTGCGTTTGAGGAGTTAGCCGAGACGACAACAGATTATCTAAACCACGACAAAGATTTGCAACTTGGCCAAGCCCTTAGCTACCTGCGGCAGCTCTATGCACGGCTCTACTCATACTCCCGGTCCTACATGGAGAGCATCTCATTTGACACTCTGTTGGCTAAAATGTTGCGGGAGCAGCTTGGGTTGAAGGCGGATGTTAAGAAGAAATCATCCAAGATTTTTGTGGTGGAGGTGAAGAGCTGCCCCGTATGCGGCGAGTTGGACACCATCGAGAACCAGCAACACTGTCAGGAAACTTTTTCACCGATATTAGTTGGAGCCGCCAAGGCCGTTTTAAAGACTGGTGTAGATGTTTCGGAGATGGAGTGTATCGGTAAGGGAGGCAAGAAGTGCGTCTTCGTAATCAAGGTTCTTAGCTGACGCCGAAAAATACTCTGAGGAGAAGTAGCAGTAGAATGGCAAGGCCGAGGATGAGGCCGCTAATGTTGATGTTGCTCTCTCCTGTCTGGATGCTGCGGAACACTTGGACAAAGGCCACGGTGGCTCGTGAGAGGAAGTAGTTGAAGCCGTCTATCACCTTGACCTCTATGAGGCGGTAGATAATGGAGCCGAGCCTATCAAGGCCGTTGACAAACACTCTGTAGTAGAAGGCGTCTATGTAGTAGCGGTTTTCCAGCAATTTGTGCAATCCCGCCCCTAAACCTGATTGTCTAACTGATGCAGGGTCTCTGACGCCGCCGAGGTAGTATAGGTAGCCCAGGCCTCCGCCTAAGGCGAGGATGGCCGCGGTGGAGGCGTAGGTGGTTAGGCTTACCCCTATTTCGCCGTGTAGCCCGAGGTAGTGGTGAAATTCTTCCTCGAAGAATGGGCCTGTTACGCCTATGAAAACCGACAGGGCCGCGAGTATGATGAGCGGTATTGTCATCACCTTTGGCGCTTCGTGGACATGGTTGTGGTGGCCGTTGCTTGGAGGTGCGAGGAAGACTTTGTAGAGCCATCTGAGGCTGTAAGCCACTGTGAGTATGGAGGCGCCTGTGATGAATAGGTAGACGGGGATGTTAAGGGCCTGCAGCGAGGATTCTATGACTAGGTCCTTGCTCCAGAAGCCGCTGAATAAAGGCACTCCCGAAAGAGACAATATTCCGACTGTTGATGTCCAGAAGGTTATGGGCATACTCTTCCTCAGCCCACCCATTTCATCGAGGTTGTTTGTGTGAACAGCGTGGATGACTGCTCCAGCCGCCAGGAAGAGAAGAGCCTTGAAGATGCTGTGGCTTAGGAGATGGAATGTTCCACCAAACAACCCTGTCTCCGAACCCATGCCAAGGGCCGCGAGCATGAGGCCGAGCTGGCTTATCGTCGAGTATGCAATCACTTTCTTGATGTCGTTGGAGACGAGGCCCATCGTCGCGGCGAAGAAAGCGGTAAATCCCGCGAGCGTTGCAACAACCAGATACCAGTCAGCAAACAACACCGGCGGAAACTCTTCAAAAGGTATCACCGTGTAAATCATTCTAGCGACGAGGTAGACACCGGCTTTAACCATGGTGGCGGCGTGGATGAGAGCCGAGACCGGCGTTGGACCCTCCATCGCATCGGGCAGCCATACATGGAGCGGGAATTGGGCTGACTTGCCCACTGCCCCACCGAAAAGCAGAAGCAACGGTATAACTAGGAAGCTGGCGGAAACCGCGCCTGTTCTCAAGCCCTCGGCTATGCTCTCGCTTAGGTGGCCGTAGCTGAAGGTGCCGAACAACGCGAAGAGAATCAAGATGCCTACAAGCATCGAGGCATCACCTATCCTCGTGGTGACAAAGGCTTTAATTCCCGCATGGTTAGCCTCAGGCTTCTTGTTATAGAAACTGATGAGGCCGTAGCTGCAGAGGCCGACAATTTCCCAGCCAATGTATAGCATCAACAGGTTCTCCGACATCACGAGAAGAGTCATGCCGCCTATGAAGAAGAGCATGTAGAAGTAGTAACGCGGAAGCCCCTCCTCATGAGCCATGTAGCCGACGCTGTATAACACTATCAGAGAACCTATGCCAGTCGCTATCGAGGCCATCAAGACGCTAAGCGGGTCGACTAGAAGGCTTGCCTCTATGAACCGGTCTCCGCCGAGAGGAATCCACGGAACTCGAATAACTTGGGAATATTTCCCACCATAAACGTCGGGAATCATGGAGAGGCTGAACGCCGCGGCGAGAAACGCCACCGCAACCGAGTAAACTTCTCCAACACGTTTACCGGCTTTGAAGAAAGCGGGGACAAAGAGGCTGCCGAGAAGAGGTATAACCCATGCAAGCCACGGAGCCAAAGGCAACATATCCTCGCCAATCAACAGATTTACAATAATTTTAGTCTCACCGTGGGATAATGTTTTATTGCCGACGGGCTTGTCTATGCCATGTTACGCCTCTTTCTGGTCCCCTATCCAAGGGATAGAGACTATGCATCGTGGTGTAGAAGCCTAGTATCTCGAAGGCTCGCCGCAAGCATAAACGCAGCAAACGTTGTTTCCTTCTTCTTATGGGAAAACAGGCTAAACGAGGTGGAGGAGGTGTTGCTCTTTATCAAGACAAGCTCGGCCAAGGCTGATGAGTTAAGGAAAGCGCTGGAGTCGGAGCATCCCTACCGTGTCCCAGCCATCATCGAGATAGCTCCCGAGAAAGTGAACACAAAATATCTAGAATGGGTTGTGGAGACCACAGGGGAATGAAGCGGTTTCTGGCTCTCGTTAGGAACAGGGGCTACAGCCCAGCTGACTCACGCCGCCTAATAGAAGCATTCCGTGCACGGGGTTTCAGGGTTGTGGATGTCAGAGTGGCCACGAATCATGTGGAGGTCGACATGCTGCATGAGAGGGCGCCCGAGCTATCTGGTGAGGAGGTCATCGAGATACTGGAGATAACCGAGAAACCTGTCTCAGCTCCACCGGAGACAGTCGAAAAAGCCGTGGCACTCTTCAACAGCGAAAGATTCTGGGAAGCGCATGAAACCCTCGAGCCACTCTGGCGACAGTCGAAGCCGCCTGAGAAAGATGTTTTGCACGGGTTGATACTCACCGCCGCGGCCTTTGTCCATCTCCAGAAAAATGATGTTAAAGGATTCAGGTCTATTCTACGCAGGGCCCTCAAAGCGTTGAGCAACGCTCCAAAAAGCTACCAAGGCGTCTCAATCGACACCCTCCGGAGAGAGATTGAAAATGTCATGGAAAATCCTAGGCCTTTTCGGATTTTTTTAAGTGATGACGGATAAAATTTATAACCCGAGACGTAGAACAGGTGTTGTGAAGTCATCTGAAGTCGCGTTGCTGGTTGTTTTCACCGCCTTGGTCGCAGCGGCCACGATGGTCTTAAGTGTTTACTTCCCGCTTACAAGAGGATACTTCAACCTAGGAGAGACGATGGTTTACCTCGCTGCTTTAGTCGGAGGCCCAGTCGTCGGCGCCTTCGCGGGAGGTGTTGGCTCGGCTCTCGCAGACATTTTACTGGGCTACACAGCCTTCGCACCCGGGACTCTGTTGATAAAAGCTGCAGAGGGGGCTGTGGCAGCGTTGCTCTACAGGCGGCTGAGAAAAGTCTCTGTGCCCAATGCGCTGCTCTTGTCGGCAATAGTTGTGGGGCTTTACTTCGGAATAATCGTGTCCGTCGGCATTTTTCTGATGAGCGGCATAGTGGAGATTACGTTCTACACGGGCGAGACTTTCCAGCTGGCGGTCAACCCTGGCACATGGGTTTTGCTGGCGCTTCTCGGCTCAGCCGTTCCAGCCTATTACGTGTTTAGGAGGAAGGAGTATGAGGCTTGGCTGGTGGGCTCTCTTCTGTTGGCGGGTCTCGTGATGGTTGCGGGATACTTTCTCTACGAGACAATAGCCGTGTTGCTGGGAATTTTACCCGACATCTTGCCTTTGGCCGAGGTTCCGCTCAACATAGGCCAAGTCGTGATAGGCTCCGCAGTGGCTATTCCAATATACAAGGCCGTGAGAGCCAGAATAACGTTGCCCAGCGTCAGCCGCTGACGGGACCATACCTCTGCTCTATGATACTGTAACCCTTCTCCTCGAGCAGCTGGGCCAGCTCATAGCCCCCTGTCTCAACTATTTTCCCGCCATACATCACATGCACAACATCGGGCTTCAAGTAGTTGAGTATTCTCTGGTAATGCGTGATTACGAGAGCACCCATTCCAGTGGACGCGGCTATTGTTTTTACCCCCTCGGCCACAATTTTTACACCGTCGATGTCGAGGCCTGAGTCGGTTTCGTCGAGAACAGCTATACGAGGCGAGAGGATTGCCATCTGAAGGACTTCGCAGCGTTTCTTCTCTCCGCCTGAGAAGCCTTCGTTAAGGTAGCGTCTAGCGATGCTTGGGTCAAGCTTCAGCATCTCAATTTTCTCTTTCAAAAGCTTCTGGAACTCGGGTACGCTAATTTTTGACTTGTCTGCGTCGCCGCCATATTTCATGTTGATGTAGGCTCTTCGTAGAAAGTTCGCCAAAGTCACGCCCGATATCTCGACGGGGTACTGGAAGGCGAGGAAAAGGCCTTTGCGGGCTCGCTGGTCGGGGCTTAGGTCGACTATGCTTTCGCCGTCGAGAAGTATGTCTCCTTCATCAACAGTGTATTTTGGATGACCCATGATTACTGCTGCGAGGGTGCTTTTGCCTGAGCCGTTGGGGCCCATTAATGTGTGAATCTCCCCTTCTCTGACCGTTAGGTTGACGCCCCTTAGAATCTGCCTGCCTTCTACGCTTGCGTGTAGGTTGACGATTTTTAGCTCCATGTCTCTGGCTAGGTGGGTATAACGCCGTTATTTAAAGACGCTACAACAACACCCGCAGAATTGTGCAAAGAATTTACGGCAGCTTCCACATTTACCCAACGTTGAGGCTGACGGTCTACGGAGCAGCAGGGCAAATAGGTGGAAACAAAATACTTCTGGAGGGACAGAGCCGGGTTTTCCTCGACTTCGGCGTCGACTTCAACACACGAAGCAAGTATTTCAGCACCTTTCTCCAACCCCGCCGATTCGCCCTCGTCAAAGACTACATCGCCACAGGCGTTTTGCCGTCTTTGAAAGGCCTTTACGAAAAAGACGAGCCGCCGTTCGCCGAAGCCGTGGTAATAACCCACGGTCATCTAGACCACTATGGACACGCCTCTCTTCTGCGTCCAGACATACCTCTATACATGGGTGAGACAACTAGGCTTCTCATAAAAGCACGGGAGAACACAAAGCAGAAATCACCAGAGAACCTGTTCAACAAGAACGAGAACCATCCCGTAGAGGTTTTCCGCACAAGCTCAAAGCTGGTTTTCGAAGACGCCGTCATATATCCAGTACACGTGGACCACAGCATACCCGCCGCCTACGGCCTTGTGATAGAAACAGGCGAAGGCGTGCTCGCATACACGGGAGACCTTCGGATGCATGGTCCCAAATCAGAGATGACACATGACTTTGTGGAGAAATGTGTAAAGATGAATGTCGAGACGCTGGTCATCGAGGGAACACGTGTGGATGAAACAGAGGTCTCTACAGAGGATGATGTGAGAAAAGAGTTGACCCGTGTCGCATCTGAAGTAGGCGACAGGCTTGTGTCTGTGGTTGTGGCTATGATGGATTTCGACAGGCTCAACACCGTGCTGAGCGTTGCGGAGAAACTCGACCGCGTCGTCGCAATCTCTCTTCACCACGCCAACCTGCTAACCACACTCAGAAGAGGTGGAGCCCGGATGAACATCCCAGAGCTAAGAGATGAAAAGCTTGTGGCCTTTCTAGAGAGAAGACGCACCGGCACATATTCTAAAACAGACTATCCAAGCTGGCAAACTGAGCTAATAGAGCAGATACCGACCGTCGGGGACGAGGAGATACGCCGCGACCAGAAAAAGTATCTACTTGTTTTGAGCAGGGCCGAGGACATCATCAAGCTGAGCGACATAGAGCCCGCGCCGGGCTCTCTCTTCATACTATCGACTAGCGAGGCCCATTCGGAGGAGCAGGTGCTTGAGGAAGAACGGATACACAACTGGGTGAACCTTCTCAACCTCCGCTACAAACACATACATTCCTCAGGGCATGCCCCCCAAAAAGACCTGATAAAAATTATTGAGGAGATAAATCCGCGGAAAGTTATTCCAGTTCACACTCTAAAGCCCACACTCATGAAGCAGCTTCTAAACAACTCCGGTTTGAAGCCTATTGTCGAGGAGCCTGTGCAGGGTAGGGCGATGGATGTGTTTTAACGGGCCCTTGAACGGACGTAGGGTTCGAGAAGACTCCAAAGCCACTCCGCGAACTCTGCAGGATTCTTCGTCTGGACATATACATCTCCCGGGCCTCTCACTCTTACAACAAGCCCCTCACCGCCGAGCAGAGTCGACTTTAGGTTGTCAAATTTAGTGACATCGTATTGGCAGGTCGTTGAGAAGGCGGCGAGATGAAAGTTGTCAACAACCAGCTCCTCTCCAGGTGAGAGCGTGAATTTTTCGAGGGCGCCGAAAGTGTTTATGAAGAGGTCGCCGCTACCTGAACATCTTATCATGAAGAGGCCTTGACCAAAAATGCCTCGTGTAAAACCCTGCCACTTGATGTCGAGGTCAACAGTCGGAGATGATGCCACATATGCGGAGCGCTGTATGATGTAGCCGTTTTCAGGCGTTACTCTGAGTTGGGCTATGTCGCCGAGGGGGGCAGAGACAAGCCCCATCCTACCTGATTTCTCTATGGCTGTGTACTCGTTTACGAAAAATGACTGCCCGCCCAGGAGCGTGAGCCCAAGTGCTTTGATGAAGTTGGATTCTCTGATACGTGTCTGAACCCTGATGTTGGGCGTCATGTAGGTCATGGCGCCGGCCTCAGCCTCTATGGCTTCACCGGGCATTAGCTCCACCTCTAGAAGCGCATAGGATGGCCTGTGTTTAATTTCGTACCTCATGTAGATGCTTCTGCGGGGTTGTATAAATTCTTGCTACATTTCCTCAACAAGCGGAATACCAGCGGCCTCCGCAGCCGATGAAACAGCCGACCTAAAGGCCTCGACCAAAGCAAGCCTGAAAACCTTGACATTTTCCTCGGCGGAGAGAACTGGACAGTTTTCGTAAAAGTCGTTGAAGATGAAGGCGAGTTCCCTTAGGTATGTTGCTATCCTTTTGACGGAGAGGTTTCTGGCGGCTTCTTCATAGACGAGGGGAAGAATCCCTATTTCCTTGATGAGTGATATCTCTTTTGTGTCGAGTGTTGGCGGCGGGTTGTGGGGGTTGGGCTGGCTGTCGGCTTTCTCGAGTATCCTCGTGGCCCTTGCGTATGCGTACTGTATGTAGGGGCCGGTGTCTCCCTCTATGTCAGAAGCCTCTTCGCTGTCGAAAACAATCATCTTATCAGGGTCAGCTCGTATGAGGAAGTATCTGATGGCTGCGACAGCTATTTTCTCCGCGACATCGGAGACGCGGTTATCACTCCAGTCTGGATGTCTCTGACGAGCTCCTTCAGCCGCCTTCTGCTTAACATAGTTTAGAAGCGGGTCTACGTTGACGTAGATTCCTCCTCTGCCGCTCATGTGGACGAATCCTCGCTCACCGATGTTGAGGTTTAGTTTCTCGGCGTCGGCTTTGCTGAGGGAGACAACCTCGTAGGCGTAGTGGATGTATCTTGAAGGGTCGGCTCCAAGCTTCTCCAACGCATACCGCACAATTTCCTGCGGCCTCTTCTGCCTTACATCTACAACGTTTATCGTGAAGGATGCGTTTCCGTATTTGTGGGTCTCTGCTCCGCCGCGGTCGGTGATGTAGACCGGTGAGCCGTCGGGATTTTTTGCGAGAAGCTTGTAGCGGAAATCTTTGTCCAGCAGCCCTAGCTTCCAGGCGGCGTATCCGAAGTCGCGGGCGACGTAGGTTGTCGAGCCGTCGCTCTTGACAACAACCTCGTCACCTTCTTTGCTTAGCTTGGGGTGGCTGCTAAGGTCGAACAGCCAGCAGCCTTTCTTCGGCCCATCCTCCGCCACATAGAGCAGACCCATCTCCCGAAGCCGTTTGAAAACCTCCGACCATAAGTCGAAAAACAAGATGTCGCTCTCCTTGTTCAAGACATCATACCGCGCTCCCAGCCGCCAGCATGTCCGAAGCTGCTCCATCAAGACACGCTCCACGACCAGCCTGTTGAGCTGCGATGTCTCTGAATAAGGGTCCTCAAGCTGTGCCGCCAGCTGCCGCCTCATATTTTCGAGCTGCGGGTCCGCCTCTATCCTTTTGCTCATCTCTGTGTAGACTCTGCCGCAGTATTCGTCGAACTTCTCCCCGCTTGGAGGCTCCATGCTGTATCCGAGGTGTTTGAACGCGAGAAGCAGCTCAGCCATCTGCACACCGCTGTCGTCTATGTAGTTGGCTACAGCGACGCGGTATCCGTTTTTCTTGAGCAGCCGTGCGAGGCTGTCGCCTAGGCAGACGTTGCGGGCGTGTCCTATGTGAAGTGCCTTATTCGGGTTTACGCTTGTATGCTCAACCAAGACATATTGGCCGCCTCCCATGCTGGTTTCGCCATAGCTTCTTCCCTTTTCACAGGCCTCGGTTAATATGTCCACGGCGAGACGGGGCCAGCGGGCGTGGAAGTTGATATAACCTGCTCCTGCCACCTCAACCCTCTCCACATAAACCGTCCTCGACAAATCCATCCGCTCAACCAGCTCCTTCGCCACCTCGATGGGCTTCTTCCCCGTCTTCTTCGCCAAGTCAAAAGCATCCGAGGACGTGACATCGCCGAACCTCGCATCCTTTGCCAGCGAAACCTTAGGCTGACCCACTCCAGCATATGTCAGCAGTCTGCCAACCTCTTCGAGAAGCTTCCTCAACCCAGCCACCGTTACATGAAGCCAAAATTAAATTGTGACCCTTGTATAAACAGATGTGTTTAGCAGGCACTCTCTCGTAACTCTTGTCATCACTTTGGCCGCCTACGCTGCTCTAGGTTACCTGCTTCTTGCCCCGCGGGGGCTTCCAGAAACGCCTTCACCACTTGTGGAAATCCTGCCTCACGCTATCGCAGCCGTGAACTCCGTCGCAGTCGTCACCCTTCTATCGGGATACAGAGCCATCAGGAGACGAGATATCCGTCTCCACAGGCTTCTGATGCTGGCCTCTTTCATCCTCATAACGGCTTTTTTGACGATGTATCTCGGGCGTCTTTTCCTCGGCGGAGTAAAACAGTTCACAGGGCCTCAGCTTATACGCGACTTTGTCTACCTCCCATCTCTCGCCATTCATCTAGGGCTCTCAATCGTCTCCGTCCCCTTTGTGCTCTACAACATCCTGTCCGGGCTCTTCACACCGGTCCCGGAAATCGGGAGGAGGACGAGGCACAGGGCCGTTGGTAGATGGGCGGTGAGGCTGTGGAGCCTAAGCCTCGTCCTCGGCGTGTTTGTCTACTTTCTGCTCAACTATCTGTGAAACCTTTATTCCTTCGAAAGCCGTTTTGATTGAGGGGATGCCTACAAACCTGCCCGCCGAAGCTCAGGCGAAGCTGGCCAAGTATCAGGAGGCCCGCACCGTCGAGGAGAAGATAAGGGCCCTCGAGGAGGCTCTACCGCTCATACCCGACCACAAGGGAACCGAGAAGATGAGGGCCCAGCTAAAAACAACTCTCGCCAAGCTCCGGAAAGAAGCGGAGAGGAAAAAGTCGGCTAAGGTTTCACGCACAGACTTATTCGCCTTCAAAAAAGAGGGGGCCGCCACGGTCGCCCTCCTCGGTGTAGCCAACTCGGGGAAATCAACCATAATCAGGTTCATGACAAACGCCAAAGCCGAGGTAAGCATGTATGAGTTGACAACAACGCGCCCAGTCCCAGCCATGATGCTCTACGAAGACGTATACATCCAGCTCGTTGAACTGCCCGCGGTTCTAACATCAAAACTTGAGACCACACCGTTCACATCCAGAAGCATAGCCGCGGCCCGGGGCGCCGACCTCATACTGTTGACGCTTGACGGCATGAGAAACCTCGAGGAGCAGTATCTCAGACTCGTGGGGCTTCTCGAAGACTCGGGCATAACGCTGGGAGCGAAGAGCTTCGAGGTTGATGTTGAGAAAAAGGACAGCGGCGGAATCAGGATTGTGTTGTTTGGACGTTTTCATGGCTCGCTTGAGGAGCTGAAGAGGGAGCTACAGCAGATAGGGTTGAGGAACGCTGTTGTCAAGATTTATGGTGAAGCCGATGTGGATGGTGTTTTGGAGCAGGTGCTTCATCCAACTGTCTACAAAAAAGCCATGGTGGCTGTGGGCCGAAGCGACTATGCATCAGCCGCGGAGGTTGAGAAGCTGAGGAAGCTGACCAGTCAGCATGGTCTACCCCTCGTCCAGCTCACCGAAACCAAGCCCGAAACTTTCAGAGAGCTCGCAGAAAAAATCTTCCAAAACCTCGAACTCGTCCGAATATACACCCAGAAAGACGGCGTAGTGAACAGGAAACCCGTTGTCGTGAAGAAGGGAACAACCGTCAAAGAACTTGCCCAAATCATCCACCGCGAAATAGCCGAGGAGCTAAAGTATGCACGCGTCTGGGGCAGGTCGGTCAAGATACAGGGCCAACAGGTTGGGCCCAGCCATGTCCTCATGGACGGCGACACCGTAGAACTCGTGGTTTAACGTTAAATCAAGGGTTGAGAGAGTGCTTGGCGGCTTGAAGGTATACGCTGTCGGTGGAGCGACGTTCGTGAACGGCTTCATCTTAGCCGGTGCAGAAGGTGTCGCGGTCAACACACCGGAGGAGGCTTTCAAAACCATTAAGGAGCTTATGGGCAGGCCCGATGTCGGCTTGATAATTGTCTCGGAAGACCTTTCAGAAAAATTCAGGGATGAGTTGAACGATTTAAGAGCCCGTAAGCCAACGCCGCTGGTATACGAGCTCTCCCCACCCGTTGGCGCATCTCGGAAAATCGACTACCGAAAACTTCTCCGCAGCGTGCTCGGTGTTTGACACCTTTTTAAGGAGGAGTAATTTCTAACGGTTGAGCAGTCTTGTCGGTGCCGCTGTCCAAAGTGATTAACGAGGTTCTTCAAGATGCGTTGACTAATGCGTTGAAGGTTCTCGACGCCGCTGAAAATGAGGCTTTCGAGGTTGTTGACCGTGTGGAGAGAGAGGTTTTGCAGGAACTGGCCCAGATGGAGGAGACGGGCAAAGCCTCGCGTCAGGCAGCTGTCCAGAGGATACTAAGCACCGCTGAAATCCAGTCCAAAAACATGGCGATAGCCGCCGTCGAAGAGGAGGTCAACAAAATATTCGATTCCGTTCTCGAAAAAATAGCCAAGGAATCTGGGACACCTGAGTTCAAAAAAATGCTGTCCAATCTATTGGACGAAACTGTGCAGGTGATGGGCCGTGACATAGTGGTAGAGACAAACGAGGCAGCTCTCCCGCTGCTTAGAGAGGTGGTGGCTGAGAAGAAATACGGAGTAAAGGTTGTTGTCTCCGATAAGCCAGCGCAGATTGTGGCTGGTCTCAGAGCCACCTCACTCGACGGCTCCATGAGATACGACAACTCCGTCGAAGCGCGGCTTGAGAGGCTTAAGCCTGTTCTCCGGACAGAGATTGCGAAGATGTTGATGCAGAAGGAATAGGTTTGAAGAAAATACTTCTCACAAACGACGACGGTGTTCTGAAGACCGGTCTATGGGCCCTCTACGATGTTTTGAAAGACTTGGGAGAGGTCACAGTTGTCGCCCCAGAGTCGATGAGAAGCGCAGTCGGCATGAGCATAACACTCCACAAACCTCTGCGGCTCAGAAAAATCAGGGTCGGGGGCAAGGTTGCCTACTCCTGCTCGGGAACACCATCAGACTGCGTCATAATTGCTGTTAGACAAGTTTACCGAGGAAAGGGCCCAGACCTCGTGGTCTCTGGAATAAACGAGGGAAACAACGTCTCGCTTCAATCCGTCTACGGCAGCGGAACCATCGGCGCCGTCATAAGGGCTAGTCTAATGGGCTATCCCGCGGCCGCATTCTCCCTCGCTCTCCCAGAAGACCGCATCCCATCAGCAGAGTGGATGAAAACCATGATGGCAAAGGCCGCGGCCAAGGCAAAACCCGTCATAAGCTACTTGCTTATACACGGTCTCCCACAAGGTGTCGACTACCTCAACATCAATTTCCCACACGAGCTCACCGACTCCACACCATATGTCATAACAAAAACAGCGAGAAACCGTTACAGAGAAATGGTCGAGGAGAGGATAGACCCGCGGGGCAAGCCCTACTACTGGCTGAAGGGAGAGCTCCGCAGTGACCTCGAACCAGGCACAGACGCCTACGCCGTTTTCATGGAAAAAGCCATCTCAATCACCTTAATGAAAACGGACACATCCGCCCCGCAGGATGTCGACGGCTCAGCCCTGCTAAACTACCTCAAGAGTCTGTGAAAATGAGGTTTTAAACCAGCTGAACATGTTGTTTTAGGCGGTTTTGCGACGGAGGGCGTCGAAGGTGTGCGTTTATGGCGTTGACGTTGAGGGAGAAGATTGAGCTGATGAGGCAGGGGATAATACATCGGTATCTTATCCCCATGCTTGAGGAGAGAGGATTCTTAGTAAGTAGCTGGAAAAGGCCAGTTTCCCTCGAAGACAAGATTCTCCGCGACGACGGCTGGATACCCATCTACACAGGTTTCACAACCTGGGAAACCTACACCAGGAACGCTCCGCTCCACGTTTATTTCAACACCTTCTACGGCGACATCCATGAAAAAGCCTATCGGATATGCTTCGTCGAATACATACTCAACAAACACAACTACAGGCTTCCACCAGCTGTTACCGGCGTGTTCACACGACTAAATGTCGAAAACGGCTATTACTGGAAACACCGCATACCCATAAACCTCGACGTACCCGATTCCGCCGTAAATGATGTTGACAGCAAGTATGACGAGCTGCTACTTCTTCTGACGCGGGCCAAAGTTATCGACTAACTTTTCCTAACCTGTCTAAGAATTATGCTTGTGTTTGTTTCGTTGACCCCTGAGATGTTTCTAATCTCCTCGATGACCTTGTTGAGTGCTGACATCGAGGGAACCGTGATTATCGCCATGACATCCCTGGTACCCGTGATTTCGTAAACCTCGTCAACCCCCTCGAGCTTGATGAGCTTGTCAGCGACCTCGGGGGTGGGCACAGAGGGATGGACGCTGATGAAAGTAACCGCCTTAACTCCATAGTCCTTGGATAGAACCACGGTAAATCCCTTGATGACACCTTTGTCCATAAGGTTCTTCACCCTCCGCCGCACAGCCCCCTCCGACAATCCGAGCGCCTTACCCACCTCAGTATAGTTTCTCCGGGCATCCTCCCGCAGCATCTCGATAATCTTCCTATCTATTTCATCGATGTCCGCCGACATCGGCCGTAAGAGCAACCGAGTGGATAATATGCTTTATAAAAAGGGGGTGAAGGATGTGGCTGGAATGGTTGTCCGCGTAGGTGTCGTAGGCGGCTCGGGATACACAGGCGGAGAGCTTCTGAGAATTCTCGCCGTCCATCCAAAAGTTGAAGTAACCTATGTAACATCCCGTGAATACGCTGGCAAACCCTTCACAGCCATCCATCCCCATCTCCGAGGATTCTATAAAGGTCTCAAGTTCTCCAACGTAGATGTTGAAGCAATTGTGGAGAACTGTGAAACAGTTTTCGTCAACACCCCACACGGAGTATCCTCAACTCTCACACCTCAGTTTCTCGAGAGAGGCCTCCGCGTCATCGACCTCAGCGCCGACTTCCGCCTCAGAAACCCAATGGATTACGAGAAATGGTATGAGACGAAGCATCCGAGGCCCGAGCTCTTGGACAAAGCGGTTTATGGTTTGCCCGAAATATACAGAGAATACATCAAAAACGTTTCATTCGTCGCTTGCCCAGGCTGCAACTCAACCGCTGCGCTGATTGCTCTTGTCCCCGCAGTTGAAAATGGGTTGATTGATTTGGAGAAAGTTGTTGTCGACGTAAAGGTTGGCAGCAGCGAGGCTGGGATAAAGCCTTCGCTTGGCACCCATCATCCCGAGAGAGCCAATGTAATGAGGCCGTATGAAGCGGAGGGACACAGACATGTTGCAGAGGTTGAGCAGGAGCTGTCTCTGCTCGCAAAAAAGCCAGTCCGGGTCGCTCTTGTTCCGCACGCCGTCGGCGCTGTACGCGGAGCACTTGCAACGGCCCATGTATGGTTCTTAAACCAGGATACGGATGAAAACAAGATTTGGAAGGTGTATGCCAGCCGCTACGGCAAGGAGCCCTTCATAAGGATAGTTCATGGAACACCCTTCAGGTATCCAGACCCTAAGTATGTTGTGGGGAGTAATTTCGCTGACGTGGGGTTTGCTGTGGAGAAAAGGATAGGGCGCGCGGCTCTCTTCGCGGCGATTGACAACCTGATGAAAGGGGCTGCGGGGCAGGCTGTTCAGTGTTTCAACATCATGCATGGTTTCGACGAGAGAGACGGCCTAAACTATCCACCTCTACGGCCAGCCTAACCTTAAATCCACAGCAGGAGGAGTTTCTCCGTGATAGTTGTCAAGGCGGGTGGCAGAGCGCTCGCATCCAATAGACAAAAGATACTCGAGTCAGTTGCTCGCCATTCTTCTGATGGAGTTGTTTTCGTCCACGGTGGAGGAGATATTGTTACGGAGTTTGAGAGGCGGCTTGGTGTTGAGCCGAAGATAGTCGTCTCGCCCTCGGGTGTTAGAAGCAGGCTCACCGACTCGGCTGAAATAGAGGTCTACACGATGGTTATGGCGGGTAAGCTGGGCAAGGAGCTTGCCGCATACCTCAACTGGCTGGGCGTTAAGGCTGTGAACCTCTCAGGAGTGGACGCCTCTATCATAAAAGCCCAGAGAAAGAAGAAAATCGTGATAGTCGATGAAAGAGGGCGGAAACGGGTGGTCGACGGAGGATACACGGGGACAATCACAGAGATAGACGCTGAACTCATAAAACATCTGCTTGACCTCGGGCTTGTGCTCGTTGTCTCGCCTCTCGCGATAGGAGACGAGGGCGAGTTGCTCAACGTTGACGGTGACTCGGCTGCCGCGGCCATAGCCAGCAGCATGCGCGCAGACAGGCTGTATCTGCTAACAGATGTGGAGGGATTGTTGCTGGACGGGCAGCTTGTCAAGAGCCTCACCGCGGCGCAGGCCCTTGAGATGTTGGACAAAATAGGGCCGGGTATGAACCGCAAGGTGATGATGGCTGCAAGGGCTGTGCAGTCTGGTGTGAAAAAGGCGTACATATGCTCTGGGCTTGTCTCAGACCCGGTGGCCGCGGCTGATTCGGGCGGCGGTACACTTATCGTCGGTTGACGAAGAAAGTTTAGACAATTACGATAATCGGAAAAAGCATCCGACACCCGATAAAATTCAGCCCCATATTCTAACGATTTAAATAACGGCTTTACGAATATCCCGCCCGAGGTAATGAACATGCCGGCTTTGAGCTGTCCGGTTTGCGGAGCATCCGTAGAGGTGCCTAACGACTCGTTGCCCGGCGAATTGTTTGAGTGTGGAGACTGCGGCGCCCAGCTCGAATACTTCATAGACGAAAAGAACAACTCTTCACTCAAAGTTGCTGAAGAGGTTGCGGAGGACTGGGGCCAGTAGAGGATGAACATCGGCCTCTCCTACGACGTTGTACGGTTTGAGGAGAAGGCTTTACTCCATTCTATAAACAATCTCGGTCATAAACCACTGCCCATACATGTTGTGGCGAGAGAGTTTTGGATAAACGAGGTAAACGGTCTCGAAGCAGATTTCATCATCCAGCGCTGCGTCAGCTACAATAGGGCCGCGGCGACCACAGCAATATTTGAGAGAAGCGGCCACATAGTCGTCAACAACACCCAAGTCCTACGCAACTCAGCCGACAAGCTTATCACATCATGTCTTCTCGCCCGAAAAAATGTCCCAACCCCCGTCACAGCGATTGCGCTTAACAAGGAAACGGCGTTGAATGCCGCGAAGAAGATAGGGTTCCCCGTTGTGGTTAAACCTGTTTCGGGAAGCTGGGGAAGAAACATCGCGAGAGCTTTTGATGAGCAGTCGCTTCTCGACATCCTAGAGCTGAGGGAGAACATGCCGAACCCGCAGATGAAGATACACTACATACAGGAGCATGTCGACAAGCCTGAGAGAGACATCAGAGCCTTCTATGTGTGGGGAGAAGTACCCGTCGCAATCTACAGGGTGAGCAAAAACTGGAAAACCAACACAGCTCTTGGCGGGAAGGCTCAGCCATGCCCTGTTACAGATGAGCTCGCAGACCTCGTTATCAAGGCGGGGGACGCGGTGGGCGGAGGGGTCCTCGGTGTAGATATTCTCGAGTCACGGGAGAAGGGGCTGCTGGTCAACGAGGTTAACGGAGTTGTCGAGTTCAGAAACACCGTGCTTGTCACCGGCTATGATTTACCCACAAAGATAGTTGAGAAAAGTGTTGAGGTGCTTAAGCGGTGACTGTTTCTCTGCTTAGGTTCGCGGCGCCCCGTGGTCTGCGTGTCGCGCGCGCCGAGGGACAATATGTGTGGGACGCTGAGGGCAGAAGATATCTCGATTTTTACATGGGATATGGCGCGGCTTTTCTCGGACACCGTCATCCACGCATCGTGAAGGCTTTGGAGGAGCAGCTCAGCCGCTACATGACGATTACCCCTGCATTCGACACCGATACTCTCGACTCATGCCTCGACGCTCTTGGAAAAATTCTTCCACCTCATTTAACGCGTGTGTTTTTTCTAAACAGCGGCTCCGAGGCTGTGGAGCTGGCTCTCAAGCTGAGCCGCAAGCTGACGGGTCGGAGAAAGGTGCTTGCCTTCAACAACGGTTTTCACGGCAGAACCATGGCGGCTCTCTCGGCGACATGGAACCCGAAATATCGTGAAGGCTTCGACCCGTTTCCGTTTGAAGTGGTTTTCGCACCCTTCAACAATGCCGAGGCTGTTGAGGAGAAGCTGAGCGAGGAGTATGCTGCCGTCATCTTCGAGCCTGTGCAAGGCGAGGGCGGCATCATTCCAGCTAAACCTGAGTTCATGAAAGCTGTTGAGAAAAGGGCTCGGGAGCTTGGTGTCTATGTGATTGTTGACGAGGTTCAGTCAGGGTTTGGGAGAACAGGAGTGGTTTGGGCCCATGAGAGAGGCGGAATCAAGCCAGACATGTTGACGGCGGCGAAGGCGGTGGCCGGCGGCTTTCCCGCAAGCCTCATAGCTGTTACCGAGGATGTGGCCTCGAGATTGAAGGACACGGACCATGGCTCAACATACGGCGGCAACCCTCTCGCGCTCGCGGCAATCACAGCGGCCACTTGTGTTCTCCTAGAGGAAAACATTCCCGAGCAGGCCGAGGCCAAGGGAGCTATGCTCTCAGAAGAGCTAACACCGCTGCTGCAGGATTATGACAGAGTTTTCAGAGGACTGAGGCAGGCAGGGCTAATGATAGGAATAGACATGCGAACCACTCCCACACAATTCATCAAGATGCTTCAAGAAAATGGCTTGATAGGGTTCAAGGCGGGCCTAACCGTTCTCCGATTTCTTCCACCCTACCTAATCACCCGAGACGACATCCTATACGCCGTCGAGACAATAAGAAAAACCGCGGAGGAATACATCCGCCTACAGCCGACTGAGAAAACTTGACAAAGGAGTTCCGGAGACCTGCTCAGCCTCATACCATACTCTCACAACAGGTTTACCGCATTCAATTAACCTGGTTAAATCGGCTGGGCTAGCGGAAACTATCAGCTCAGCCTCGACTCTTCTCAGCGTTTCGCCGAGGTCTTTTAGCTGCTCCTCGGTATAGCCTAGAGCGGGGACGACAGGGCCTAGATGCGGATATTCGCGGTATAGTTTTGCTATTGTTCCGACTGCGTATGGTCGTGGGTCGACGATTGACGCGCCCGCGTTGACGGCTGCGATGTAGCCTGCTCCAACACTCATCCCACCATGGGTAACTGATGGAGAATCCTCAACCACTACAACTTTCCGCCCTCTAAGCGAAACATCCTCCATACGTATCCTCGACGCCGTGGCCACAACCTCGGCTCTGGGGTTAACGTTTTTAACCATCTCGACAGCCTTGTCCAACTGCTCCTTCGAAACCTTGTCAGCCTTGTGTAAAACTATGACATCAGACATGTGGATGTTTGTCTCTCCCGGGTAGCTGTTTGTTATAAGCTCGGGCCGCGTCGCGTCGACTACTGTTATGTGGAGGTCCGGCCAATAGAATGGCATGTCGTTGTTCCCACCATCCCAGACAATAACGTCGCCATCTGTTTCCGCCCCCTTGAGAACCAGCTCATAGTCAACGCCTGCGTAGACCACGGTGCCTTCGCGGAGATGAGGCTCAAACTCCTCCCTCTCCTCGATGCTGCACATGTATCTGTCAAGGTCATCTAAGCTGGCGAACCGTTGCACTACCTGCTTCTCTAAAACACCGTAGGGCATGGGATGGCGGACGACAATGGGCTTGAAGCCCTTTTCCCTGAGAAGCCTGACAATCAGCCTCGAGATGGTGCTTTTACCCGCGCCTGTCTTCACAGCCGTAACCGCTACAACCTTTTTCCTTGACCTGAGCATCGTCGAGCGGGGGCCTAGAAGCATGAAGTCACATCCCAGCGCAAGAACCTTGGAGGCCTTCTTCATCAACTCTACATGGGTCAGGTCGCTGTATGAGAAAACGACAAGCCTGACCCCTTCTCTTTCAACTATTTCGGGCAGCTTCTCTTCATCATGTATGGGAATACCCATGGGGTAGAGTGGGCCGGCGAGTTTAGACGGGTAAACACGTCCAGCGATGCCAGGTATCTGCGCGGCCGTAAACGCCACAACCTCATACCGCTCATTGTTTCTGAAGAAGACGTTGAAGTTGTGGAAATCGTGGGGCCTTCAGAGAAGGGCCCTGTCACGTCCAGCGGCTCCCATGATTACTGTTTTTACGCGGCCGTTCATGGTTATCCAACCGCCTCTGACGGTAAAAAGGGTTACGTAAACACTTAATACAAAACTGTCTCACCAAGTTTTCTGAAAACAGGATTGAGCACGGTGGAAATTCATAGGGAGACAGCGGTTTCAACGCTTGTTCAGCTCCTCGAGGTCTATACTCCACCGGGAGAGGAGCGGAGGCTTGAGCGAACATGGTTCAGAATCTGCGGCGACCTTGGTTACAGAGATTTTTGGCGGGATGAGGTTGGCAACTATTTCGCTGCCGCTGGAAGCGGTGGAAGAACAGTTATGCTGGTGAGCCACGTTGACACCGTTCCCGGAGAGCTTCGTGTCCGTGTTTCCGAGGGCAAGGTCTACGGCAGAGGCGCGGTAGACGCAAAGGGCCCTCTCTCAGCTATGCTTCTCGCAGGCAGCTCCGCCGCATCCCAGATGAAAAACATACGACTCATCGTTGCCGGTCTTGTCGATGAGGAGGGGAATGGATACGGGGCGAAGAAGCTTGTCGAAGAAGGTCTAGAAGCAGAGGCGATAATCATAGGTGAGCCAACAGGGACGACTGGAATAGCACTCTCATACAGAGGAAGTCTAAGCATCAGGATAAGGGCCCAAGCACGTGGAGGCCATGCCTCAGCACCCTACATAGCTGAATCGGCTCTCGAGAAAATTCTCCGTTTATGGAAACTTGTCGAGGAACACTATGGCGGCCAGCGATACGAGGAGGTGACTTCAGCCCTGACAACGCTTCATGCAGGAGACTGGGTGAGCAGGATACCTGACAGAGCCGAGGGAAGCATAAACATCAGGTTCCCCCATCCATACAGCTCGAAGGAGATACTGTCTCGGCTCGAGGAGTTCGCAAAAATAGCTGACTGCCATATGGAGGTTATCGACGTAACCGAGCCAGTCGTCACCAACGTGAACAACTATGCTGCGAGAGGTCTTCAGAGAGCGATGCTCAGGCTGGGGCTGAAGCCCAGGATAGTGAAAAAGACCGGGACAAGCGACATGAACACCCTCGTAGCCGTGACGCCGAACATCGTGGCATGCGGACCTGGCGACTCAACCCTCGCCCACACATCCGCCGAAGCAGTGGAGATAAAAGACATAATCACCGCGGCCCAAATCTACGTAGAGTTCCTCAAAGAAATGGATTCAGCCCAGTAATTTCTGTAAACGGTCTTCAAGAAAACGCCGCTCCATATCTACACGTTTTCTCTGCTCCTCAACCGTTTTGAGAAGCCGGTCCACGTTCTCGGAGACCATGAAGGGGTTAGCCGAGCCCTCGGCCTTGTAGCGTTGAACTGTGGCAACGGGGTCCATAATGTTAAGCACTTCTCCAACGGTGTAGAGTGGTTTTAGCCCATGCTCATGAAAGATTGTGTCAAGCTTCTCCTGTGTGAAGGTTTTTTCGGCGATGCTGCGGCTGATTTTCGCCGCTATCTGATGTGCTTTTCTGAAGCCTATTCCGTGTTTGAGGGTTAGGTGGTTGGCCAGCTCGACCGCGGCCGTGGGTGGTGCACATGCCTCCCTCGCCCTCATCTTGTTGACCTCAATCCTCTCCACCATTTTTTTCAACACATGGAGGCTGTCAGAAACCTCTCTGAGAGCCTGCCAAATCTTCGGCGTCACCTGCTGCAGGTCGAGGTTGTAGCCGCTTGGCTGCCGCGACAAAATCCCCGACACCGTGGCGAGAAGCCCCAGAACCTCCGAAGCCTTTGTCCTCATAATCTCGGCGACAACCGGGTTTCTCTTCTGAGGCATAATACTGCTGGTAGCCGCAAGCTCCTCAGGTATTTGTATGAGGCCGAATTCCTCCGACGAGTAGAGAACCATCTCCTCAGCAAAAGAGGAAAGAACCAAGGCGATGGCGTGGAGAGGGGAGAGAAGCAAAACAAGAAACTCTCGGGAAGCCGTCGCATCGAGGGCGTTCCAGCTGATTCTCTTAAAGCCGAGGAGCTGGGCCAAGTATTCGCGGTCCACGGGAGCTGATGTTCCCGCAACAGCCGCCGAGCCTAGAGGAGACTCTTCACAAGCGTCAAGGTTGTTCAGGAGGGTGTTATAGCATCTCAGCAGGCGGGTGGCGTAGGATTGGAGGATAAACCCAAACGTCGCCGGAGCGGCTCTCTGGAGATGGGTGTAGACGGGAAAAACCGTGGCTGCGTGTTCAAGGCTTTTCCTCACAAGTGCTTCTACTGCGTCGAGAACCTCTTCAGCAACCTTATACACTCTACGCCTCACCTCGATTTTCACAGCCGCAACCACCGCATCGTTTCTGCTTTTGCCGAGTGAAAGCATCTCAGCGGCCTCGGGTGCTTTTTCGGCGAGAATTTGTTCTAGATAGATGTGGATATCCTCTACTGTGGAGGGTAATGGTTGCCGAGTTTGGAGAAGCTGCTTCAGCGCCGCGACAGCTTTTTCTGCCGATGCCTCGCTTACTAGGCCCTGTTTCTCAAGCATTTTTATGTGGGCCGCGTTGATGTAAACAGTGGCCTCATAAATTTCTGTGTCAAAGGCCGCGGATGATGTGTAGCGGGCTGCTTCCTCATCCATCCCCCGCGATAGCGCTGCTCTATGTGGTGCATCCATCAGCTACTCCTTCTCCCTTAAGCTGCTCAGACGTGTCTCGAGGCTCCACAGCTTTGAAAAGCCTTCCCCAGCCCTCTGGTCAAAAACACTTTCACGCGCATAGGTGATATACTTGGGAGAGTAGAGCGGTTTTTCTCCACGTCGTCCAACTATCCGCAGCGAGCCCTTGTAAAGCCTGAGACGAACTTCACCATCCAGCCCTTTCTGCGACTCATCGATAAACGCGTCAAGAGCTTTGCGCAACGGGTCCATCCACAGCCCTGAGTAGACGAGGTCCGCCCAAATGCTGTCCACCTGCTGCTTGAATGCTTGAAAACGTCTTCCGAGAAACATTTTCTCAAGGTCCATGTGCGCGTTGATTAATATGAGTGCCGCGGGAACCTCGTAAACCTCCCGAGACTTGAGGCCCACCACACGGTCCTCCACATGGTCAACCAACCCGTAGCCATGCATCCCGCCCAACACATTCAGCATCCTAACAAGGGTTACGAGGTCTTTTCTCTCGCCGTTGATGTATTCGGGGACACCGTTTCTGAAGCCTATGGTGAACTCCTCGGGCTTATCGGGTGTTTGGTTGAGGGGTTTGACAAGCTTAAACGCCTCGGTGGGAGGCTCTGTCCAAGGGTCTTCGAGCTCCGCGGCCTCAATCGAGCGGCCCCAGAGGTTCTCGTCGATGCTGAAGCGGCTTTTGACCGGGTTGATGGGCAGGTTGTGCTCCAGCGCATACTCTATCTCCTCGTCTCTGCTCATGTTCCACTCTCTAACAGGCGCGATTATCTTGAGGTCCGGTGCAACGGCTGCGAAAGTCGCGTCAAACCGGAGCTGGTCATTACCTTTACCTGTGCATCCATGGGCAACTGCGTCACATCCCTCCTTCAAAGCAACCTTCGCAGTCTCTTCAGCTATCAGGGGCCTGCTCAAAGCCGAGCTGAGCGGGTAACTTCTCTCATACATTGCGTTCGCCTTAATCGCCCGCGACAGAAACTCGTCGGCAAATTTTTTCTTCGCATCTATATTGTAGTGTTTGACGGCCCCGCTTTTGTAGGCCTTCTCCTCAATCTCGGCAAAATCCTCATCCTGGCCAACGTCAACTGTAACTGTAACAACCTCGGCATTGTATCTTTGGCTTATCCATTTAATCATCACCGTTGTGTCGAGGCCGCCGCTGTAGGCTAGCGCCACCTTCATGGCTTCTCAAATGATATGGCCTGTTCTTAAGCCTAATCGGTGTCTTCCCCTACCTTGGCCACCGTTTCATCAATTTTCCTGAGAATAGAGTCTCTCCGCAGTATGCCGACCTCTAATAGGTTAACCACCGAGTTGGGCGACGCTGTGCCAGTGAGTCTTCCGAAGGGGCCTTTTATCTGCCGCCACTTCAGGTCAGTGTTACCGCTCTTTGACCTGTAAATCACTCCAAGGACCTCGGCAACCTTCACAAACCTGACGTCACGCATCTCGCGTAACGGAACCTTTGACACAGCCTCGACGTAGATTGTGCCGCGTTCAGGGTCTCTCTCCGGGAAAACCGAGGTGTCGTGCAGATAGGCCGCGGGCATGTATGAAGCACAGGTGTTCAGTATGATGAATTGCCTGAATTTCTCGAGATGAGTTTTTTCATCGATTTCAACCATTTTTTCACCACCCTGTGTTACGGGACCTAAACTCTATCCGCGTCTCTCTTTTCTTGGGCATGATTTTGTCGAGGATTAGTTTGAGGGTCTCATCGTCGACGGGAAGCCTTATGTTTCCTGTCTGCGAGACTTGGATGAGATAGGTCTCGACTTTCTCGGCTACTTCGGGTTTGATGAGCTTCAGGTTGTTAAGCCTCTGCCTCGCCTCAGGCGTGAGTATGGCTCTCATCAAGGCGGCTCTCTCCAGCTCCCTCTGCCTACGAGCCTGCTCCTCGGCAGCCCTCGCCTGAAGCTCAGCCATCTTCTGCTGCCTTATCCTCTCCAGCTCCTCGTCTTCAGCCGACATCCTGTCCAAAATCACTTCTTCTAAGAGATAAATTTAACCTAAACTGCCTCGAACTCCATCAAACTGAGCAGATAAGCTTTTGACAGCTCCTCCGCCGACGGAATCTTCACCGGCAAGTTGAGAAGCTTCGCAACGGCTTCGACAGCTCTTTTCGCGGCGAAAAAGTCTGGAGCCATCTCCGCTGTTTCAACCAGCATGGAGAAGTTTTTTAGCCCAGCCTCTGCTGCGAGAACCGTTAAGAGCCCCGCTGCGCCTACAATCTGCCCACTATACTTCACCCCATCCACCACTTTTATCCACTGTTCCAACAGTTTTTCATCGGTAGAGGAGCAATAGACCGTTCTCTTCTCTGAAACCGTTTCCTTTCCGTATCCGCCGATGGTGAGAACTGTTGAGCAGCCGAGGTCTTTAGCTACCTGGATTATTTTTGTGCAGAGGTCGTATTGTCCATAGCTTGTCGAGGGCTGCGCGTTGCCGTATAGTATGAGAAGCGGGGGGTCATGTTCGGCGACGTATATGTCTGCGAAGCTGAAGATGATTTTTCCTTCGGAGATGTATCCTATGGCGGGGAAAAACGGTGAATAGAATCTGACGACTTTCCTAACTTTCATGTTTTTGAGAAGGTAGGCAACCGCAACCTTGGCCACAAGGCCTATGCCGGGCAGCCCCTCCACCAAAATCCCGTCGGAAACCTTCACCTCCCGGCCCCCGTCCACGAAGCTTACCTCGGTCTCCAGCATACTGGCTCTACTCCATACATCGTGTTAATAATTGTTTACGTCTCGACTTAATAAATGGAGAACCATAACACAGCTCGATGAAGGCTGAGCTCGAGGTTAAGCACAAAGACCTTCTGGGAAGGGTTGGGGTGCTTCACGTGGGCGGAAAAAAGGTTGAGACACCTGCTTTCGTGCCCGTGATAAACCCTGTGAACCAAGTTGTTCCACCCGAGGAAATCCGAAGAAGATTCGGCTGCGGAATTGTTATCACAAATGCTTACATCCTTTACAAACGTTTTCGTTCAAAGGCTGTTGAGGAGGGCGTTCAAAGGCTTATCGGCTTCGACGGCGTGGTCATGACAGATTCAGGCGGCTACCAGGTTCTTGTCTACGGCGATGTTGAGGCCTCGCCTGATGACATCGCTTTTTTCCAAGAATCCATCGGCTCAGACATCGCTGTCCCACTTGACAAGCCGACCGGCTTGGTTGGGCGTCGAGAGGCTGAGAAAACTGTTGAAGAGACTCTCGCCAACGTGAGGAGGACTGTCGAGCTTGTGGGTCATGATGGCCGCTGTGTATGGGTGGGGCCTGTGCAGGGCGGGTTATACCGCGACCTTGTGCAGAAATGTGTCGACGAGTATAAGCGTCTCGGCTTTAGCCTCTACTGTCTCGGAAGCCCAACCCCGCTGATGACAGCATACAGATACCGTGAGCTTGTCTCGATGATAGCCACCACCAGACAAGTTCTCGGCACAGTCAAGCCTCTTCACCTCTTCGGCGCAGGCCATCCCATGATGTTCGCGCTCGCCGTCGCTCTTGGCGTGGACATGTTTGACTCAGCCTCATACGCGCTCTTCGCCAAAGAGGACCGCTACATTTTACCCGAGGGAACAGTGCGTTTGGAGCAGCTCAGCCACCTCCCCTGCAGTTGCGAAGTCTGCACACGGTTTTCGGCGAAAGAGCTGCGAGAGCTCGAAAGCGGAGAACGGTTTAGAAACCTTGCACTCCACAACTTGTTTGTCTGTTTTCAGGAAGTTGAGGCAATAAAGCAAGCCATTTGGGAGGGAAGGATGTATGAGCTGCTGGAGAGAAAAGCACGTTCACATCCAGCAGTCTACGAAGCGTTTCAATATATCTTCAGGGACGAAGAAACTCTCCAAACCATGGCCCTGCATACACCCCTCTCAAAACGGCGCGGGCTATTTCTCTTCGACACCACAAGCCTCCAAAGACCCGAATACAGGAGGATGACTGAGTGGCTGCGGCGGTGGACACCTTCATGCCTTGAGGCCGCCGTCCTCGTCAGCCACAGGGCCGTGGTTAACAGGAGGCTTGAGAAATTGTTTGAGATGCTTGCC
>VAPR01000113.1_pt1 | contig 56485 bp, 51 predicted proteins | sample 3380701 | NCBI WGS metagenome assembly VAPR01 (sample SAMN11536904, study PRJNA540576) | hot springs metagenome | isolation source: hot spring wet sediment | place: Spain: Lobios | collected 2014-01
GACCCGTCGGGAGCAAAACGAGGGTTCGACTTGAAAGTCGATCCGTCCGAAGTAAGGGCTGCTTCCGATCCGCTTGCCAGATCTCTGACGAAAATCTCGGTCGCGCCGCCCTGCCGGTCGCTTACATAAGCCAGCCGTCCGCCATCGGGCGAGATGGCCGGGTCGACTTGATTTCCACCGACATCGGGCGCGACCTCTTGTGCAACCCCACCGCCAATCGGCACCCTGTAGAGCCTGTAAGTTCCTGTGTGCGAAGACGAGAAGACGATCCAGGATCCATCCGGAGAAATCGAGGGGTCCCGCCGGTCGCCGGCGCCGAAATTGGTGAGCTGGATAAGGCCGGTTGAATCTTCGTTCATAACGTAGATCTCAGGGACGCCGGAACGGTTCGACACGAACGCTACCTTGGTGACCCCTCCAGGCCCTATCGCCGTCACAGGCGAGTAGTCGTCAAACGCTCCGGCAGGATCGTTCGAACGTAGCCTCTTTGCTCTACCCTCGACGTTGGTGGTGTATATCTTCTTCAGCCCGGTCTCGGCAGAAACGTACCAGACCCTAGCCCCCGACGGGTCAAGAGCAGGTTCATCTTCGTCGAAACCCGAAGCGGTGATCTGTTCGGCAAAAGAACCGTCCAGCGAGCGCAAGTAAATCTCTTTGTTGCCCGTCTCGTCGGAGACATAGAGGATCGCGTCCATACGGCATACTGCCGAGGGCTTCGTTGTAGTTTGCGCCACATTCGAGGGCGCCGAGTCGCCTCCGAGGTTGAAAGCCACCACTCTGTAGAAGTAGGACTGCGATCCCTCCACCGAGGAATCCTCGAACCATGTCACGTTTGCGCCTACGGTGCCAATGGATTGATAGGCAAGGCCGTCAGAAGACCTCTCGACTCTAAAGCCGTCCTCGGAAGAAGAAGAATCGGTCCAGGTCAGCTCCAAGCTACTTGCGCGCACCTCGGAGATCGTTAGATCGACAGGAGCAGACGGCGCCGCGGGGCTGGGGGTGGTTATCGTCACCTCGTTCGAGTAGCCGGAAAACCCTGCCGAGTTGGACGCTCGCACCCGGTAGGCGTAAGTAGTGAGGGGCAGGAGGGAAGAGTCGGTGTAAGCCTCGGTATCGGGGGGCAATAAGGCTATCTCCCCAAAAGAAGAAGACACGGTCCGCCGCTCGACTCTGTAGGAGTCTTCGTTCGAGGCGTTGTCTGTCCAGTTGAGTTGCGCGCTGGTGGGACCGAGGGCAGCAGCAGTCAAACCCGTGGGTTGAGCCGGAGGAAAGCCCCCCGTGGTCGTGATCGTAAGCTCGTTCGAATAGGTCGAGTTGCCCTCGGTATTCGAAGCTCGGACCCTGTATACGTACTGCGAGCCGGGTGTAAGTCCGCTATCGGAAAACGTCGTCGTATTCGGCCCGACGCGTCCAACCTGCGAGAAGGACCCTCCTGCGGGCTTTCTTTCGATTTTGAAGTGGAACTCATCGGAACTGTTGTCGGTCCATGCAATGTTTGCGGTCGTGTCGGCTATCGATACGAGATGAAGATCTGTGGGTGGCGACGGCGGCGGTCCCGGAACGAAGGGAGGAAGAGGCTGAGGTGACGGTCCAGAAGTGATCTCGGACTCGGAGGAGTATCCGAGATAGACGTCTTGATTTCCATCGCTATCGGGCCATCCCGTAGCAAATATCCCTGCGGTGGTGTACGCGACGAAACGGCCGTCCCCGGACATAACAGGCCAGAATGCGTCATTCGACAGCTCTTCTCCGGATCGAATCGAAACCCTCGAAGTAGTCGACAGAGTTAGATCTCGAACGAAGATGTCCGAAAAGAGATTGGTGTCCCCCGGCACTACCAAAGGACTCGAGGAGTGAAATGCTATTCGGGTTCCGTCATAGGACATCGCTCCGGCGCCTGCCGTCCCTTCGACGGGATCGCCGGAGGAGGCCAAACTGACACGAGAAGTGGTCGAGCTGTCCAGATCTCGTACAAAGACATCAGGGGTGTTCGGCGAATCCCCTGCCACCAGGTTAGATGCCAGAGAGAAGAATGCTACTTTCGAACCGTCCGACGACACCGTCGGTCCGGAAGAGAGATCGTCGGTCGACTGGTTAGGATCGGTCGGGACCGTAACGCGCACCAGCGTGTCGGAGACGAGGTCCTTCAGGTAGATATCCCTGTTAGTCGATGTATCGGCCGGATCCAGGTTAGTGGCGTTCGTCTCGAACGCTATATATCTGCCATCGAACGACATAGCAGGGTTTTCCGACGAATTGTTCGGCTCGATGCCTCCCGATCCCACCGAGACCCGCTTGGTAACTCCCGCTTGTCGGTCTCTTATGAACACATCCCAGGTCATGTTGGTATCCCCGGGAGCGAGATTCGGCGCCAGCGAAGTAAACGCCACGTATCTTCCGTCGTAGGAGATTGCCGGCGAGCCCGAAGCAGAAGACGCTTCGTCTCCGGCAGAGTTCACGGATACGCGTTCTAGAGAGCCGGTCAACGTGTCTTTTACGAACACATCCTCCAGGAAGTTTGTGTCGTCTGCGACGAGATCTGAAGACGCCGAGGTAAACGCTACATAACGTCCGTCTCCCGATATAGCCGGCTGCCTCGAGTGGTCATTTCCTTGATCGCCGGATGAATCGGTAGACACCCTTGTCACCGAAGAAAGCTGCCTGTCTAGAACGAATATGTCTCGCTTGCCGTTGGTGTCGCCGGCCACGATGTTGGTTGCAGTAGATGAAAAAGCTACGAATCTCCCGTTCCACGAAACAGAGGAGTCTTCGGATTGCCCGTCCGTGTTCCCCCCTCCTGAGGCTTGCGATACCCGTTCGATAGTCGACCAGACCGGCGTAGCCACGGAAGTCTCGGCGGTAACGACCAACCCGGCGACGACGGCGAGGAGCGCTGTGCCCGCCAGCCATCGACGAATGGACATCCGACCGGCAATCGATTCTCTCAAGGCCGGGCGTCCTTCAGCCGACAACCGACACTATGCTCGAGGCCGGGGCGCGAGCCCTGAGGCCTTGACGATCTCCGGAACCACCTCTTCCCATGCTATCGCCATTATGTGAACGCCTCTTACGCCGTCGATCTCCTTTAGCGCCTGGATCACCTCCACAGCTATCGCCTTTCCCTCCTCCGAAGCCGCTTCCCCCTCCCTACCGGCCATCCTGTAGAGCAGCTCCTCGGGTACGTTGACCCCGGGAATGTTGTCGTTGATGTGACGCAACATCCTTTCCGACTTGGGAGGTGTGACGCCGACCAGCAACGGCGTTTTTTCGAAGAGGCCTTCGTCTCTGAGGGGCTCGAACCATCGTCTGAATGCCCTCAAGTCATAAACGATGTTCGATTGAAAGAAATCGGTTCCGGCGTCGACTTTCTGGCGCACCTTGTCCCGACCGTCCAGAGTCGGATTTACGGCGGATGCGACGAAGAATCGGGGCGCCGGGTCGATCTCCTCGTCGTTGTAAAGCTTTCTCTCATCTCGCATTTTGGCTACTATGCGCACGAGCCCCGTCGAGTCGGTCTCTCCGACCTCTTTGCACATCGGATGATTGCCGATCTTTATCGGATCTCCGGAGAGGGCAAGAATGTTCCTTATACCGAGCGCCCAGGCGCCCAAAAGGTCGCTCTGGAGCGCCATGATATTTCTGTCCCGAGTCGTCATCTGCATGATCGGTTCTAGGCCTTCTTCTAGAAGGACCAGAGAGCCGGCCCAGGCTGCAAGACGGACGATGGCGGCTTGGTTGTCGGTCACATTCGCCGCGTCACAGTACTCCCTGAGAGCTTTGGCCTTTTTACGAATCGATTCCACAGAGGCGCTTTTGGGTGGGCCGATTTCTGCGGTTACAACGAACTCGCCTCGCTTGAGAAGGGTTCTAAGTTTGGACTCCACAGCCATTTCTCGCTCCTAGGCTCGGCGGTCGGCGGCGTCGAGTGTGTTCTTCAACAGCATAGCCCGAGTCATCGGCCCTACCCCGCCCGGCATGGGCGCCAGCCATCCCGCTATCCCCTCTACTCCGGCCCTGTCGACATCTCCCACCAGCCCCTCCGCCGTGCGGGTTATCCCGACGTCCACTATCGCCGCGCCGGGCTTTATTTGAGATCCGGTGACCGATTTTGCGACTCCCATTGCCGCCACCAAGATGTCGGCGCGGCCGATATGGCTTTCCAGATCCTTTGTGCGTGTGTGGCAGAGAGTTACCGTTGCGTTTCCGTATTCGCCGCGGGATGAAAGGAGAAGCGCAAGGGGCCTTCCCACCGTCCGTCCGCGGCCCAGGATAACTACCTCCGCCCCTTCGATCTCCACCCCGTAGTGTCGAAGAAGTTCGCAAATCCCCAGCGGCGTGCAGGGATAGAAGTTCGGGTTGTCTTGAGCGAGGCGACCGAGATTGGTCGGATGCAATCCGTCTACATCTTTGGCGGGATCGATTCTCTCGAGGACGGCCGTCTCGTCGATCTGCGGCGGCAACGGAAGCTGGACGATGAATCCGGAAACCGATGGATCCTCGTTCAACTCGTCGACTACGGCCTCCACCTCGGCTTGAGAGGCAGACTCGGGAAGCGTTCTCTCGACCGATCCGATACCGACCTCGGCGCAATCTTTGTGTTTCGCCCGAACATAGGCGACAGATCCTGGATCGGCGCCGACCAGTAGCGTGCCCAGCGTGGCGGGTCTGCCCTCCTCCTTTAGCCTTCTGGCCCTAACCGAAAGCTCTTCCCGAATCTTTTGGGCCAGCGCTTTGCCGTCGAGGATTACCGTCTTTCGTTCTGGCTCTTCAGCCGCGTCGCCTGTCATATCCTGAATGCTCCGTTGTCAACCGTGTCTGAAATGGCGCCGACCGGTAAATATCATGGCCATGCCGGCCTCGTCGGCTGCCGCTATCACTTCTTCGTCGCGCACCGAACCTCCCGGCTGCACAACAGCGATCACGCCCGCAGATGCCAGAGCGTCGATTCCATCTCTGAAGGGAAAGAACGCTTCGCTGGCCGCGACCGCGCCGACCGCTCGTTTTCCCGCTTGCTTTATAGCCCGCTCGGCAGCTCCGACTCTCGACTGATCGCCTGCCCCTATCCCAACCGCCTGCCCTCCGGTTGCAATGACAACGCTGTTGGACTTAGTTGCAGCGCACACTTTCCAGGCGAAGCGCAAAGCCTCGAGGGTCTCCGCGGTGGGCTGAGCCTTGGTCACCACCTTCCAGTCCGAATCTTCGTCTACAGAATCCGGGGTCTCGACCAGGAATCCCCCAAGCGCAGATTTCAACTGAAATCTAAAAGGCGCTTTCCCGAAAGGCATCTTCACCACCCGCAAAGCTTTCTTGGAGGTCAACTTCGTCAAGGCATCCCTGTCGAAGTCGGGTGCTGCGACAACTTCGGTAAAGATCTCGGTTATCCGGGCGGCGGTTGCCGCATCGATCTTCCGATTCAGAGCTACTACTCCCCCGAAGGCAGAAACCGGATCGCACTCCAATGCCTTCAGATATGCGCTTTCGGCGTCGTCGGATATAGCGGCGCCACAGGGATTGGTATGCTTCACGATCACTGCAGCGGGTTCCGAAAATGAAGACGCAAGGCTCCATGCAGCATCGAGATCCAGGAGGTTATTGAACGAAAGCTCTTTTCCCGACAAGACCGATTCGTCATCGAGAAGCGACCGGCTTCCGTAAAGTTCGTAAAAGCCTCCTGACTGGTGAGGATTCTCTCCGTACCGAAGAGCCATGCGCTTCCAAAGCGGAAGAAGAAGGTTGCGCGGCAGGCTGAGCGCTGCGCTTTCGGCTGCGGTGGAGCTTCCGGCTGGGGCCTCGCCGGCTTCTGCCTCGTCCTGACGACCCTCCATCCACGTGGCGATCGCAGCGTCGTAGCGGCAGGTACGGACAAATGCCTCTCGGGCCAAACGTACCCGGGTGGCGTAAGAAATCCCCCCCAACGCTTCGATCTCCGCGACAACGTCGTCGTATTGAGATTTGTCGGTCACCACGCCCACCCAGGCGTGATTCTTAGCCGCAGCGCGCACCATAGCCGGCCCGCCGATATCGATGTTCTCGACTATGTCTTCGGTGAGCGCCCCCGCAGATGCAACTACTTCCTCGAAGGGATAAAGGCTCGTACATACAAGATCGACCGGAGGGATACCCGTTCCGTCGAGATCCCGCATGTGCTCGGGTATGGCCCTGTCGGCGAGAATCGCCGCGTACAAAAGCGGGTGCAGGGTCTTGACGCGCCCTCCGACCATTTCCCGGGCGCCCAGAAGCTCTTCTAGCGAAGTACACTCGATGCCCGATGCCCGAAGATGCGATGCGGTCCCGCCCGATGCCAGTACCCTGACGCCCAACTCGACGAGTCTGCGCGCAAAGTCGGCGATCCCCGCCTTTTCGTGCACGCTTATCAACGCAGTTTTCACCGCGATTACATCCGACGATGAATCCATATCCGCTCCTTCGAACGCCTCGCCGAAATACTAACTTCGGGGGGCGGCCTTTCACGACCGAATCGTGATAGCGTATAGACGCTTGCTTTGAAGTGCGATTCGTACCGCTAACACGTCGGTCGCTCATGAACGGAGATCGGAGATGACGCAACCATACGGTCCGGGATATCCGGCACAACAACCTCAACCCCCGGGGCAAATACCCGGCCAGCCTCCCGCACCTCCGCCCCCTCCGCCTGTCGCACCGCCGGGAATTCCGTACCAGCAACCCGCCTACGGGCCCCCGGTGCCCGTGCCTGTAGTGAGGCCGGACGCTCCCAGTGCCCAGATGGCGATGATATTGGGGATCGTCGGCCTGGTCGGCGCCTTAGTTACCTGTCTGGTCGGCTTCGTAGGCATCGGCGGGATCATCTTCGCGAATAAGACGGAGGAAGAGATCGCCCGGTCGGGTGGAACCCTCGGCGGCGAAGACAAGGCAAAGATAGGTCGGATTACCGGATGGATCGGCGTAGTCCTGGCTAGTCTGGGCCTTCTTGTGGGGATTCTCTATGTCTTGTTCTTTGGCGCTATGATGAGCAGAGCTCCCAGCCTTTGATGACACCTGCCGCAGAAAAGAAAGTTTGATGCGGCAAATCAATACCGGTGGGAAGCGCCGATCCGGCGTGTGTGGGGACCGCATAATTCCGGACGCATAATGCCGGAGCAAAAACGCGATTGTCCGAGGCCATGACTCCAATGAAAATGCGGATTGTCTAATCGTTCCCAAAGAGCTTCTACGAAATAGCCGGTATCTTTGGGGGTCCGCGAAATCCTTTGGGCTATTTAGTCGTCGAGTAAATCGCTCTATTTCAGAGGCACAGTCGGAAGGCCGCTGGAACGAGAAATACCCGGGGATTGGCTTTGAAAGCGGCTCTTTTTCCGGAACTACATCCGCGGCTGAAACTACAATCGAACGAGCCGCCTCTTGGAGTCCGTTTCTCTCGCATCAAATCTGAGATCCTACGAGGCGGGATTACATCGCTGAATCGTGATAGCGTAAGAATGCCTGCATAAGCGGGGTGACGTTTACTTGACCTATCTATCGCTCACACAAAAGGGAATCGGCCATGACCCAACCATACGGACCTGGATATCCCCAGCCGCCTCAGCAGCCGGGACAAGTTCCCGGCAGACCGGTGATACCCCCTCCCTCGCCCCAGGCAATGCCGGGGAGTTTTCCGTACCAACAGCCCGCGTACGCAATGCCGGTGGTCGTGATGAAGCCGGACGCTCCCAGCGCTTCGACTGCACAGATTTTGGGAATCGTGGGTATGATCGGATCTTTCTTCACTTGCCTCCTCGGACTTATCGGCATCGGCGGAATCATTTACGCAAAAAAAGCCGAGGAGGAAATCGCTCGATCGGGGGGAACGCTAGGGGGCGAAGATAAGGCCAAGGTGGGCAGAATTACGGGTTGGATCGGCGTGGTCGTGGCCAGTCTACCGATTCTCTATTTGGTCGGCTGGCTTGTGGTCGTCGTACTCATCGGCGGCTTGCTAGCAGGGAGCGCCGGTTTGTCTTAGTCCCGAAAGTTGGATGAGGTAGAGGACGACGAGCGTAGTCAAAGCACGGCAGTGGCCCGAACACTGGCATATGACACCAGATCGAAAAGACCTCATCGGATCGCGCTAAGGGTCGAACGGGTCGGGGCCGGCATCAGGCGGTGGGCCGCGCTCTTCTCGGCGGTGGCCCCGCTTGCAGTCACCGCTTCGGTGCTTCTCTCCACCAAAGATTTAGCCCGCGGCCCCGTGGTATGTCCTTTGCGGTTGGCAACCGGAATTCCCTGTCCGTTCTGCGGCATGACCACATCGTTCGCGCACATGGGAGGCCTCAGACTAAAAGATGCCTTCCTGGCTAATCCCGGCGGCCCGTTGCTCTTTGCTGCGATCGTCCTCGCCGGAGCTGCGGCATTCACTGTGTCCGTCACCGGCAAACGACCGGCGATCCGACTGCCGTCATCCCGGTGGATGGCGCCGGTGATATGGTCTTCTGCCGCGGTGATCGTGGCGATAATGTGGGTGGCTCAACTCCTGAGGTTCGGAATCGTCTAATTTTCAGCCTGGCTCTCAGGAGCGATTTCGACCCGCCGTCCCAGCACGCGAATTCGATCGAGAGCGAGCCATCTCGCTACCTTGGGATAGAGCTGGTGTTCGACAGCCTTTATGCGCTCGTGCAGTGACCGCTCGTCGTCACCCGGTAGAACGGACACCGCTTCCTGAGCGATGATCGGTCCGTGGTCGACTTCTTCATCTATGAAGTGAACCGTGCATCCCGTTACCTTGACACCGTATTCGAGAGCCTGTTTGACGGCATCTACTCCGGGAAACGCAGGCAGAAGCGATGGATGAGTGTTGACGATTAGATTCGGGTAAGCGTCGAGCGCAGGTTTTGAGAGAATGCGCATAAAGCCTGCAAGACAGACAAAATCCGCGCCCTGAGCCAGAATTTCGGCTGCGATCGCTTCGCTGAATTCGTCTCGAGAATTGAAATCCGAAAACTCGATCACCGAAGTAGCCACGCCTTCGTTCTTTGCAATCTCTAGGGCCGGCGCCTCCGGACGATCCGACAGGACCAGACACGGCTCTGCGGGGATAAAGCCTTCCCGGGACGCCCTCAGAAGCGCCACCATGTTGGTGCCGGTCCCGGAAACGAGCACTGCGAAGCGCTTCTTCATTGCCCTAGTTCCTCCTAGGCAGCCCTCCTGGCGCCTTTACGACGGCGGAGCGTCGACGTCGCTAATGTATTTTGCTACAGGTGAGGTCTTCGGGGCGATGCCCGGTTCTCAGATGCAGCGGAGTAGATACCGATGGAAACCGATTCGAACGAACAGCGTCTGCATCCTACACCTCTGCACAGTCATGTCGACGGGCGTAGAAAGCGTCGTATAGCTATCGTAGGAAGCTTCTCGACAGGGAAGACGACTCTGGGCAATGAACTTGCGCGGCTGCTCGATCTCCCGCTCTTACCAGAAGTCGCCCGCCAGGTCGTCGAACTGGGTTTCAAGCTCGACAAGGACGCTACTCCGGAAACCGAGACTCTCATCTTTCTCAGGCAATGGCACGCCGAACAGACTCATGTCGAATTCGTCGGGGATAGAAGCCTTGTCGACGTAATGGCTTATGCCGGATGGGTTTTGGAAAATCAAGAATTTCGCAAAGAGCATTATCTGTGGGAAGCGTGCCTGGACATTGCGAGCCAGAACTTAAGAAGCCAGTACAGTCATGTGCTGTATCTGCCGATCGAGTTCCCGATCGTCCCCGACGGTCTGCGTCCGGAAGATCCTGAATTCCAAAAAGACATCGATCGACGGATACTCGACATCTTGTACACCTACGATGTGCAGTACTACACGGTGACGGGATCTGTCGACGAACGGGTTCGTCAGTCCCTCGAAATCATCGAAGGGTAGAAGTACTTGTTCTTGTCTTGCGGCCTCTAGGCGAGGGCCTTGGCGATCAGGTCGGCTACCTCCGAGGGGTATCGCGCAACAGAGATCCCGGCGGCTTCGAAGGCTTCTGCTTTGGCTTTGGCCGTACCTTTGCTACCCGACACGATCGCCCCGGCATGGCCCATGCGCTTCCCTTCCGGAGCTTCGAACCCGGCGACGTAAGCCACCACGGGTTTCGAAGAGTTTTCCGCAACCCATGCGGCGGCGCGCTCTTCGTCGGCGCCCCCTATCTCTCCGATCAGCACTATCGCCTCGGTTTGAGAATCGGCCTCGAACAGCGGCAGCAAGTCCACGAATCGGGAGCCGATAAAAGGATCCCCGCCGATACCGATACAGGTCGATTGACCTATACCTGCCGTTGTGAGTTCGTAGACCACCTGATAGGTAAGCGTGCCCGAGCGACTGATCAATCCGACCGGTCCCGGAGTTGCGATGTCGGTGGGCATGATCCCCATGTTGGCCTTTCCGGGAGAGATCAAACCCGGGCAGTTGGGGCCGATCAGTACCGGTGGAGAACCCGCCTTGGATCGAGCGACCTTCCGTACGTACTCGACGAAGGCAGCTTCATCGTGAGCAGGAATCCCCTCTGTAATGCATACGATCAACTCGACTCCGGCATCGGCTGCCTCGTAGACGGCATCAGGGGCGAATCTTGCAGGAACGAAAATCAAAGATGCATTGGCGCCCTCTCGCTCTACCGCCTCGGCGACGGAGTCGTACACGGGAATTCCTTCCACATTCTCGCCGCCCTTACCGGGCGTTACCCCTGCTACGATTTTCGTTCCGTACGCACGATTTCGAAGCGCATGGAAGCGCCCTTCTTTTCCGGTAAGTCCCTGTACTGCTACGCGGGTGTCTTCGTGCAAAAGAATCGCCATCGAGCCTCCGGATCGCTCTAGCTACGCGCCAGCTCTACCGCCTTTTGTGACGCTTCTTCCATGGTCTCGGCGCTTACGAGTTTTCCGTCGCGATCCCCGAGACCGGAAAGAATCGCACGACCTTCTTGCGCATTGGTACCGTCCAGTCGCACCACAAGGGGCACTTTAAGATCGATGCGACTCAAAGCTTCGATGATCCCTTCGGCCACCTGGTCACACCGGGTGATTCCTCCGAATATGTTGATGAGAATAGATCTCACCTCGGGATCGGAGCTGACGACATCCAACGCGTTGGCGACCACATCAGCTGAGGCGCCGCCTCCGACGTCCAAAAAATTGGCCGCCTTACCCCCGGCATGTGCGACCAGATCGAGCGTCGACATGACCAGACCGGCGCCGTTTCCAATGACACCGACATTTCCGCCGATCTTTACGTAGTTGAGACCCATTTCTTTCGCTTTGCGCTCTTGAGGATCGATGGCGAAGGTATCCCTCAGCTCTTCGAAAACCGGATGTCTGAAGAAAGCATTGTCGTCGACGGCCACCTTCGCATCGAGAGCAACGAGCTCGCCGTCGTCGGTGAGCACCAAAGGATTGATTTCGACTAACTCGGCATCTAGGGATGTAAAAGCCTTGTACAGGCTGGAGACGAGCGCCGGGAACTTCTTTTTAGCCTCGGGCGCCAGACCTGCAAGTGAGGCGAGCGCACGGGCGTGGTAGTCCTTGAAGCCGAGGAGCGGGACGATTCTCAGCTTCGCAATGGCCGACGGATCCGACGCGGCGACCTCTTCGATATCCACGCCGCCTTGGGCGGAGCACATAGCAAGGTATCCGCCCTCGTCTCTGTTGAGCATGAAGCTGAAGTAATATTCGGCTGCTATGCTCGGGGCGGCCCGCTCGACCAACACCGAGCGAACCTTATGGCCCTTGATATCCATACCGAGGATCGCCTCGGCCGCTTCCTTTGCCTGCTGGGGGTCGTCGGCGAGCTTGATTCCGCCCGCTTTCCCTCTTCCTCCTACCCGAACTTGAGCTTTTATAGCGACTTTGCCCGCAAGCTCTGAAGCGGCCTCAGCTGCCTCGTCCGCGGTCTCGGCGACCTTGCCTTCGGGCACAGGGACTTCGAATTCCCTGAGCAACGCCTTGCCTTGATGTTCTAGAAGGTCCATTTATTCCTTCGCTTTCGCTGAACCGGATCTTTCGTCCAACGTCTTCTTCAGCCAATCCACGATATGAGTAAGAGAGGTGCCGGGATTGAAGACCTCGGCCAGCCCCGCTTTTTTGAGCGGCTCTACGTCCTCGGGCGGAATGATTCCGCCTCCGAACACCAGCACGTCTCCCGCCCCTCTTGCACGGAGTTCTTCGACTACTTTGGGAAAGAGCGTCATATGCGCTCCCGAGAGCACCGAAAGCCCCACCGCATCGGCGTCTTCCTGGACAACAGCCTCAGCGATTTGTTCTGGAGTCTGGTGCAGTCCGGTGTAGATCACCTCGAATCCAGCGTCCCGAAGAGCGCGCGCGACGACCTTCGCACCCCGGTCGTGTCCGTCGAGACCCGGCTTTGCGATTACAACCCGATATTTCCGTTCAGTCTCGGTCATGACCGAATACCGCCTGCCTAGACCACTGCAATACTCGATCGAATCGCCTCGGCTACGATCCTTTTTTCTTCAGCGGCGCCCAGCCGAGCAACAGTCGCTTTTCGCCTGCCTCACGGAAGCGGACGACGACTTCGGCCGAGTCCCCCGTCCCGTAGCAGCCGACCACGACGCCTTCTCCGTACTTTGCATGCACGACATCGTCACCGACGAAAAGATCGACTTGCCGCCGCGGCTGCGCGGTCCCTCTTCTGCGAGACCCCGGTATCGAGGCACCTGCTCGCTCGAGGCCATCATCAGAATAGAAGCGCTCGAAGCGAAACGTCGACTCCGGAAGCTCGCTCAAGAATCTCGATGGGGGATTTTGCATGATCGATCCGTACAAACTCCTCGAGACGGCATAAGAGAGGAAAAGGCGCTCGGCCGCCCGGGATATAGCCACATAGAAAAGGCGTCTCTCTTCTTCGAGGTCATCGGGTTCGATCATCGACCGGGCATGAGGGAAGATTCCCTCGTCCATCCCGGCCACGAACACCGTAGAGAACTCGAGCCCCTTGGCATTGTGCACGGTCATCAGCTGCACGGACGATGAGTAGCTCTCTACGTCGTCCGAGTCCGAAACGAGGCTGAGTTGCTCCAGGAACGCCTGGAGTCGCCTCAGGCCCGCTGAATCACCGGCCCAGACTTCCTCGCCCAGATCTCCGGAGTCCGCCAGCTCGTCGAAACGCGCGGCCACACCGACGAACTCCGCCAGGTTTTCGATTCTGGAAAGAGCTTGAGGAGTTCCCTCGGACTCGTATTCGTCGATCATTCCCGTCCGTTCGACAACCGCGGCCACGATATCTTCGACGCGTTCGGAACGAACCGCCAGATCGTAAAGGTCGCTCAGTAGATTTCCGAAAGCCAAGACGCGCTCTGCGGACTGAGAGCCCAAGGCGGCGATCGTATCGGGATTCTTTACGACTTCGAAGGCAGAGACCTTCATATCCGAGGCAGCCCGGCGCAGTTTCTCTACGGTCCCCGCCCCGATCCCTCGCCTCGGGACGTTTATGATCCGGAGCAAAGAAGTTTCATCGGAAGGGTTGACCAATACCCTGAGATAAGCCGTCAGATCCTTGATCTCTTTGCGCTCGTAGAAACGAAGGTTGCCCACCACCCGGTAAGGGATTCCCTCCCTTACGAAAACCTCTTCGATAGCGCGGCTCTGAGCATTGGTTCTGTAGAAGACCGCAACATCGCCGTAGGAAACTTCCGCCTCCGATACCAGCCGAGCTATCGATCGAGAGATAAAGGCGGCCTCGTCGTGTTCGCTAGAAGCTTCGTACACGACGATCTTTTCGCCGCCCGGCTTCGCGGTCCAAAGCTTCTTCGGCACCCTAGAAGGGTTGTTCGCTATTACCGCGTTCGCCGCGTCCAGGATCACTTGCGTGGAACGATAGTTCTGCTCCAGCTTTATGACGGTCGCGTCGGGGAATTCCGCCAAAAACCGATCGAGGTTGCGATAGTCGGCGCCTCTGAAGGCATAGATCGACTGATCGTGGTCGCCGACGCAAAAAACGTTTCGATGAGACGATCCCAGCAGTCGTACAAGCTCCCATTGAGCAATGTTGGTGTCCTGGAATTCGTCTATCAGTACATGTCTGAAGCGTTCCTGGTATGAGGCTCGTACGCTGGGGTGCTCTTTGAAGAGCCGGACGGTGTTTACAACCAGGTCGTCGAAGTCCATCGCGTTCGACGCCCTCAAACGTCGATCGTACTCCGCTGCGATTTCGGCGAGATCGAAGGGAAGACCGTCCTCCATTCCCGCCTGATAGGCTTCGGCGCTCACCAGCTCGTTCTTGGCGGTCGATATCAGATGTCTGACCCGACCGGGCGTAACCCGCTTGGTGTCGTAACCCAAATCCTTGAGGACCGACTTCGCGAGGTTCGACGCATCCGCTTCGTCGTAGATCGTGAAGTTCGACGTAAACCCGAGATAGGCGGCATGCTGACGAAGTATTCGAGCGCAGGCCGAGTGAAACGTCCGTATCCACATTGCGCCGGCGAGGCGGGATCCCAGCAGCCCTTCGATCCTGTGCACCATTTCTTCTGCCGCTTTGTTGGTGAAAGTGATCGCCAGTACCGATCCGATGTCGACCTGACGAGATGCGACCAGATAGGCCACGCGATGGGTTAGAACCCTTGTCTTGCCCGATCCTGCGCCGGCCACCACCAAAACGGGGCCATCGGGTACGACGACTGCCTCACGCTGCTTTTCGTTGAGGGAGGCGCCGATTTGATCTAGAAGATTCGTCGTCATTCAGAAAACCTTCGACGAAAACCTACACGCAAGCTGCTTCGACCACACTTATCTCGTTACTATGCCTTGTGCCGGGTGGGAATAGGAGAACCGAAAATTGCCTTCAATGGTTAGCAGAACGACAGCCGGCCTGGCGGCGATATTCTTGAATTGTTATACAAGCAAGAAAAGTCCGCTCGAAATTCGCCGAACAACCGACCGTACGGCCATTTCGCACCGAGATCGAGAGGGATAGCGCCTTTGGCGATTCTTGGCCAACAGTCCCAAGCTCCGGTAAAAGTGATCGTTACCGGCGCCACCGGCTCCGGAAAGACAACCTTTGTGCGGACGATAGCCGATATGACGGTGGCGACCCAGGAACCCCATCCGAGGGGAAAAGGCATGATCACCCTCGACTTCGGTCGGATAACGATCTCCAAAGAGCTCGTCATTTACTTGTACGGCATGCGAGCCCAGGAAGAGTTCAAAGACTTCTGGGAGGTGTGGAAAGAAGGCACTCTGGGATTCATCTTGATGGTTCGAGCCGGACAACCCGAGAGCCTGGAGCAAGCGGCGGAATACTTTCGTTTCCTCATGGCAGAGGCGGATTGGCCGTTTTTGGTCGTGGTCAACCTACCCGCAGAAGAGAGCGACTCGTCGGGCGACACCGACAGCATCAAAGCCGAGATCGCCTCCGCGTTGGGCATAGCCGATCTCGACTTCATCGTCGTAGCCGACGCTCGCAACCGCGCTCAGGTAAAGGAGGCTTTGCTCGCCTTTCTCTCACTTTCGATCAGCCCGAAGCTCGAGCGCGCTCTTCTGAAAAACGGCCGGTCGGCCTCGTCCGCTTAGCGAAATCGCCGGGCGCGAAGCGACGGTGTTTTAAATGGTGATATAGTCGATCAAAATACTTGAATTTGTGGAAGAATCTCACCGGATGCGCCGTCGAGATCGAGCGCGGCGCCCCCGAGCAAGGGCGCCGCGGAGGGAGAAATAAAAGGATCGGATCGGTGAGCTTCAAAGTACTCGATGAATGTTACGGCTGCGGCATCTGCAAGTTCTCCTGCCCGAGAGGCGCGATATCTCCGGCCGGGACGTATCCGATTCGCTACGTAGTGAACCCGATCCTCTGTAACGACTGCGGACGATGCGCGGCGCTTTGTCCTGTCGATGCGTTGGTTCCCGATCCTCGATTTACTGCCTGTCATCAGCGAGGCTGCCCCATGACGTCGGCGCTGCTGCAGGGATGGTCTTGTAGCGAAGGGCGGAGTCTGTGTCCTCAGTGCGGCGCGGTCTTATGGAAGCCGCCGACTACGTCTGAGTACGCCTGCCCTCGCTGCGATCTTGGGATGCGCATAATTTGCCCGAAGACGAGGAAGCTGGAGGCGGGGAGAGCGGCCTGAGCCGGTAATGGAGGTCCGGGCAGTGCCGCAAGGCGCCTCGAATTGCTTGGCTTCAACTACCTCCGATGCGACAATTCAACCTACTTAGAAGGAGTGAGAGTTGCGCGTTCCCTTGCTAGATCGCTACGGACCTTTCGAAATCAGCCCGGCAGACTCGAGCCTCGCCGATGACATAAAGTTCGCAGACAGGGTTCAGCTCAACGTCGCCTCTCCGCGCGACGTCGGAAGACTGGCGGAAATATTGGTCACCTTCGCCCGGCACGGCGTTGTGATCGCAGCCGGCAAAGGCGCTTTCATCGCAGCGCGCCCGCAAGACAGGGTCCCCCGCGCATTCGCTGTAGCGCTTCGCCGCAGTTTCGTCGATCTCGGTCCGACTTTCTTGAAGCTCGGACAGTTCATGGCGTCGAGTCCCGGGCTTTTCCCGAAGACGGTCTCCGATGAGTGTTGCAAGCTTCTCGAACGGGTCCCGCCCGAGCCTTTCGAGAAGGTAAGGCGCGTGCTGGAACTGTCCTACGGCGTCCGCCTCGAAGAAATCTTCTCCGATTTCTGCGAGGAGCCCGTAGCCGCCGCTTCAATTGCTCAGGTACACCGGGCTAGATTGCGGGACGGGAGGACTGTCGCGGTAAAGATCCGCCGACCGGGTCTGAAAAACCGGATCGAGCAAGACCTGAGACTCCTCGCTGTATTGGCTTACTTCCTGCAAAGAGCGGGCGCTATCGGCGAGGCGTTCAACCCCGCTGCGATACTCGAAGACTTCGCTACCACCTTGAGAAGCGAACTCGATCTTCGCCGGGAAGCAGCGAACATGGCCGCCTTTGCCCGGAACCTTGAAGCGTCGGGAAGACATGAAAAGGTAGTTGTGCCCGAACCGATCGAAGACCTCACCACCGAGCGAGTACTGGTAATGAGTTTCATAGAGGGACGGTCGGTCGCAGAAGTTGTCGCTTCCGGCCGGAGAGATTTGCGCTTCGAGGATCTTCTCCGAGCCGGGGTGCGCGCATGGTTCGAAAGCGTATTCGTTCACGGACTCTTTCACGGGGATGTACATGCCGGAAACCTGTTTTTGACGACTGATGGAAAAGTCGCATTCCTCGACTTCGGCATCATGGGCAGGCTCGAAGAGCCTTACCGTAGCGCTCTGGCCTCGGCGATATGGGCGGTTCTCAACGGAGTAGATCTTTTTCTCGTCACAAAAGCGATCTTCGAGTTCGGCGCCGCCACCGGGCCGGTCGATCCAGATGCGGTATCGAAAGACATCGAGTCGTTAGTCAAGCCGCTTCTCGACCGTCCACTCTCCGAAATTTCCTACGGAGAGGTGTTGGGCCAGGTGCTGCAAGTGGCGACAAAGCACAGGCTGCGACTTCCATCAGAACTAATCCTCGTTGCCAAACAGTTGGTCTACTTCGAGCGTTACGCAAAAGAGATCGCGCCCGATTACAAGATCCTCGCCGACACCGAGCTCTGGAAACTCTAAAAGCGCCTCCTCTTTACCGGATACAACTCCGGCTAAGTAACCGAAGCGCCTGGTCGGCCCTCCCTCAGCGCTGAGGAACGTGGCGCTCCAGATCGATCAGGTATGCCGTCCCTTCGCTCACGCGCGCCAATCCGGTAAGAGAAGAATCGGCGTCTTCGAGCGCATCGGGCAACGGCTGGAGTTCGGCCTCGACCACCGACTCGGCGCGATCGATCAGGAATCCGACCACACCCCGATTCGAGTTGTATATGAGAACGTGCTCTTTTGCCGTCGAAGGCTGTTCGATAGGCTCTGGTAGCTTTCTGCCCGAGTCGTGTCCGACCTCGTCGGCCGTCCTGATTCCAAGCGAATGCGCCAGATCGACTACGGGTACCGATTCCTCCGGCCCGAGTTCCATCAGACCTACCACATTACGGGGCGATTCGGGTAACGGCGCTATTCCCTCGGAGCGTTGGACGATCCGTATGCGATCCAAAGGGATTGCAAGATGGAGATAGGCGACTCTGAACAACAGAACCTTTTCGCGCCGCACATCGCCCACTGCGGTCATCTCAGCCTCGCCGGCGCGAACAGGACTTACATTCGCTTCGTTCTCCTTTCTAGGAACCCGACTCGCGTAGAAAAGTGACCTTGAAGCGTCGCGCTCGATAGAAGAGCCTTGGTCTCGCTCGCCGCCGGGATCTTCTCGTGTGTTCATCTCGCACCTTCGAGGGTCTTTTCCAGGCGCTCCAATTTTTGACGGCACACATCGACAAGCTGGACGTGATTCATCGCTTCCAGATAAGGATCCCACTTACCCGGAGGATCGGATTCCAAGAACCGCATAGCCGCCGAATAATCCCTCGAAGCTGCTTCGAGGTTGCCGGATTCTTCCTGTACGACGGCGCGATAGAAATAAGCGAGCGAGAAACGCGTGTCGCAGTAAATCGCCTTACCAAAGGCTCGACATGCCGCTTCGTCGTCGCCGAGGACATGCAGGGCCGATCCGTGCAAGAAATGTAGTGCCGCGTCGGTAGGGTGCCTGCGAAGTTCGTCTTCGACAAGACGCCTTGCACTTTCCGGATCGCCCTTTTCCAGGAAGCCCTGGGCCGATGCTACGGTCTCTTTTATGTGAGCGCCGTCCGGAGCAGGTGGTCTAACCGGAGACGGGCGGTCGATAGGAGGAGCCGGAGGCAGTCTCGTCGATCCCGGAACGGCCCGCTTTTCGTCTCGAGCGGCATAACCGACCGGAATCGCAGATACTTTAGGTCTCGGCTTCCGGTAAGCGAATGTGGCGGCCAAGTCCAAAAGTTCGAAGGAGTGCTCGATTCCGAGCAAGCTTTCGGAGTGACCCAAGAACAGGTAGCCACCCGGAAGAAGGGCCGACTCCATGTTCTTTATGGCTCGCACAAGGGACTTCTCCGAGAAGTAAATGGTGACGTTGCGGCAGAAAACGAGCTGAGCGCCCGGAAGAAGTTCGGAAGGGGGCTCGTCATGAACAAGGTTGTGCACCTTGAAGCGAACGAGATCGCGAATGTCCGATACAACTTCGTAGCTCCCATCCGCCAGTTCTTTGAGATAAAGGCTCTTGTAGGGCTCGGGAACCGATTTTGCGGCCTTCGAGGTATACCGGGCCGACTGCGCCCGTTTCAGAATGGGCTCGGAGATGTCGGTGCCCAGGATTTCCACGTTCCAATAAGGCAACTGGTGGCCGAGCGTCCTGGCAACGACCATCGCTATCGAGTACGGTTCCTCGCCCGAGGAGCACCCGGCGGACCAGATCTTCAGCGTTCGCCCCGAAGTATCTGCCGCCGATAGCAGATCCGGAAGGACTATTTGTTCGAGGGCCTCGAATTGAGGACGGTTTCTGAAAAATTCGGTTTGGTGAACGACGATTTTGTTGGAGAGACGTCTTATTTCCTCTTCGCCCGGCGCCGAGTGTAGAAGCGAGTAATACTCCGTGAAATCGACGCATCCGGAAGCCTTGGCGCGTTCCTTGAGGTGTAGGCGCAGGATTTCGCGTTTTCTACGGTCGAACGATATTCCGGTCGTCCGCTCTATCAGATCTCCGAAGCGTTCGAAGAGATCGTCATCGAGGTGATCGAAAGGATCCTTGCTCACCCGACTGCCGGTTAGCCCAACTTCGCCTGGTCGTAGAGCCTTCCGTTGTCTACGACCACAGCGACCGCCGGTTCGATGAGCCTCAGAGTGGAAAGATCTTTTTCGCCAAATGCATTGGGTCGTTTCGAGCAGATGGCTAAGAGAGCGACGATAGAGTCTTGCGTTCTCAGGGGCATGCAGACGAAAGTCGCCAGCGGATTTATCGGATCTTCAGCTTTTCCGAGATTCTGGTCTGGATCTATAGCCCAGACGTTGACATCTTCCGGACGTAAAGCTTTGTCGCCGTATGCGTTCATGTTCTCGACAATATGTGCGACGACTTCCTGGAAATCGTCGTATGTCGCCGGCTCGGCAACTGCCACTCCGATGCTCTCTTCCCCGATGAGAGCAATTCCTGCCATCGAGAAGTCGATGAAGGATGCCAGCAGTGACAGCAAATTGGAAACCAGATCGCCGTAATCCGACGAAACCGCGGCTAACTTGTTTACTTCCCCTATGAGCGTGGCTTCATAGAGCTTGCGATCGAGCATATCCCCGACGCGAGCGAGGATTTCGGCGTCGGACATCTCCGCGCGCTCATCGTCGGTGTCGGTTCGAGCCCCTGTTCCCTCGGCCTTTTCGAGAACCTCGTTTACAGCCTTGAGAAGCATGGATGCATCGAAATCCTTCGAGAGATAGACGTCGGCGCCGGTTTTGAGTCCTCGGTATCGGTCGGAGGGAGCGTCTTGAGAAGTGAGCATGATGAACGGCACCGACTCTGCCGACCAGTCTTCTTTCAAAAGCCTGCAGACAAGGTATCCGTTCATCTTGGGCATCAATATGTCGCAGATGACCGCATCGGGACGCTCGGCGTAGAACTTGCGAATAGCCTCGACTCCATCGCCGGCCAGTACGACGTCGTACCCTTGCTGCGATAGAACCGTCTTTACGACTTTCTGCAAAGTGGCGGAGTCATCTGCAACCAGTATCTTGGCTTTGCCCAAGGCCCCCCCTATCGACTCTTCGATGAGCTCAAGGACGAATTCCCCTGCACAGCTCGGATCACCTCCGCGGCCAAGCGGTCGAGCGGTACTACCGCTCCGGCCGCTCCTGCATCTACTGCTGCTTTTGGCATCCCAAACACAATACTGCTCGATTCATCTTGCACGATCACGGTAGCTCCCTTGGCCCTGGCTACCGACGCCCCGGCGGCGCCGTCGTTTCCCATGCCGGTGAGTATCACGCACACCGCGCGATTCCCCACGTCTTCGGCCATGCTCGCAAAGAGTTTGTCGGCCGAGGGACAGTGTTTGTCGCCGGGCTCGGGCGGCTCGAGCGCGATTCTCCCCTTCCGAACCAGTATGTGCGAATTTTCGGGCCCCACATAGACGACGCCGTCTCTGAGCGGCTCCCCATCTTCGGCCAGCTTTACCTCGAGCCCCGCGCCACCCGACAGCCACTCGACGAAGCCGGCGGTGAAGCCCTTTGCAATATGCTGGACGACCAGCACCGGCGCCGGAAAGTCGCCTCCGAATTCGGAGAGTACCGCCTTTAGCGCCTGTGGTCCGCCGGTAGACGCCGCAAGCCCTACGATCTTTTTCGGCGCGCTCGTACCAATTTCTATAGAAGACAATCGAGCTTTGTCGGTCCCGAAATCGACCTCCGGGACCCGATCACCCAGACCCGTTCTCCTCGGGGCAAGCTTACCCCGGACGTGACGGATTACTTTTACCCTCGAAAGAGTCCTTACCAGCTCGGCTAGGTGCAGCGATTGGGATTCGAAGTCGGCTTCGGATTCGATGCGCGGCTTCGACATAACCTCGACCGCGCCGGCCGCCAACGCTTCCATTGCGATCTTCGAATCATCTGCCTGGCCCGAGATCACCAGAATCGGAAGCGGGTGTTTCGCCATAATTTCCTCGATCACCTCGATGCCCGACCTTCCGGGAAGATTCAAGTCGAGAGTCACGAGTCGAGGCTCGAGTCTTTCGATATAAGGAAGAACGTCTTCCCCCTTGTCGGCGACCGCGACCACTTCTATATCCTCGTTGCGCAACAGAAGTCTCAAAAGAATCTCGCGGTCGGTTTTTGAATCTTCGCAAATGAGCACCCGCACCGGCTTTTCGGAGTCGGTGCTTCTCTCAGGACGTTCCGACAAGGCTTCTGACCGCATCGAGTAAGGCGCTTTGATCGAAGGTCGATTTGACGATGTAAGCGTTGGCGCCTACTTCGAGTCCTCGCCGCTTGTCTTCTTCTTTTTCTAGCCCTGTGACCATGACGATGGGCAGGTCCTCTAAATCGGCCCGCGATCTGATGGCTTCGCAGAGCGCAAAACCGTCCATGCGCGGCATCTCGACATCGGTGACCACTCCGTCGACCTTGGAAGATTGCACGATACCGAGCGCCTCATGGCCGTCCCCTGCTACTTCGACGTCGTATCCTGCGGCCTCGAAGATCGACCTGAGCATCTCCCGTATAGCAAGAGAGTCGTCTACGACCAACAGCTTTCTCCGGCGCACTGTTTGCGGCTTGGCCGTAAGCGCCCGACGCCTGGAGACCGGTACCGGCGCCATTCCGGGTCTTCGCGCGGTGTCGACCAACTCGTTGGGATCGAGCACAAGTACGACCCGCCCGTCACCGAGGATGGAAGCGCCTGCCACGTGACGGATTCGTGGCAGAAACGATCCCAACCCCTTGATCACGATCTCTTGCTGACCGAGCAATGCGTCGACTCGGACTGCGATCCGGCGGGTCGCGCTCGTGATGATCAAGGCCGGGCCGTCTTGAGCCGCGGATCCTCTTCTCCCGTCATCCCCGGAGGCATTCGAGGATTCCTCAGCATAGGTAGGAACTCCCAGAATCGCATGCAAATCGAAGAGGGCGACAGAGTGGTCCCGCCAGATAACGCAGGGACTTCCGGCGACTTCTTTTATTTCCTGCTCCTCGGACGGCAGTACTTCGTCGACCGACGCTACCGGCACCGCAAAGTCCTGGCCGCCGACGTCGACCAGCAGGACATCGACTATCGCCAGCGTTATAGGCAACGTGATCGAAAACGTAGTTCCCTTACCCGGGGTAGAGGAGATCTCCACAGTTCCCTTGAGGCGGTCGACAGCCTCTTTTACGACGTCGAGTCCCACGCCTCTTCCAGAGGTGTCTGTAATCCAGCCGGCGGTCGAAAACCCCGGTCGGAAAAGCAGCGACAGGCTCTCGGAATCCGACAATTCGTCGGTTTCTTCGATTACTCCCTTGCGGACCGCGCTTTCTCTCACCGCCTTGGGATCGATCCCCTTCCCGTCGTCGCTTACCTCTATTACCACCTGTCGACCACGCTGACGGGCCGTAACGGTCAAGGTTCCCTTTCTAGGCTTTCCCTTTTTCACCCTCTCTTCGGGGTGTTCGATTCCGTGATCGACTGCATTGATCAAGAGATGTCTCATGGGGTCGACGATTTGCTCGAGAACCTGTTTGTCGAGTTCGGTTCCCCCGCCGTCCATGATCAGTTCGACTTCTTTCCCCAGCTCTCGAGAGAGGTTTCGAACCAATCTGGGGAACGGAGCGAAGATAGACGCCGTCGGCAACATGGCTAAACCCATGGCCTGTTCCTGCAGGCGATCGAGACCGCGGCTCTGAGAGAGCACCGTCTCGGTCAACTGAGCGCTTATCGAACCCACTTTTTGTCGGACGTCATCGAGAGCATTCCAGAGAGCCGGGCCGTCTTGCTTGTGTCTCAACCGCCTCATTCGGGCTTCCAGATCCCGCATGAACTCGGCGAGCCGCCTGGATAGCTCTTCGAGGCGAACCTCGCCGATGACCGCCTCGCCGGCCTGGTCGATCAATTCGTAAACTTTGGAAGCTTCGATTCTGATGCTCTGTCCGATCGGGTTGACGAAGGTTTCGGTTCGCGCGCTGGGCGCCGGCTCTTCGGCAACTCTGACCGGGGTGGGCGAAACCCCGGATTTCTCTTCGACGCGGGGTTGCATCGAACCTACCGCGCCGGGCTCGGAAGGGGCGGCCTGGGGCGGCTGAGACGAAAGTTTTTTAGCTGCTCGCGCTGCACCCAGCGCCTCGGTGACCGAGACCTGTCGGGAAGTCTCCGGCGGCGTTGCCTCGCCGGCGGCCGTCGATTCGGCGGCCTCGTCCAAAGATGCTTCTCTGACATCTCTTCCGGGCCGATCTTCTTTTTCTTTTGTCGGCTTCCTCGCCGAACCGGCTCTCATTCGGGCTTCGTCGAGCGCGTTCATGAGAGCCTCGGTTTTCTGGTCGATCTGGTCCGGCCGGTCCAACGATTCAAGCAGTCGCAATATCTGGTCGGAGGACTGCAACAAAACGTCGGCCAGGCCCGGTCCCAGCGCCAGACGTCCGTCCTTGACGTCCCCTAGAACGTCTTCCATTCGATGGGCCAGCTCCTTGATCGCTTCGAAGCCCATCATCTTTGCCGAGCCCTTGATCGTATGAGCATCTCTGAAGATGCCGTTCATGACCTCAGGGTTGTCGGGAGTCTCTTCGAGTTGCAACAGCCCCGACTGCAGCGACGCGATACGCTCTCCCACCTCGGAACGGAAGGTCTGAAGCAGCGATTCGTCCTGCATCCAGTTGCTCATAGACTGCGGCTCTCCCTCAAGCCGAACGTTCGATGCGGGCGCGCAATCCCGCTATGAAAGCAGGGTCGAGAATACCGATTAGATTTTCTCCGTAGCGGAAGTGCCCTGAAATCCATGCCCTCATACCCTCAGGCGCGCCCGGAAGGGGCGGTTCTATGTCGGCGCCGTCAATGGTGACCACACCCTCGACACGATCGACGACTACAGCAGCCGCCAGTTCTTCGTGTGTCAGCAGAAGCATTCTGTACGCCGACAGAGGTTTGTCTTGATCTTCGGGGATGCCGAGCAACGGCTTGAGATCGAGTATCGCCACGATGTTGCCCCTCAGATTCGCCACGCCCACTACGAAATCTTCCGTTTGCGGCACAGGAGTGATCAGCGGTATACGGCTTATCTCGGAGACGTTTTCGAGGGGAGATGCGTAGCGATCGTCGCCGATCCTAAACACCACGAACCGCAACAGATTGGTTATCTCGCTCACGGATCACTCCCACTCGATGGTGGCCGGCGGCTTCGAACTGATGTCGTATGCGACTCGATTGACACCTTCGACTTCGTTGATGATGCGCGTGCTTATGCGTTCGAGAGTCTCGTATGGAATCCTTGCCCAGTCCGCAGTCATAGCGTCTTCGCTCGTAACGGCTCTTACGATGACCGGGTAGGCATAGGTGCGCTCGTCGCCCATGACGCCCACCGTTTTTATCGTCGGGAGCACGGCAAAACTTTGCCAGAGTTCCTTGTAAAGGCCGGCCCGCTTGATCTCTTCGATGACGATGGCATCGGCCTCCCGAAGGATTTCGAGCCGCTCCGGCGTCACCTCACCTACGATGCGAACGGCGAGACCGGGTCCGGGAAACGGCTGACGCCAGACAATCTCCTCGGCGATCCCCAGTTCCTCGCCGATCCTCCGGACCTCGTCTTTGAAGAGATCCCGCAGCGGCTCGATCAATTCGAACTGCATGCTTTCGGGAAGTCCCCCGACGTTGTGATGGCTCTTGATCGTCGCAGCCTTGGATGTTCCCGACTCGACTATGTCTGGGTACAGAGTTCCCTGCACCAGAAACCTCGGAGCGCCCATTCCTTCGTCTTCGCCCAGTCCGTTTTGTGCGACCTCTTCGAAAACTCTTATAAAGGTTTCTCCGATGACCTTTCGCTTCTCCTCGGGATCTACGACACCTTTGAGTTTTTCCAGAAATCGATCCGCCGCTTTGACCTCTACCAGATTCATCCCCATCCGCTCTCTGAAGGTACGCACCACCGTCTCGGCTTCGCCCTTGCGCAGCAGGCCGTGATCTACAAAAACGCAGATCAATTTGTCTCCGACGGCCTTGTGAACCAGAGCGGCGGCTACAGCCGAGTCGACCCCTCCGGACAACCCGCAGAGCACCCGTTCCGAGCCCACTTTCGACCGCACCTCCTCGACGGCGGCGTCAATGACCGACACGGTCGTATAAGAAGGAGAGGCGCCGCAGACGTCGAAGAGAAAGCGCTTCAGGATTTCCTCACCTCGATCGGTGTGTGCGACCTCCGGGTGAAACTGCACACCGTAGATGCGGCGTTGCTCGTCTTCGAAAGCCGCCACCGGACTGACGTCGGTAGATCCGGATACAGTCGCCCCGAGCGGTGGGGAGGTGATCACGTCGTTGTGACTCATCCAGACGATGTTCTCCGGGGGAAGCTCCTTCAGCAGAACCGAACTCGGCGCGGCTCTTAGAACAGTACGTCCGAACTCCGCCACACCGGTGCGGCGCACCTCGCCTCCGAGGGCATCCGCCAGAAGCTGGGCGCCGTAACAGATACCCAGTACGGGGATCTCGCCGGCTATGCCTTCCAGGTCGAGTCGGGGTGCATCTTCTGCATAGACCGATTTCGGACCCCCCGAGAGCACTAGCCCGACCACTCCTCCTTCCCGGATCCGCTCCCGGACCGCTGAAGGCTCGACGATCTCTGCGTAGACTTTCGCGTCGCGAATTCGCCGCGCGATCAGTTGTGCGTACTGCGCACCGAAATCGACAACTAAGACGCTCTCACGACGACGCATTGGATCCTCTTCTGTGACAGGAGCGGGTGCTCACTTGCTAGAGTACAAGGCGCTATGTCTGACGAGAGTCGAGATGCATCGCCCCATCCATACAGACGCGCTTCAGCTCTTTTCACCGACCTTTATGAAATCAACATGGCATCCGTTTATTTCGAGCTGTCAATGTTCGAGCCCGCCGTGTTCAGCCTATTCTGCCGACGCCTACCCAAGAATCGCCCATTTATAGTCAGTTGCGGCCTCGAAGAACTGCTAAGCGCCCTTTCGGAACTCTCTTTTACGGGGGAAGAGATCGACTATTTGGCCGGACTGGGACTCTACACCGACCAATTCTTGGATTATCTCAGCGAGTTTTCCTTCAGCGGCACCGTAAGAGCCTTGCCGGAGGGGAGCATAGCCTTCGCGCAGGAGCCGCTTCTGGAGGTCACCGCACCGCTTCCTGAGGCCCAACTCATCGAAACTCTAGTGATCAACAAGATGCAGCACCCCACCCTGGCGGGGTCGAAAGCCGCACTTTGCTACATTGCGGCTGAAGGTAGAACGCTGGTCGACTTCGGAGCGAGGAGGGCACACAGCAGCGAAAGTGCTGCAGCCGCCGCCCGCGCCGCCTACATCGCCGGTTTCGCGGCGACATCCAACGTCGAGGCTGCCGCACTCTACGGGATCCCGCCGGCCGGCACCATGGCGCACTCCTTCGTCCAGGCGTTTCCGGAAGAAATACAGGCATTCAGAGCCTTTGCCGAACGATTCGGCGATCGCACGATCCTTCTCATCGACACCTATGACACCGAAGAAGGCGCCCGCAAGGCCGTGCAGGTGGCCAGAGAACTCGAGGCTTCGGGTGTCAAGATCCGCGGCGTGAGGATTGACTCGGGAGATCTGGCCGCCTACGCCGACAAGGTGCGCCGGATTCTCGATGAAGCCGGCTGCGGATGGATGCAGATCTTTGCAAGCGGCAACCTGACCGATAAAAAAGTGGCCGAAATCGTCAGCCGAGGGTCACCGGTGGACGCTTTCGGCGTCGGGACCGACCTGTCGACCTCCTCCGATGCCCCCAGTCTCGACATCGTCTACAAGCTGGTTCGCTACGGCGAAAGAGACGTTTTCAAGCTCTCACCGCAAAAAGCTACTTATCCCGGTCCGAAGCAAGTCTTCAGAGCCCGCAACCCCGATGGGAAATTTCTCTACGATGTCGTAACACCCGTAGAGATCCAATCGCCCGAGGAGGATCCGGGGACCGAGTTGGATCCGCTTTTAGAAGTCGTCATGGAGAACGGGCGACTCATGAAGGATTCGGGGTTGGAAGAGGCCAGACGACGATTTCTCGCGGACCTCGAAGGACTTCCGAAAGATGTGGCGCGCGGCGAAAAGGACTACGAAGTGCGCATCCACCCCTCCCTCAAAGAAGCCATCGGCGCCGCCAAAGTCGAATAGCGACCTGCGTTATAACAGGCACTACTCGTGAGTATCGTCGTCTTTGGCGGTCGGACCGGTTTCTGAGGATTCTGACAGCGACTCGACTAAAACGCCGGCTGCCCCTGCCAGCAGTCCGCACCCCAACGAGAGAAAAAGAACAGCGGCGAGATCTCGAGCGACGTCAAAGCCACGATAAGTCAGCGGGAACCGATAAACGAATGCCAAGAATGGCAGCGCGGCTTCTTGCACAGGCAGCGGGGCGGTTATCGAAAAAGGTACCGATACGAGCCAAAAACCGAACCCCGCCCAATAGCTTCCGTAGACCGACCAGACTACCCTTGCCGATCCTCTTACACCTCTTTGTGCCGCAAAGCCACACGCCAAAAAGACCGTACAAGCCAGGCCTCCAGACAACGCGGCTTGTAATGTCGGCTCGGCTTGGATCGGAGGAAACTTCGTCGAGGCAACGGCGACGAGTTGCGCAAGCCCCCCGAAACCCAATGCGACCCGCGCCGGAAACCCTCTTTCGAGAGGCTTTTCCGACACGCCGAGGGCTTCTAGACGACGGCCTTTGCTCGCACCAGGCAGCCCGCCTCAGGCCATTCCCACGCCTTGAGCCCTCTGAATGCTCTTCCCCTCGGTTCTGATCGAGGGGGCGATCATGATCTCTGCTTTCTGAAACTCCTTGATGTTCTGGTAGCCGCACGTCGCCATCGACATTCTCAGTGCGCCGAAGAGATTGAGGGTTCCATCGTTTTCGTGGGCGGGACCGACGAGGATTTCCTCCAGACTCGCGCGCCTACCCACCTCTATGCGTGTACCGCGGGGGAGAGTAGGGTGAAACGTCGCCATTCCCCAGTGAAAGCCGCGACCCGGGGCCTCGAAGGCGGCGGCAAGCGGAGAACCCAACATAACCGCGTCGGCGCCACAAGCTACGGCTTTGGCGATATCGCCCCCGGTTCGCATTCCTCCATCGGCGATCACATGCACATAGCGCCCGGTTTCGTCGAGATGGCGCATCCTGGCTCCTGCAGCATCCGCAATGGCCGTTGCCTGAGGAACACCTACACCCAGGACTCCTCGAGTTGTGCAAGCGTGACCGGGCCCGACGCCGACCAGCACGCCCACTGCGCCGGTCCGCATTAGGTGGAGAGCGGTCGTATAAGAGGCGCACCCCCCTACGATGACCGGGAGATCGAGCTCTCGTATCAATTTCTTCAAATTGAGCGGTTCGGTCTTCGTGGAAACATGCTCTGCCGACACGACGGTTCCCTGGATGACCAGAATGTCGATTTCCGCTTGCAAAACGGCATCCAGGAAGCGCTGAACGCGCTGGGGGGTAAGCGAACCGCACGCCACCACTCCAGCCCCCTTGATTTCCTGGATACGCTTGTAGATGAGCTCCTCTTTGATCGGCTCTTCGTATATCTGCTGCATACGCCGGGTGACCCGGTCGGCGGGTAGCGAAGCGATCTCGTCGAGGAAAGGCTCAGGATCTTCGTATCTGGTCCAAAGACCCTCGAGATTCAAACAGCCAAGCCCTCCTAGCTTGCCGATCTCGACGGCCGTCTTCGGGCTCACGACCCCATCCATCGCCGCGGCTATGAGGGGGAGTTCGAATTTGAAAGCGTCGATCTCCCAGGAGATGTTCACGTCGTCGGGGTCTCTGGTTCGTCTCGATGGAACTATCGTGATCTCATCGAAGCCATATGCCCTTCGCGCCGACTTGCCGATTCCTACCTCGATTTCCACCGTTCACCTTCCTTCGAGGCCTCCGAGGCCGGCCACTTCTGTTGCGCTCTTACATATACCAGAGCATATCGCAGGTCGCCGACATCGCCGGAAAGTCCAGGTGGATGCCGGTTGCGATGTAACGACGGCGGTCTGGAGCCCGTGTACCGGTACTATCTTGGATGATTCATCCCTACTAGCACGTCGATTCCGCGGAGGAGACTTGGCAGAGAGGATCTTCATCGGAGTGGCCTGGCCTTACGTTTCGGGCTGGCCACATCTAGGTCATGTTGCAGGTGTGTATCTTCCCGCCGACATTTTTGCGCGCTACCATCGCCTCGCAGGCAACGAAGTCTTGATGGTGTCGGGATCGGACGAGCACGGAACTCCTATAACGGTACGAGCCGATCAAGAAGGCGTCGAGCCCGAAGTCATCGCCAACCGCTATCACGCAGTGCTCTTAGACTGTTGGGAAAAACTCGGCATCAGTTGGGATCTCTACACCCGCACCGGAACCGAAAATCACAAGCGTGTCGCCCAGGACATGTTCACCGTTCTCTACCAGAAGGGATACATCTTCGAAGACACCACTCCCCATCTTTATTGCGAGAACGATCGTCGCTTTCTTCCCGACCGCTACGTCGAAGGTGTCTGTCCGCACTGCGGTTTCGACCGTGCCCGGGGCGACCAGTGCGACAACTGCGGAAAGCCCCTCGATGCATTAGAACTCGGTGACCCCAGATGTCGCATTTGCGGATCTACCCCGGTTGTTCGCCAGTCGGCCCACTTCTTCCTGGCGCTGGACAAATTCGAAAAACAGCTCAAAGACTGGGTTTCAGTACAGGATCACTGGCGTCCCAACGTCCGCAATTTCACCCTCGGCATGCTGGAGGAAGGTCTCAAGCCGCGAGCCATCACCAGAGACATTCAGTGGGGCGTTCCGATTCCCCTCGAAGGCTACGACCAAAAAAGAATCTACGTTTGGTTCGAGGCCGTCTGCGGATACCTGTCGGCATCGAAAGAATGGGCCGCCGCTTCGGGGAATTCCGAGGCCTGGCATGCATTCTGGGACGAGGACCAAGAAGTCAAGGCGTACTACTTCATCGGTAAAGACAACATCCCGTTTCACACGATTATCTGGCCGGCGATGCTGATGGGATACGGAGGGCTGGCGTTGCCGTTCGACGTACCGGCGAACGAATACTTGAACTTCAAAGGAGAGCAATTCTCCCGGGGTCGCAATTGGGCGGTGTGGCTTCCCGATTACCTTTCGCGCCATCCCGCCGACCCGCTCAGGTTCGTTCTTTGCGCAGAGATGCCGGAGACTCAGGACAACGACTTCACGTGGGAGAAGTACCAATCGCGCATCAACAACGAACTGGTTGCGACGTACGGCAACTTCGTCCATAGAGTGTTGAGCTTCGCTAAGTCGAATTTCGACGGCAAAGTGCCCGATGCTGGTGAGCCTCAATCAGAAGACAAGGAGCTGCTCGCCTTTTGCGACTCGGCCTTCGGCAGAGTCGGCTCGGAAATCCGGGCCTGTCACTTCAGGGCGGCTCTAAAAGAGGCCCTCGCGTTGGCGCAGGAAGCCAACGGGTATCTCAACCGAACGGCGCCCTGGGAAGAGATCAAATCCGATCGCGACCGAGCCGGTACGATCATCTGGACGGCAATTCAAGTCGTCGAGTCCCTGCGCCGGCTGTTCTGGCCGTTCCTGCCGTTTTCCTCGGAGAAATTAGCGGGCTTTTACGGCGCACCGCCGAGGCCGGAGAGTTGGACGCCCGGAAAGGTCGACGGAGGTACTCCGCTTCGAGGAGTCGAACCGCTTTTCAAGAAAATCGAAGATTCGTTGGTCGAGGAAGAAAACGCTCGAATCGGAACGGTTTCCGGCTAGCGCGGCGAGCCCTTTGTGCGCGGGGTAGGTACCGTCGTAAATGTAGCAACGGTTCTCGCGGGCGCCACTACAGGACTGTTGCTTCGAAGAGCCCTTCCCGGCCGGGTTAGAGACACCGTTCCTCAAGCCCTGGGCGTCTTTACGATCGCTTTGGGGATGCGGCAGGCCCTGGAGAGTTCGAACGTTCTCATTATGCTGGGAGGACTCCTGAGCGGCGCCCTGGTGGGATCCCTGCTTTCTCTGGATCGACGCCTGGACACGCTGCTATCGAGATCGGAGCGTCGAATTCTCGAAACCGCTTCCGATGAAATGTCGCGTCCGGTAGGAAGCGGCCACTCGCAACAGGGGAACCCTTCGAGCCTCAAAGACGCCGCCGTCCTCCCGTCCCTCGTGTTCTGCGTAGGTCCGATGACCGTTTTAGGCGCCATTCAAGACGGAGCGAGAGGGGAACCCGAGCTTTTGATCGTAAAAGCCGTGATGGACGGATTCGCCTCGATGGCCTTTGCCGCGGGACTGGGCGCCGGCGTGTACATAGCGGCGGCAGTAGTACTGGTGTTCCAGGGAGGACTGACTGCGATGGCAGGACTCCTCGAGCCTTTTCTCAGCGATCGGGTGTTGTCCGAAACTACGGCAGTAGGAGGACTGATAGTCATAGCAATTGGAATCAAGCTCTTGAAGGTTCGCGACTTTCCGGTAGTCGATTACCTACCGGCCTTGATCACGACGCCGTTGGTTGTCGCAATAGTTTTGCTTGTGCAATGAAGCCTTATTAGTCGGGTTAGTCGGGCAGACAAACATCCCTACGGCTGCAATAAACCGGCGCGAGTCAAAAGATCGTAGAGAATCCTCGCCGTAAGTCCCCAGACGATCTCTCCGGAGCTCAGGTAGAAGTAGTAAACCGGCAATTCGACGCCGTCGAATTTTTTCTCCGCTACCCGAAGCGATCCCTCCTCGAGAAATTCGGACACGGAGACCCACAACACCTCCGCTACTTCGGACGGTTGGGGTTTCAATCTGGAAGGATCACTCGGGATCACGCCGACATAGGGCGTGACCAAATAGTACGAAACAGCCGTCACTCCGACGGGAAGCCTGCCGATAATTTCGATGTCGCTGCGAGGCAATCCGATTTCTTCCTCCGTCTCCCGCAACGCAGTATCGAGCGAATCCCTGTCGCCTTCTTCGACCGTCCCGCCGGGGAAAGAAATCTCGCCTTTGTGCAAGCGGACGTCTTCGGATCGCTTTACCAGCAAGACTCCGGGATCTCCGGAATCTTCGAACAGCGGAACCAAAACAGAGGCGCGGCGCAGACAGGCGCCGGAGTGGCCGATGCGCGCAGGCGCCAATTCATCGCCGTTGGCCGGCGCCTCGCCTGGATCGAGAGTCGCCCTTGCCACTCGCTCGAAGAATGAGCCGGCTATCGGGGAGCTGGGCCATAGGGATTCGCTTCGGTACAAGATGCAACTCTCCACAAGGGAAGTACGTCTGAAGTCCGCCGCCTGTTCCACGCTAGCACAGGAAAAAATCTCGACAAATAAAGAAGGCCGACCTCCCCAGCGGGCCGGCCTTCAACGGTCCGAGACAGGTTTCGGGGTGCTGTCTAATAAGCGATTCGGAACGAAAAAGGGGGGTCTTTAGCAAAAATTCGAGAAATACATACCGAACCGGCGCATCCCTCCGCTACCGCGAAGAAATCTCCGGTAGCGCGCAAGAGCGCCCTCGATCTATGGATCGATAGGGCGCTCTCTGAGTCAGAAACCGCAAGGAGTGTTCTACATCATGCCCATGCCGCCCGCAGATCCCGCAGGCGACGGCTTCTCTTCTTCGGGCTTTTCCGCCACCAGCACTTCGGTCGTCAGAACCAGAGCTGCTATCGATGCTGCGTTTTGTAGGGCCGAACGGGTCACCTTAGCAGGGTCGATTACACCCGCCTCGATGAGATCTCTGTACTCTCCGGCTGCAGCGTCGTATCCGTTCGAGCCTTCGAGCTCTTTTACACGCTCGACCACAACCGAGCCTTCCAGTCCGGCATTGTTGGCGATCTGGCGAAGTGGTTCTTCGAGAGCTTGCTTGACGATATCGGCCCCCGTCTTTTGATCGCCTTCGAGGTTTAGCTTGTCTATAGCCGACTGGACCCGCAACAGTGCGACACCGCCGCCGGGCACGATGCCTTCTTCCACAGCAGCTTTGGTGGCCGACAGAGCATCTTCAACTCTGTGCTTCTTTTCTTTGAGTTCCACCTCGGTTGCCGCACCCACTTTTATCACGGCGACACCACCCGCCAACTTTGCGAGGCGCTCTTGCAGTTTCTCCCTGTCCCAGTCGGAGTCGGTCCTCTCGATCTCTTGCTTTATCTGTGCGATTCGGGCGTCTACGTCCTCTTTCGAACCCGCTCCCTCGACAATGGTCGTGGAATCCTTGGTCACCGTTACCTTCCGGGCTCTTCCGAGAAGGTCGAGGGTCAAGTTTTCCAGCTTGAGGCCGACTTCCTCCGATACCACCTGTCCGCCGGTGAGTATCGCTATGTCCTGGAGCATCGCTTTGCGGCGTTCTCCAAATCCTGGGGCTTTGACAGCGCACGAATTGAACGTACCGCGGATCTTGTTTACGACCAGAGTCGCCAGAGCTTCTCCCTCGACATCCTCGGCTATTACGAGAAGCGGCCTATTCGCCTGCATGACCTTTTCCATAATTGGCAGCAGCTCGTGAATCGCTGCCAGCTTCTGATTGGCGATGAGGATATAGGGATCGTCGAGAACCGCCTCCATTCGCTCTGGATCGGTCACGAAATACGGGGAGATGTACCCCTTATCGAACTGCATGCCCTCGACATACTCGGTCTCCAGGCCGAAAGTATTCGACTCCTCGACCGTGATGACTCCGTCCCGACCGACTTTTTCCATCGCTTCGGCGATTTTGGCGCCGATCTCGGAGTCGTTGTTCGCCGAAATCGTTGCGACTTGCTCGATCTTCTCGGTCGAATCGACTTCTTTCGCCATTTCGGCCAACGCGGCCACCGCTGCGTCTACGGCCTTTTCGATACCCCGTTTTAGAGCCAATGGGTTGGCGCCGGCCGCTACGTTTCGCATCCCCTCCCTGACCATCGCCTGAGCCAGGACCGTGGCTGTCGTCGTACCGTCGCCGGCGACGTCATTGGTTTTGGTCGCGACCTCCTTTGCTAGTTGAGCGCCCATGTTTTCCCACGGGTCCTCTAGCTCGACGTCACGGGCGATGGTGACGCCGTCATTGGTGATCGTCGGCGCCCCCCATTTCTTGTCGAGAACGACATTGCGGCCGCGGGGTCCGAGGGTTACCCGGACCGCGTCTGCGAGCCTGTTCACCCCCGATTCCAGCGATCGGCGGGCTTCTTCGTCGAATCTCAAGATTTTGGCCATTGTGCGACTCCTTCCGAGGGCGTCACGAGCATGCGCGTCACAGTTTCACGAAAAGGCGGCCGGCGACGGCCGACATCCCGATTTCTAGAGCGTCGATTCAGCCTCAGCTCTCGACGATCGCGAGAATGTCGCGGGAGCTCAGAATCAGCAGCTCCTCGTCGTCGACTTTTATCTCGGTGCCTCCATACTTCGAGTAGATAACGGTGTCACCTACTTTTACATCCATCGGAATACGCTGTCCGTCCTGGTAAGCGCCCGGCCCCACAGCGAGAACCTCGCCTTCCTGAGGGCGCTCCTTTGCGGTATCAGGGATGACCAGGCCAGAGGTCGTCGTCTCTTCCGCCTCTTTCGGGCGGACCACTACCCGATCTTCCAGCGGCTTCAGATTCATCGCAGTCCCTCCGTGATCATCGAACAACCCCACCGAATTTCCAGGATTTCGAGAGCGCCCGCACAGCCTCTCTTTCGAAGCTAAGAGTAACGCCCATAGGCGCACCTCGACACGTTAGCACTCTAATTGCCAGAGTGCTAAATCGGATATTATTGCCATCTGCGCCTTACTGTCAATGTCGTTGATTTTCGCCCAACAGCCGATGGCCGTTGGATCATGTCGGTCTTCGGTCGAAGGGCTCCACTAGATCGGAAGCAGCTTCGAAATCCGGTGGCGATGACCCTTCGACCTGAAGCCTGAACGCTCCGGCCGCTGCAATCATCGCCCCGTTGTCTACACAAAGTTTCGGTGAGGGTATGTATAGATCCATCCGGTTCGAATCGCAGACAGCCTCCATCTTTTCCCTGAGTCTTCTGTTCGCCGCCACCCCTCCGCAAACGATCACCCTGTGGACGCCGACGACTCGAGCTGCGGCCATCGTCTTTTCGACCATCACGTCGACCGCGGCTTCTTGAAAGGACGCAGCGACATCCTGACGACGAACCCTTTCCCCGCTCTCCGCGCGCTTTCTCAGCTCGTACATCACGGCAGTCTTGAGTCCGGCCATCGAAAAATCGAACCCCTCGCCGCGCATGGGACGGGGAAGGTCCAATGCCTCCGGGTTACCCTCCGTCGCCGCTTTGTCGATGGCAGGACCTCCGGGAAATCCGTAATCGAGAACGCGAGCGACCTTGTCGAATGCTTCCCCTACGGCATCGTCGAGCGTAGTCCCCAGCACCCGGTACCGCCCCATCTGCTCTATGTGCACGAGCAATGTATGGCCTCCGGAGACTATCAAGGCTACAGCCGGCGGCTCGAAGGTCGGATGCTCCAGGAAAGTCGCAAAGATATGACCTTCGAGATGGTTGACCGCTACGACAGGCTTGTCGCAAGCGACACCCAAAGACTTGGCAGCACTGACTCCTACCACCAGTGCGCCCGCCAGGCCCGGACCGGATGTCACCGCGATGGCGTCGATATCTCGCAAATCGGCGGATGCCTCATCCAATGCCCGTCGAATCGTGGGAATCAGGTTCTCCAGGTGGGCGCGGGCTGCAATCTCGGGGACCACACCGCCGAATTCACGGTGGAGATCTTCCTGCGAAGCCAGGACACTCGAGAGAAGCTCCGTCGAGCCCCTCACTATCCCGACGCCGGTTTCATCGCAAGAGGTTTCTATACCGAGCACCAGCGGCGCCCGGCGCCTGTCGTTGCCCGCGCTCAGCGAGCCACTCCCAGCACGCCTCCGTTTGCCGGAATGCCCGCCCTGATCAGCTCGGACTTTATCGATTCGAGCAACGCTCGATACGAAGGACTGTCGATAGAACGAGCCCACATGATCAGAGCGTCCTCACCGGTCTCTATGTAGTAGTTCTTTCTAAGCCCGACTCCGACAAAGCCGAACTTCTTGTAAAGACACTGTGCTATGACGTTGGAGGGTCGAACCTCCAGCGTCAGGGAGTGTGCGCCTCGGGCAATCGCTTCCTCGACCAAAGCCAACATGAGCAGCGTGCCGACTTTGCGCCCCTGCGCCCAAGGCGCGACCGCGACGGTGGTGACGTGACCGTCGTCTCCTGCCATCACCACCCCCGCATATCCGGCAATTCCTTTGGGCGTTTTGGCCACGAAGTAGGCGCGGCTGGCAGGAAGCGACAGCTCGGATAAAAACAGGGCCAGCGACCAAGGGCTCGGATAAACCTGTTCCTCTATAGCGAGAACTTCTTTTAGATGCTTTCTTCGCATGGGCACAACTTCGATCGGAAGAGGCACATGCGGAGCGTCTTTGAGAGCTGTAGCCATTTCCGAAGTTAGATAAAGACCTCGTTCGGGACCAGAGACACCGGCCTTCGGTCCGCCGCCTTCTTAGCATCGGCCGGCCGCATATAGATCGCATGTACATTCTCTTGCGAAACGACCACGCGCCCATCCAGATTTGCCAACGCAAGACCCGCAGAGGCGACCCAAGAGCCCGTCGGATACTCGAATGCGTACAGTATCTTCGGCGGCGTCAATCCCGTCTCTGAAGCGATCTTTTTTGAGATCTCCTCGCTGTAGAGGCGAGCTCCTTCGCCGACGACCGCATAATCGGAGAGCCGGGGGCCTAGAGCGATCATGTCGGCTACCAAATCGCCTGCGCTGCCCAACCTAAGGCCGAGTCGTTCGGGATTCCAATCTCCACCGACAGCCTCGGCCAACCCGGCCGCCCTCTCTTCGAGCGAAGGTGGAAAGATTTGCCAGAACACCTCGCCTCGCCTCGCATTCGCTACGACGATCGCGCGCTCATTCGAGGACGAGCGGGCAGCGTAGCCCGTAGCCCACAACGACGGAACCGGCACGATGGGCCTCGAAAGCGCGAATCCGAAGGCTTTGGCCGCTACGATTCCGGCCCTCAATCCGGTGTAGAGGCCGGGTCCGACATCCACGGCGATGAGATCGAGATCGGCAGGTCGACGACCCGCCAATGCGAAGACATCGCGGAGAGCTTTGGGCAGAAGCTCTGCATGGCGGAAAGGCACCCCAACCGAAATCTCGCCCAGCAGCTCTTCTCCCTCAAGGAGGGCTACGCTGTGCCGGGCCGTCGAGGCGGTTATTCCCACAACCAGCATTGCTCAGGACTCGACTTCCAGTGCTTCTGCGATCGCATCCCGCCGCGATTCGAAAGCAGCGCCCCAGGAAGAGACTTTTATGATCCGGTCTGAAGGAGAAGGTCCGAATTCCAGCTCGATTTCTAAATAGCCCTGACGCGCCAACGGAATCAACGGCTCGGGCCATTCGACTACCGTCACCGCATCGTCGGAGAAAATTTCTTCCATTCCCAGATCTTCTACTTCCAGAGCCTTATCCAGCCGGAAAAAATCGGCGTGACGAAGCTTCTTGCGACCGCGGTATTCCTTTACGAGCACGAATGTGGGACTCGATGCCTGCGGGCATCCGAGGCCTGCTGCGATACCTCCTACGAGCGTGGTCTTGCCGGACCCTAAAGGACCGCGGAGCACGACCAGATCGCCTTCCTCGAGAAACTTAGAGATCGTCTCGCCAATTCGCCGTGTCTGAGCCGCGGAACCGCTTTTTATAGACCGAATGAGTCTCACCAGCCGGCGCCCTGAGTAAGAAGCGATGCCCGCCGGGCAGAATCGCCGTCAGAACAGCTCGAGTTGGGAAGTCGCACTGCTCTGTCCCGGGGAGACGTCCTTGCCAGAAGACGCATGAGACGCAACCCGCCGTCGACTCTCTTCGAGGGTGTTCGCTATCAGCCTCATATCAGCCCTGACCTCCTCGAGGCGCGCAGGAGATGTTCCTCTAAGAAGCGCTGCGGGATGGTAGGTGGGTATCACCACTGCACGCCCCTTGTAGGGAAACACCTGACCTCGCAAGCGAGAAATTCCCACAGAACGCGCAAGGATGAGTTTTGTGGCAAAGTTGCCGAGAGTGACCAGGACCAGAGGGTCGACCAGTTGAACCTGTCGAAAAAGATAATCTTTGCAGGCGTCGACTTCCTCGTCCCTGGGATCGCGATTGTTCGGCGGTCTGCACTTCAATACGTTGGCGATATAGACGGATTCTCTTGATAGTCCGACCTCTGCCAGCAGCGAATCCAAAAGCTTTCCCGCAGCACCGACGAAGGGTTTCCCTTGAATGTCTTCGTGGTAACCCGGGGCTTCGCCGACCAGCATCAAATCCGCATCGCGCTTTCCGCATCCAAATACCACGTTGGTTCGCCCCCTGGACAGGTCGCATTTCTCGCACGACAGCGCCAGCTTCTCTAGAGTCTCGAAGTCGGCCGACTCTACCGCCTGGTTTCCACGACCTTTTCCAGGATGATCGAAGTGGAGGTTTTCCAGAGTTCCCTCCTCAGTAGCCTTGGCGTACGTAGACGCGCTTTACCCGCCTTCCTATACGAGTGAGCACTTCATAGGCTATCGTGCCGGCTCTTGTAGCGAGCTCTTCCGCCGTAATTTCCTCCGATCCCTGCGAGCCGATCAAAACCACTTCATCGCCGGGACGAACCTCCTCGTCCGACGAATGAGCCGGGGAACACTCGACGATGATGTGATCCATAGTTACATTTCCTGCAATGCGATGGCGCCTTCCGCGTATCAAGACATCCGCCTCGTTGGACAGAGATCTCAGGTAGCCGTCGGCGTAGCCGACCGGCACCACAGCGAGTTGCGATCCTCGAACCGATCTGGTTCTCCCGTAGCTCGGTCGGGCGCCGGGCTCGACGCTTCTGACGAGGGATACCTTCGATTTCCAGGTCAGAGCGGGACTGAGGTGCACGTTCTGCGGCATCGGAAACTCGAGGGCCGGCTTTACCCCGTACAGGCAGATGCCGGATCTGACGGCGTCGAAGCGAGCCGCAGGGAATGCCAGCGCTGCAGCGGAGTTAGCGGCGTGCACCAACGGGCCGGCGATGCCGGGTCTTTTTTCTAGAACCGTCGAGGCCTGCTCGAGGAAGCGACGAAAGCGCTCAATTTGCAGGTTGGTGAAATCGTCGGGGGGATCGTCGGCGACTGCCATATGGGTCCATAGACCGGCGACTTCCAGCGAGTCGAGATCCAAAGCGCGCTTCAGCAATTCCAGAGCGCTTTCTGGATTAGCACCGAGCCTGTGCATTCCGGTGTCGACTTTTATGTGGATCCGCACCGAAGATTTCGATGACCGAGCGCCCCGGGCCAGCTCCTCCAGGTAGTCGGGCGTGTAGACGGAAAAGTGCAAATCGAGCGCTAAAGCATCGGGAATTTCTTTTGGATCGGTCTCTGCGAGCAACAGAATAGGGGTCTCGACACCGGCATCTCTTATCTCTGCCGCTTCCTCGACGCACGCCACCGCCAGCATTTCCGCGCCGGCAGCCGACAGAAGTCGAGCTACTTCGACAGCGCCGTGGCCGTAGGCGTCGGCCTTTACGACGCAGATAACCGGTACCGTCGAGAACTTGCGCAGTTGGCGGTAGTTGTCTTCGATGGCGCCCAGGTCTACGACGGCTAATGAACGAGGAGTGGAACTCGTCGTCACCCGCCTTTCTCGGACACGCTTCGGATCACTGTATCCACGGCCGGCGCTATAGCCTCGATAACTTTGGGCGCTGTAACGCCTCGACCACCCGACCTCGCCGCGGCGATTCTCCCTGCGATCCCGTGAATGTACGCGCCGGAAATCGCTGCGGCCGGCGGAGGCGATCCTGCCGCTATAAATGCCGCTATGAGACCGGTCAAAACATCGCCGGTCCCTGCGGTGGCCAGTTCGGGTCCGCCGGTTGTATTGACGATCGGCACACCGTCGGGCCCGGAAACTACCGTTCGCGGGCCCTTGAGCAAAACCGTGCACCCCCACTTCGAAGCGACCTCGGCGGTCACCGAGATTCTCTCGGAATCTATTCGCGCAGGATCGGCCCCCAGCATTCTCGCCATCTCTGCAGGGTGAGGAGTCATCACCACAGGCGCCTCACGTGTACCTATTTCGTGCACGGCGTCCAAACCCAAAAGGTTCAATCCATCCGCGTCGAGCACCACAGGGTTGGACAGTTCGGCGAGGATGCGGCGCACCAAAACTCCCGTTGCGGGATCGCGCCCGAGACCCGGCCCGACGGCCAACACCTTGTATCTGGCAGCCATCTCGGCCACCGTCACGAATGCGCTGTCGGAAATATAGCCATCCGATGTTTCGTCCAGCGCTCGCGTCAGTATCTGCGGATTTTCGGAAGCAATGTGGGGCTGAATCGATTCCGGCGCCGCTAGGGCCACTATTCCCGCTCCGGCCTCCAGCGCCGATTTTGCAGTCAGTACCGCCGCTCCCGACATTCCCCGGCTGCCGCCCACCACGAGTACCGAGCCGGCGCTCCATTTATGCGCATCATAAGATCTCGAAGGCAGCATGCGGACGACATCTTCCGGATCGGAAACGAATGCGGCAGCGTCGTCGGGCAAGACCTCGATACCGATGTCGGCTATCTCTATATCGCCGGCCATATGCGGGCCGTTGCCCAACACGTGACCGCATTTGAGCGCGGCCAGCGCAACCGTCCTTGTCGCCTTGATCGCAGGCCCGCGTGTGGCGCCGTCGGCGCCGTCGACTCCGCTGGGAATATCGACGGATAGGACTTTCGCTCCCGACCTGTTGACAGCGCTTATCCACGATCCGACCATCCCACTTGCAGCGCCCCTGAAACCGGTCCCGAACAAAGCGTCGATGACGATGTCCGAGGAATTTGCGACATCTTCGATAACCGATGCCTCCGGCATACCGACAGGCAGCCGTAGCGGAACGAGTCTTTCGTACATTTCGAGCGGGTCGCCCGAAAGCTCGGCCGGGGGCTGGGCCAGAGCGATTCTAACTAGCGCACCCATTCGATGCAGCTTCCGGGCAGCTACCAAACCATCGCCGCCGTTGTTCCCTCTGCCCGCGAGAACCAGTACCCTTCGACCGTAAGCGCCCCCGAGCATCTTCGCTGCGGCAATCGCAACGGCGTGTCCGGCCCGCTCCATCAGCACCACCGACGGCGTTCCGGATTCGATGGCCCGTTTGTCCGCTTCCTGCATTTTGGAAGGAAGGACTATAGGGAGCATGGTCTATCCCGGATTTTCGGCGCCTGTACCCGGCGTGTCCGCTCGGTCTTCTAGACGCCTGATGGCGATGGCGACCGCGACGGCAATTCCGTCTTCATGAGCCAAAGAAACCTCCAGTCGGCTGCAACCCATGCTTCGGGCGTATTGAAATGCACTGCCGACCAGCCGGACTCGAGGACGGCCTTCTGCACGAATTATAGAAATCATCGACCACGGCGTTCGTCCCGGGCTCGCACCGAGAGCTTTCATTACCGCTTCTTTGGCCGCGAAGCGGACCGCCCAGTTTTCCCACGGATCTCGAAGGCGCGAGCAGTAGGTTCTCTCTTCCTCGCTGAAAATCCGCTCTACAATTCGGGGCCGTCTCTTTATCGCCGCCTCGATTCGCGCGATCGACACAACGTCGATACCCACGCCGATTATCTGCTCGCAGACATCGGACATCTAAGAGTCAAGCGTCCCTTACTCGACGGTCACCGTTTTGGCGAGATTGCGCGGCTTGTCGACATCGAGTCCCCGTCTTTTTGCGACGTGATAAGCGAACAACTGCAAAGGAACGATGTTGATCATCGGGCTCAGCAGCTCGTTCACACCGGGAACCTCGATGACAAAATCGGCCGGCGGAGCGAACTCCGCGCTCTGCGAATCGGTAAGCAACACCGTCGTCGCCCCGCGCGCCCGTACTTCCTCCAGGTTCGACAGCACTTTCTCCTGAGTTTTCGATGAAGTGGCAACCACGAAAACGACCACACCGGGTTCTATGAGCGCAATGGGGCCGTGCTTCATTTCTCCGGCCGCATAACCCTCGGCTCTCGCATAGGAAATCTCCTTGAGTTTCAGGGCGCCCTCCAGAGCCACCGGATAACCGGGGCCTCGGCCCAGGAAGAAGAAATCTCGTCGTTGCCAAACTTCTGCGGCGAGCGAGGACATTTCTTTGTCCCACCTTTCCAGAGACGATTCGATGAGGTCCGGTATTCGCCGCATCTCCGAAATCACAGAGTTCGCTTTTTCGTCGTCCAGCCGGCCTCGCACCTGTCCGAGATAAAGACCGAGCAGCGCTCCGGCAGCCAGTTGAGAGACGAAGGTCTTGGTAGCGGCCACCCCTACTTCCGGCCCGGCTCTCGTATAGAGGACGGCGTCCGATTCCCTAGCCATCGAGGAGTCGACCACATTACAGATCGAAAGGACTTTGGCGCCCTGGGACCTGGCATGTCTGAGCGCCGCTAGAGTGTCGGCAGTTTCCCCTGACTGAGAGATCGCGACCACCAGCACGCTGCTGTCTACAACCGGCTCGCGGTAGCGGAATTCAGACGACAGGTCGACCTCCACTGCCAATCGCGCCCAGGCTTCGGTGGCGTACTTGGTGGCCAAGGCGGCATGAAAACTCGTTCCGCAGGCCACCGCCGCAACTTTGCCTACCTCCGCCAGATCGGATTGCTCGATACGAAGGTCGTCTAAAACTATCTTCGATCCGTCCGTTCTCCCCATGAGGGTCCTGGCAAGCGCTTCGGGTTGCTCGAAAATCTCTTTCAGCATGAAGTCGGCGAATCCTCCCTTTTCGGGACTGGACGCTTCCCAGGTGATCTCTTTGAGTGCAGGAGGCTTCGGAGTCCCATCGAGATCGAACACCTCAAACGAGGCGCCTTCGAGCACGGCCACCTCGTCATCCTCCAGAACAGCCACCTTCTTCGTGTAAGGCAGCAGCGCAGGAATATCGGATGCCGCCACGCTGAAGGTGTCGCCAACTCCTACAAGAAGGGGGGAATCACGACGGGCCAGCATCACTTTTCCAGGGTGATCGGAAGACACCGCAGCCATTGCCACCGCGCCCTTTACCGACCGCATCGTCTCGATCATCGCCTCTACAGGATCGGCTCCTCTTTCGAGCGATTTCTCCAGCAAGTGAGCCAGAAGTTCGCTGTCGGTATCAGAGCTCATCCTGTGGCCTTCGGCGAGAAGGGCTGCTCGCAGCTCCCGGTAGTTGTCGAGGATTCCGTTGTGAATCACGGCAATCTTGCCGGAACAGTCCAGATGAGGGTGCGCATTCCTCTCGGTCGGCGCGCCGTGAGTTGCCCATCGGGTATGCGCAATTCCGGCTACCAGCTCACCGTCGGCTGCCCGGGCATGGGCGAAAAGCTTTGGTTCGCCCGGAAGAATCGCTCCGACAAGTTCGGCGACTTTGCCGACCTTTCGGAGTCTCCAGAGAGTGCCGGCGCCTACGCATGCGATTCCCGCCGAGTCGTAACCGCGATATTCGAGACGGCCCAGTCCGTCCAATAGAACGGAGACCGCGTCTCCGGTCCCGCTATATCCGACGATGCCACACATCCAAGAAGAGTCCTTGCGCCTCCCCGAAGACGACAAATCGAACTAATCGAGTATCTCAGAGAGCGGGCTTTTACGCGGGGGACTTGTACAGGTGAAAACTTCGAGCTCCGCGGGGGTTGCAATTTGGGCGGAAATCCGTAAAATTACAGCATCGTAATTACAGAGCTGATCTTTCGGGGGCCGGGCACATGAAGCTAACAAGTCAAGCGGCGATTCTTTTTCAGGTGGTGCCCGAACAGGCAGTAGTGGGTGACGAAGATCTTTCCTGGCAGGCCTACGCCGCCTGTATGGGAGTCGATCCGGATCTTTTCTTCCCGGAACGGGGGGCTTCTACTCGTGAGGCGAAGGCGGTTTGCGGGCGGTGCGTCGTGCGCACCGAGTGCCTCGAATACGCTCTCTCCAACGCCGAGAAATTCGGCATCTGGGGGGGCATGTCCGAGCGCGAACGACGCAGGATCCGCAAGCTCCGAGCTCAGCAGAAGCGTCGAGAAGAGGCGCTCAAAAAGAAGGCCGTCTAGTTCTCGACTCGAAGTGCGGCACAGCGAGCAAGGGGACTCAATCCGGTGAAAGACCGCTTCGACGAAGGCGATCTTCGAGCGAGTGCTGGTACAGATCGGGACAGAATTCGAGGAGCTTTCGACTACTACCTCGCAGCGCGACCTCTGGGGCTAGGCCGACGACCTCAGCGGCCTCTACACCCACGCCTTCCAGATCGGCTAAAGAAAGCACCGCCGAGAAAGCCGCCTCGACCCCTGCTTTTGCCGGTTCGGTAAGATTCATCGAGACCTGGGCTCTGTCCCGGCTCCTGAGGAAAAACGCCATCGCCCTTACTCCGGGCAGCTCCCCTTGCTTTCTCATACGTCGAATTTCTCGGGCAATTCGACGGGCGGGCTCGATTTCGGAGTTCGCTAGCACCACGTTGAATGCGACGAGTAGTTGTCGCACTCCGACCGCCGATGCACCCCATCGAGGGTGCGCTACCGGATCGCCTACATCGGGTAGAGCGCCACCGGCTATGGCCTCGGCAAGCCGCTCGAATGGTTTCCTCACTCCGGGAAGCTCCTCTCTATCGGGTCGAGTCGCAGAGCGCCCGTAGAGAAACGAGGGAATACCGAATTCGCACCACAGTACTTCGGCGAACTGCCTCGAGGCCCAGAATGCCCACCTGTGGCCGACGTCGCTTTGATCGAGTGGAACAAAGGGCGCGACATCGATCGCACCCATCCTCGGATGAACCCCTTGGTGGCGCCTGAGGTCGATCCCTCCCAATGCCTCCCTGGCGAGAAGTGTCAGTCTGTCGACGACTCCAGGAGGATCGCCTGCGATAGTAAAGACGCTGCGGCCGTGATCACGGTCGAAATGGATATCCAGCAGATCCGCTTTCCCCGGCCCCGACCATTCCCATCCCCTTCTTTCTCCCGCCGGCGACTTTAAATTGTCGGCAAATTGTCGGCGAAGCTCCTCTACGAGCGATGCATCGGCAGTGGAAAGATTGGGAACCGCCTCGATCAGCACTCTCGCTGCCGATGAGAAGTCGATGTCGTTACGGTGGGAAAATAAGCTCACGGTGCCAAGCTATCTTGCAAGAGGTGATCCGCGATCGAGCAATTCGTTCTCCTTGTGGTTATCGTCGGTCTCGTAAACCTGGCGTTTTTGTACGCAGCCGGGAGGCGCCACCGCGAGCTGCAAAGATCGCGGGCAGATCATCCGGCGGCGCGTTCGCACGCAAACGGCGCCGACAGCGACGCCGCCTCGAACGGATCCTCCGGTGAGCCTGCGCAGCGTCCTGCTATCACCTTCGAAGCCGAGCGGAAACCGTCTCGAATCCATAGGTCTCTTAGAGAAATCGTCGAGTGCGCCGCAGCAGCGGATACGGACAGTATTCCTACAGAACTCTCTGGCGACACCGCCTCTTTAGTGGAGTCGCACTGCTCGAAGGCCGTCTCGGCCAAGAGATATAGATCAGGATTGTTGCTCGAGCACGGCGACGAATCGATATATCTTGCCATTGTCCTCTGGGACGGGCGGTCTAAGACACCCGCCGATCGAACCGTCGACAGGCTCGTACGCGAATTCGCCGATTCAGGATGTCCGACAATGGCGGTTCTGACCGATGCTCCGCGCTCGCATTGCCGTACCGACTGGAAAATCGACGGAGACCCCCCGTATGTGATTCCGGCAGAAGGGATCGAGCTTTTGATCGAAGGTCTCGAGCGTTTGGACAAGACATGAGGCTGGGCCTTGCGCTTCCTCATTACGAATTCTCGTTCGGGCGCGGTCGCCGCTTGAGCTGGACGGATTTGGTCGAAACCGCTTCGTGGGCAGACTCCATCGGTTTCGATTCGCTGTGGGTGAGCGATCATGTTTTCCTCGACCTAGCAAAATACGGCGGAGACGAAAGGCCGTACTCCTCATTCGAGTACACATCCACCCTGGGGGCGCTGTCGATCGCGACGTCAAATGCCGAGCTGGGCGTATTGGTGGCTTGCGCAGCTTTGAGGCCGCCGGCGGTACTGGCGCGGTCGGCTGAGACCATCCTTTCTCTATCGGGTCGCCGGTTCTGGCTCGGACTCGGCGCCGGATGGTACCGACCCGACTTCGATGAAGCCGGTGTGGATTTCGGTTCCGTCTCGGATCGATTCGCGAGGTTGCGCTCTACCGCAGAATCGGTGCGCCGCTTCCTCGGTCCTGAGTCGGCAGTCAAGGTTCTCGTCGGCGGAAAGGGCGGACCGAAAGTTCTGGAAATCGTGGCCGAGTTCGCCGATGCATGGAACGTGTCTTGGGCGATCGACCCTCACTCCCTCAGGAAAAAAATCGAAAAGCTCGAAGAGCGCTGGAAAGAGTTGGGAAGAGATCCAGAGGGCCCGTATGTTTCTGTGGGCTTGACATGCCTCGTGGCCTCCGACGAGACCGAGCTGCGAAACAGATACTTTCAGATGTTCGAGGATTTCTCGCTCCGCCTTCCCCCAGACCCGACCGCCATGTTCGAATCGGCCCGTCTGCAGCGTTTGGTCTGCACTCACGAAGAACTAAAGGGTCGGATCGATGCCTACAGGCAAGCCGGCGCATCCGAGATAATCTGCGGGTTCGGTCCGGCGCCTTTTTCGATGTGGAGAAAAGACGTCGCAGAAGAATTCATGAGCGCCCTTGCCTAAAGAAATTCGACCGTCTGCATAGGGGTCGCAGCTTAGGGTCGTGCTACGCTATGAGGTAGGTAGAGACTTTCCAGAGTCGTCCGATTCGAAAGAGCCGAAGGATTTGGAGAAGGAAAATCTGCGATGGGCTCGATAGGAATGCCCGAGCTACTGATAATCCTCGTCATCCTGCTCTTGCTTTTCGGAGCGAGCAAACTTCCACGCCTGGCTCGTTCGATCGGTGAAGCAAAGAGGGAATTCGACGAGGCGGTATCAGAGAGCAAGGCTAAATCGAAGAAAAGCGCCGTTGAAGGATCCGAAGAGAGGGCGCCCTCGGCAAAAGAGCCGGAGAAGAACTCCGGCTAAGGCGGCGAATAGGCTTCCTCAGTCGGAAAACGAGTCAGGATACCTGCTTTTCAGCGTCTCGAAAGACGTAACGTCTTCCTGTCTGGGCGCCCGAAAAGACAGTTCGGCCCCGTGATCGGAAAGGTTCGCTTTTATATCTACCCGTGCTGCGCCACCTGCTTTGGTAGGTCCTAGAAGAACCACGTGCAACTGGCGAATCAAATCATCGACACCGACCCAGAGCTCCCCTCCTCCCGATACGAACAGACCGAATTTTCCCGCGGCGTGGCCCCGCGCCAGCCGTTCGGGATCGAGAGCGAAGACATAGTGAGCCAGATAGTTCACAGCCTTTTTCTGCAAAGCGGTGTAATCACGAAGCGACACGTCATCCGATGCCGCTTCTATCAAGGAAATGGTCTGGGAGATGTCCTGGACTTCCTCGGGTAAAAGCCCCAAGAAGCCGGAACGCTCGATCTCGGAGATGCCTCCGGCCACCCACTCCCTCGTGCCGGGAAACAAGATGCGAGTTTCGGGCGGAAGCTTGACGAAGTAGCCCCTTCCGAATCGAAGAATGACGAAATTTGCTTTGACGTCGGGGCCGACATGAGTCGTTATCTCAGTAAAAACCCTGTCGGGATAGGAGTACGCTCCTTTCATCTCGTAGAGCACGGGAAGCGCCACATTCGGGAGAACTACCTCTTCGAGAACCTCGAATCGAAAGGTGTTGACCTCCAGTGCTTTGGCGCCCGCCGCGCGCACAGCTTCGACATTGCCCCTTTGAGCAAAACAACCCGTCGCCATCAGCGCGGCCGCAAAGATCGCCGCAAAAACCATACGTCGTCTCGGAATCCGCTGCCTTCCGGCGATCGAGGAAATCAACGGGACAGCTCTAGTGGAGGGAACAGCCACCTTCGCGCCCAATTCAGCCTCAGGAACGCTTCTAGCTCCAGATACGAAAGGGCGACCCGAACAAGATTTATACCCTCTTCGTAAAAAACAGCTCTAGGCTGCCAGACGGGGAAGAACTTTTTGTTGAAGCGGTACAAAGATTCGATCTGAAAATACGGATTCAGGAATTTCAGAATCAGCCTCTGGACCTTCTCCCAGAAATTGAGCGGAATTTCGTCCGAGAGCAGTCTGGAAAAGGCGGCGAAATTTAGGCTCAGGTACTTGAGGCCCCTCTGTTGCAGCGCCTGACAGGTTCGCGCGACAAGATACTCGCTCAACCCGTTCGGACTGTCGGGATCTCGACTGATCTGGTCGAGCGAGTACCCGGGATGTTTTCCGTAGAAAGGGACCAGTTTCATGAATCCTTTTAGACTCCCGGAAGGGTCGCGGGAAAGAGCGACCAGGCAATCGGGATCGATCTCTTCGAAATGGCGATTGAGAGCCATCGAAAATCCCCTGTTCGGCGCCCGCCCGCGCCACCGACTCGTGACCGCGTCCATCTCCAATCTGAGCCGGCCATCGACGACGGAGGCGCTCACCAGTTCAAAGGTGTATCCATAACGCTCTAGCCGGTGACAGGACTGCCTCACCTTCCTGATGGGGCGACCTTCGAGACTGAACGCCTCCAGATCGATCAGCGCCTCGTCGCCTATGTAAAAAGATTTGAGGCCCAACAGCATATACAGGGCTTCGTTGGCTTCGTTGCCCGCAAGTACTGCTACTCTCCATCCTTTGCGATGAGCTCGATCGATAAATTGTCTCAGAAGCGGCTCGATCTCTTCGGGATCCCCAATCGGGTCTCCCGAAATGCAAGCTACACCGTTTATGTACCTGTAAGCGATGAATGAATTTCCCGATTCGGAAAAGAAATAGCTCTTGTCGTTGCGCAACGCGAAGTAGGCAAGCGAATCAGAACCCCATTTCCGAACGACCTCGCGGGCCATTCGCCTATCCGATTCCGATGAGTTCACACCCTCGACGACCGGACGGAACAACAAATAAACCACCACAGCGAGTCCGGTCACACCCATGCTCGCAAGCGACAGGTAGAAAAACTCGTTGACCATAGGACGACCGATCTTGAGCGCTCCCTCCGATCCCGCCAGCCCGGAAATGACCGATGTCGCTATGTTCGCAACGGTAAGTTCCCCCTCGACGGTCGGCCGGTTGACGATCAAAAAAGCCGCGGCGAAGATCGAAATCCCCGCCAGATAAGTGGGCACGAAGCGAAGAGCTTGTCGTAGCGAAGGCGGATCCGCTTCGGCGTAGAACTCTTTGCGATAAAGGACGAGCAACCCGATCAAGGTAAGCTTTCCGGCCGCCGACGCCAATTCGATGCCACGGAACAGGCTCCCCAAGAGCCCGGCGCTCGCCACAGCCATCGTCGCCTGCCATGCTCGTCTTTTTCGCAGCTTCACCTGACGGGCTAGGACGAGAAGTATCGAGCCGGCCTGGATCGAAACGATGCGAGCCGGGAACTCGACGCTCAAGGGAGCGAGGTCCGCCCATTCCGCAAGTCTGACCGACTGCGGAGGTCGGATCGCCATTACCAAGCTGACGATTCCCGATAGATAGCAGACCCAGGAGATCAGCCGCGCCGCCGAAAAGAGCGGACGCGACGGCTCGCCGCTCATTCTCTTCGATGACCTCGCGAGTAAACTCAATGACGAACGGCCCACCAGCCTCCGACCCGGCTACTGTTTCGTCGAGAAGCCATCATTAGAGTAAACTATTGGCCCCGTGGTGCCGGTATCACTCCACGCACACTCTCACGAAAGCGCTCGGGTCACGGAGAGCAGACTGGATCCACAATCGATATAGGAGTTCGGGGACGGAGGTCCGTTTGAACGCAGAGGCAGTTAGGCGCATCCGGTCGATTCTTTTTGCAGTGCTCGCAACGTTGGTCGTGGGCCTGGCGACACCAGCCGCTTCCCAGGAACGACCTTTCGAGCCGGTCTTCGAGGTGTCCTCGGCTCTTCGATCCGCAGGGGAGCCGACACAGGTGCAGATCTATTTCGAGCTTGCAGAGGGACATGCGTTTCCCTCCAAAGCAGTTTTTCAAATCCCCGCCGAGTATCGAATTCCCCGCGGGTCCGAGGTCTCGAACAAAGACATAGTCGGCGACGGTGTGATAACGATCAAAGCGGGCGCCCTGGGTGTTCAGACCGTAAACGTTTGCTTATCTAACCAAAGCCCGCCCCGGCCGGATGATTGGGCAACTCTCAACGTCGCCGTACAGCTCGGAAACACGCAGTCCGGAGGGTGCTCCGGGCTTCTCAACTTGACTCTCAGTCTGAAACGCGCCGGTGAAAACGCTCCGTATACCGCCACACTCGAGATGCCGAGCGGAGGAGGATTCGGCCTCGACACACCCCTCAAACTCACGGTGAACCTATATGGCGTATCCAGAGCTGATCCTCAAAGCATTCCGCCTGCGCCGGGCGGGACAGAAATTCTCGTCAATCCCGAGACACCGGGAATCTACGAGTGGAAACTGACGGTCCAGGATCCCGCCGGTCGCGTCAAAGAGCTGTCCCAGCCGCAGCGAATAGACGCTCCCCCGCCTAAGCCCTCAGAGACCGGCAAGAAGGTATCGCGCTTGTTGGCTATCGCGGGCCTGATTCTTCTGGGATTGGCGATCGTGGCGTTGCTCGTCGTACTGGCTCGTCGCAGGGCCCGCAAAATCTACGAAGAGATAGCGGCCGAGCAGGCCGCGCTCGAAGACTACGAATACTACTCTCAATTCGAAGACGAAGAAGAGGCCACCGAAGACCGCTCCCCCGTGAGAGGCCCTACCTATTGACCTAGCATCTAAAAGAAGCTAGGCGACCCGAACAGGCGGGACCGCACCGTCGCGTATCTCGGAGTGCGGTTCTTCTCAGTTGCTCCAGGTCCTTTCAAAGCTGGACGAAAACGGATTTGATCTGGGTATAGAGGTCGACCGAATACTTGCCCAGTTCTCGTCCGAATCCGGACTGCTTGTACCCTCCGAAGCTCACTGCAAGATCGGTCACGTTGTACGTGTTGATCCAGACAGTTCCGGCTCGGATCGCTCGGGCGAGTTTGTGCGCCTTCGATATATCTTTCGTCCAGACCGCCGCAGCCAAACCATAGATCACATCGTTGGCTATGCGAACTGCTTCGTCGGTTCCCCGGAACGGGATCACAGAGAGAACCGGACCGAAAATCTCCTCCTGAGCGATCTTCATGCTGTTGTCGACGTTGTCGAAGATCGTGGGCTCGATGAAATAACCCGATCTGAGAGACTCGTCATCAGGAGGCGATCCTCCCCGAACCAAACGAGCGCCCTCTTCGGTTCCCTTTTGGATGTAGCCCATAACTCTTTCTAGTTGTTCTCGGGAAACCACCGGCCCCAACGTAGTGGAAGAATCGAGGCCGTGGCCGAGCTTGAACTGAGAAGCAGCGTTTTTCAGCCTTTCGAGAACCTCGTCGTGTATTGACTCTTCGACCAACAGGCGGGATCCCGCCGTGCAGATCTGGCCGGCGTTGGCGAAGATTCCCCAAAGCGACGCCTGGGCAGCAGCCTCGAGATCTGCGTCGGCAAAGACGATGTTGGGCGACTTACCGCCCAGTTCCAGACTGACCTTCTTCAGGGTGCCCGCCGCCGTTCGCATTATTTCTCGTCCCACCTCAGTCGATCCCGTAAAGGCGATCTTGTCGACTGCCGGGTGTGCGACTATAGCGGCGCCGGTGGATCCCGGCCCGGTCACGACGTTTAGCACGCCCTTGGGAAGACCGGCTTCGTCGCAGATCTCGGCCAGACGAAGCGCAGTGAGCGGAGTCTGCTCGGCAGGCTTCAAAACCACCGTGTTACCAAACGCTATGGCCGGAGCGATCTTCCAAGCAGCCATGACAGCCGGAAAATTCCAGGGGATTATCTGTCCGCAGACTCCTACAGGCTCTCGAAGGGTGTAGCTGAAGATGTTGGCGGCGGTGGGGTTGGTATCTCCGAATACTTTGTTTGCCCATCCCGCGTAGTAGCGGAAGGTCTCGGCTACGGCGACCATCTCGCCGGTCGCCTGACTCAACGGCTTGCCATTGTCGAGAGTCTCCAGCTGAGCGAGCTCATCTCGGTGCTCGTCGATCAGGGACGCGATTTTGAGTAGAACCCGGGCGCGCCTGTGGGGACTGAGATCGGACCAGCGGCCGTCGTCAAAAGCCCTACGAGCGGCGCTGACAGCGCGATCGACGTCTTCGGGGCCGGCTTCGAAAACCTCGCACAGAGTCTCGGAGGTTGCGGGATCGACGGTAGGAAACGTCTTCTGAGATACCGCGTCCACCCACTGGCCGTCGATAAAAAGCTGCTTTTTTCGGGAAAGAAAGGAGCGAACCGGTTCGGATATCCGCTCTTCTATGGTCGTAATGGCCATGCCCACCTCCAATCCATCCGATCGATCCCGATGACTCCAGGAGGACTTTCATCGCTTACCTAGAACATGAGACGGAAACTCTCCGGTCACCATGTAGCGCACCCGCTCACCTACGTTGACTGCATGGTCGGCTATGCGCTCGTAAAAACGACCGACGAGGGCGACTCTTATAGATACTTCCGTTTCCTCTTCGGGCGACTTGACGATATCTCTCAGAAGATCTCGCTGAAAATCGTCTATTACATCATCCATCTGCTCTAGAGCCGAAGCCTTCTCGAGGTTCAGTTCCTCGAAAGCGGCGATCGCCTGGTCGAACATGGTCTTGGATTGCTTTCCCATGCTGAGAATCGTCCCCTTCAGCCGATCGACAATTCGGTGAGGATAGATCTGCTTTCCGGCTTTTGCGATATTGACTATAAGATCACCGGTTCTTTCGACCTCATGATTGATTCGGAGCAAGGACACTAGAAAACGAAGGTCGGACGCCATCGGTTGCTGGGTGGCGAGAATCTGATAGATCTTGGTTTCGATCGCTGCACTGGCCTCGTCCACTCTACCGTCGTCGTCGATCACCCGATCGAGAGTGGCAAGATCCCCACCCACGAATGCTTCGGTACCCTTGAGAAGATTCTCAGAGACGATTCGCGCCATGTCTGCGAGTTCTTTTCGCAGCAATTCGAGCTCGTGATGATAACTTCGCCTGGTTTCGCGCTCGTCGCTCATTGCAGAAGACCAAACCTTTCTCGACCTTCGATCCAGCAACATACCACAGCGCCCCGGCATCGCCGTTACCAAAGGACGCATCGAAGTTCGATCAACGTTGGCAATCGAGTCGAAAGGTGAGCATAAAATTGAATTTGCTTGCTCTGTTATGGAGGGAAGGAACAAAGCGAGGGACGAGCTGCAAGCATGTCTACCGCTCTGATCGTATCGGCGTTAGCCGGAGCCGTACTTGGAGCGCTGATTGCCGGCGTCGTTTCGGCGGCTAGACAGCGGTCCAGAGAATCCAAGCTTGCCCGCAGGCTGGAGGCCGCGCTGGCAAGGATCGCAGGCTCGAAGGCTTCCTCCGTATTCGAATCCGTCGCTGGTTTCGAGCCGGCGGTCGACCGACTGGAAGAGGCGATCGAGGAACTCGAATCGTCGAAGGCGACGGCGCTGGAAAATCTAGCGACTCTTCGCAAAGCCCTCGACGAGATCTCGATGGCGGTTTCCGTCTACAACGTCTCCGGCGAGCCTGTGTACGAGAACAGCTTCTCTAAGGTAATTCTCGATCACAGGTATGGCAGTACAGATACGAGGTCGCTCGTCGACTCTTATGTCGCCAAAGCGCTATGGAACGGCGAGGCTATCTCAGAGGAGTTGTCTATAAACGGAGATGCTTCCCGTCCGCTGTCGATCGAGATAGTACCGCTCGACGGAGACAAGAAGCGCCTTGGCGCTATGGTCGTATTGAAGGAGATGCCGTCCGCCGAGCAATTCTCGTTGATCGAGCTTTGCGAGGAGGTCGGATCCGAGTTCGAAGAGCGGGCGCGCGGGCGGTCGATCAACCTATCCGTCTACCACCCGCCAGCACACATCTCCCCGGGTCCGATAGCGGGCGCTGTCGATGCGCTTCGAGAAGCAGCCCGCGCATTGATCGAAAATTCCTTAGAAGCTGCACCGTCCGGATCGGCGATCGAGATCGGAGCTGCCAGGGTTTCCGAAGAAACCTGGTTGTGGGTGGCAGACGAAGTAACCGAAGAGAATGCGGGCCCCGCAGCAGGGCCCCACGACCACTCGCAGGCTTCGGACGACTTTGCTTTCCAGCGATACGTCGCCGGCCTTTTCGACGCGGAGTTCGAAGCTAAAGAAATCGCCGAAAAAGGCCGTCGCTTCACGTTCAGGTTTCGAGACTAGAGCCCTTCAGAATATTCACGGCGCACTACCGCGGCGATTTCATCGGCTAACGACTCCGCCATCTCCTTTTCCGGGGCCTCCACCATGATCCGTACGAGGGGCTCCGTTCCCGACGGTCTCACCAATACCCGGCCGCTCGAGCCGAGACGTTGTCTCGCGCGGGCAACAGATCGAGCGAGAGATGGAGATGCAGCAGCGGCCGCTTTGTCGCGCACACGGACATTCACTAGAACTTGCGGAAACGTCCGCAAAGATTTTGTCGCCTCGGCGAGAGAAATCTTTTTTCTGCGGAGCATCGCGGCCAGCATCGCTGCGGTCAAGATACCGTCTCCGGTCGTGGCAAAATCGGCGAAGACTAAGTGGCCGGACTGCTCACCTCCGAGCTTTGCGCCTACCCGCCGCATCGTCTCCACCACGTTGCGGTCCCCCACACTGCACTCGACAAGCTCGATGCCGCGTTCTGCAAGTGCGATCTTCAGGCCTAAATTCGACATCACGGTCGCCACGACGACTCGGGGGTCGAGCTTTCCGTCTTCGAGCATCCATGCAGCGAACGCAGCCATCAGATGGTCGCCACCGTATATTGCGCCCTGATCATCCACCGCAATCAGCCGATCGGCGTCGCCGTCTACCGCCAGTCCCAACGGATACCCGCGTCGCTTGGTCTCCGACGCCACAAACTCAGGATTGGTAGCACCGCATCCGACGTTGATGGAAGATCCGTCGCCATCAGCCCTTACCGGCGCTACTTCGGCGCCCAGCCGCTCGAGCGATGCCGGACCGATGACGGATGCGGCGCCGTTGGCACAGTCGAGCACGACTCGAAACCCCTCTAAGTCGACGTAATCGACCGCAGAAGCGAGGTGCTCCAGATATGCCTCGACGATTTCGGAGGCCATGTTTTCTATTACCGAGCCCCTAGAGGAAACCGCCGAAGAAGGCATAGGATCGTCCTGATCGAGGAGCTCCTCTATGCGAGCTTCCTCTTGCTCGGCCAGTTTGTATCCGCCCGGACCGAAAAACTTGATTCCGTTGTCCTCCGGAGGGTTGTGGGATGCCGACACGACACAACCGCCCGCCATTGCGTAACGCGTAACCGCGAAAGCTACCGTGGCCGTGGGCACGATACCCAGATAGACCACATCGACCCCCGCCGAGGCGAGCCCCTCGGCGCACGCTCTCGCAAGACCGGGTGACGACAAGCGAGTGTCGTGTCCGAGCGACACGACGGGCCGAGCGCCGGGGTTTAGATCATTACGGCTGGAGCTCAGAAACAATCCGGCCGCCCGACCCAACGATCTTGCAAAGTCCTCGGTGAGGTCGAGGCCGGCCTTTCCTCTTACGCCATCGGTTCCGAAGTATCTAAGAGCCATCCGGGTTGCGATTCACACAGTTGTCGGCGCAATAAGGGATGCGGCCGAAGAAATCGAAACGAGTTGCGATGCCGGGGACTATCTCTTCGAATACTGAGGAGCTTTCCTGGCCTTCTTCAGCCCGTACTTTCGGCGTTCTTTTTCCCGTGAGTCACGAGCCAGGTATCCGTTCCTCCGTAGATACTGAGCGACCTCTTCGTCCAGCTCGCACAGCGCTTTTGCGATCCCCAGTCGGGTCGCACCCGCCTGCGACCCTTTTCCGCCGCCCTTCGCATTTACCACAATGTCGACCTTGTCCTGAATCCCGAGAGCAGGAAGCTGACGAGCAACGCTGTCTGCACGCGAGCCGCGCGGTTCGACATAGCTTCGGCGCTCGGAGTCTACCTGAC
>VAPR01000116.1_pt1 | contig 56299 bp, 46 predicted proteins | sample 3380701 | NCBI WGS metagenome assembly VAPR01 (sample SAMN11536904, study PRJNA540576) | hot springs metagenome | isolation source: hot spring wet sediment | place: Spain: Lobios | collected 2014-01
GGGCCCCCTAACGGTACCCGCTATGGCGGGCCCCCAAAAGAGAACCGGTCTTGACGCGGTCCCGCTATGGTGATGCGTCTTCAGGGACCGCGGGCCCTTTCACGAAAAAAACGGCCCCTAAAGCAAACCTCAATTCTATCGCCGTTGCGACGAGTCATATAGCGCGTACGGCACAGTTCCAGCATTTGTCGATAGCCTGCTAGATTGTGAAGCTAATATCGCCGGCACAGGCCGCAAAGTCGCGAAGGGAGCGCTCCGGTGACCAAGACGTTCTACATCGTTCCGCATACGCACTGGGACAGGGAGTGGTATCAACCATTTCAGGTGTTCAGAAGTCGCTTGGTGGAGATCGTCGACGACTTACTGGAAATAATCGAAAACGACGCCCGTTTCGCTCATTTCCTTCTAGACGGCCACACCGCCGCTGCCCTCGATTACCTGGAGATAAGGCCCGAAAATAAAACAAGGCTGACCGACGCTGTATCGCAGGGCCGAATTTCGACCGGACCCTTTCACATCCTCATGGACGAATTCCTCGTCTCCGGGGAGACAATCGTTCGCAACTTGAGGCGCGGTATCGACACGGCAGAGGAGCTCGGAAGCTGCTCGAGAATCGCCTATCTGCCCGACATGTTCGGTCACATAAGTCAGATGCCCCAAATACTCGCGCGAGCCGGCATTTCTGATGCGGTCGTCTGGCGAGGCGTTCCCTTCGCAATCGATCGCACCCTGTTCAAGTGGGTAGCGCCGGACGGAACTTCGGTGAGGACGGCTTATATGGCTACCTCGTATTCCAACGGGGCATACCTGCCTTCAGATCCGCGTGATCTAAAAGCAAGGCTCGAGCACCTCGCATCCGAGTTGGACGCGTTCTCAGCAGACGGCAAGTACCTAATAATGAACGGAACCGACCACTCACCGCCTCAGCCCGAACTCTCCGAAGCTGTAGAGAAGGTCGCAGAACTCTTCGGCGAAAGCGCCCGGGTAAAGATCTGCTCGCTGGCCGACTATTTCGAAGACCTCCCCACCGAACCCGAGCAGGCCTGGCAAGGAGAATTTCGTTCGGGAGCGAGGGTGAACCTCCTCATGGGGGTCGTATCGAATAGGGTCGACATACGAAGACTCACCGCAGAAACCGAAGATTTGTTGACCCGATACGCCGAGCCGCTCGCAGCGCTCTATGCTCCTCGTCTTTCCCGCCGGTACTTCGACGTCGCATGGGATTTTCTGATTCAAAACTCCGCCCACGACTCGATATGCGCGTGCTCCATCGACGATGTGACCGACCAGGTTTGGTCGAGACTCCTGCAAGCTCATCAGATAGCGAAGGGTTCGGTTCTCAGCGGCATGGAGGCCCTGTCAAAAGAAGCAGAAGCTAAGACGCAGAAAAACGACTCTTCGGAAAAAGATTCATCCGATACAGAGAAGACAAGATCGGAAAATCTCGACCGATCTAGCGGGGGCACTTATTCGTATCCAGGCGTGGTTCTTTTCAATCCCTCCGTCACGCCTAGAGAGGGCCCGGCCGAAATCGAAGTACCGCTGTACGGCGAGGGTGACCAAATCTTCTTGGTCGATGACGAGAACAATCTGAGGCCGGCTCAGATCCTCGAAGAGAGCGCTCCGGAGGTGTTGATCGAGCAGACCCTGGCGCCAGAAGTCATTCGCGCCTATCTCATGGCCGTCTCTTCCAGGGAAGTTATGGGCTATTACATAAACGACGTCATCATCGACGACAGCGCACAGACTCCATCGGTGGTGATCCTGGTCGAGACGGTTCCGATCGGAGATCTAGATATCGACCAAGCCAAGCAACGCATCCTGGACTTTCTCGATCACACCGAGGCAAAGCAGATCAAGATAACCGCACGGCGTTCTTCCGAAGCGCGATTGCTCGTCTCCGTCCCCGAGGTTCCACCGCTGGGGTGGGCGGCCTTCCCTGTCGTCGGCAAAGCCGCCGTCTCATCTTCGCCGGAGAGCGAAATCGAAGTCGATGGCGATTATCGTATGGAAAATGCGTACTTGTCTTTCGAGCTCGAAGAAAGCGGCACATACCGCCTTACGCACAAAGAATCAGGGCTGACTTTCGACGGGCTGGGACGCCTGGTCGACAGCGGAGAGTGGGGCGATACCTACAACTACTCACCTCCACCCGAAGACGCTGTAATTTCGGACCCCGTCGACTGCGAGGTATCCCTCGCTTACAAAGGGCCCCTCGCTGCGGCGTTCAGGGTGGTGCGCAGATACTCGATCCCTTCCCACGTCGACGCCGTCTCGGGAAGAAGGTCCGCTGATTCGCCCCGTAGTCTTGTGATTTCCGAATTGCTCGAGCTGTGGGCGGGAGAGCCTTATCTGCGCGTGACCACCGAGTTCACCAACGAATCGAAAGACCATCGGCTACGAATGCACTTTCCTCTTCCCTTCGCTCCTCAGGGATCCTACGGGGCAGGCGCGTACGACGTCGTGGCGCGGGGATTGAAAGCCGAGGGCGGTCCCCATGAAGTAGGGCTTCCCACTTTCCCGGCGCGTGGATTCGTCGATGTCTGGGGATTCCTGGACGGCAACGACAAAGCGCCCGCCGGTCTGGCCGTGCTGTCGGGGCCCGTAACCGAATACGAAGTAGTGGACTCGGAGCTGGCGGTGACATTGCTCAGAGCGACGGGAATGCTCTCGCGACCCGACGCCAAACTGCGTCCGGCAGCCGCAGGGCCTTCGATACCAACCGAAGCCTCTCAGTGCATAGGTCCTCACCGCTGGAAGATAGCCGTAATGCCGCACACCGGTAACTGGGACCAAGCCGGCGTGGCAGACGCCGCGGAGAAATTCGTATTTCCGCTCATAGCAAAAGAGACGGCGGCCCTTCGCTCCGCACAAAAAGGGGCCCGGATCAATATCGAGTCTCGAGGCTGTTTTGCCTCGGCAGTCGTGCCCGATGCGGACCGACCTCTCTTGAGGGTATGGGCGATTCGAGGCGGCGGATTCATCTCGTGCTCCGTACCGGCAGAAGAGGTCGCAATCACCGGACATCCTATTGAGGGCCAAAAGGCCGCCCGCTACGAGCCTTTCGAGCGAATCGAACTGGGGGATTACGAAATCAAGTCGCTCAGGCTGTCGATTTGAGATTCAGCCGATCGACTGCGAATCTCGTAGCCCATTCGTAATCCGGCTTTCCCGAAGGCGCCCGCTGGAGCTTTTCGGCTACAACGAGATGGCGGGGTAATTTGTATCCGGCCAGCCTCGAGGAGAGCGCGCGGCGAACTTCATCTAGCTCTATGCTTGCGCTCGGGTCTTTCAGCTCCACTACAGCGGTGACCGCACTTCCGAACCTCGGATCGGGGACCCCGACTACCAAAGCGTCTCTTATTGCGGGGTGATGCTTGAGAGCTTCCTCGACTTCTTCTGGATAAACCTTCTCGCCACCGGTGTTTATGCAAGAGCTGCCACGGCCGAGCAAGACGATCGTCCCATCCTCTTTTACCAGGGCATGGTCACCGGTCAAAACGTAACGGGTCTCCCCGACGCGGGGAAACGTCCGGGCCGTCTTCTCCGGATCTTTGTAGTAGCCGAGAGGCAGATAGCCGGTTTTCGCTACCACCCCGGGTCTGTCCGAACCGGCTTCGAGCGGCGTCAAAGTCTCCTCGTCCAAGACAATCGTCGATTCGTTGGGAACGAACGACGCAGACGCGCCCGATGGGCGTGAAGTCGACACCGCCTCCAGTCCGGATTCGGAAGAGCCGAGGGTGTCGACGATTATGAGATTCGGAATCAGCTCCTGGAGCCGCATCTTATAAGAAGCGGAAAGAGGAGCGCCGCTCGAGACCAGCACCCGAAGAGAATCGACTCGATAAGGCCGGCCCTCCGAAACTGCCTTTTCCATTGCGTCTACCAGTGGCGCGGCGAAGGCATCCCCGACGATCAGCGCCATGTTCGGTTGTTCTTCTTCGATGAACCGCAACGTTCCCTCAGGATCGAAGGAAGTGCCCCTCCGACATAGAACGCATCCGCCTCCCAGGAAAACTCCGAAGGCGCCCCAGTGCGCTGCGCCGTGCATGAACGGGGGTATGGCCAGATAGCGCGTCTTCGAATTGCGCGAGACCTCGATAACTTGATCGGGGGGCTTGGACATATCCAGCCCGGCAGTCGCCCTCCAGACCGCCCCTATGATGTCCTCCTGTCTCCATACGACCCCTTTGGGCATGCCTGTGGTCCCTCCGGTGTAAAGAATGTAGTGATCGTCGGCGGAGCGTTGCCCTACAAACGGACGGGTCGAAGAAGAGGCGGCGAGGGCTTTTTCGTATGGATCACCGGTCAGAAGCACGTATCCGAGATCTTCACACTCGGGGCGGGCTTTTTCGAGAGTCGCCGAGAATTCAGGATCGAGGACACACGCTTTTATATCCGCGTCGTTGAACAGATAGGTAAGCTCGGCCGGCGTATATCGCCAGTTGACATTGATGGGAACCATGCGGGCCTTGAAGCATCCGAGCATGGTTTCCAGATACTCGTTCCCGTTGGCCATATAACATGCGACATGATCTCCGGGCTCTAGCCCCTTCTCGAGTAGATGGTTGGCCAAACGGCTCGCTCGCTCGTCGAATTCCGACCACGAAAGCCTTGGGCCCCCATCGACCACCAACGCTTCTTTGTCGGGAATCCCGTCTGCGACTGCCTCCAATAAATCGGCGGCGTTCCACTCCATTTGCTTCTCCCTCGTTGCTCGCTGTTTCTTCCGAAGAAAAACCTCTTTGGCGCTCTGCCCGCAGTCGAAAAGCTACTCGGGCTTGGCCATCCCCCACCACTCGCTGGTCAGCTCCCGGCCTATAAGAGATCGAACGGCCTCGGGGAGGGGCTTGCGCTTGTAAATCACCTCGACGACTTGCTCTGTGATGGGGAGTTCGACTCCGAGCTCACATGCAAGTTCGTAAACGGCCTTAGATGTCTTTACTCCCTCGGCGACCATTTTCATCGACTCGGTGATTTCTTCTATCGACTCGCCCAGAGCGAGCCTTTCGCCCACCTGGCGATTGCGGCTTCTCGGACTGGAACACGTCGCGATGAGATCGCCCATGCCGGTCAAACCGGCGAACGTAAACACCCGCGCCCCCATGGCCGATCCCAGCCGCGCCATTTCGGCTACGCCCCGCGTTAGAAGCCATGCCTTGGTGTTCTCGCCCAAGCCCAGACCCAGAATCGCGCCCGCTGCTATTGCGATGACGTTTTTGAGTACGCCTCCCAGTTCGGCGCCGATGACGTCGTCGTTGGTGTACAAGCGAAACGTCGTCGTAGTGAGTAGCGATTGCGAAAATCGAGCCGCTTCTTCATCTCGCATAGCGATAACTGCTGCCGCCGGCATGCCGAGTGCCACCTCACCCGCTAGATTCGGCCCCGAGAGAACGCCGATTCGAGATGGCGGCACCTTTTCGAACTCTTCAGCTATCACGGTCGTCATTCGTTTGTGAGTTCCCGGTTCCAGCCCCTTCGCCAAACTGAGCACTATGTGGCTCTCATCGACAGATCCTGCTACTTCGTGAATCACCTGTCGCATATACGAGGAGGGGACGGCCAGCAAGACGAGTCGGCATCGGCTAATAGCATCCTCTAGATCGGTGGTCACCATAAGAGAATCTGGAAGCCTGACGCCGGGAAGATAGACGGGATTTTCTCGACGTTTCTCGATTTGCTCCGCTACGGCCCGGGTCCTGCACCACAAAAGGCACCTACGACCGTCCGCCGCTAGAATCGACGCTACCGCCGTACCCCAGGATCCCGATCCGACGACTAAGACCGTTTCTTGGTCATCCTGTATCTCGGAGGCAGCCACCAATCGTCTCCCGGTGCGGGCTCTACAGGGTACTCGAGCATCGCCTGGTCCAACAGTTGGCGAATCTCGTCCATGACACGTTCTGCCCCGGCCCGAGGGTCTTCGTCGGCGCCGAACGACATGGGTTCTCCGCAATAAACGAAGATATCGTAGCCCGGCCTGAGACTCGGCTTTCTGCCCTTGGTAATCGCTCTCTGAGAGCCCCAAACCGCAACCGGCACAACGGGCGCCCCCGTCGCAGAGGCCAGCCGAGCTACTCCGGTACGGGGAGACATCGGCTCGAAGGTCTCGTAGCTGATCGTCCCCTCCGGAAATACGACAACGCATTCACCACGAGCCAGAGCGTCTCGAGCCTCATCCAAAGACGCCGACGCCGCTGAGGTGCCGCGACTTACCGGAATCTGTCCGATCCGCAAAAGCACCCACCTCAATATTGCGCCGCCCAGCCCCGATTTCTCGAACAGCTCTCGCTTGGTCAAAAATCTCGCCGCTCTTTTCCGCTTGAGGCATAGATATCCCACCGCCAGCGGATCCAGATACGAGATGTGGTTGGAGGCGATTATCACCGGTCCTTGGGCGGGCAAGTTAGCCGTTCCGCGAAAGTGCCAGCGATACCACAACCTTAGCGGCAACCACAAAACGGCGGCGACGATCCAGTAGAGAAGATTCGAGGATCTGTTCTTCAATTGCTCCCCTCAGCGTCCTGTCGGCCTGTCGGACCGCACCGATTCACAAGTAAGTCTGCATTACATCGCTTGTAATTCCGGCTCGCGCCATCCAACATGATAGAGGAGGCCGATTGGAGCAGAAGAAGCGAACCGACCGGAGTCCATGGAATGGATGTTTCTCCGTTTCGAATAGCACAGCTTTCAGATATTCACTGCGGCTCGCCTTACTTCGATCCCAAGCTGATGTTCGCGGCCGTAGACGACATCGTCTCGATGCAACCGGATCTCGTGGTCGTCTGCGGCGATCTCACCGCGGAGGGATACGTACAAGAATTCAAAGAAGCCAAAAAGTTCTTAGAGCCGTTGGAATCGTTGAGATTGGTCGTGGTTCCAGGGAACCACGATGCAAAAAACGTGGGATATCTTCATTTCGCCGACACGTTCGGTTCGGGGGACGGACAGGGAAAGGCGGATAGGGTCTTGACGGTAGACGCCCACTACGGCAGCCCTCCGGGTGACCCTCACCGCAAAGTGCGGTTGGTGGCGATCGATTCGTCGAAGCCGGACCTAGCCGAGGGAGAAGTCGGCAGAGAACGGTACCCCTGGCTCATCTCGCAAATGTCCGACGACGCCGATCTCAGAATCATGGCATTGCACCACCATCTCGTACCGGTACCCGGTACCGGAAGGGAGAGAAACACCGTTTGGGACGCCGGTGACGTCTTGCAGCTTCTAGTCGACCACAACTGTCATCTGGTGCTCTCCGGCCACAAGCACGTCCCTCATGTCTGGCTGATACAAGGAGTCTTGCTCGTCAATTCCGGAACCGTCTCCTCCTGGCGCCTTCGAGGCTATTCGCGTCCCTGCTATAACGTCATCGAAGTCACCGATGAAAAAATCAAGGTTTCGCTTCGGTATCCGGGAGGAGGGGAAAGATTGATGGGAGAACTGGACCGGCGCGAGTTGCGCATGACCACCAATCCAGAACTGGCCGGCCAGTTCTCCAAGTCGGCTTGGGGCTCCTGAGGGAAGATCGATGGCGAACGACAAATCCTCCCCTGTGTCGTCCTTTCTCGAAAGAAATCCTCCCCCTGAAGTTCTGAGAATTTTTCGCGCCGCCGTTCACCCGGACGACGTCGACGAAGTCATTCGTCTCTTCGAGCAGGAAGTCCGCCCCGCATTCAGCTCATTACCGAGTTGTCTTTCTATCGAGCTCGTCATGGATCGAGATGTATCTTCGACCGGGCTCATCGAGGGCGCAGTAGTCTCGAGGTGGAAGAGCCTCGAAGAGATGGAAGAGGGAATCCGCAGCGACGCCGCCCTCGAGAGCCAGACCAACATAAGGCGTTTGCTGCGATCGCAACCTATCGTCACCGTTCATTTAGTTATTGCATGAGAAAAATCCGCGGCGGCGCCGCCATCATCATCCCCGTCAAGCCTCTGCCCCTCGCAAAATCCAGGCTCGCTTCAGAACTGCAGCCCCAAAAGCGGATCGAGCTGGCGCGGAGCATGGCCGAGCACGTTATAAAGGCAGCCGCCGACACAGGAGCTGCGGTCTATGTGGTTACCGCCGACGACGAGATTGGAAGGGTTGCTTCGAAATACTCAGCGCGGCTCGTTGCCGATCCCGAAGAAGCGATTCGCCGTGGGCCCGGAAGCCCTGAAGCTTTGAATCTGGCATTGCGCGCCGGGATCGAGGCTGCCGGCGAAGAAGGCGCCGCCGCCGCTTTGATCGCGCCGGCAGACCTTCCCTACCTGACCGCTTCCGATCTGGAAATTGCGGCTCTGCGACCGGGGCCGGAAGGCATTGCTATTGCGCCTTCCTCGGACGGCAAAGGGACGAACGCTCTTTCGGTTCCGCTTCCTGTCCCCATTGCGCTCTCCTTCGGTACCAATTCTTTCGAGGCGCACATCTCGCAAGCATTCAAGATGGGAATTCCCGTGCGGGTTCTCAGGCGCAGGGGTCTATGCCACGACGTAGATACTCCCAGCTCGATATATGCCACCGATTGGACGAACCTCAATGAAGAGAAAACCGCCCGCAATCGGAACAGCAGGAACCATATACCCGCCCGCTGAAAAAATCGCAAAGAACGCCCGACGGGCAGAGGAGAAGGGATACGCGTCGATCTGGTGGCCCGATCATCTCATGGGGTGGCATCCGGAGAGTTTGTGGGACACCGACGAGACGCCTCTTGCGAGCATTGTTTCATCGCCGCACGCCTACGTGGACGCGGTATCCGCCATCGCCGTAGCCGCAACTGCGACCGAAAGAGCGATTCTCGGAACCGCAGTGACCGAGCCGATAAGGCGACACCCGGCGATGCTGGCTCAAGAGTTCTTGACGCTCAGCCATTTTTCTCACGGAAGGACGATTCTGGGAATCGGCGCCGGCGAAGGTGAAAACATCGTTCCCTACGGACTCGACTTCTCCAAACCCGCTTCAAAGCTCGAAGAGGCGGTGGAGATACTGCGGCTTCTTTTTTCATCCACCGAACCTGTCGATTACCACGGCCGGCACTTCAAATTGAACGGCGCCGTGGTAGCACTCGAGCCCTTCGGAGGCGCCCCTCCCCCTGTCTGGATCGCAGCCCATGGGCCGAAAATGCTCGACATTTGTGGTCGACTAGGCGACGGCTGGATTCCAACAGCGCTTCCTCTGGACGAGTACGCAGAAAAGCTCGACGTCATCCGCGCTGTGGCATCGAAGGCGGGCCGCGACCCCGACGGGATCGTTCCGGCAATGTTCTGCTACTGCGTTCCCGCCGAAGACCACGATAAGGCGCACAGAATCCTGGAGAATCGCCTGGTGAAATTTTTCTGTATGGCCCTCGGCGCCGATCGCTTCAAAAAAGCCGGCTTCGATCACCCTTTGGGCGAGCGCTTCTACGGTTTGGTGGATTTCGTCCCTGCCGGTATGCCACGCCGTGCAGCCGAGGAACTCGCCGATCGCATCCCATTCGAAGTGGTCCACGACTTCATATGGCATGGTACGGCGGAGGAGCTATATCAGCGCGTCCTCGCTTTTGGTTCCGTCGGGCTCGAGCACATCGTGCTGTGGAACGTCGCTCCGTTCGACGCCTTGGACGAGGGCCATACAAGCTTCAGGATCTTGGACGAAATCGTCCGACAGAGCGCGGAGGACCGGCAATGAATTCGTCGAACATCCCGACGCCCAAACGAGTTCTCGTCATAGCAGCCCATCCAGACGATGCGGAATTCGGATGTGCCGCAACTATTGCAAAGTGGACATCCAATGGTGCATCGGCCGCCTACATCGTCGTGACCGACGGATCGAAAGGCACATGGGACGCAAACATCCACCCCTTCGAACTTGCGATCCGTCGCGAAGAGGAGCAAAGAAAAGCCTGCGCGGTCCTGGGAGTCGAAGAAGTCCACTTTCTCCGCCACAGAGACGGAGAGGTTACCGCGACGCCGGATCTGCGGCGCGAGCTGGCAACCTGGATTCGCGCACTAAAACCGGACGTCGTGATAACTCACGACCCGTGGAAACAGTACGCTTTGCACCCCGATCACAGAGAGGTCGGACGTCTGGTGTGCGATGCTGTGGTAGCCGCTCGAGATCCTCTGTACCTAGCCGAGCTGACCCGAGCCGGCGTGGGTTCGCACAGGCCGAGCGAGCTGTTGCTGTGGGAACCGGATCGAGCAAATCACATAGAAGAAGTTACCGATAAGTTTCTGGACCTCAAGATCGAAGCGCTTCTGCAGCACGAAAGTCAGTTCGAATCCACCATGGGATTCAGAGAACGCAATCCTCAAAACGAAGCCGCATTCAGACAGCGAATACTCGAACGGGCGATCGCCGATGGCAAAGAAGCGGGCTTTTCGATGGGAGAGGCTTTCAGAAGAATCGACCCCGCAAGCTGACCGGTCTTCACCGAATTCCGCCTAGGCGAACATCCGGAGCGCATCGATAACCTGCTGAGCGCTTTGCGGGCGCATGTTCGAGTCCTTGGCAAGCATCTGGTCTACGAGTTGAGATATTCGCGGATCTATTCCGCCCACGAATTCCGTTAGTTTCGGCGGCGGGGTGTGGCGCTGTTGATATATGACTTTGACCATATCCCCCACAAAAGGAGGGCGACCGGCGAGCATTTCGAAGAGCATCGCTCCCAACGAGTAAATGTCGCTGCGGGCGTCCGCCGCCCTTGCGCCTCCTGCTGCGCATTCGGGCGACATGTAAGTAGCAGTACCGATCATGATTCCCATCCGGGTTATTCGTGACTCGTCCTGGACGATGGCAAGCCCGAAATCTCCGAGCTTCGCAATCCCTTGCTCGGAAAGCCAGACATTCGAGGGTTTCACATCTCTGTGGATGATTCCCCTCCTGTGCGCGGCCTCTAGAGCCGAGGCCACTTGCATTGCGATTATCACCGCCTGACTAACCGGAAGTCGGGAACCCGGCGCCCGGCGGATCATCGACTCGACATCCCCACCCTTCATGTACTGGCTCACTATGAAAGGATGGCCGGCCTCCTCACCGGTGTCGTAGACGGGAACGATGTTCGGATGATCGCTAAGTTGCGCCATCGCCTTGGCTTCACGTCTCAGTCTTATCAGGTCGTTACCGGTGATAGTCGATTTGACGACGGCCAGCGCCACCTCTCGCCCGAGACTGGTATCTCTGGCCAGATACACCAGTTTTTTCGCGCCTTCACCCAAAAGCCCCATCACCCGATAGCGGCCTCCACCGAACGAATCTGGAAGCTGGCCATCGGTCGCGAGTCTCCGCCCGTCTACGACCGGTTTGGGGATGGGAACCTCGGCGCTTCCTTCCCGCTTGGTAGGTGGAAACGAACCGGATACCGGCTGTCCGCAGGTGTCGCAGAATTGAAACTCCTGGGGGACCACCGATCCGCAAGACTGACAGACGCTTCCGCCTGAGATCGAAGGAGTAGATTGGCCCTTTAGCATAGCGCCGCAGGTGCCGCAAAACATCGCTCCCTCGCGATTGGGTGCATAACAAACCGAGCACTGCATCGTTCCCCGCCTCCGTCGACCAGCTACCGGAGATCATACAACCGAATGGAGATTTTTAGCGCGGGTCGAATGCTGATTCGTTTTCCCCAAAGAAAAACTCCCGGCACTTCAAAAACAAGCGCCGGGAGTGGAAAAGACGCTCCAGCCTGGCGACGAAAAGCCGCCTTGTCTAAGCCGGCCCTTCGCGAGAAATACTCGACCGCGGAATGCTACCGCTTCTTGCGAGCTGCGGTGCCGCGCGCCGCGGGCTTGCGGGCAGAAGCGCTCCGTGTAGTCTTGCTAGCTGCCGGCTTCCGAGCCGGTTTGCGCGCAGCCGTCTTTTTAGCTGCGGGTCGCGCCGCCGGCTTGCGGGCCGTAGCCTTCTTGGTCGCAGCCTTCTGCTTCGGCTTGGGAGTCGCCTTCTTGGCGGCAGCCGTCTTTGATGCCGGCTTCGGAACCGACAGCTTTGAGGCCTTCGACGGGTTGGCTACGACGTCCTTGAAGACGCTCCCCGCCTTGAATGTAGGAACTTTTTTGGCAGGGATTTGAATCGCCTTCTTCGTCTGTGGGTTGATACCCTTTCGCTTTGCACGGGTCTTCGCTGCCCACGTTCCAAAGCCGGGTATCCGCACTGTGTCGCCCTTGGCCACCGCAGCCATCATCGAGTTGACAATGGCAGTTACCGCGTTATTCGCCTGGTCTTTCGAGAGGCCCGTAGCCTGCGCGACTTTTGATGCCAGTTCTGACTTGTTCACCGCTCACCTCCAGAAGTACGCGGTCGCGATGCGCAAATAATGAAAAACCAAAATCGGCGTGAAGTCAACGATTTCGACGCATTTAGTCGTTGTTTTTTCATCCGGCTGATCGGCTCGATCGCCGTTGTAGCGCGCCGAACGACCGCCCGATCGATCCTTATAATGCGACTGTGCGTCGCCGATTCTCCGTTGCAAAGGAGGCCCGAATGGCCGATGAGAAGCGAGATGCAGCGCACCCGCATTTGGTCAGAGCAACCGCGATCGATCACGTCGTCCTGAAAGTTTCGGACGTTTCGAGATCCGAAAGTTTCTACGTTAGGTACCTCGGCGCTACGCCGGAGATGCGGGATGAATTTTTGCGCGGAGACCGGGGATTCCTCTCGATGCGAATCGGAGACGCGCTAATAGATCTCGTACCTGCAGAAGATCCCGGGGCGGTGGGGCCGAAAGGAGTAGCCCATATATGCTTGAGAGTTGAAGGAGGCAATCCCTCGACTGTAAAAGACATCCTCGAGTCCGAGGGAGTACTGGTCGAAAGTTCCGTCAATTACGGGCGATTGGGCGCGCGAGGGGTCGGTCCTTCCCTTTACATCACAGACCCCGACGGATACCGCATAGAGCTCAAGTGGTACCCGCAATGAAGCTGTGTCTCAATACAACGGCAGCGCGCTCGATTCTCTTTTTAGCGGTACTCGCCGTCTTTGGCGCCTGCAGTAGTCACACCTTCCGGCCCAACGATTTCTCGATCGGGGAATTCAGCCCTATGCCTGCACCCAGTCCGTCGGAGATCGAACCCAAATCATGCAGTGGAGGTCTGGTCGACAAAAAAGCCACAGATGCCTCCCGCATCGCCGCTCCAAAGCAGGATTATTCGTGCACCGTTTTTGACGGCTCGCGCTTTTCAGAAGCGCAACTGAACGGATGTGATTTCCGAAGCTCGAGTCTGCAGGAAGTCGATTTCCGGCGAGCTACTCTCACCGGAGCGGTCTTTGCAGGAGCGGATCTCAGCAAAGCGGACCTCAGTGAAGCCATTCTCGTCGGGGCATCCCTCAGTCGCGCTAAAGCGAGTGTGGCCAATCTGGCCAAGGTACAGGCGGGAGGCGCCGACTTGAGGGGCGCCCAACTGATCGAAGCGAACTTCGAAGACGCCGACCTCTCATCGGTTCTCGCGCAGAACGCTGTGGCTCGACAGTCCCGATTCGATAGAGCGCACATGTCGGCAGCCGATTTCTCGGGAGCGGACTTGAGGGGCTCCTCTTTTCGAGGAACGGTCGCTAAAGGGATAGTGCTGCGCGGAGCGAACTTAGCCGGAGCGGATCTAAGAGGCGCCGACCTCACAGGGGCAGATCTCACGGGCGCCGACCTCACAGGGGCAGATCTCGAAGAGGCCCTCCTCGACGGCGCGCTGATCGAAAGGTCGCCAGAACGATGAAAAAGCTCGTCGCGGCGATAGCCGCGCTCTTTGCGTTGGGAGTGATCGTTTATGTGATAAAACCGGCGCCGGCCGAGCGCCCTCCCGCCGATATTCGTTATTACCTGGATCGAGGCATCAGAGCTACTCCCGAACAGATAAAACGGGCTTCCGATCTAGTCGAGGCCACCAAGCAGTCGCTCGAACGCTATCGCGATTCCGAAGCCGCGAGAAGAGACGGATATTTCAATAGCACACCAGGAGCAGGCGGCGTCAATCACTGGTTCAATCTTCAATACATGAAAGACGGCCGCATTCTCGATCCTGACAGACCTGAAAACCTTATGTACTACCGCACTCGATCCGGCGCGGAGGTACTCGTCGGCGCAATGTTTCTCATGCAAGGACCGGGCGAGCAGGGACCCGCCATAGGCGGCGAGATGACCCGATGGCACCTGCATCCCGCATACTGCTGGGCGCCGAGCGGGTTTCCGGTATCGCCATCCGCACAAGAAGGCGAGCCATGCCCTCCGGGGCAAGCCTTGATGGATACACCCGAGATGATCCACGTCTGGATCGTGCCCAACGAGAAAGGCGTCTTCGCCGAAGACATGGATCTGGTGAATCCTCCGGAATGAGGGCGATCATCCCAACGGCTTAGAGATCGCCGAGACTAAAGGTTTCTCAGTCGGCAGAGTACCCGCCGCCCCCTCCGCCTCCGCCGCCCCCGCTGGAGAAGCCGCCGCCACCACCCGTTGCCGATGTCGAAGTGGATATAGCGGTGCTGAAGGAATTAGTAAAAGATGACATGAACGAGGCAAAGTCGCCTCCTCCGGCTGTTGCTGCGCCTCCTACGTAGCCGACGCCGTAGGAGTGAGCCAATGCTCGCTGTTGCTCGGGCGGAAGGTAAACCGGCAACTGCCTCATGACTTCGTCGGCCACCCCGAGCGGTATTGCATACACGAGGTACCGCTCCCAGAGCGCGATCTCTGTGGGCACACGTTCACCCATAATCGAGAAGTCTTTCAGATAACGCTCAAAGGCCTTCCATCGCTCGTATTCTTGACTTCCCGCACGAGATCTTCGCTTCAGCAGCGGAGACGCAAAGAACTCCAGTACCCCAACACCAATGGCCACGAAGCCGAGGGGAAACCCAGACAAAAGGAAACCGAACACAGCCGTTGCCACGCCGAGCAACATGCCGAAGCGGGCTACCATGCCGCTGCTCTTCTCTATAAGCCCGGTGGCGATCCCCTCCGCTTTGACTTCCTCGGTGAACTCCGAAAAAACTCGCGCATTCGAGCCGGATGCGACTTGGCCATCCTCTCGAAGGCAGACTGAGTCGAGACTCCCGGAGTCTGGGGAGACGCTGAAAGTAGAAGCGCCACCAACCGGTTCTCGTACGGTCGAAGTTGATCTTGGGGATCCTTCGGTGTACCGGTCCAAACGAACCGGTAGTCGTTACGCTCCCTCTGGAAAATTCCAGGATCGTAGAGACCACCCGGTTCGATTCGCAAGAACCCCCGTCTTACGCAATCCATCAGCGTTGCGGTGACCTCTTTCGGCTGGACCCCGCCCATGTTCCAGAGATACCCGACTATGGCCGGCGGCAGACGAGACGGGATATCCCGCTCGTATACAGGCTGGGATCGCGGCCGGTACTCGCGACCGAACCGGAGGAAGAGAAAAATCCACAACACGGCGGATCCGATGACCAATGCGATTCCCCCTGCCTGCCTGGCCTGAGCCAGCCTCCGTTGTAGGTTCACTTGGTCGGCCGCTTCTTTTTCCTCGGCGAGAATTCGATCGAGCCCGTTGCCCTGGAGGCGTGTCACGGAGGGAACCAACGACGATGGAAAGACAATTCGACCGTCGACGAGAGTCTGAGGCGGTATCGACCGCGCTTCCCATTTAGCTTCGGTGTTCGAAAGTTTGGTGACCTTTCCGCTGAGAGGCCCGTGGCCCCACACCCTGAATTCCTCTGCAGCGCCGGGTTGCGGGATTTCGGCTCTCACCGCGAGCCGATCTATCGGTGCACTGTTTTCTTTCCCTACCCAGGTCCATTTCAGGTCGGCCACGTCTTGATAGGCGATAACCGCCCCGGAAACGACATAAGAGATTACGAAGGTACGGACGTCGCCGGATGCGGCGGAGAAATAAATCTCTATTTCGTACGCCGTCCCTCCACCCGAGACGGCGTATGTCCCGGGAGTTCTGGTACCGAATTCGCCGGGGGTATAAGCGACGAAGCCGCTCTCGGTTTGTTCCCCTATCGAGTAGCTAACGAGGCTCTGTCCCGGATTTAGCTGGAGCGGCCTTCTTATCCTCGAGAAATCACCGCCGGAAAATTTCCACGTCGTTTTCTCGGTCACGTCGATGGATCCGTCCTGGCTCACCAGCAGCGTCGTCTCGAGTTGCGTGATCTTTGCGCTTTTTGCCTCGGCCGACACGACAGGTACGACATTGAAAAGCCATGCCGCCGCCAGAACCAGTCCGAAAGCTACCACCACGGCTGGAACCGAGCGTTTTCTGGGATTGATTGCGACCGGGCGGCGATAGTCCGGACGCCGGCTCTCCCTCCCGAAATCCCTGGATTGGTCTAGAGAAGACATGACGCTACCTCACATGCAGACGCCGATCGGACGAAAGCTTGCTCGAGGCACAAGTCGGCTTCCCCGGCGAGACTCTCAATAGATTAGCCGGTCAGAAAAGCCCGGGCGGGATCAGGAGAGACGATACCGGTAGCCCCAACGGGATTTGAACCCGTGTCTCCACCTTGAGAGGGTGGTGTCCTAGGCCGCTAGACGATGGGGCCCTAAGCTGCCGGTCTCCTCACCAACCGGCGTCTAATTGCAGTCGACTTCAGCGCTCGGGGGGGAGGATTCGAACCCCCAATGGCAGGTCCAGAGCCTGCTGTGTTGCCAGTTACACCACCCCCGACAGCCGCCAATATTATCCGGCAGCGGATGGTTCCAGCGGCCACTTGCCCGGGCCGAGGTCCGATCCGTGGGCCTCGAGAATGTCGAGCGCCGTCGCCACTCTACGAAGCACCGTATCGGAACCCAAAATTTCCAATGACTCAAAAAGCGGTGGCCCGACCCGCCTTCCCGAGACGGCCATTCTCAACGGTCCGAAAGCGACCCTCGGCTTGATGCCTTTTTCTTCGGCGACTTTTCTCAGAGCCGCCTCGATTGCGGAGGCGTTCCATTCACTCAACTCCTCGAGTGCTGCCCGCATGGAGCGCAGCAACTCCCCCGCCCACCTCGCCGACATTACCTCCTTCCAATCTTCCGCCCTGATTTCAGGGGTCGAAAACAAAAATCCGGCGAGATCGACGATTTCGGACAGACGGTCCATTCTTACCTGGACCAGCGGGACGACTGCCTCCAGTCGCCGACGCTCCTCCGGGGTGGGTGGATTCGAAATGAGCCCGGCTTGCGCCAGCAGAGGTATCGCTCGCTCCGCTACAACCGACGGATCGAGCGACTGGAGGTAATGGTTGTTCATCCACTCGAGTTTTCTCAGATCGAAGGCAGCCGGATGCTTTCCCACTCGCTCCAGGTCGAATGATTCGATGAGATCCTCTACGGACAGGATTTCACGACCGTCCTCCGGGGCCCATCCTAGAAGCGCCAGATAATTGACCATCGCCTCGGGCATGAAGCCTGCGTCTCTGTACCAACCAAGCGATACATCTCCGTGTCGCTTGGATAGCGGCGTCCGATCGTCGCCCACGATCAAAGGAAGATGAGCGTATCTTGGAAGCTCTCCTTCCAGTGCTTCTAATATCAGGACCTGACGCGGCGTCGCCGACAGGAGGTCCTCGCCGCGTACTACGTGAGTAATTTTCATAGCGCAGTCGTCGTATGCCCCCGCGAAAACGAAGGGGGCGGTGCCGTCGGCTCGTAAAATCACGAAATCCTCGATGGTCGACGTTTCAAAGCGCGTTTCGCCGCGAATCATGTCCTCTATGACGATTTCGCGGCCGTGAGGAACGGCGAAGCGAACCGCGGCTGCCTCGCCGGCCCCGAGGCGACGCTCGGCATCGACGGGGTCGATCGATCGACACCTCCCGTCGTATCTGGGTGGCCTGCCCTCTCGGACGGCCGCCTTCCGCATCTCTTCGAGGCTTTCGGGAGTACAGAAGCAGTAATAAGCCTTCCCGCTTTCGAGCAACTCCCGAACCTTATCCCGATACAAACCGGTCCGTTCGCTTTGAAGATACGGACCATAAGGACCGCCGACGTCGGGTCCTTCGTCCCAGTCGAGACCGAGCCATCGAAGGACGTCACAGATGTGTCGTAGCGCCTCAGGACTCGAGCGCTCCCGGTCGGTGTCGTCGATTCTCAGAATGAAACGCCCCTTGAAGTGACGCGCATATAGCCAATTGAACAGCGCCGTCCTTGCACCTCCCACGTGGAGACGACCGGTCGGGGCCGGGGCGAACCTGAGCCTGGGACTGACTCCCGCGCTCACGAGACGCTCCGCTGAAGCGTCGCGATCTCTCTGGGGGGCATAGCTAGGAGACTGTCGTCTACCGACGACGCGATCAGTCTTTGCTTCATCGCGTCGTGGGCGCATCCGGCAAACACCTCCGCGCGAGTCTTCTTGTCCACCCTGGAGGGAGGCGTATCGGTGGGCTCGAAACGACCCTCTATCCCGAATCCCCAATAGGCCAGAGCCCACTCTATGTCGGAAGTTGTCGGAGCGCGCCCTAGCCCGGATGCCCTCTTGAGCGCAGTAGCTTGGATGGCTGCACGCAAATCCAAACGGTCGATATCTTCGGCGCCTTTGATTGAAGGCTCGACGACGCGGTAGAGCCGCAGCACATATCCCGCATCAGGAACAGGTGACCCTAAGAGTGCACCTTCGATCCTCGGTGATTGCGCGGTGTCGCCCGGCCTTTCAGCCTTCCATCGCCGCGGCGGCGGAAGTCTAAGCTTCAGCTTCGACCCGTCGAGCTGAGCCGGGTCTTCAGGAACTGCTGGGTTGATCGAGTAATCGTTTCCCACTTTGCGTACTACCAAAATCGAGACAACTTCGGGTGCTCAGGCGACGGCATCTCCCGAGTAGGAGAGCAACTCGTCGCCGACAACGGCGAAGACTACCGGATCACTTCGGCCAGGCTCAACGCCTCGATTATCCGATAGCGCCTTTCCCGGCACGAAACAAAGACGGTTGGCGCAAATGTCGGCTCGCTTTTCGCCCGCACCGACCGTCAACCCTGCATCTGCACCCGCAGGCACTATATCGAGGCATCCTACATTCCCGTACGACGGATCGCACACCACAGCCGGTCTCCAGAAAGTACTTCCAACGCAAGCTTGGACGCTACAGAGCAATGGCCCCGTCCACGCTGTGTCCGTAAGGGGCGATGCATTTTGATATCCGCTACTCGAAGGCGCGTCTTTGGCAAGTATCTCCAGGGCGGGCGCATAACCAAGAGCCGCGAATGCGGGCGCCATCGCAGACTCGGAAGCTCGGGAAGCGCCCTGCAGCCGCACGCGGATTTCCTGTGCCAAGCCGAGAACCTCGACCGCGAGCTTCGCCCTTCCCGCCCGGTAATCGGCGGAGTCGATATAGGCTTTGTACCTTCCTGATCCTGCGACAGGAACCAGTACCCGTGAGCCATCGGCCGAGACCCTGCCGGCAAAGGTCGCCGGCTCGAGCGGTCGATCCGGAGGGTCTAACGGCGCCCTGACAACGCGCAGCTTCGCCAAAGGGGGAAGGGGCCTGGGCGCCGGAAGCTCCATTCCCACAAGGTACGGCTTATCCGGCGCCATGGTCACGGAAAAAGCAGCCACTTCAACCCGTTGTTCTATGGCTGCATCCGGCGGAGGCGGGTCTACTGCGTCTTTTAGAGCAATGATGTCGATCTGTCCCTCGATGCCTCCCCCTATCGCGTATGCCGTAATTTCCGATTCGTGCCCGATTAGAATCCGCGAGGTGGTCGGAGTGGGCCGTAGAACCCCGTATCCCGTAGCGGCGCCGCCCACACGTTCGGTGACCTGGAAAGTCCTCACCTCTCCGCCGGTCCAGGAGAACTTCGCCCACTCGGGCTTGGAATCGGGATTCGAGGCCCGAACGACAAAGGGGCCGATTATCGACGGGCTTGTGGTGTCGTCGATCTTCCAGGTGATCGACGAGGGCAAGACCCTCGCGATAGTCGCGCCCGCAGGCGTCGCTTCGACCGACTCGACCGATCCTTTGGGAAACCCGAGACTCAGTCGAGCCCTGGAGTACGAGGCGCCGCCGGGCAGCCGAAGCGAGACCGCAAAGTAAGACTTACCCGATTGCGATCGTAAAGACACCAAGCTCAATAGAGCGGTAGGCGAGTCGGAAGCTCCCGTGTGCGCGTAGAACCCGCATCCTGCCGCCAGGGTCGCTAGAAGCAGAACAACTGCCAGAGAAGTGCGGCTTTTCATGCCGAAGGACGCCGGCCGATTGGTCGTCAGTGGCCCGCGCTCTGCCTCGCCTGCGACCTCAGAATTCCCAACACGATCGAGTCCTGAAGCGCCTGCCAGGACGCTTCGATGATGTTCTCGGATACCCCGATGGTGCTCCACGAAGTGTGTCCGTCTGTAGAGTCGATCAAAACCCTGGTTACCGCGGCTGTGCCTTTGTCCGGGTCGAGCACGCGCACTTTGTAGTCGGTCAGATGCACTTCTTTCAGATCTTCGTAGATCTGTCCGATAGCCTTGCGAAGCGCCCGATCCAAAGCGTTGACGGGGCCGTTCCCTTCGGCGGTCGCAATGATCCGTTCGCCTTTGGCGTGGACTTTTATGGTCGCCTCGGTCGCCACTCCGCCGTCTGCGCGTTTTTCCATGATCACCCTGAAGGACTCCAAAGTGAAGTAGTCCGGTTTCCACCCCGCCGCCGTTCGGACGAGCAACTCGAAGCTTCCATCCGCTGCCTCGAAGTGGTATCCGATGTGCTCGAGGTTCTTCAGTTTTGTCAGCACTTCGGTGACGACCTCAGGGCGAGCCGAAAGATCGATACCGAGTTCTTTGGATTTGAGCATCACCGTAGAGCGCCCCGCCAACTCCGATACGACGAGTCGTGAGCTGTTTCCGACCAGCTCCGGATCGATGTGCTCGTATGCGTCGGGCCGCCTCGATATTGCGGAGACGTGAAGGCCCGCCTTGTGAGTGAAAGCAGCGGCGCCGACGTAAGGCGCATGGGGATTCAACGGCGTGTTGGATACCTCTGCTACGAAGTGAGCCGTCTCGGTGAGGTTGCGAAGCCTATCGAGAGGCACGCAATCGATTCCCATCTTGAGAACAAGATTCGGGATGACTTCGACCAGGTTGGCGTTGCCGGTACGCTCTCCCAGACCGTTTATGCATCCCTGAACGTGAGTTACCCCTTTTTCCACCGCTACGAGCGAATTCGCCACCGCGCAGCCCGAGTCGTTGTGAAAGTGGACACCTAGTTTTACATCGCCGCCCAACGCATCGAAGACCTCCGAGACGATGGCTGCGACATCGTGGGGAAGAGTGCCACCGTTGGTATCGCAGAGGACGATACAATCCGCGCCTTCCTCGAGGGCCGCTTGACAAACCTCGAGCGCATACTTTGGGTTCCTCTTGTAGCCGTCGAAGAAGTGCTCGGCGTCGAAGAATACCCGCCGCCCTTTCGACTTCAGATAGGCCACCGAATCAGCGGCCATCCTGACGCCCTCTTCCAGAGTCGTCTCTAAAGCGTCGGTTACGTGGTAGTCCCAGGACTTGCCCACGATACATATCGTTTTGGTATTCGCCTCCAGGAGGGCCGCAAGATTAGCATCGTCGTCCGCGCGACCCATTGGACGTCTGGTCGAGCCAAACGCAACGAGCTCCGAGTCCCCAAAATCGATTTCGTCTTGCGCCCTTGCGAAAAACTCGTCGTCTTTGGGATTCGAACCCGGCCAACCGCCTTCGATGTACGCGACGCCTAGCTCCGCCACCTTCGAAGCGATCTTCAATTTGTCGTTGACCGTGAGCGAAAGTCCCTCACGCTGCGCGCCGTCTCTAAGTGTGGTGTCGTAAATGTCTACCTGCATCACAGCCGCTTTCCCAGACTCAAGACGCTCGATGCGTTGGGCGCCTTTCTTACCGAGCTATTCGTAGATTCTACGGCCTGAGTTCTCTGTGCTCTGCAGGCTATTAACCGGACAAGATCTGTGGCATCCGACAGCGATTCCGGGAAGGACTACAAATGTCATGGCCAGACCGGCTGCGACTTGAGATATCAGTCCGAATGGGCCTACACCGTCGGACGGGGCGGCCGGAAGGGAGGAGATGGCCCAGGTGGTAGCGACCAGAAAACTCACAGCCGCTGCCGATGCCGATGCCGATGCGAAGGCCTTAGCCCCGACTCTGCCTCCGACAATGAAGGCAACCAGGCCTGCCACAACGGCGATCGGGAAAACCGGAGCGCTCACCATCGAGCAGACAACACCGACCGTCACCGCAAGTACCGCACCGCTGTGGTGCCTGCTCAGTCCTCTCGCATGGTTGTATCGGGACGCTCGAGTCACGCCTGCGCCAATTTCATCTTTTCCCGCCAACGCCCCTGTAAGGATGGCAAAAGAAAGGATGAGTCCGACGATTGCGAGTCCCCCGACTATCGACAGGCTATGTAACCTGCCCGGTTCGAATTGCAGCCGGATTTCTCCCTCGGCGCCGGCCGGCACGACAAAGGCTTGCTTCCACCCGTCGAGCCTCAATGGTTGCAATTCGACCTCGCCTGCGAATGCCCTCCAACCGGCATTGAAGTTTTCGTTTACGAACAACACCCGGGCGGGCCCCGGCGCGATCCGAACAGTTCTAAGCCGGGGTCCCCATTCCTCGATGTGCAGCTCCCTTGTCGCCCGTTGAAACCCAGTCGTAGAACCGAGATCGCGCCGGGCAATGGCAACGTCGGCCACTGCGAAGGGGCGACTGCCCCTCGAGCTGTCTATGCGGTGCCATGCACCGCCGACACCTACCTCTACGTACTTACATGCCCGGAATTTGAGCGGTCGCAAGAAGATCAGGTCGGAAATCCGCCCTTCGATCTCCGTATCGATAAGATCTCCGTCGAATAAAACGGGCGGACCGGCGCCACAGGGCAACGAGAACTTTTCCTCCGGAAGAGGCACCGAGTATGCGACATCGCTGAGCGCCGGGATATGGATGTCGGCAAACCCCACCGGAAGAGGGGTCGAGATGCCGGTCATACCATCCACGGAGATCCTCTGTTTTACCGATGTGAACTCCATTCTTAGGACTCGCGTTTTTATTGGATCGAACCTCAGCCACCCATCCCCCGATACCTCGACTTCCCGTACCTCTTTTTCGCCCACCAAACGCACCACAGCCGGTTGTGCCGCGGGTGCAGCCGTAGAAGTGAGGATTCGTAGTTCGTCGAGCGTGACCGGATAGTCGAAGCTCAAGACCAAGCTCGGCGGCGCCGGCGGACCATTCTGGATACCCTCTATGATCGGCGGAGTCGTACGGGCGCCCGAGTACGCCTTTGAACCTTCCCACAGTCCCAGCGGATTCGGCAGAGGCGTGGAGAGAGCGGCCGCCCAGATCGTCGAGGTGTCGCCGTCCAGCAGATTCGAGGGCCTAAAGTCGGGCAGGCCCTGGAAAACAGAGCTTGCAGCAATGCGGATGGGTCCTCGGATCTCTATGAGGCGGTCCAGTTCATCGCCCGGCAGCGGAACCACCGTGCCCTCGATTGCATATGTGCCGGGCTGGGAAAGCCGAAATAAACGGCGCAGGTCCTTTTCCTCATCGGAGCGTCCAACCAGAGCAGGGTGAAGCCGGCGGCGGGATAGAACCACAGACTCTAAAGACCCAGAGGTCTCGACCGGCGTCTTGATCACCTCTTCGACCGACCGACCCGGCAAGGTGATCTCCCGTATACCCGCGCCCGAAGCGCCTGCAAGATCCTCGCCATCTACAGCGGCGAGGATTACCCTCAATCGCTTGGTAGGGCCTTCAGGGACGGCCACGGGCTGAGCCGTTTCTGTAGCCTCCAGCCGGCTCCGAACCGATCCGCTGTCGGTTTCAATTTCGACCTCCCTGATGATCGGCCGGAACGGGTGGTCGGCGAGAGGGGTGATCTTGAGACCGCGAATATCGATGCTGTCGTCAAATACGACTTCGATCCACTCTCCCTTTGCCCTCCCCGGCGCCCCGGTCACCCACGCAGTGCTGAAATCGCCGTCGAAAGCCGCATAAGGACGCAGCTCTGGAAGCTGCACCAGCCAGGAGCTGTACGACGAGGCTTTTATCTCCCCGGCGCCCCGGAACTCTCTCGTCGTCTTATGGGAGTCGTCCGTCTTGGGCATAATTTCCCGGGGGATCGGGCCACCCCTCGATACACCTACCTCTACTTCGTCGGATCTTTCTGTTGCACCCATTCCCGTAGGTCTCTCACCGGCGCCCAATGTGTAGGAGTAATTGAAGTGCACCAATCCGAAGTCGTTGTCCCGACGTCTTAGATCGTCGGTGATGATCAGATGCCGGGGTGTCACGCCAGAAGCGGCCAACGCCGCACGACTCTCAGAATCCGAACTCAGCACAAAAGGGGTTCCCCGCAGGTTTTCGAAAGAGTCAATACTCAGGCGGCTTTCGGATCCTCCTGCGACCTCGGCGACATAGGTTAGATCTACAATTCCGGCCGGCGCCCCTCGACCGCCATCTACTTCGTATATGACCACTTTCGGAAGTCGAGCTTCTTCGTCCGCAACACCGAGGTCTTGGACCACTTCTGAAAATTCCGGTCGGTCTCCTACCGACGATCCGCTCCCTGAAGAGCCGGGCATACCGAACGCCGCCACCGCTTTGAATCCCTCAGAAGCCTCCAGAGTGCGCTTCACCTGCAGTGGCCTGGGCGCCCCCGAGCGGCGCCAATCTAGATCGTTTCTTACGACCAGATAACGGACGCCGGCAGCACTGAGGGCAGGCGCCAAAGCCGGCGAAGGCGACTGATGGAGAAGGTGGTCTTCGAGAGCATCTAAAAGCCTCGTGCTCCCTGTTCCCCCGAGCGGTATCAGACTTCTTACCGCCCACGGCACACGGGAAAGCGGCTGTAACACATCGTCGAGGGGACGGCCCCACTCGTACTCCCCGAACGGAGCGCCGGGGATCACTGCTACTCGTCCGTCCGCTGCGTTGGATTCCAACCATTCAACCGCGTCAATCCAGTATTCGGGTACGGTATCGAATCCTCCGGGTGCAGCCAGCTTTCCCTCGATTGCGGGAATAGCCATGACAAGCAGACATCCGGCCAAAACCATAAAGGCCGACCTCTGCAGAACTCTCCGACCGACAATCGCGCGCTTCCAAGCGAAGCCGCCGAGAGCGGGTCCCAGATGCGCGATGCCCAACGACAGCGGCAACGTAACCAAGAACGTGAACTTCGATACGTTTCTGAAAGCGCTGAGCGGTCCGTTGAGCACCGAAAGTATCGTCGAGTGAAAAAACCCCGCCCCGCTGAACCAGTAGGCGCTCGACGTAGCCGCCGCTCCCACAAGAAACAGAACCGGGGCAAAGAAGCGCCTTCTTGCGCCGAGGTAAGCCAGACCGGCCAGGCCGGCTGCGGTCAGCGCGCCGCTCGCCGCAACGAGAATCGGAGAAGAGACATATTCCCAGCCGCCGGGCAGCCAGGGGGTTCGCAAATTCAAATAGGCGAGCCAGTACCCGCTTCCTCTCAAGGATTCGAAAAGCGACTGCGTCGACGAAGCCGCATCGGCCGACTCGGTGTACTGAATGAAATTGAATCCATACCTTCGAAGAAGAACGAGGGGTATTGCCCACCACAATGACACTGCTGAATACATGCCGACGGTGGCGCCGATCAGTTTGGCCTTGACGCGTGCGGCTTCCTTGTCGACTTGGTCGCCCGGAGATTTTGGAACGATCTTCTCCGTAATGAAAAACACCGCCAACGCAGGCAACGTCGCCACGGTCGCAGCGGCATTGACTGCACCCGAAAAAGCGAATGCCGCTGCAGATCGAGCAGCCGCTCCCCCCGGGGTCCACCGCCTTCCAGCAGGCGTCAGAAAGCCGACCATCCAGGGAAGCACCGCGCCCGGGATCGCGGCCGCGGAGGTAAAAGCCACAATCGACGCGAATACGGGGGCGGTTACATATAGGGCCGCCGCCGCTACACGTGTCCGCGGGGTGCCGATTCCGAGACGCTTCGCCAGGAAAGCAACGCCTGAGAAAGCAGTCGCCAGGGTAGCGGCAATCCACACACGCTGAGCCACCCACATAGGGATACCGAGATACTTCGAGGCTGCAAAGTAAAGCCCCATCGGAAAGAAGTAGCCGTACGACTGATTCTGGACGTGGCCGAAATAACCGAGCGGCTCCCACATGTCGTAGGCGCGCCTCAAAAAGAAGATGGGATCGATAGCAAGATCGATTTTGGTGTCGGCCAAAAGCTTCCCGGGTTGCTGAAGAAAAGAAAGAACGGTAATAGCCCCGACGGCCAAAAAGCCGAGAAACGGATCCATCCCGAGCCGTCGAAGCGCCGCCGCTAAAGCGGACCGCCACCGGCGCAGGCTTCCCGGAGAAAAAACCCGATCGGACGAAAGGCTCGACGCGTACAGAGACGAAGCGAAAAAAACCACAGCATTCGATGCCAGCAAAGAGACCGTCAAGTCGACCGCGCTCGACGCTCTCCAGCCAAGAATCAGCCAGATCGCTATGCCGACAATCGGCGCCGCCCAGGCGCGCCCGCCTCCCAGCGATAGCGTTAGGTTGACGACCGTCCAGGTACCTGAGGCAAAAGCCATCGAGATACAGAGCAAAGCGACAAGAGCCGTGGGCGCAGTAGGCTGATCTAGCAGAGCACCGACGATCGGCGCCGCGGTAACGAAGACGATCGTAAGAGCGAGACCGGCTAGAACAGTTGCAACCCCTACGCGAACAGCGCGTCCGGGAGTCTGGTTCTTCCGTACTTTTGCGAAGAACACCCAGCCAACGACGAAGAGCGCTACGAATATTCCCTTTGCCGGAATCGCGGCGGCGGCAAATGCGTCGGCCTCAGCAGGTGGAAGGTTGCGCGAGACCAGGAGGAGATCCGCGTTGGCCAAAGCCACAGCGAATCCGATGGCCGCCGCTGAGGAGACAATCGAAGGTCGGGAGAGCGCCGGCCGTATGCTCGGGTAAGCGGCCTCTTTTTCATCCGTCCTCGAATCCGCCAATAAAGGATGAGACCTGGAAGTGACCCGGAGCGCAGCCAGAGTCGCCAGAAGAATGCCGATCCCGAAACCCGCTTCGCCCCAAATGATTCCCAGGACGCACGATGCAAAAAGCCGCACAGCGGCTTCGACGGCGTAGGACTTGCCGAGCGACGCCAACCGGTCGGACCCCATGAGCATGCCGCGAAGAGCGCTGAGCCGTAGCGCCGGAAGGAATTGCACTCCGATCGCCGTTGCCCCGACCAAATCGAGATGAAGAAAAGCCGCCAAGGCCGTCGATAAGACGACAGGGGCCGAGAACCCCGCCACTGCTCGACCGGGTCGAGCACCGATAGCTCGGATGCGCGATCGTGTAGCATCGGCGTCGGCAGACTCGATGGCTCGATCGATCTGGACCGCCCCGGGCACTACGGCCGCGACCAACGACAACACGAGAATCGCGGACATTCCTGCCAAGGCTCCGGGTGCTACGAATCGAGAAAGAATTACGAGTGCGACAAACGAAGAACCCGAGAATGCTGCTGCCCCGGACCAGAGTGCAGCACTCCCCTTTAGATCACGGAAGGAATCAGACCGTTTTCCCACGCCGGTGCGGCCGCGGTCTTTCGCCCGTCACACGAAGAACGACCTAGACTCAGACTCCCCGTCCAAAAGCGCCGATCTTACGTATTCCATCGCCACATTCGGGGAAATCGGAATAACCTCGAGTCTCGCTGCCCCGATGAGGTCGGCGAGACGTTTGGCGACAACCGCGGCAGCCTCGTAGGGCACACAGAAAAGCAGGACCAGAACCTCGTCCTTCAATCGGACAACAAGATCTCCGTGTCGCAAAGCGTCGGTTATATGGGTCGCATCGAAGAGCGCAGAGCCCTCGATCGGAATCTTGATGGACTGAACCGCAGGCGCCCGCCCTGGACGGTAACGGAGGCGAGCCAGATCCAGCGCCATCCGCATTCCGTCCCTTATCGGTCTAACGCTCGACTTTTCGGCTGCCTCCCATCTAATGGGAAACTCGGCTACCGGGATTCCAATCTCGCCCGCTTTGACCAGTAGCTCGACGTCGAAAACGAAACCCGACGAACGCAAGAAATGAAAAAGGGCCTTTGCAGCGCCCGCCCTGAAGGCTTTTAGGCCACACTGGGTATCGGCAATCTCGAGACCGACCACGAGCCTTCGCCAAACCCGGAACCCGAGTCCGAGCGCTCGCCTGAGTAGCGTTCCGCCAATCACTTCTGCACCCTCTACCGCTCTGGAGGCAATTGCAATCGGTGCTCTCTCGAGTTCGTCGATTGCTCGTTCGAGGCCGTCTTCGAGATCCGGCGAGAGATCCGCATCGACGAACACCACAGCGCGTCCCCTCGATCGACAGACGCCGGTGCGAACGGCCGCCCCCTTGCCGAGATTTTGCGGATGCCAGATCAGCTCACTTCGCGGATATCCCCGCAGTATCCCGGCTGCAACCCGAAGCGTATCGTCGGTCGAACCATCGTCGACAACTAACAGCTCGCAGTCACCGTATCGGGAAGCTGTCTCCACGATCCGCGGCAAGGTACGAGAGAGAATCGGCGCCTCGTTGAAGGCGGGAACGACGATGCTCAGCTCGGCTCTGGAAGAAGTTGGTTCCGGGCTTCCAAGGGGCGCCGTGGAGGCCATGGCTCTGGCGGTGTTGAGAAGAGATACGGCACCTCCGCCCGTCATACTCAATTCCCCATCGGAGAATCGGTCCCGGCTGAGCTCAGACGAATTCGAGCCAGTGACGGTAACGCTCGAGTTCCCCGTGAACCACCGAGAAAAAGACTTCCTGGCACTTGCGTGTTATCGGGCCCGGTTCGCCGATCTCGCGACCATCCACTTCTCTTATAGGCACGACCTCTGCCGCAGTTCCGGTAAAGAAGAGTTCGTCCGCAATGTAGAGGTCGCTCCTCACTAAATCGGCTTCCCTTGTCTCATAACCGAGATCACCGGCAATGGTGAGGATGGTGTCTCTTGTAATTCCTTCGAGAGCGCCGCTGGATAACGGCGGGGTGGTCAGCACCCCGTCGCGAACCTGAAAGATGTTTTCGCCCGAGCCGTCGGTCACATATCCGTGACTGTTCAACAAGATCGCCTCGTCGTAGCCGGATTGCAGCGCCTCGACTTTGGCGAGAATCGAATTGATGTATTGCCCGGTGGCCTTGGCGGCATGCGGAATGATGTTCGGCTCGAGTCTTCTAAAGCTGGAGATGCGTACGCGAACACCGTGCTTGAGACCTTCCTCACCCAAATACGTACCCCACGGCCAAATCGCTATTGCCGTTCGCACTTCACAATTGAGCGGGTTCAGGCCCATTTCGCCGTAGCCTAGGTACATGATCGGCCGGATATAGCAAGCGTCGACACCGTTGCGTCGCACCAACTCTTTTGTTACCTCGACGAGTTCTTCGGCGGAATACTTCGGCGTAATCAAGTGAATCTTGGCCGAACGCAACAGCCGTCGCATGTGATCGGTTAGACGGAAGATGGCAGGACCGTCCTTGGTCGAGTAGCAACGGATTCCCTCGAAGACACCAAGACCGTAGTGAAGCGAATGGGTAAGCAAGTGAATCGTGGCGTCATCCCAGCGGACGAACTCGCCATCCATCCAGATGTAATCCACCTTTTCGATCATGGCTCGGCGACTCCTGAAAACGTTCGAGACGAATTAGTCGAGTGCAGCAGCTATTATGTCACCTACCTCGGATGTGGACATCTCGAAGGTGCCATCGGGTAGGACCTTATTGGCGTCGAGGAACCGCTCGACTGCTTCGGTCACCCGCCGAGCAGTCTCCGTCTCTCCGAGAAATTCGAGCATCATCGACGCAGAAAGTATCGCGGCGATCGGGTTTGCTCGACCCTTGCCCGCAATATCGGGCGCCGACCCGTGAACCGGCTCGAACATCGACGGACCGTTTCTTTCGGGATTTATGTTTCCGCTTGCCGCGAACCCGAGCCCACCGGAGATCGCCGCCCCTAAGTCGGTAATGATGTCGCCGAATAGATTGTCGGTAACGATGACGTCGAAGCGGCCGGGGTTTAGCACTATGTGCAAGCAGGCGGCATCCACATGGCAGTACCACTTCTCGACACCGGGATGACTCCGACCCACCTCGTCGAAAATTCTGTTCCACAATCCGCCCGCATGCACCAGGACATTGGTCTTGTGCACCATGCAGAGCTCGCGACGGGCGCGTTTCTCTGCCAGGGAAAAAGCGAATTCTATGCAACGTTTGACTCCGTAGGCCGAATTGAGAGAGTTTTCCACCGCTACTTCTAAATCGCCCCCCGGTCTCAGCGCGCCACCCGCGCCGGAATACATTCCTTCGGTGTTTTCCCGGACCACGACGAAGTCAATGTCTCCGGCGCCGACGCCCTTTAGTGCGCCCTCTACTCCACGCAAAAGTTTGACCGGCCTCAGGTTGACGTACAGGTCTAGGGCAAAGCGCGTTTTTAGAAGCAGCCCCCGCTCCAGAATCCCCGGAGCGACATCGGGGTGACCGACGGCGCCCAGCAAGATGGCGTCCAGATTTCGCCATTCCTCGAGCACGGAATCCGGGAGGACTTCTCCGGTTGAAAGAAATCGGTTTCCTCCCAGGTCGTAGAAGACAAAGTCGGCATCGAATTCTGCCGCTCTCAAAACTTTGAGCGACTCGGAAATTACCTCCGGCCCTATACCGTCTCCAGGAATTACCCCGATCTTGTAAGACACCATCGCTCCAAGGTTGACCAGCTTACCCGGCGCCGACCCACATTCCGACATCTCGGTGCGAAAAATCGAGGGCTCAGCGCGGAATTCGCCAATAGCTGTTGTTCTTTATAACCCCGTCGGCCTCCCGAGGCCCCCACGTTCCGGGTTCGTAGAACTCGAGCGGAGGGGGATTCGCAACCACCTCGTCGAAAATCCTCCAGGATTCCTCGATGGTAGCTTGATCGGCAAAGAGGGAGTGTTCGCCCTCGATTGCATCGCCGAGCAGCAACTCGTATTCGGTTTCGTGCTCTTCGCCGAATGCGCTTTGGAAGCGAAACTCCAGCTCGACCGGGTGCGCCCTGACGATTTCGCCCGGGACCTTCACCTGCATGTGAAAATCGACCTTCTCCTCTGCGTCGAGCCTGAAGGTGATCTCATTGGGGTCGGGTCGCTGAGCGCCGGCGCCGAAGAGCATACGAGGGGGCTGCTGAAATATGACTGCTACGAACAGAGCATCGGCATGCATTCTCTTGCCGGTGCGTATGTAGAACGGAACTCCCGCCCAGCGCCACGAATCGATTTCGAGTCGCAAAGCCGCGAAAGTCTCGACCTGTGAGGTGGGACTGACCCCCTTTTCCGTGCGGTACCCTACGTACTGTCCCCTTACCACATCAGAGGGCCGAATTGTACGTATCGCCTTTAGAACCTTTAGCTTTTCGATGGCCAGCGACTCCGCATCGATCCCCAGAGGCGGTTCCATCGCAAGAAGCGTGACCACTTCCATGAGATGGTTCTGCACGACATCTCGTATCGCGCCGACTTCTTCGTAAAATGCACCCCGGGTCTCTACGCCGAGCGTCTCGGAAAGAGTCACCTGCACCTCAGCGACGTATCTGTTGTTCCACACCGGTTCGAGCAACGAATTAGCGAAGCGAAAAACGAGCAGATTCCTCACGGCTTCCTTGGCCAAGAAGTGGTCTATTCGGAAGATCGATTCCCGCCTGAAAGACTCTTCGAGGCATTTGCCGATACGGCGGGCTGATTGGAGATCTCTTCCGAGCGGCTTTTCCACGACAACCCGGCCGCGCTCTGCCAGACCCGTCTCGCTTAGCATGGATACCACCGTCTCGAACACACTGGGAGGAATGGCGAGATAGAAAAGAGGAAGCCGGGAGTTCTCCAGCAACTTCTTCAACGTCTCGAACGTCGCCGGATGTTGATACTCTCCGCTCACGAAACGCATTCGTGACGTGAGATCTTCGAGTAGCCGTTCGTCGACGTGCCGTGCGAATTGAGAAATTGACGCTCGAGCGTACTCTCTCAAATCCTCGTCGCCCCACTTAGAGCGACCGACTCCGATGATCGCTCCTTTCCACTTGTCTCTCCGGAAAAGGCCGTACAGAGCGGGAAAGATCTTTCGTTTCGCCAGATCGCCGCTGGCGCCGAATATCACCAGCGCATCGGAGACGGCATCGCTCATCGTTCGGAAACCGTATCGCCCGCCTTATCGGCCTTTTTGACCCCGTGACCGCCGAATTGTTCTCTCAGTGCCGCTGCCAGCTTCATCGCAGGAGAGTCTTCCTGACGCGAAACGAACCGGCGATACAGGGATTCGGTAATTGCCGGCGCCGGAACGCCCAGATCCACCGCAGTCTTGATCGTCCATCGGCCCTCCCCGGAATCTTCGACCCAACCGCGAATGTCGGAAAGGTCGCCGTGAAGGTCGAGGGCGCGATTCGCGAGGTCGAGCAGCCAGGATCTGATGACGCTTCCGAATCTCCAAAGGCCAAAGACAACCCGCGGGTCGATGTCGAGGGGCGACGCCCGGAGAAGCTCGTAGCCCTCGGCATACGCCTCGATCAGCGCATACTCGATTCCGTTGTGGATCATCTTTACGAAGTGCCCCGCACCATGCGGGCCGACATGAGCGAATCCTCCCTCACAAGCCAGGGTCTCGAAGATCGGTTCGAGGTATTCGATGTCTTGTCGATCCCCCCCGGCCATTACGCAGTAGCCCTCGTCCGCCCCCCAAATTCCTCCGCTGATTCCGACGTCGACAAACCGCAGACCCAAACGAGCGAGAGACTTCGCCCTTTCTATGGAGTCGACAAAGTACGAGTTGCCGCCGTCGATTAGTATGTCTCCCGACCCCATCAACTGAGACAGCCGCTCGATGGCCGAGCCGGTTACCTCGCCGGCCGGAAGCATGGTGATCACCACGCGAGGGATTTCCAGGGTCTCGATGAGGGCCTCCATGCTCGGGACCTCTGTCTTAGCGGGATCTCTCGTATATCCGACGACTTCGTGCCCTCCGGCCCGGAGTCGCCTCGCCATCCCGGAACCCATGCGACCGAGACCTACTATTCCGACCTTCATCTCTCACCCTCCGCGGCGTCTTCGCATTGCGTATGTTGTAGAACCTACCTTCAGGTCCACGGTAGCGCCGGCGTAGAATTCCTCTCGCTGCGCGACTGAGATTCTCGACCGAGACTAGACAAGCCTCCTCTCGACCGGAAGCACAACGGGAGATTTTTATTTCTCTAAAGTCCGACATCCGGATTGGGTCAATGGATGTCGTATGGCTGAGATACACTCAAATTGTCAGCGGTGGAGTGCAGAACTAGTGATTTCCGGCTATATTGCCGATAATCATCTAGGCTCTCCTGAGTCGAGGCTGTCGGTCGAAGGCCTCTTCGGATAAAACTCGAAGAGGCAAAATAATAACGATTAGGCTGCGGATCCATGAGCTATCAACCACCATCTGCCAGGCCTTCCGCAGAAGGCCAGATGCGCCCAACTGCCACGCCGGAAGGGCCTCCGCTAGGACTCAGCCCTGCCGGTACCCAAGAAGCGGCGGCTCCCGGAAGCGCGCCGGTGCTGGCACTGCCTACCGAAGGCCCTGCCACCTTTCCTTACCTGCCACCCGTCACCCAGGGCGAGCAGGTCAATTATCACCACCAGGTGATCGTTCGACCTCCGCAAGGCGAAGAGTGGGCAACCGCGCACATACTCAGATTCGCGTGGCAGACCGATCCGCGCACCCTAAAGGCCAAACTGGTTCAACTTCCCCCCCTCGACATAAAAGGGAAGGTCGCCCAGCCGGTTCTGGTGCTGGCGCCACCGGGGGTCGATTCGGACCTTCCCCAGTGCTGGGTGATAAAAGAGACCACAGCGCAAGAGTTGTTGATCGGCGCCATTCCCAGGCGCTCGGGCCTGCCTTTGCTCCAGATAATTCCCGGTGAGTTCCCACCCCCCAACCTCGGAGATCACGTAATGACGCTTCCGCCGCGCATCGATCTTCCAGAGATGCGATACATACTTCCCTGCAAACTGCAAATCTTTCCGATAACCGACACGTGCGGAATTGCGGTCAGATTTCGCATGAGCAATCAAGGTGTCCCCGTCGGGGTGACTCCGTATCTTTTCCGGGCAACGCTGACCGGCCCACGTTCCTGGAATTTGCTGTCGGGCAGACGCATTCTCGAAGAAAACCCGATCACAGGGGAGACGAGAGAACTGGTCGAAGCGACTCCTCAGTCCGGTCAGCTCGCTCCTTTGGTGACGGTATTTCAAGGGCGCTGCCTCGCGACATTTTCCTGGAGGGCGAATCCGAACTCACCGTGCTTCAACCTTGCCGGATTGGTTCCCGAAGCGCGGCCACCCGAAGTGGCGGAAGACCACTCGATTCGGCTGATCTGACCGGAAAGGCCGGCAGATTTCCATCTAGGCGACCAGCCGCCCCCTGACTTGTCGGCGTCGTGACGAGCGGAGGCTCGCAGTCGGCTATTCGTTGCGACTTTTACCGGTGACGAGCGCCTCGATGACGTCGTAAGCGGTAGTCAGCTCGACGCCCCAACGGGCGATTTCCTCTAGGGCGCCCGGTGAGATTCGACCTGAAATCGCATCTATTACCGCTACGGCTCGCAAGTCCAAGGCGGTGGCGTCCTGAAGCGTTGCCCGGACGCAATTCTCGAAAAGATGTCCCACAACCGCCACCGTATCGATCCGCCTCGACGACAAAAACCCGTAAAGAGGCGTGTTGTGAAACGCCGACCAGCGAGGTTTGTAAACGACGGCTTCGTTCCAGCTCCACAACTGAACTTCACCGGAGAGCAACATTTGTGACGAAAGTCGCGCATTAGGACGAGGCCTGAGCTCGGGAACCAGCTCTGCGCCTTCGGAGTCCGGAACCAGCGCTCTCCATCCGCCGGCCCACATCTCGCGTCTGCATCGATCTACGTTCGAGCCGTCTTCTTCGTACAATCGCACAACGTGGACGACCAGACCGCCGTTTTCGCGCCATGCCCTTGCGACCGCGGCCGCTTTGAGGACCATTTCCGCTCCTCCCGGATCGTCGAGCGGAGCGCCCGGGCCGATAGTATCGACTTGGATGTCGATCGTGAGCAACGCCGCCCGATCATAGTGCGGCGCTGTGAATTCGCCTCCGGACCTGACCGGCAAATGGGGAGGAATCGACCGTAGCGAGTCGTCGGCGGCCATCTTCCTTGTTGCTTAACGCCTAAGGACCAATTTCGTCTGCTGCACCCTTTTTGTCCGGCCCGGCCTTTAGCCTCACCGCGATGTTCACCGCCGAGAGGTATGCCCTGGCCGAGGCCTCGACTACGTCGGTGGACACACCTCTTCCGGTGACGGTACGACCGTCTACCTCTAGCTGTATCGTCACGTCGCCTAGTGCGTCTGTACCCTCTGTGACCGACGAAACATTGAAAGCGACTAGTTTGCCCTCGACATTGGCCGCCTTGGAAATGGCAGCACAAGCCGCGTCGATCATCCCGTCTCCCGACGCCTCGCCTTCGGCCTTGTCCCCATTACGCCGCAACACAACCCTGGCCGTCGGCTCGACGCCGATCCCGCCCTTGACCTCGAACTCCTCCAGGACGAAGGTATCTTCGAGCTGACCGAGTTCCGCTGCCACGATGGCTTCTACATCGGCCTGGGTGATCTGTGCCTTTCGGTCGGCGAGCTCTTTGAAACGCCTGAAAGCAGCGTTGAAGGCGTCGCCTTGCAAGTGAATTCCCATCTTTTCCAGGGTGTCGCGGAAAGCGTGTCTCCCGGAATGCTTGCCGAGAATTATTTCGGCGGCTTTGCGTCCGACCGTCTCAGCATCGATGATCTCGTAGGTTTTTCGATTCATCAGCACGCCGTGTTGATGAATACCCGATTCGTGGGCGAATGCGTTACGTCCTACCACAGCCTTGTTCGGCTGTACGGGATATCCGGTCAGCCTCGACACCAGACGCGAGGTTCTGGCGATCTCTTCTGTGTTGATTCCCACCTCGACACCGTAGAGATCGCTCCGGACTTTGGCAGCCATGACGATCTCTTCCAAAGCCGCATTGCCGGCGCGCTCACCTATCCCGTTTATGGTGCACTCCACTTGACGAGCGCCGGCGGCTACACCGGCCAGTGAATTGGCGGTTGCGAGCCCTAGATCGTTGTGGCAGTGCGTCGAAAAGATCACGCCTTCCGGAGGATCCACCTTTTCTATCAGGTACCTGATAAGGCGCCCGAACTCCGAAGGGATCGCATATCCCACGGTGTCGGGGATGTTGAGCGTCGTAGCTCCCGCCTCGACGACGGCCCTCAGTACTTCGACGAGAAAGTCGGGATCGGACCTTGTTCCGTCTTCCGGACTGAACTCGACATCCGAGGTGTACTTCTTCGCATGCCTCACCCCGGTGACGGCTGCCTCCTTGACCTGCTCAGGAGTCATCTTCAATTTGTGCTCCATATGTATTGGCGAGGTAGCGATGAATACGTGAATACGAGGCTGCTCTGCATGCTTTATCGCTTCCCAGCAACGATCGATATCCTCGAGGTGAGTACGGGAAAGTCCAGCGATCGTCGCACCTTTGACCGACCGGGCGATCGCTGAGACAGACTCGAAATCGCCCGGGGACGCCACGGGGAACCCTGCCTCGATTACATCGACGCCCAAACGGGAGAGCTGTTCAGCAATCTCGACTTTCTCGGCGACGTTGAGACTGATCCCCGGAGACTGCTCCCCATCCCTCAAAGTCGTGTCGAATACAACCAGCTTCTCTGCCATCCGGCCTCCCATACCTCGAGTCTCTTGGCGGCAAATAAAAAACCCCGCACTTTCTGTGCGAGGTCTGGCGCGGCCGGGAGCGATGCCGGCGCGCCGCTAGGTAAGCAAAAGCTCGGTGGAGCTTTTGTGAACTGCGTCGGTATTTGCCGCTACGAGATTGCTTCCGGCGTCGTACATGGTGCAGATAATGCCCCTAAAGATCACAGATGTCAACGCATTACCGGTTTTTCGAACCTGTTCACTTTGTCAGGGCTGCGGTCAGATGACCTCGGGCGCCGATCTCAAAACCAAAAGAGTCGCATCCAAAATCCCCTCGGAATTTCGGAGCTGCTCCAGCGTCGCCTCGTCCGGCGGAGAGTCGACGTTCAATCCCATAAGAGCATGAGCCCCCTCTGGATCCCTGCCGACCGCCATGTTCGAGATGTTGACACCGGCATTGCCGAGTACGGTTCCCACCCTGCCTATGACGCCCGGCCGGTCTTCGTTGTGGATTATCAACATGTAGCGACTGGGCGGCAGCTCTATCGAGTGATCGTTGATCTCGACGATGCGGGGCGACTGACGGGAACCGACAAGGGTACCGGCGACGCTCACCTTCCTACCTTCGCGCTCGCCCGAAATCCGGATGAGACTCACGTAATCCTCCGAGGACTCCGATGAGCTGCGCCTTATCTCGATCCCCTTTTCCCGCGCGATAAAAGGCGCGTTTACATAAGACACGGGTTCGTCGCTGATGGCCAGAAACATCCCCTTGAGCACCGCGAGCGAAAGGAGGCGATCGTCGGATTCGGCTAATTGCCCAATCAGCGAGACGTCGACGCGATCGGTGGTGCCCCCTGCAAGCGCCGTATAAAAGCTGCCGAGCATTTCGGCGAGCGGAAGAAACCCTCGCACAGCATCGGGGATCTCTCTTCCGGCTTCGACGTTGACGGCAAAGGGGGCAAGCTCTCCCCGCAAAACCGCTACGACTTGCTCAGCAACGGATTTTCCCGCCTTGTCTTGTGCTTCTGCTGTAGTAGCCCCGAGATGCGGCGTAAGAATTGTGTTCGGGGCGGTAAGAAGGGGATGATCCGGTCCCGGCGGCTCTTTGGAGTACACATCGATCGCCGCGCCGGCTATACGGCCCTCGTGTAGCGCTGAAGCCAGAGCGGATTCGTCGACGATCTCCCCACGGGCAGTGTTGACGATTAGAACGGAAGGCTTCATGAGGGCTATTCGCTCTTTGTTGATAAGACCAACGGTCTCCGGGGTCTTGGGTAAATGAATCGTAATCACGTCGGCCCTGCGGCACAGTTCCTCCAGGGAGACCAGCTCCACGCTCATCTGGCGGGCCCTATCCGATGAGACGTAGGGATCGTAGGCCAAAAGCCGCATCCCGAACGCAAGCGACCTCTGCGCGACCAGAGATCCAATGCGCCCTAATCCGATGATTCCGAGCGTTTTGTCGGCTAGTTCGACTCCTACGAACGCCGATCTCTTCCACTCCCCTGCGTGCATCGATCTGTCGGCTTCCGGAATATGCCTGCACAGCGCAAGCATCAACGCCATGGTGTGTTCGGCGGCGGAGAGCGTGTTGGATTGCGGGGCGTTCACGACCACGATGCCGCGCCTGGTCGCCGCCTCCAAGTCGATGTTGTCTACTCCGATACCCGCCCTTCCGATCACCTGCAATCGGGGGGCTGCGTCGATTACGCCGGCATCGACTTTTGTACCCGAACGGACGACGATAGCGGACGCGTCGGCGACAGCTTCACGGAGCTCATCCGGGCTGAGGCCGAGACGGACCTCCACATCGTGGCCTGCATCGCGCAGAATCTGAAGGCCCGACTCGGCGATTTCCTCGGTTACGAGAATCTTGTGGGCCACGACATCAAGCAGGAGGGTCGCCGTCGTATTCGCGGTCGGCTTGAAGAAATACCTCGAGGGCGGCCTGGACGCCGGCCCCCTCCTCGAGAGGGATTCCGAGATCGACAAAAGCTGCTTCGACCGCTGCAATCGCGCGGAGAATGTCGAAGCGATCCACCCATCCAAGATGGCCGATTCTGAAGATCTTCCCTTTCAGCTTCCCCTGCCCTCCGGCTATGACCAGCCCGAATCTTTTTCGTACGCGCGCGACGATCTCGGAGGTATCGACTCCTTCGGGAGCTTTCACACACGTGACGACATTGGATCGCTCCGGAGAGGCGGCAAAGATTTCCAGCCCCATCGCTGCCAGACCCGCTCTTGTAGCCCGCCCGAGAAGCTGGTGACGAGCGATCATTCTCTCGAGACCCTCTTTTCGGATTTTGTCCAGGGCCGCTTTTACTCCCATCAAAACCGACACAGCAGGTGTCCACGGACATTCGTGATTCGGCCGGTTGTATGCATCGAGTGCCTGGGTCCAGTCGAAGTAAAAGCGGGGGAGATTGGATTTTCTATGGGCCGCAAGCGCTCGCTCGGAAACCGCTACAAATGCGACACCCGGCGTCGCAGCCATCGCTTTTTGCGATCCCGTTACCGCAACGTCTACCCCCCATTCGTCCATTTCGAACGGGCAAGCGCCGGCGCCCGATACGGTGTCGACGATCATCAAGGCATCGGTACCCGCCACGACGGCGGCAATCGACTCGATGTCGTTTACAACCCCCGTGGAGGTCTCCGAATGAGTCACCAACACACCCTTGCAATCCGGTATTCGAGCGAGCGCCGCCTTTACGTCCTCGGCTCTAGCTTCTTCACCCCACGGGTATTCGAGAACTTCGACGTCCAAGCCGTAGGCTTTGCAGATCCTGACGAACCGCTCCCCGAAGTTTCCGATCGATACCACCAGTACCCGATCGTTCAGAGAAAAGGTGTTGGCCACCGCCGATTCCATACCACCTGTGCCGGAGGAGGTGTGGATAACGATGGGCGCCTTCGTTCCCAATAGCATCCGGATACCATCGGCGACGTCTTCCAGCAACGCCGAAAAGGCGGGACCGCGATGGTACAAGAGCGGACTGCCCTGCGCCTGGAGGACCTCGGGGGCTACCGGAACAGGGCCGGGAGTGAGTAGGGTTTCAGGTTTCTCTATCACCTAGACTTCCTTGCTTTCGAGCCACGGCATCATTTTGCGCAGTTCTTTTCCGACCTTCTCTATAGGGTGGTCACGTCCTCGGCGTCTGAGAGCCTCGAAATGCGGCCTGCCTGCCTGATTCTCGAGCACCCATTCGGTCGCGAACTTTCCGGACTGGATGTCGGAGAGGATCCTTTTCATTTCGGCTTTGGTTTCCTCGGTAATGATCCTCGGGCCCCTCGTTAGGTCCCCGTATTCCGCTGTGTCGGATATGGAGTACCGCATCCACGAGATGCCGCCTTCGTACATTAGATCGACTATGAGTTTGAGTTCGTGAAGGCACTCGAAATAAGCCGACTCCTCCTGGTATCCGGCTTCGACGAGCGTCTCGAAACCAGCCATCACGAGCGCTGTCAACCCGCCGCAGAGCACCACTTGCTCTCCGAAGAGATCGGTTTCGGTTTCCTCTTTGAACGTGGTCTCGAGCAAGCCGGCGCGGGTGGCCCCTAAAGCCTTTGCATAGCTCATGCCCAACTGTCGGGCTTTTCCCGTAGCATCCTGGTGGACGGCGAGTAGCGACGGGGTTCCCTTGCCTTCGGTGTACGTCCGGCGCACCAGGTGTCCGGGGCCTTTCGGCGCCACCATCACGACATCCACTCCTGCGGGCGGCCGGATCAATCCGTAGTGGATGTTGAATCCATGGGCAAAGAACAATGCGTCGCCGTCTTGCAGTTCTGGGGCGATCTCGGATTCGTAAAGCTCCTTCTGCGCCTGATCGGGCACCAGAACCATGATCACGTTGGCTTCCCGGCACGCCGACCTGACGTCCAGCACGCGCAAACCTTCCCGCTCGGCTGCGTTCGCAGAGGCAGACCCCGGCCTCAGACCGACTCGAACGTCGACACCCGAGTCTCTTAGATTCAGCGCGTGAGCATGCCCCTGGCTTCCGTACCCCAAAACGGCCACTTTTCTCGAGGAAATAAGTGACAGGTCGGCGTCCTCGTCGTAGTAAACAGTTGCCATCGTCGGCTCCTTAGGTGATCGAGAGTTTGTACTCGGCCGGCACTCGAACAACGATTATGTGATTCACCGGCGCTGCATTGCTAATGCAGAGTAGGCATAAGCTTATGTCGAAGCAGAATCTCTCTTCCAGGGAATCGCCACAGCACAGATGGACGTACAAACCGTAACGCTTTTTCTTGCGCTTCTGGCCGTCGCAACACAGATCTTTACAGTTTCGACTCTGGCGATGGCGGTCGGCTCTGCGATGTCGGAGCGGATCGGTCGAGTTTTCGGGTCCTACCTCGATAACCTGGCACCGCATGCTCTGAGCGTGGCCCTCGGCATTGCAACGACGGCAACCCTGGGGAGCCTTTATTTCTCCGAGGTCGCTCACTTCATTCCATGCGAATTGTGCTGGTACCAGCGAATCGCCATGTATCCCCTGGTGCCCATTCTGGCAATAGCGCTCTGGCGTAAAGATTTCAACGTCGCGCCGTATGTGGCATCGGTGGCTTCTATCGGAGGAGCGATTTCCATTTATCATATGGCCGTGGAGCGGATGCCTGCCCTGGGTGGAGGCGCCTGCGATCCGACGAACCCTTGTTCGGTAATTTGGGTAAATAGGTTCGGGTACTTGACGATTCCTACGATGGCTTTGTCCGGCTTTGCAGCCATAGCGTTGCTCGCTTTGATCGCGTACAGTCGCCGCAACATCGGGGACGTCGAGGACGAGCCTAAGACTAGCCCCGATCGAGAAGAGCTTTCGGCCTAGTAATCGACGCTTCTGTCGGGAGGAGAGATTGAGCAAGACCAAGCCAACCCGGAAGAAAAAAGGGGACGCCGCCAAAGCAGCAGTCCAGAAAGGTTCTCCGGGAAAACGGCCTTCTGGCAAGGCACAAAAAAAGACGGTGCGCCCCGCTGCGAGGCGGGGTAGTCCCGTCATGGCGATTGCCGTAGGCATCGTGGTCGTTGCCGGAGTAGCTGCAATCGCCGTCTCGACGATCTCTCAACGGCGCAGCGAGGCCGGACGAGCCGAGACCCGGTCCGTGTCGGTCTCGGGAGAAAAGCTTCCGCCGCAGCCGAAAGACGGCTCTCAATCCGATCCTGCGGTGGGAATGCAAGCCCCTACCATTTCCGGCGAATCCTTTGACGGCACGCCGATTTCGATCGCCCCCGACGACAAAGCCAAAGTTGTGGTATTCCTCGCACATTGGTGTCCGCACTGCCAGGCTGAGGTTCCCAGACTCGTAGAGTGGATGCGAGAAAATCCGCCTCCCTCTGAGGTTTCGGTAATCGGGGTGTCCACCGGAGTCAATCGCGGAGCTTCGAACTACCCCCCTTCTCGATGGCTCGAGCGAGAAGGCTGGTCGGCGCCTGTAATAGCGGACGACGAAAACTCATCTGCCGGCAAAGCCTTCGGTGTGGAGGGATATCCGACCTTTGTGGTGATCTCCAAAGACGGAAAGGTGCTGGGAAGAATGTCGGGCGAAGTTAGCAAAGATCAGTGGCTGGGCATTCTCCTCAGCGCCGCCTCGACAACCAAATCCGCCTAGAGGCTTGCCGCTTTTCGATCACCGCTGAGACCATCTCGTTCGGGGTACCGCTTGACCATGTCGACCAGGCGCGCCAGATAACGGACGGCGCGCACCATCTGGGTGGGAAGCAACACCATGACCTCCAGGCGCCTCAGGGCGCTTCGGTCGATCGAATCGACATCAGTCGCCTTTAGAGATCTGAGACATCGGCGAGCCTCGTCTTTGCGTCCGGCGAGCGCCCAGAGCCTTCCGACTTCAAGGTCCATCGATGCTTCCAGGTAGTGTCGGAACGGAGCGAGTTTCTGCGAAGCGATCGGATCCGAAAATGCAAGTTCGAGGGCCCGCCGCATAGCCGTAGCGGTACGCTCTGCGTCCTGAGAACTGTTCCCCTCGTGCATTCTTAGGAATGTCGTCTTGCATCCCGTTGCTACGACCGGATATCGCGCAGCGACTCTGGCCCAGAGCTCCCAGTCTTCCGATCGGGCTAGCGACCGATCTTCGTTGAAGCGTAAATCGACAACGACGTCTTTGCGCGCGACCACCGAGGAAAGCGGAAAGGGAACGAAGTTGCGGCTGATCGCTTCGATCGCCTCGGAGCTATCGAGCAATCCCCTATGAGCCTTAGGGCCAGGCGCTTTGCGAACCGGCAATCCGGCCTCGGTCGTGTAGACCGCCTCTCCGAAAGCCAATGCCGCCTCAGGATGAGACTCAAGCATCTTTACCGAGCAATCGAGATGATCGGGCGCCCAAAAATCGTCGGAATCCAGAAAAGCGACGTAGGTTCCCCTGGAGGCAGCTATTCCTCTGTTGCGTGCGGCGGCCCTTTCCGAATTTTCTTGCCTTATATATCGGACAGGATCGCCGGCGTTGGCGAACAGGGTAGGGGTTTCATCGGTCGAGCCGTCGTCTACGACGATGATCTCCAGCGGCCTGTAACTCTGGGCGAGCGCGGATTGGACGGCCAGCTTGCACAGGCTTGCCCGGTTATAGGTGGGAATGACAACGCTTACCAGAGGGGACTCAGAGACCATCCCGCTCAATGATAGTGGGGCTCAGGCCTCCGCTTGCTGCGTAGCTCCGATCTTGTACCCTCTCTCTTCAAGTTCGAGCGCGAGCTCGGGACCGCCTGTTCGGGCGACGGTCCCACCTATCAAGACGTGTACTCGAGACGGACTTAGATGTTCGAGAATACGCTGGTAGTGGGTGATCAGCAGTATTCCGGCGCCTCTTTGAGCAGCCCTCTGGATGCCTGCCGCTACCGTCTTCAATCCATCGATATCCAGTCCGGAATCGATTTCATCGAGTACTGCAGCCTTGGGCTCTAAAAGCTGCATCTGGACTATCTCGGTGCGCTTCTTCTCCCCGCCGCTGAAATCTGTGTTGACCCCGCGCTCGAGGAGCGAGGGGTCGAGCTTGACCCTCTCGACTTCTTCATCGATCCTTCGAGCGATCCCGGCGCCGTCGCCGGTAGCGGCTTCGATCAGTCTCGAAAGCCTGATCCCCGGGAGGGCCGTGGGATACTGAAAAGCGACAAAGAGACCTTTGCGCGCCCTTTCGTGGGGTGGAAGCGACGAGACGGCTTCCCCGGCAACGTATATTTCGCCTCCCGTCAACTCGTAACCCGGCTTCCCCATGATCAAGTGGACCAACGTCGTCTTGCCCGAGCCGTTGGGACCCATAAGAGCATGGATCTCGCCCGGATAGACCTCCAGGCTCACCCCCTTTACGATCTCGAGGCCCTCGGGCCCTCCCCGCACTTCCTCGAGCCGCAGAGCCGCTTCACTACTCGACCGCTCACTCATCTTCAAATCTCACGTATATCTCGCCATCTTTCTCCTCGACCGAATAGGTAGCTACCGGTATCGTCGCCGGAAGCGTCAGCGCATCGCCGGTCTCCAAGCTGAACAGCGACCCGTGTTTCGGGCACTCGACCGCGCATTCCTCAGGGATAATCTCACCTTCCGAGAGACTTTCGTCCTCATGAGTGCATGTGTCGTCGATGCAATAAAGACGGCCATCCAACCGGAATACTGCGATTTTTTTGCCATCGATCTCGAATCGTCTGCCCTGACCCTCCGGTATGTCAGATGCCGGTCCGAGGAGAACGGCTTTGCCCGTCGGCGCGGTTTCGGTCATTTGCTTTCCCGGCCGGCGAACTTCTCGGCCACCTCAGCTCTCAGCCGGGCAGCGGCAAGTCCTGAGGGGATCCTTTCGATGACTTCTTCGAAGAAACCTTCGACTATGAGTCGAGCAGCAAGATCGGGCGCGATGCCGCGGCTCTCCAGGTAATAAAGCTCTTCCTCGTCGATAGGACCTATCGATGAAGCGTGAGAGCACCGGACATCGTTGGCAAGGATCTCTAGAGTCGGAATGGATTCCGCGGACGCTCCTTCAGACAATACAAGGTTTTTGTTGGTCTGGAATCCGTTGATCTTTTGCGCGTCCTTCTCGACGCGCACCAGACCCGCGTAAACCGCCGTCGCCGTGTCCTCGACAGCCCCCTTGTACAGAAGATCGCTCACTGTTCGGGGAGCTTGGTGGTCTTGGAGAGTCCTGAAGTCTATGTGTTGATCGGAACTTCCGAAGTAGATTCCCAGCATTTCCGATTCCGACCGCTCACCGGCCATAGCACTCTCTATTCGCTGTCGGGACAACTTCGCCCCGAGTGCTACAGCCGTCGAAGAAAGCCAGGCATCCGACGAAAGCGTAATGCGTGAGGTCTCTATGTGGGAGACCGAACGTCCGTACTCTTGAAGGGTGACGTACTCGAGTCTGGAACTCTTTCCTAGAGAGATCTCCGTCACCGGCAAGCTTAGCGACAGGTTGTCGGTCGCCGACGCCGGGCCGCTGTAGTGAACGAAGAGCGTCAGACGGGCGCCGTCGCCGATCTCGACAACCAGATGAACGGGAACTACGAGCGGCTTTCCCGCATCCGAGATATTCATGGAAATCAAAAGAGGCTCTTCGATCGTGGCGCCATCGGGAACGCGTAAGACGACGGCCGATCCCAAAGCAGCCACCAGAGCCGTAAATTTGTCCTGGTCGGGCGAGACGAGCGAAAACCCCAGATCCGAGGGGATTTCGTCTTTCAGCGAAGCGGTAGCAATGGATACCCCGGCTTGCAGCGCTTTCTCCGTGAGCAACAGCGCCTCGGGTCCGCCGTCGCAAATGGCTGCCAACCCGGAGAGCGGCGCCAACCCTGAATACAAGCCACTGTCTACGCGCGCCTGTTGGAAAAGTGCGTCGAGCCGGGAGCTTTCACCGACTCCGACATCAGGCAGACGCTCTACTGCTACACCGTCGCGCCCTTCTACAAGCGACTCAGGAAGCGACCACGACTGCTCTCCTAGAAAAGAGATGTCCGTGTAGCGCCACAGCTCTTCGTCGGTCGAGGGCAAAGGCAGTGCGGAGAACTCCTCCAGGTACCGGGCTCGTCCGGCGGGGAGGTTCAAATGTGAGAAGGCCTCGAGGGCGCCGTCCGCCCCTTTTGAAATCGGTCGGAAAGCTAACTCCACGGCGTGTCTCTCAGCCGACAGAACCTTCCATCTGTAGTTCGATCAGTCGGGAGAGCTCGACGGCGTATTCCATCGGAAGTGTCTTGGCTACCGGTTCGATGAATCCGTTCACGATCATCGACATAGCTTCGTTCTCCGGAAGCCCACGACTCATGAGATAGAAAAGCTGCTCCTCGCCTACTTTCGAGACGGTCGCTTCATGTCCGATCTGCGCGTCCTTTTCTCCGAATTCGATGTAGGGATACGTGTCGGAGCGACTCTTCTCGTCGAGGATCAATGCATCGCAGCGGACACTGCTTTTTACTTTACGGGCGCCCTTTTCGACCCTCACCAGCCCCCGGTAGCCGGCGCGCCCGCCGTCTTTGGAAATCGACTTGGAGACGATCTGACTCGAGGTCTCGGGCGCGGCGTGAACCATTTTCGATCCTGCGTCCTGATGCTGGCCGGCGCCGGCGAACGCGATCGAGAGCACTTCGCCTCTGGCCTTGGGGCCCAGCATGTAAACCGATGGATACTTCATGGTCAGCTTGGAGCCGAGGTTGCCGTCTATCCATTCCATAGTGGCGCCCTCGTACGCGGCAGCCCGCTTGGTCACGAGGTTGTAGACGTTGTTGGACCAGTTCTGGATCGTCGTGTACCGCACTCTGGCGTGCGGCTTGACGATGATCTCTACGACTGCCGCATGCAAGCTGTCGGTGGAGTAGATCGGCGCCGAGCATCCCTCGACGTAATGTACGTAGCTTCCCGGTTCTGCAATGATGAGGGTCCTCTCGAATTGACCCATGTTTTCGGCGTTGATCCTGAAATAAGCCTGCAGCGGCATCTCAACACTCACCCCCTCGGGGCAGTAAATAAAGGATCCGCCGGACCACACAGCGGAGTTCAGAGCCGCGAATTTGTTGTCGTTCGGAGGAACCACCCTTCCGAAGTACTGCTTTACAAGATCCGGATACTCCCTGAGGGCGGTGTCCATATCGCAGAAAATGACGCCTTGCTTCTCGAGCTCCTCGATATTGCGGTGATAGACGACTTCGGACTCGTATTGAGCGGTTACCCCTGCCAGGTACTTTCTTTCCGCCTCGGGGATTCCCAGCTTCTCGTAGGTGTTACGAATCTCCTCGGGCACCTCTTCCCAGGAGTGAGCGCCCACTCCCTTCGGCTTAATGTAGTAGTAGATATCGTCGAAGTCGATCTCGGAAAGGTCGCCACCCCATCTCGGCATCGGCTTGTTCCAGAACAAGCGATGCGCTCTGAGGCGAAAGTTCTTCATCCACTCCGGCTCGCCTTTCATTTCGCTTATACGCCGGACGACGTCTTCGGAGAGCCCCTTCTCCGGTTTGAACTCGTAATTCTCAGGGTCTTTCCAACCCAGTTTGTATGCGCCGATTTCGACTTCTGCAGTGGCCATCGTCTTCGATCTCTACCTCGTAGCTGTTCGATGCATCGTGGATGCCTGATTCCGTGTCACCCGCCGGAAACTCCTACGAGCGCAACTCACCCTAACAAAATGAACGCCTGGGCAGAATTCAATTCCGACTGTTTCTATCGGAATATTATCCCGCCTAATTTCAACGGTCAACTTCGGAAAAATAGTCCCGCCCTAAGCGGAGCTAAAACCCGGACGGGACACCGACAGATCAATCGCGAATGAACCCTCCGTAATCCCGTCGCTCCACGACCCGCATCTCGGAGTCGAGCTCTACCACCGACGCCGCCGGCGCCGGCCAGGGTTCGTCGAATCGGCTGGCCGAGGCTATCCTCTCATAGACCAACCTGTAGCCGCCCTCTTCACGAGCTTGCAGAACTGCGTTCACTACAGGATTGGGACCGCGTTTGCGAAGCCGTTCGGCGGCGGCATCGGATCTCAGCCGCTCGTTCTCCTCAGTGACTAGTTCGAAGTCGGGATGATAGGTCGGTGACCCCCCGCAGGCCTCCTCCACCAAAGCTGCAAGCTCTCGAGCGTCGGGCAGCTCTGACGTCTCCGACACGTCGCGTGATCCTTGGTTGTATTTCATGGCTGTCGGACTTCGGTATCGCGAGCCGACATCTTCGACCAGCTCGCCCACAAAGCCGAGTAATACCCCTCCCGTTTCGATAGCTCCTGGTGGGTTCCCACTTCCACCACTCGACCCTCCGACATCACCACGACCAGGTCGGCTCGAGCAGCGGTTTGAAGACGATGGGCGATGGTAACCGACGTCCGACCGGCTAGTAGAGTCGAGAGCGCGTTTTCTATTGCAGCAGCCGTAACGGAATCCACGGCAGATGCAGCTTCGTCCAACAGCATGATCCGGGGTTTGGCCATGTAGGCCCTGGCTAGACCGATAAGCTGACGTTGCCCTGCAGAAAGAACCTGACCCTGACCGGTCAGTTCAGTGTCGAAGCCCTCGGGAAGCGACTCGAAAATATGAGACACTCCGATTGCATCTGCAGCAGCGATTGCCCTCTCTTTAGATGAAGGGTCCCAATCCATCGCTATGTTTTGCCATACGGTGCCCGAGAATATGAACCCTTCCTGCGGAACAAAGACCACCTGTTCTCGGATCGATCGCAACGTAACGCGGGATAAGTCCTGGCCGTCGATGTACACCGTTCCTGAATCGGGATCGTAAAAACGGGCCATCAGCTTCACGAGGGTCGACTTGCCTGCGCCGGTCTTGCCGACCACAGCCACTCTCGAACCCGCAGGAATCTCGAGAGTTACCCTATCGAGAGCGGGCTTTCCGGGCTCGTATGCAAAGCTGACACTGTGAAGAACTATCGCTCCATCTGAGACGACAAGAGGGGTAGCATCGGGGCGGTCGCGTACCAAAGGCTCGACCTCCAGTATCCCGTAAAGCTTCTTGAGGGCGGCAGATGCGGCCTGAAGCTCGTTGTAGAGCATCGAAACCTGCTGAATCGGTTCGAAAATATTCGACAGGTAGAACAAAAACGCGGCGACCACTCCGAAACCGATGACGCCGGAGGAGGCGAGGTAGCTTCCGTATCCGAGCACGATCGCCACCGCCGCCATTCCCAAGAACTCGACTGCTGGGAAGTAGTAAGACTGGAGCCGAGCGGTTTCGAGCTGGGCCTGGAACTGTGCCTCGTTCAGGCCCTCGAACTTGTGGGCATCGCTTTCTTCTCGTGCATACGCTTGAACGACCCTGACCCCCGTAAGGTTCTCTTGCAGCCTCGCCATTACTTGAGAGACCCGCTCCCTCACTCGCAGGTAAGCCGGGTTAGCCCTCCGCCTGAAGACGATGGTCACGACGATGAGGACCGGAAGTACCGACATCGAGGCAAGGGTGAGCTGCCAGGACATCTCGAAAAGCACGGCAAGCGACAGGACGAACGCCAAGACGCTCGAAATCAGTACGATCAAGCCCTGGATCACGAAGGTTTGGAGAGATTCGATATCGGATGTCATCCGGGCGACCAGACGCCCGGTTCTCTCCCGATCGAAAAAGTCGATGTGCAACGATTGGATGTGCGAGAAAACCTTGCGGCGCAAATCGAATAGATAAGTCTCGCCTATACGGGCGACCTCGGCGATTTGAAGCCGCGAGAACACATAAAGCGCCGACAACGCCGCACATCCGAGTATGAATGCGATCACTAGATTCCGAAGTCCGGCCGAGCCTTGGGCTGCCCCTTTGTCGATACCAAAGCGCACCGCCTGAGGGACCGCCATCCTAGCCAGCGCCGCGGCGAGAACAACGATCGCCGCAAGAAAAATCCGACGTCTAAGCGGTCGGATGTCTTCCCAAACGCGTCTGAAGGGATGCTCGGCGAGATGCTCGTCGCCACCGTCATCAACTCCGTCCTCTCGAGCGGCGGCGAGACCGACTCCAAAGAGCGATCCCGGTCCCCTTCGGCGAAGACCTCCTGCGCCGCCTCGCGGAATCATCGATCCACCTTCGACAAGTCCGATTCGACGCCCATGATTTTTCGGTAGGAAGGAATTTTCTCGAGCAGTTCCTCGTGAGTTCCTTCAGCGACTATTCGGCCGGATTCCATGTAGAAGATTCGCGTGGCCAACTGCACTGTTGCCGGCCGGTCGGTCACTATGACGGCGGTTCGCCCTTTGATCGCCGTAGACAATGCCTCGACCAGATCCTCTTCTACCTTTGCGTCTACTGCTGCGGTCGCTGCGTCGAGGATGACTATCTCCGGATCCGAAACCAAAGCGCGGGCCAACGCGATCCGCTGCCTCTGCCCCCCCGACAACGTCATTCCTTGCTCGCCCACTACCGTGGAGTATCCCGACGGAAGTTGTTCGATGAATTCTTTCGCCTGTGCAAGAGCCGCCGCACGCTCGACGTCCTCCCGAGTTGCATCGGGATTTCCATATGCGATGTTCTCGAAGACCGTATCGGTAAATAGAAAGCTGTCTTCGAAGACCACGGCGATCCGCGACCTGAGCGCCTTGAGGTCATAGTCTCGTACATCGACATCGTCCACCAGCACGCGTCCTGATGTCGCATCGTAGAAACGCGGAATCAGCGCCGCCACAGTCGATTTCCCCGACCCGGTAGGCCCGACAAACGCTACGGATTCGCCCGGCTCGATACAGAAGGTGACTTCTTGAAGCACCGGCCTGCCTTTTACGTATTCGAAGTCGACCGAATCAAATTCGATCTTGCCCCCTCTCCTCGGTGGGGACAAAGCATCGGCTTTCTGGACGACATCGGGGCTCGTGTCGAGAATTTGTGCGATCCGGCCGGCGGCTACGAAGGTGTGCTGGGCCTGTGCGGTCAGCTCACCCATGAGCTGCAATGGCCAGGAGAGAAGCTGAACGAAAAACATCGCCGCTAAAAGGTCGCCGATCGATATTCGCCCGTTAGAGAGAGCGATGCCGCCGACAAGCATCATCAGGAGAATCGCCAGCGAAGAGAAAACCGCGGAAGCGGGCGAGTACTTCGCTCTTATTGCCGCAGCTTCGACCGCGGCCATCCGGGTCTTAGTTGCTGCTTCGAGAAGGTGTTCTTCCCAAACACCCTCCTTGCCAAAAGCTTTGATAACCCGTATGCCGCGGAATGCCTCCTCTACGATCTGTGTCAGATCGGCCAGCATTTGCTGTAGCCGGAGTACCACCGGAGCTAGACGTTTGGCGAGCTGCCTTGCTGAGATGGTGATCATCGGCAAAACCAGCGCCGCAGACAACGCAAGAAGTGGATCCAGCCAGAGGAGAAATCCCAGCGCAGCAAAGAAGGTCAGAAGGTTGGCGAATGTCAGGGGAATGTAGACCACCAGATTTTGGACACGCTCGACATCGCTGTTGGCGCGAGCCATGAGCTGACCGGTGTGGGTCGTGTCGTGGAAAGCGAACGATAGTCGCTGAAAGTGTTCAAAAAGCTTTTGACGAAGGTCCGTCTGTATTCGTATTGCGAAGCGAATAGCTGTATAGCGGCGTAGTCCTGCAAATGTCGATTGCAAAAGTCCCAAAGCGAGAACCATCGCGGCCAGACCCGATATCTTCACCAAGGAGGAGCCCGAAGGGCGCGACGCCGCATCGACCATGGTTCGCAGCAACAAAGGTACCGCCACCCTAAAGGCCGCATAACATACTGCTACCGCCAGCCCTCGCGCCAGAAGCTTCCAGCGCGCTCTGATTGATCTAGAGACGAGCTTTACTCCGCTCGAAACCGGCGGATCTTGATCCTGCAGGTAGACGTGATGCGAAACAGCTCGAGGCGCAGCCGACATGATCCTACTTCACAAGTAGGCGCAGATATTTCACATCACATTTTTTCGACATAGCGGGGAAGTCGCAATTCGGCTTCGTATAGAGATTCTCGATGTCTTTCCGCAAAACTTCCGCCCAACTGTACGATCCACACCTTCGCTCGAGCGACTCCACGCGCTCTTCTTGTGTCTAAAGGCGCATCGGTGATGAATCGAGCCACCAAAAATTCGCCCTCGGTATTCAAATGGATCTCAGCTCGTTCGGTCCCCGTAGTGCGGGCGTCAAGAGCGACAGCCTGCAACGCGCGATACAAAGCAATTTTGGTCGTGGCACTGCATTGCAGGTCATCAGCGGCAGCGACTTTCCAAACCACGGGTCCCCGCGCCCTCTCGGCGCCGAAAAGGCTATTCATCATGCTCTCGAGCGCTACCCCTACATCCTCGTCGGCCGCTATCTGCGGACTGAGCGCGTCGCCGAGATCCGTAAGATTAGCGGCTTCCGAAGCGACCTCAGCAGCTATGGAGGAAATCTCGAGAGCGATGTTCGTGTCGACGCCGTCTGCCAACCGTCTGCGAAGGAGGTCGGTCTTGAGCGCTAGAAGGGTCAGGTGCTGGACGGGTCCGTCGTGGAGCTGAGACGCTATCGAATAGCGCTCGGACTCGGCAGTTTCGAGCATTTGCCGCATAAGAGCCGAACGTTCGGCGTTCTTCTCTTGCAGACCCTTTATGAGATTTTGAACTCTGATTCTTTGCTCGATCTCCGTCGTCACGTCTCTCAGCAGCGTCTTTACCGGTTCGCGGCCCCCGGCGGCTGAGGGTGCAAGTTCGACGTAGCGCACCCGACCGCTGCTCTTGGTCAATCTCGCCACGACTCGATCTCCTGCTCGCAGCCGAGTTGCAACTCCCAGAACGGACTCACCGTACTCGCTTGGCGGCGCTACAGGCTCGAGCCCGATTGACTCAGGCGGCGCGGGGGTCAACATGTCCCCAATTTGTTTGCCTTCGAGGCTCTTTCGATCGACGCCTAGAATTTCCGCGGCGGCTTCGTTCGAATAGCGGATCGCCCCGTGCTCGTCTATTTCCAGGATCCCTTGTTGAGCTTCCTCGACGAGGTCCCTGTATCGAGCACTGGCATTGATCACAATCGTTTCGAGGTGCCTTTGGTACTCCGAGGTCAACGCCAGGCGCACCACGAGCAGAAGGCCGACAAGGGCAAGAATCGGCAGCGACAGCGCATATACCCTGCTCGACGAGTCAGCCGCAATACGCGCAGAGACCACCAGAACCGCAAGCACCCCGACGACCAGGCTCACATCGGTCACCGGCCTTTCTTCCGGCGCCCTGACGTTGAAAAGGTCGAGCGAGGTTCCCGGAGCGATCCCGTACCCGGAGATCGTCAACGCAGAAAAGACGGTTACAGCCCTTGCGAACGCGAAAACAGCCCATAGTGCGCCCTGATCGCCCGGCCCGTTCCAGCTGCGGGTCGCAATCCATAGACAGACGCCAAAAAGAAACACCAACTGCAGAGCTTTGTATTGAGCGAAGTCGGCGGAGATGGATCGAAGAGCGAACAAAAAACCTGCGATGCCAAAAGGCAGCGCCACAAGTTCGATGAATTCCACGCTCGCAAACGCTGGGGGAACCGCGAACAGCTCCAGCTCGACCATGAGCCCGACCCAAAAGGCAGCCGTGGATAGCACGGCAAGTCCGTCAAGAAGCTCGCAAACCCAAAGCCGGATGTCGGCGCCTTGATAAGCGATACTCAAGGCGCTCAACAGCAGGATTCCGAATGACGCCCACGCGACGATTGCCGAGTACGCTGCTACGCTTTCACAGCCCCGGCACCCTCTCCACCTCGCCGCCTCGAAGCCAAAAGCAATCGAGTAAAAACCTACCCCTGCGCTGAATGCGACCCATGTTGTTCTCAGAGAACGATGGACGCGTCGCGCGGCCGTCATACCGAGTAACAAAGAGCTTGCAGCGACTGCCGCCATCGCGACGCTGTCGATCACTCGTCCCCGGTCGGTGGGGCCGGTTAGAGTGGTGGCGGCGAAATATAAAGAGGCAAGACATGCAGCAGTCGCAGCGAGCACACGCCTCTGGTGAGGAGTGAATATATAAGGATCGGGCGCCCTCTGAGGACGGGCGATCCCGGCGTTGTCGGTCATCTTCGGCTATTACGCCACCGCCAGGGAAACGTGCACGAGCACGTGCAGGTATTTGAGCAGTATTACCAGAATCAACAGTAGCGGAAAGAGAAAGAGATCGGCGCCCAGTGCAAATCGAGCCGTGGATCCCAAAACCTTTGTTGCACCTTCGTCTTTTTCGAAGTCTGGGTCGAGGACAGGCATTCGATTGATCAAGACCAAAGCGATCAGCACCACGATCTTGGCCGCCAGGACGAGCAGGTAGAGATCTCCAAAGGGGTATTCCATCCCCGATTTTATTGACGAGATTGTCGGCAGCAGACGAAACGGCGACGCTACAATGCCGTTCGAGATCCCGGTCGCAACGAGCAGAATCCCTGCTATATGTGCAGCCATTCGCACAGGACTACGCTTTTTCAGCACCGAGCGCCGAAGCTCCTCCGTAAACCACCTCGAAGTCCTCGGGTGCGCTACGAGCACCAAGACCACAGTGGCGATAGCCCATATAGCTGCGAATGTGGCATGGCCGGCGAGCGAGGCAAGGGGTAGAGCATCAGAGGTCGATAACCGGCCTTGAATGCTTACCGATACGCGTCCGTCACCGGGTGATCCTCGCTCAGAACCTCCGGCATTTTCGACCTCTGGCGAAGACGCGACCAACCTCACCGACACCGGCGCCTCAGCCCTTGCCGCTTGAACGTTGTCCCCGGAAACCGAGACGTAAACAGTCCAGTCAGCAGGCATCGGGTATCTCAGTCGGCCTGTATATATGCCACTCGATCCCTGCTCGGCAAGACGGACCGGTAATGTCGTCATCGAATGCGGCACGGTCATAACGGCCTCGACATCGACCTGAGCTCCGCTTACCGAAGCCGAGCTATCGGCGTCGGAAATCGTCACCGTAATTTCGTGTACCAGCCCCCCTGCAGGATCGACGGGTTGCGACTGGACTTTTATCGACGGAATCGCCTTGCCGGCCCTATGTGCGCCGGCCGGGCTCGTAAAAACCGCGAGTGAGGCGGCTAACGTCAATGCGACAACGGCCGACAATGCCAACCGGCGAGTCGAGATCCCCCGCGCGGGCTGCTTACCCTCCACCGCTTACGACCTCTACCTCTATGGTGTCGCCGACCGGGGGCGAAAACGAATGGTGGTCTGCGCCGGTGAATTCGACTTGTAACACGTATTTACCAGGAGGTAGTTCGACGGATGCCTCGGGCTCATCGTACATGCCGATTGCGCGGCCGTTGGCGTAGAGATGGAGATGTCCCTCGGTAGGCGGTCCTTCGGTCCTATCCAATGGGACCAGGACCCCGTCGGTCAGTTCGACTTTGACCGCAAACGGGCTGGTGACTCTGGCGCCCCAAGCGGGCTCGAGAATTCTCACCTTGGCAGGAGATGAGTTCGATCCGCCCTCGAGACCGAGCCCGGTCATTGCGACACTCAACAAAACGACCCCCGCGATGAATATCCCCAAGCCCGGCTTTCTACGACCCCTGTAAGCAAGCAACACACCGGCTGCGGTTGCGAGAATGCCTCCAACCGTAATAGCCACAGTGAGCGGTGTGGCGCGCCCGTCGGATACCGTATGAGCGTAAACAGGGGGCGCTATGCCCGCGATCCAAAGCGCCCCGATCAGAAAAGCGCCTGAGATCCGCCTATACCGCAGAACCTTCACAACCTATCCCGAGAGATCGAACACGGCGACTCATTTGCTTTCTCCGTTCTTGGCGAGGATCACTGCGTAGTTCCACGTCGCAAACTCCCGAACCACCGGTATATGCGCGACGAAATCAGTCCAGGAGGGGTAATAGCGAGGAAAAACCTCAAGTACCGATATGTCCTTCTGCTCTTTTAGCATTCGCTCGAAGTCTGCGATGTAGAGCGGGTAAAGAGATTCGAGATACCGGTTCTTGGGCGGGCGTCCGTGCCGCATTTCGTATCTCCTGGCGGCAAAGTCCCCGCCCAGCAAGTGCCAGGGCGAGGTTTCATGGCCTCCCCAGGGAGAGAGCCATACGGTAAAAGAGACGAACATCAATCCCGAGGGCCTGGTGACGCGGACGATTTCCTCGAGGAATTCCTGTGGCGCCGCCACGTGTTCGAGCACGTTGGAAGCATGGACTAAATCGAATGTATCGCTCTTGAACGGAAGAGCAGAGCCGTCGCCGACTACAGCCAACTCCGGGTCTCTTCCGTGCAACCTGAGTTCTTTTTCGGAGACATCCACCGTGACGGTGACGGCGCCGCGCTTTGCCGCAGTGGATGCGAAGAATCCCGGACCCCCTCCCACGTCGACCAGAAAGCATGAGTCAAAGCTCATGTACTTCTCGAGAAGGTCGCAGGTGTCTTCGGCAAGGAGCGAATAGAAACGCTCGGGCTCGCTCTGTTCTTTACGAAACATTCGCAGCAGGCCAAAGGATCTTCTAAGGCTGCGCCTTTTTGCATACCCCTCTTGGGGTCTCCTGTGTTGGCGGTGTGGCGTAATTTTCACTGCAGATAGATTCACTCTCACCGACCGATAACAGAACCGGGACCGAACTCCGGGTCGCAAGTCGGATCGGCATCTATCAAAACGATCATGACTCCGACCGACTTCCCGGAATGACCGCTGCCGGCCGCGGCGACAAACCGGTTCGATGAGTTCCTAAATGGCGCCGAAAGCCTGGCAGGATTACTTATGCTGAGCCGAAGCAGCGACAAGTTTAATGGAGAATGACACATGTCCAAGAACAGCGACTCCTCCGACACAAACGGCGCATCGGCCGCAAATAGGGCCCGGATCGCACCCTCACTGACTATCGGAATTCTTGT
>VAPR01000117.1_pt1 | contig 56082 bp, 48 predicted proteins | sample 3380701 | NCBI WGS metagenome assembly VAPR01 (sample SAMN11536904, study PRJNA540576) | hot springs metagenome | isolation source: hot spring wet sediment | place: Spain: Lobios | collected 2014-01
GGAATGGCGCCGCCCCAGAAGGCTTCAAACCGATTGAGCAAAGCTTGAGCGTTCTTCTCTCCAGCCGACACAGGCGACGGCGAGCTATTGGGCGCTGCATCAGGCAAGGGTGGTGTGTATCTGGGCGTCATCAGCGTTAGGCGTAGAACGGCTTGGTAGAAAGTGCGGGGCATGCTCCTGCACTGGCTTGCTGTGGAGATGGTCCACGATTGCCTCGAGAGCAAGTCGCTCGGCTTTGGCAACGAGAGGGAGTTCCTCGCGCCCAGAGGAGCGCGGTGCATCTGCGGTGGTGTGTGCGTTACATCGGCAGGTGCTTGCGCGGCTACGATTTCGTGTGTGTTGCCTGCGATTCCTGCAGGATACGGCGCAAGACGTAGTGGAGGACGCCGCCATGCCGGTAGTATTCCACCTCAATGGGCACATCCAAACGGGCAATGACTTCAAATTCCCGAACGCTCCCATCGCTCTTGTGGGCTCGGACACGGAGGCGCTGGTGAGGGGTGAGACCGTTGCTGATACCCAAGATGTCGTAGACCTCGGTGCCGTCTAAACCGAGGCTGTGGGCAGAATCTCCGGGCAGGAATTGGAGGGGGAGAATCCCCATGCCCACGAGGTTGCTGCGGTGGATACGCTCAAAGCTCTCTGCTATGACAGCGCGGACGCCAAGGAGTGCCGGTCCTTTTGCTGCCCAATCGCGCGAGGAGCCGCTTCCGTACTCCTTGCCGGCGATGACGATAACGGGCACACCTTCGGCGCGGTAGCGCATGGCAGCGTCGTAGACGGTCATCTCTTCGCCGGAGGGGAAGTGGCGGGTCCAGCCACCTTCGCGGCTTGCCAGTGCGTTCCGCAGGCGAATGTTGGCGAATGTGCCGCGGACCATGACCTCATGGTTTCCACGACGGGCACCATACGAGTTGAACTCCGGCGGCTCAACCCCGTGTTCAATCAGGTAACGCCCTGCTGGGGAGAAAGGCGAAATCGAGCCTGCCGGCGATATGTGGTCTGTCGTTACCGTATCGCCGAGGAGGAGGAGCACGCGTGCCCCTCGGATATCGGTGGGCTCTTGTGGCTGGAGCGGCAGATTGCGGAAGAAGGGAGCTTCTCGGATGTACGTGGAGTTAGGGTCCCAGTGGAAGAGCTCGCCTGTGGGAGCTTGGAGTTGCTGCCAGAAGTGGTCGCCGGCGTAGACGCGGGCGTATGTCGTGCGGAAGTCCTCCGGCAGGATGACCTGCTCCATGAGCGAACGGATTTCCTCTGGGCTCGGCCAGAGATCCCGTAAGTACACGGGGACACCGTTCGGGTCAGTGCCCAGCGGTTCCGTGGTGAGGTCAATATCCATTCGCCCAGCGAGGGCGTAAGCCACAACCAACGGGGGCGAGGCTAAGAAGTTCATCCGCACCTGAGGGTGGACGCGCGCTTCAAAGTTGCGGTTGCCGGAGAGCACTGCAGCGACGATGAGCTCATTGTCCGAGATAGCGCGTGCAATCGGCTCGGGCAGTTGCCCACTGTTGCCGATGCACGTCGTGCAGCCGTAGCCAACGACGTGGAATCCCAACGCTTCCAATGCCGCCAGCAGTCCGGAGCGTTCCAGGTATTGAGTTACCACGCGCGAACCCGGCGCTAAGGAGGTCTTCACCCACGGCTTGGTGCGTAGCCCGAGCTTGACGGCTTTCTGTGCCAGCAAACCGGCTGCAAGCATGACGGTGGGGTTTGAGGTATTGGTGCAGCTCGTGATAGCAGCGATGACAACAGCGCCATCGCTGAGCAGGAACTCTAAGCCGTTGGTGCGGACAGGAACGGTGCGCAGGAGCGGGCGTGTGAGAGTGGCAATGTCGGTGTCAGAGGCGTTTTCTTCAGGTACCTGGTGCGGTGCTGTTGCAAGGGTTTCCCAGCGGTCCTCCGGCGGGACGTAACGGCGGTTGTATTGCTGCTCCAGCGTATGGATGACGCTGTCCTTTGCGCGCCGCAATGGGACACGGTCGTGCGGGCGTCGTGGTCCGGCGAGGGTGGGCTCAATCGTGGAGAGGTCCAACGTGAGGACGTCGGTGTAGAGGATAGCATCCTCGCCTTCGCGCCAGAGCAAGTTCTCCTTGCAGTAGCGTTCTACCCGCTCGATGAGCTCCGGTGGGCGAGCAGTCATGCGAAGGTAGTCCAGAGTTCGGTCGTCGACGGGAAAGTACGTTACCGTGCAGCCAAATTCGGGCGACATGTTCGCAATGGTTGCGCGGTCGGGGACTGTCAGCGAGTCTAAGCCTGGTCCGAAGACCTCCACGAATTTGCCAACCACTCCGTAGCGGCGCAGGAGTTCCGTGATGGTCAGCACCAAATCCGTTGCTGTTGCCCCGGGCGGAAGGGAGCCAGTCAGCTTCAGTCCGATGACCTCAGGCAGCAGGAGAAACAGCGGTTGCCCCAGCATCGCTGCTTCTGCCTCAATGCCGCCAACGCCCCAGCCCAGAACGCCAATGCCATTGACCATCGGCGTATGGGAATCCGTGCCCACGAGCGTATCCGGGCAGGCGATGCCGTTGCGGACGGTGACCACTTGTGCCAGGTACTCCAAGTTGACCTGGTGGCAGATACCCATCCCCGGCGGCAGCACGGTCATGTTCCGGAACGCTTGCTGCGCCCATTTCAACAGGGTGTAGCGCTCGCGGTTGCGTTGGTATTCCAACTCCACATTGCGCTCGTAGGCCCAGACAGTACCGAAGAAGTCAACCTGCACCGAGTGGTCAATGACCAAGTCTACGGGCACCAGTGGGTTGATGCGCTCGGGGGGTACACCTTTCCGGGCGGCTTCGGCACGCAGGGAAGCAAGGTCCACAACGGCAGGAACACCGGTGAAATCCTGCATGAGAACCCGCACAGGCACGAACGGAATTTCACGCTCCGGCGGGCGGGGCTGCCAGGAGAGGACGTTCTGCACGTGCTCTTCCGTGACGGAGAAGCCGTCTTCCGAACGCAGGATGTTCTCCAAGAGGATGCGGAGGCTGAAAGGCAGGTGGCTGACACGGTAGCCTTGTCGCTCCAGTTCAGCCAGGCTGTAGTACTGCAGCGTCTCGGCGGAGGTTTTCAGCGTGCGGACAATCCCCAGGCGGTCACGGACAGCGGACATAGGAGACTGTGGTCTGTGGTACCTACACGACCAACGGCATCTGGCGTGCGCGGGCTTGCTCCTCGCGGAGGCGTTCGTAGTCTGCCAGGAAGGCTTGCAAGCCTGCGTCGGTCAGAGGGTGTTTCATTGCCTGCTGCAGGACTCGGAAAGGTGCCGTTGCGATATCAGCGCCTGCCCGAGCGGCTTCTACCAGGTGCATGGGATGGCGCAGCGAAGCAGCGATGATTTCCGATTCCATCCCCTGGCGTTCCCAAATCTCGCAGACGTCGTTGAGCACACGCAGCCCATCGCTGCCGATGTCGTCCAGGCGACCCAGGAAGACGCTCACGAAGCTGGCGCCGGCATTAGCTGCAATGAGTGCCTGCGCTGGTGAGAAGACCAGTGTCACGTTCGTTGGAATGCCTTGGCGGGCCAGTTCGCGGACTGCCGCCATTCCGGCCGGAGTCATGGGGATTTTGATAACGGCCTCGGGCAGCCATGAGACAATTTCCTCAGCTTCTCGCAACATCCCTGCCGTGTCGGTCGAGACGACCTCCACGGAGATGTGCCCGCCCACAATGCGGTGGATTTCCTGCAAGCGCTCCCGGATGTCAACGCTGGGGTCTTCCTTTGCCAGTAGGGTGGGGTTGGTCGTGACGCCGCTGAGAATTCCCCAAGAGGCAGCCGTGCGAATCTCGTCCAGATTGGCAGAGTCTATGAACAGGCGCATGGTCTGTGCAAGGCTCCGTGCAACATCAACAGAGGTTCGGCATCGGTGACGTCTCCAAGCAGGGTTTTATTGCGCTGCGGGCCATGACGTTGCCCGCCAGATGGGGTTTATTCGCCCTCAGGGAGGGCAGCTTCCAGAAGTTTGCCCGATGCGATAAGGCGCCGTATGGTTCGGATGTCCTCGTAGAGTGGACGGTCCACAGAGAGTGGGGGCACATGCTCACGGATGCACGACACAACACGCTCCAGCGCCGGGCTGCTCTGTGCTGGACGGAGGAACTCTAAAGCTTGCGCGGCACAGAGGAGCTCAATGGCAAGGACAGTCTGCAGATTATCCACGACGTGCCAGGCTTTCTGCGCTGCAATGCTTGCCATCGAGTTGTGGTCTTCTTGCCCGGCGGAGGTTGGGATAGAGTCCACGCTGGCAGGGTGGCAGAGCACTTTGTTTTCGGAGACGAGGGAAGCAGCCGTGTACTGAGCAATCATGAGCCCGGAGTGGAGTCCAGGGTTAAAGGCAAGGAAGGCTGGCAAGCCACTGGTGCGGGGATTGAGCAGACGGTCAATGCGGCGCTCGGAGACGCTGGCCAGCTCAGCACATGCCAGTGCCAGGAAATCCAGCGCCAATGCCAGCGGTTGTCCGTGGAAATTGCCTCCTTCAATGTGCTCGCCTGTATCGGGGTCTACGATGGGGTTATCCGTCACGGCATTGAGCTCTGTCTGCAGGATGTCCCAGACGTAGGCAATGGCATCGTGTGAAGCACCGTGAATCTGTGGGATACAGCGCAGGCTATAGGCATCCTGGGGAAGCAGGTGCGGTCGGGGAAGCTGCAGGAGCTGACTGCCAGCACGGAGCCGCCGCAAGCGCGCGGCTGTGCGTTGTTGCCCGATGAAAGGGCGAAGCTGGTGCAGGCGGGCATCGTATGCCTGTGGGTGGGCTCGGAGGACGTCTGCCGTGAGAGCAGCAGCAACATCAGCGATGAGGGCATACTGCCGGGCACGGTAGACAGCAAGCGCTCCGTACGCTGTCGCCATCTGCGTGCCATTGATAAGGGCTAGTCCTTCCTTGGGAGCCAGTTTGAGGGGCTCCAGTCCATGCTGCTGGAGGACAGCAGCGGCGGGCTCTATCCCCTGCTCAGTCCGGAAGTAACCTTCGCCGATGAGCGCCAGTGCAAGGTGTGCTAGTTGGACCAAGTCTCCGCTGGCACCAACGGAGCCCTGGCGCGGCACAGCAGGCACAAGCCCGCGGTTGAAGACTTCTACGAGGAATTCTGCTACCTGCGGGCGTACTCCGGAGTAGCCCCGTGCCAAGACGTTTGCCCGCAGAAGCAGCATCGCGCGGGTTACCTCCGCAGGCAACCACTCACCTGCACCGACACTGTGGGAGCGCACGAGGTTGTACTGGAGCACTACGGCTTCTTCCGGGCTAATCGGTACGGCTGCCAGCTCACCAAAACCGGTGGTGACTCCGTAAACCTGCTGTCCCTGCATCAGCCATTGCTCAACTTGCCGGTGGGAGCGTTCCATACGCTCCTGCGCCTCGGACGCCAGCGCTACGCGCCAGCCATCTTCGGTGACAGCACGCCAGAGGTCTTCAATCCGCAATGAGGAGCCGTCCAGCACCAAAGTAGGCATGGGAAACGGTCGCTTCTGGCGTGTGCGAAACTACAGCACTCCTGGCGGTCGCAACCGTGTGGGCAGGAGCTACCGTGTCGGTGAACCGAGCTCTTCCAGAATCCGCTCAGCAACGTGGCGGAGAACTTCTGGGGTAGAGTAGAAGCCCGACCCAATCCGCTGCCGGATGCGCTCAAGCCGTTCCCGCTGTTCGGCTTCTTGCAGTTGACGAGCTTCCGGGGAGAGCTCAACGGTGTCTTGTCCATGCGTAGAGGCTGGGGTAGCAGCTTTGTCCGCTCGCGTTGGCGAGGCGGGCTGTCCTGCGTTCGGTGCATTCCCTGGACGAATCGGTTCAATACTCATCGGTGTCCCCTTCGCAGTATCGCACACACTGGCGCTGCCGGAGGGCAGCCTGGAGACGTTGCTCACATTGCCGGAGCAAGGAACGGAGTTGCTCGGCGTGTCGTGTAGAGCGTTCCACAAGCTGCCGAGATACATCAAGCCATTTCTGTGCCTGTTCGGGCGTCCACGCTCTGTATGGAGCAGCATCCCACCATTCAGCAAGGCGCTCCAGCAGCCGCTGCCGTTGAGTATAGAGCTGCTCTATCCGGAAGAGCTCCGCAATGGGGAGTTCATCGGCAGTGAGAGCTGCCTCGAGGGCATCGGTCAGCTCTACACAGCGGTGGAGCAGGTACCAACCATCCTCATCATGCGCGAACATCAGTGACAACCCCTTCCCGTTGGAGCAATTCCATCACGAAGCGGGCAATACGCAGAGCAATCTCCGGCGGAATTTGCTGCAGGATTTGCTTCGTTTCAGCATCCCGTATCCGGAGCACCAGCTTTTGCGTTTGCTCATCTACGACGAATTCCAGCTCGACATTTTCCTGCTCCATGACCGAATGCAGGGTTGCGAGGATAAGGGAGAAATCCACGCCTTGCTTTTCCCCTTCTGCCTCTGCTCGGCCGGAGGCGGACTGAGCGGTCGGTGCCGGAGGTGTGGGCTGGTAGGAAGGTGAACGTCCTTGTCCCCCTTCACCTTCGGTGGCAATGCGCTCAGCTTCAGTCACGGTCGGTATGGTCGGAGGCAGTGTGATCGGTTGTATCGGGGCGACCATCGTTTCCTCCTACGGGCTGAAGAACATGCCTGCCACCGGTGTCGCGAAGTTATTCAACATGCCTAACTGCGACGTTGCCATCACGTAAAGTTGCTGCAGCTTGAGGTACTCCTTGCGGTACTGCTCCACTTGCTGCTCCACACGCTGTTCCATCTGCCGGATGCGAGTAGAGAGCTCCTGGAGCCGCCGATCAATTCCCTGTTGACGGTTGCGGAAGAGCCCAGCCGAACCAACCACATCGGTAAGCGCGCCGACGAGGCGTTCGCCCAGTCCCCCGGCAGAGGTAAAGAGGGCGGCGACTCGCTCACTGCCTTGGGACAACTCGGTTGCCAGGCGGGAGCGGTCCGTCAGTGCCAGTGTGCCATCCCGATTGATGGTGATTCCAATGTCGCGCAGTGTCTGCAACGATCCGCTCCCGAGCGGTTGGCTGAGCAGCGAGCGAAGCTGGGTCAGTAGCTGCCGAACGGCTGGGTCTCCTTTGAGAGGACCGTTGAGAGCGGATGTCAGCTCTTTGAGGGCTGCGTTGTAGGTGTCAATGAAGCTTTGGAGGAGCGAAGCGACTTTGTCGGTGTCTACCACTGTCGTCAGCGTTACCGGAGGGTCGGTTGCCTGTTGGCTGCGCAGGAGGGTCAGTGTCATGCCAGGCAGGACATCGGCAACGGTGTTGGATTCGCGGACGATGGAAATGCCGTTGACGGTGAAGCGGGCGTTCAGCTCCGAGGAGCGAGCAAGTTGGTAGCCGGCAGTGGTATCGCTGAAGGTCGTGCGGTTCTCGGGGTCGGCAAAGAGTGTGCTGTCCCAGCCCAAACGGCTGAGGAGTCCGTCGGTGTCGGTGAAGGTGATGGCGGCACTTGTTCCTGTTTGCTTTGCCGTTAGAACCAAACGTGCGCTCGTTGCCGTGTCACTGAGAGTGGTTGCAATGACGCCGATATTCGCAGTGTTGTTGATTGCGGTAGCGATCTTACGCAGCGCGGTTTCGGTGTCTTCGGTGCCGTCGAGAACAACCTCCACGGTAGCTGTTGTTCCATTTGCGGTGAGGTCAAAGCGGTAGGTGCCGCTCAGTCCGAAGGGGTCGGACTTGCTCAGGCGGTCGGAGACCAGGACGTCGTTGCGGGCAAGTCGGTCAACGTGTACAGAGATGCTCGTCAGCGGAGCGGATGGTTGCGCCGTGGCGGTAACGATGTCTGGAGCGGAGCTTGTCACTGAACGGGGGGCAAAGCGCTCGGCTGCTGCTGAGAGTGTGAACGCTTGCGCTTGGAAGAAGAGCTCTTCGAGCTTCGTCCGCAGCGTAGCGAGGGTCTTCCGTTGGTCCTGGAGCTGTTGCTGCCGCTGTTTGAGAGGGTCTACCAGCGATTGGCTCTGCTGGGCTCGATAGGCTGCCAGCAGTTGCTCCAGTGGGCTCTGCGAAGAGTTGCCTAGTATGGAAGAGATGTCCGGTGCCGTTGCCATGAGGACCTCCGCGCTGTCACTCTAACCGGAAGGCTTCTGCCCATGCGGAGCGGAGCTCTTGGATGATAGAGGCTGCCTCATCGTAGCGGCGTTCCCAGAGACAGCGCTGACAGTACTCGTAGAGCCGGTAGAGTCTGAGGGCAATGTCTCCTGCCTCAAAGTTGAGAGCACCCATGAGTTGGACAAGTGCACGGTTCATCCGCACAACGTCGTGCCGCCGGTAAGCAGCCAGGAAGACGTCGTAGGTTTTCAGGATGAGCTGCTCTGGACTCCAGCTATAGACCTCGTGCTCCAGGTAGGCACTTGTATCCGGAACCGATTTCGCAAGGGTTTCCATGGTGTCATGGGCTCTTTGGTATCACTGAACCTCAGCCAGCCCTGCGGTGCGAAGGGAGGGGGTGGGGGAAGGAGGGCCCCCACCCCGCGTCACTTCGCCACGCCCGCTGCGCTGCTGGCTTACCGGAAGAGCTGGAGGAAGACCTGCGGCTGCTGGTTTGCCTGCGCCAGCGAGATGAGCGAGGTCTGTTGCAAGAACTGTGCTCGGATGAGCTCTAGCTGCTCCTTCGCAACGTCGGCATCCTCAATCCGGGAGATCGCGGCGTTGTAGTTCGTTATCTGGGTTTTGAGCAAGTCCTCCTGCGAGCTGAGTCGGTTGATGATACCGCCGACATAGGAAGCAACCTTGTTGACGTTCTGCAGCGCCATGTCCAGGCTCTGCAGCGTTGTGGTGATGTTCCCGCTGTCGAAGATGCCGAGGTTGGAGGAGTCAATTGTGCTAAGGTCTTCCAGGTTTAGGCCTGTCACTCCGGCAAAGTCCGTGTTGCCGGTTACTGTCAGCAAGAAGGAGCTGGAATCGATGTTGAAGTCGGACGTGTTGGCGCTGCTCAGGTCGATGCTGAGTGTGATGAGAGAGTTGTCCGCCATGTAGCCGATAACGAATTCAGCCGAGAATGAACCGTCGATGAGCTGCCGCCCGCCAAAGGTTGTTGAGTCAACGACGCTCTGGATCTGCTGTGCCAGCCGATAGGCAGCCCGTGCCAGCGAGACCTTTTCGTCCGTGCCTAAAGCACCGGAGGAAGCTTGCGAGGCTGCCTCTTTGATTTGGGCGATGAGGCTTTGGATGTTGTCCAGAGCATCTTGAGCGATTGCAGCGAGACTACCGGCATCACCGACGGCGTTGAGCGCCGTGCGAATGCCCATCACGCGGGCACTGAGGGCGCGCACCGTGATGTAGCCTGCTACGTCGTCCGCGGCAGAGTTGATGCGCTTACCCGTGGAGAGCCGGAGCTGGCGGAGAGCAATCGCACGGTTTGCCGCATCCAGAGCATTGTACGCGTTCTCCGCTGGCGTGTTAGTACGAATCCGCGCGCCATTCGTGATTGCGTATGGCATGGTACCCTCAACAAAACACAGTTCAACCTCTGCCGGGCATCCTGCCGCAGAGAGCGTCCTCGAGAGGAATTTTCGGCACCTTCGGGAGAAACTTTAGCCCCTGACCCCAAGCCCAAACTCGTAGACCAACCGGCCTCCCAGGTATGCCGTCACTCCAATTGCAAGGGCCCCCATGAGATGTCCAACTGCGAGAGCGATGGATTCCCACAATGACATGCGTCTGTGGCGGGCCATTTCCCAGAGAGTCAGTCCACCGTACCAGAGCAGGCACAGAAATCCAAAGCGCTGGTGCTGCTCCAGCACAGCAACAACGGCGGGAGCAAGGGCGGTCGGAACGCTGGCTTGCCCTGTCAACACGGCAACGGCAAGCGACGCCATCCCCAGCCATCCACAGAGGCGGGCAGTGTATGCTACCCAGGAGCTGGAGGAACGGAGACGTACCAGGTGCAACGCTGCCGCAAGAAGGAGGAAGGCTATCGGAAAGTGCACAACGGCTGGATGCGGAGGCATGCTTTACGGAGCCAGGAGAAAGTAGACCACGGCAGTGGCAATGCCTACCTGCATAACAGCCCAGACCCTGCGTGAACGGCGTAGCATCTCGGCACAATATACCCCGCCCAAGCACACAGCGATAATCAGTGCTGTCATTCCGATGCCCTGTTCAAGGGAGAGAGCTCTCGGATACCAGCGGGCGAAGCTGTCAAACCAGGGTGTTCCGTACAACAGGACCAAGTGCCCGACGAAAATGAGCAGCGCATAGCGACCAGCGATGGCATAGAAGTGCTCCCACCGGCGAGTCCAGCGGTGAAGCCACGCCGCAGCTCCGACGAAGAGCAGAACCAGTCCGAAGCGCAGCAGAATCAAGCCAGGGTTGGCATGGAAGGGGTTGGCATGTGCCGGGAGTAGCCCTTGGCAGGCCCACGTGAGCGGAGGTGCCAGGCTCAGGACCAGTATGCCAAGCAGTGGCAGGCGGTACAAGAGTGCCTGGGTCCGCTGCTCAGGGTCCAGATGCTTGAGCCAGACTCCGATAGGTATCCCCAGCAACAGGTACGCAGAGAAGGGCACAACTGGGAAGAGAGAGCCGCGCTCGGTGCTCATGTACGCTGCAATAGGCTCCGGAAGCCAGCGATACCAGTCTACCGTGGCAGCATAAGGGGCAGCGGCGATTATGAAGGCTGCACTCACGATCCCCACAATGCTGAGCTGGCGGTCCGTCCGGGTGAGCACAAACAATCCGAGGACAAACACAAGCGTGACGCCGATGAGCTGTAGGATGTGGACGCGGAAGAAAGCCGTCCACTCCGCTGCAGGTACGTAAGGCAGATGCCACATGCGCTGTGCCGGAAACATCATCAGGTACCCAATGCCCAGCAGTGTGAGGGCCCATCGGATGCGGCGCCAGATCAGCTCCCCGGGTATGCGCCCGGCACTATCGCGACGAGTGGCGAAGACGTGGACAATCCCGGAAACGACCAGAAAGGCAGGAGCTGTCAGCCCTCGGAGGAAGTGCCACACGGACCATGGGAAGTGGGCAATGTCCAGCTCGGTCGGGGTTACCAGGGCGTCCAACGTATGCCCCTGCACCATGAGGAGCATCGCCAGGAAGCGTGCCGCGTCGAGAGCGTAGAGCCGTTCGGTTCGAGCCATGGAGGGAGATGGAAACAGGGGCTCTCTGGTGCGAACTTCGTAAGTTGTTGTAAAACGTGGGCGAAAAGCCAGCTCATCCAGCATTCAGGGACTGTTCATCGTCGTGTGGCTGGTGGAGGAATCCATCCGTAGGGACGCATGCCATACGCCGATAATCCCTTTGAGGGTCCGATAGATGTCCGCACGCAATTGCCCGAGGTTGCTTACTTCCTCGTTGGCAATGGGCACATCGCTGCAGCGGTTCAGCATAGCCCGCGGGAGGGCACCCTTCTTGGTCTGGCGCTGATGCATCCGGAGCGCTTCGGACCGAAGCGGGCAGCGCTAACGATGCACCCGCAACGCGGCTTAGCCGATACGCAGCTTACGGTAGAACTTGACTCCTCAGGACCACTCGTTCCAGCAGACCTCGCAGTGGAGTGGGATACTTCGGCGGTGGTACCAACAGTATGTGCGCGCTGGCGTGCCGGGCAAGTGGTAGTAGAGGAGCGCTTCTTCTGCCCGGATCGGCGCCGTCCGCGAGTATGGCGGCAGGTTCGGCTGCAGAATCATGGGGTCCCTGTCTCGGTGCGGTTGTCTACAGGTGTTGGGGAGCAGCGCTGCGAAGCGGAATTTCGGCTTGCCTCGGGAGAGGAGCGGCTCTTGGCACTGGAGTACAGCCTTGAGGAAGACGAGCGGTACCCGGTGTGTCGCTGGGTGGCACCGCAGACGCCTAAGGAAGAGGCTCTCCGCTACTGGCAGCAGACGCACCGGCTCTGGACCGCAGAGCCGCTGTTGCAGAGATTCTTCACGACTGCTTGCTGGCAGCTGCCGGCAACGATTGCTGCCTCGGGGGCCATGGATGCAAGTCTCTGGCAGTACAACCTGGAGTGGGTGCGGGACCACTGTATGAACGTCTTCGGGCTCCTTGCTGCAGGGCACCACGAGCTTGCCCGGAGTGTGCTCCAGAGAGTCTTGGAGCACTTAGTCCGCGAGGATGGTGCGCCGTGGGATTCTAGCCGCCCTCGCCCGCCAGAGCTGGTCGAGCTAGACCAGAACGGGGTTCTGCTGACGGCGCTCCATGCGTATGCGTGCTGGACAGGCGATTGGGAATTCCCCCGCCAGTGGTGGCGGAAAATCGTGGCGGTAGCGGAATATCCGTTCCGGTTCCGGGCAGAGCGTGCCTTCCTGCTCCACAATTGCCGGGAGTATTGGGAGCGGATGCCATTGCATGGAGTTCGCGATGGGTTTGAGCTAGCGTACCAAGTGTGGATGGCGGTGGGGTGGGAGGCTGCTGCCCGGCTTGCTGAGCGACTCCACGATGTGCGCCACGCCGCACGGTGGGCACAGGCTGCCGTGCGCATCCGGCGCGCACTTCTCCTCCATCCGCGGTATCGCCTTGTAGCAAATGGGAGCTTCATCAAACGGCGGCTGCTCTCCGGCGAAGTCCAGTGGGAGCTCTTCCCGGAGGACCATCCAGCAATTCCGCCAGGAGTTCCCCTGCGGACCGATGAGCGCCACTGGCTCAATCCCGATGCCTCTTCCGTACTGCCGATTGTGGTAGGGTTAGTGCCGCTGGGTTCGCCGCTTGTCCGCCGGACGTTGCTCTCTGTGGAGGAGCTGTGGAACCAGCGATGGAATGGGGGTGGCTATGGTCGCTACCACGTCAGCTCAGAGCCCGACTCACCGGGACCTTGGCCATTAGCCTCGCTCCTGATTGCCCGGGCATATGCGCAGGTGCGGGATGCCAGCCACGTCTGGCGAGTACTCTCATGGCTTGCTGCCCTGCCGCAGGCTCGCTCAGGAGCCTGGTTTGAGTTCTACGGTCCGCGCCCAATTCCTCCCTGCCCGCAGGTGGGCATTCTCCTGTGGAATTGGGCTGAACTGTTGCAGCTGCTCGTGCGCCACATTGCTGGGGTGTGGGCAGAAGACGAAGCGCTCCGTTTCTCCCCATGGCTGCTGGATGGGGTTGAAGAGTTGCGGCTGGAGTGTGTCTGGCGTGGGTGCCGCCGTGTGGTGACTGTACGGCGTGCTGATGTGCCGACAGCGCTGTTGCGGACGGACGCAGGTACAACGGGCATCCACGGAGATACGCTCCGACTGCCGCCCGAGGTGACCGAAGCAGAGCTGCTCGTGCCAGCTTAGGGGAAGATGCCGAGCTGGAAGTATGCCGTTGCGATTTTGTCAATAGCGCAGATGAAGGCAGCTGTCCGCAGGTCCTGCACACCCTTGCGGGTTTTGTAGATTTCCCACAGCTCGTGGAAAGCCCCAATCATGGTATCCTCCAATCCCGAGCGGACAAGATCCAGTTCGTCCGGCCCGCGCATGAGCAACTGGCGTTCGGTTGGAGTCAGCGATTGCCCAGTGAGCCGTTCTACCATTTCCACCAGGCGCTGATTGGTGCGTTCTTCGAAGCGCTTTTCCAGGCGCCCCAAGCGCACGTGGGCAATGTTTTTGAGCCACTCAAAGTACGAGACCACGACGCCGCCGGCATTGAGGAAGATGTCGGGGATAATCAGAATACCACGCTGGAGCAGGATGTCTTCTGCCGTGGCTGTGGTGGGACCGTTTGCAGCTTCGGCGATAATCTTCGCCTTGATGCGCGGGGCATTGTACCGATGGATTTGTGACTCCAGGGCTGCCGGCAGGAGAATGTCGCAGTCGTACTCCAGCACGCTATCCCGCTGCTCCATGGGGATGGTCTTAGCTTTGGGGAAGTAGAGAATGGAGCCAGTTTCCTTGCGATGGTTTGCCAGCTCTTCCACGTCAATGCCGTTGGGATTGTAGACAGCGCCGTCCCACTCAATCACGGCGGTGATGATGGCGCCACCTTCCTGGAGGAACTTTGCGGCGTGGTAGCCAACGTTGCCGAAGCCTTGCACAATCACCCGCTTGCCTTCAAGGCCAGGCTCCAGCCCCAGCGGGCGTACCAGCTCGGGTAACGACAGAGCTTCCCGAATACCAAAGTACACGCCCAAGCCAGTTGCCTCCGTACGTCCCCGGACGCCGCCTTGCTCAACGGGTTTTCCCGTCACGCATGCCAGTGCGTTGATGTCGTCGGGGCGGAATGCCATGTATGTGTCGGCGATCCATGCCATCTCGCGTGGTCCTGTCCCGTAGTCCGGTGCTGGGACATCGAGCGAGGGTCCGATGAAGTTCTTCTGGATGAGCTCCACGGTATAGCGCCGGGTAATGCGTTCCAGCTCTTCTTCCGTGTAGTTGCGCGGGTTGATCTTGATGCCTCCCTTCGCGCCTCCAAAGGGCACGTTGACGATGGCGCACTTGTAAGTCATGAGGGCTGCCAACGCCATGATTTCGTCCTGGTCTACGGTCTCTGCATAGCGGATGCCGCCTTTGCACGGTAGCCGGTGGTGGCTATGCTCAGCACGCCAGCCTTGGATAACTTGAATCTCGCCCCGGATACGCACGGGGAACTGGACGTAGTAGACCTTATTGCAGACGCGGATTTGCTCCAAGAGCCCACGCGGGTAGTCCAGCAGCGCCGCTGCTTTCGCAAAGTGGCGGTTGACCGACTCAAAAAACGGGGTAATCTCCCGTTCTTGCGTTGGAGGCGGGGCAACGACCGCTTCTGCTGCCATTGTGTGCCGATGGCGCTATTGGGACATACAAAAACGGGCAGGGGAAAAGCCCCTGCCCGTGCGGAGATTCCGTTTAGAGATTCCCCCGAAGGGCTTGTTCTCGCTCGATGGCTTCAAAGAGTGCCTTGAAGTTCCCTTTGCCGAAGGATTCAGCGCCTTTCCGCTGGATGAGCTCAAAGAAGAGCGTCGGACGGTCTTGCAAGGGCTTTGTGAAGATTTGCAGCATGTAGCCCTTGTCGTCACGGTCCACGAGGATGTTGAGCTCGCGCAGGGAGTCTACGTCCTCGTCGATTTTGCCCACGCGCTCCTCCAGCACGTCGTAGTAAGTTGTCGGCGTGTAGAGGAACTCAACCCCGTTGGCTTTCAACTGGCGCACGGTCTGTACAATGTTCTCGCACTCCAAGGCAATGTGCTGGACGCCGGGACCGTCGTTGTAGAGCACGAACTCCTCAATCTGCGAGCGCCGCTTGCCCTCTGCCGGTTCGTTGATGGGGAACTTGATCCACTTGTTCTCGTTTGCCACCACCGTTGAACGCAGCGCCGAGTATTCCGTGGAGATGTCCTTGTCGTCAAAGGAGACGAAGCGCTGGAAGCCGAAGACACGGTTGTAGAAGGCAACGTACTCATTCATCTGATGCCAGCCAACGTTGCCGACAATGTGGTCAATGTGCTTGAAGCCTACCGGCTGTGCCAGTTCATCTTTCGGTGTGGGCTTGAACGGCGGCAGGAAGACGCCAGAGTAATCGTTGCGCTGAATGAAACTGTGGATGACCTCGCCGTAGGTGGCAATTGCTGCGACAACGACTTTGCCGTGCTCATCTTCGATGACGGTCGGCTCTTTGACACCCCGGGCACCCCGCTCAATGGCTTTGCGGTAGCAGAATTCGGCATCGTCTACTTCGAAGGCAATGTCGCGGACACCATCGCCGTGGCGTGCCAGCCAGCCCGTGATGGGATGGTTGGGAATAACGGGAGCGGTGAGCACGAAGACGACTTTGTTCTGCCGCAGGACGTATGAGGCCGTCTCCCGGACCCCTGTTTCGGGACCGGCAAATCCAATGAGCTCAAAGCCAAAAGCTCGCCGGTAGAAGTACGCTGCCTGCTTAGCATTGCCGACGTAGAACTCCACATGGTGAATCCGCCGAATGGGCAACGGCTCAACGGCAGCAGTTTCGTGGAGATGCTCTGTGTGGACCTGCATGGGGCTCCCTCCAGCTTAGTAGACATACCATACCGGCGCAAACTTAGCAAAAAGCAACACCCAAGGGACTCAGTCTCCATCTGGTTCTATTCGGACCCGCGCCAGCCCTGCAGGGCTACCAACTTCAGCGAGAATCTGCCACGAGAGCCTGGGCAGAGGCGGGAGGCGCCGCTGGAGCTCAGCGGCAACAGCATGAGCGCGCAGCAGGGCAAGCTGCGGTGCTGAAAGGACAGTGCCTGGAAGCAGCTTCAGAGTGTCTATCATCACCGGCGGTCCGTTGTAGTGGAGAGAGGCTTCCGGCTCTGCCGTGCCGATGATCTGGATGCGAATGCCACGTGGTGACAAGCAGCCCGATTCGGCAAGCCACCTGAGGTATTGAGCAAGGCTATCCAGGAGCTGCTCTGTCTGCCGGACTTCCGGGGCAAGCCACGGTGCGCTCCGTGGGCTCGTCAGAGGGGTCGAGCGGAGCTGGAGGCTGGTCTGCAGTGCCTGAGCCCAAGCGTGCTCTGCTGTGAGTGGCTGGTAATCGGTTTGCTGGGCTGCAGGGAGCACGGCAGAGAAGGTGGGGAATGAGTCAGGGACAAGCAGTATCAGGCGGTAGAGAACGCTGTAAGAGATGTCACAGGGGGTCAGCACAGCGGTATCGCGTTGCCCAGAGCATGGCGCTTTGGCTCGGAGGTGGATGCGGCGGAATGCTGGGAACGGAAGCCGGAGTTCGGTTCCCGGTGAAATGGTCAGCTCGCGCTCGCCGGTGTGGTCATCGCCGACGGTGATGCGCACCGATGGTTGTCCCTGGGCTGAAGGGGAAACCACCCGGAGTGCGAGCACAACTGGTCCGCAGAGCGGGAAGCTGTAGAGGTCGTACCCGCCCCGTCCACCAGGTCGGTCGGAGGCGAGCACGATGGTATCGCGCCAGACAATTGGCGTTATGTCGTTGCCCATCGCCGTGGTAAGTGGAGGCGGTAAAGGAGCGCTGATTTCCCACTGTCCCGTCGGGGTCTGCTGGGCAATGAAGAGCTGCCACCGCCTATCGGGGGAGTGCCCTCGCGAGGCGAAGAGCATGCGTCCATCGGGCAAGAACCATGGCATTGCATCATCGTCGTGTGTATTGAGGCGAGGTCCCATGTTCTGCGGGGTGCTCCAGCTTCCATCGGCTAAGCGGTGGCAGATATAGAGGTCTAACCCACCCCATCCGCCCGGTCGGTCGGAGCTGAACACAAGCATGTTCCCATCGGGAGAAAGCGCTGGATGCCCATCCCATGCGGCAGAGGTGAGGCGAACGAGAGGCTCTGCCTGACTCCACTGCGTTCCGGTCCAGCGCCGTAAGGCGATATCGGTAGAGTTCCCGCGGCGTTGTGTGCCGAGCACTACAGGTGGTTCCCTCTGGAGGGCAAGGCGTGGGAGGAACGAGGTATCGGCAAGCAGCGCGGCAATCCGTTCATCGCTCCAGACCGTGTCTGGTCGGAGACGGAGCGCGCGTGTGGTACCGGTTCCCGAGCGGACGAGAAGGACAGCCTCATCCAAGAGTCCAGCGATGTACTCGTTGCGGCTACTGTTGATGGAGCGCAGTTGCTGTGCAAGGGTCGGGCTTGTCTCTGCAGCAGAGAGCCTCAAACTGAGCGCCAGGAGCACCGAAGCAGCAGCACACCAGTGGAGCTGGTTGGAGCGCATTCCGCGCACATCCCGTGTGGAGGCAAAAATAGGGCAGAACATCCTCCATAATCCACGCCACCAGTTGTGCGTCTCTGGTGCTGGCAGGTTAGCAGGGGGATTGCGCTGTGAGGCTTGGTGCCGCCCAGTGGGTTTTTGTCTACGCTGGGTTACTGTGTGGGCTTGGGCTCCTTGCTCTTGGGGTAGCCGAAGGGCACGAGCGCCTTCGGTTGGCGGTGGGATGTGCTGCTATTGCCCTACAGGCGATTGTGCTCTGGCGGCTTTCGTGGCGGTTCGGGCGTAGCGCACGCATACTGTGGCTTCTGACGGCAGGGCTGGTATGCTGGAATTGGCTCCAGTGGGCGTGGATGTGGTGGCAGCAGCACCGTGCGGCGGCTGTTGTGGCAAGTCTTGCGGCTGCAATGACATTGGGTGTTACAGCTTTCCTCGGGTGGCAATGGTGGAACGCTTCGCTCCGGCGGTCTTCCATCACACGACGGTAATCGGTGTCCTGCGGGATGGCAAAGCTGCCATGGGCGCCGATGGGCAAGTCACGATGGGTCAAACGGTGCTCAAGCAGACAGCCCGCAAGGTCCGGCGTCTCTACAATGAGCGAATTTTGGCAGGCTTTTCCGGAGCAACAGCCGATGCCATGACACTGCTGCAGCGTTTTGAGGAGAAGTTGGAGAGCAACCGCGGGCATCTGCTCCGTGCTGCTATTGAACTGGCAAAAGAGTGGCGCACCGATCGCTACCTTCGCCACTTAGAGGCGATGCTCTTGGTCATGAACACAACGCAGCTGCTCCTCATCAGCGGTACAGGCGATGTCGTTGAGCCGGATGACCGCGTTGCCGCTATCGGCTCCGGTGGGGCTTTCGCTCTGGCGGCTGCGCGAGCGTTGCTACAGCATACAGAGCTCTCAGCTCGCCAGATTGTGGAGGAATCTCTCCGGATTGCCAGCGGTATCTGCATCTACACCAATGATGTCATCACGGTGGAGGAACTCTCATGAGTGTGCACGGGCGGACTGAGCAGTTACTGGAGCGTGTCCGTGCGTTGACCCCACAGCAGATCGTTGCGGAGCTGGACAAGTACATCATCGGGCAACACGAAGCAAAGCGCGCCGTTGCCATTGCCGTGCGGAACCGCTGGCGACGCCAACACGTCCATGGGCAGTTGCGCGAGGAGATTACCCCGAACAACATCATCCTCATCGGACCGACCGGTGTTGGCAAGACTGAAATCGCGCGCCGCTTGGCAAAGCTGACTGGTGCTCCGTTTGTCAAGGTAGAGGCGACGCGCTTTACCGAAGTAGGCTATGTCGGACGCGATGTAGAGTCCATGGTACGAGACCTGGTGGATGCCGCGGTGGCTATGGTCAAGGCGGAGCGGATGGCGGAGGTGCAGAAGCAGGCTCGCGAGGCAGCAGAACGGCGCTTGCTGGATGTCTTAGTGCCCCCACTGCGGCACACCGGTATTGCCTTCGAAGGGATGAGCCCAGAAGAGGTAGAGCGGCATCATTTGATGCGCGAACATGTCCGCCGCCAACTCCAAGCTGGTGAGCTGGACAACCACGTAGTCGAAGTTGACGTACAGTCCGATGCTCTGCCCTCCGTCCACTTCTTCGGTCCGGCACAGTTGGACGACCTGGGAGTCAACCTACAGGAGCTCTTTCGCCAGTTGCTGCCGAAGCAGACGCGCAAGCGTAAGATGACCGTTGCCGAAGCCCGAGCTGTGTTGGAGCAGGAGGAGGCTGCGAGGCTCATCGATATGGACGCTGTCGTGCGCGAAGCCCTTTTCCGGGCGGAGAACTTGGGCATCATCTTCATTGACGAGATTGACAAAATCGCCTCGCCCGGCGGGACACGCTACGGACCTGATGTCTCCCGGGAAGGTGTCCAGCGCGACTTGCTGCCCATTGTCGAGGGGGCAACGGTCATGACAAAGTACGGTCCAGTGCGCACCGACCACATTCTCTTCATCGCCGCTGGGGCATTCCACGTGGCGAAGCCTTCTGACCTTATCCCAGAGCTGCAGGGGCGCTTTCCGATCCGGGTAGAGCTGCAGAGCTTGACGGAGGAGGACTTTGTGCAAATCTTGACGAAGCCCGAAAACGCTCTCATCAAGCAGTACCAAGCTCTGCTGTCGGCGGAAGGAGTCCAGTTGGAGTTTACCGAGGATGCCATCAGAGAGATTGCGGCCACGGCTGCCCGTGTCAACGAGGAAGTTGCCAATATTGGAGCCCGGCGCTTACACACGATTCTCTCCACCGTGCTGGAAGACGTTCTCTTCGCCGCGCCCGACCAGCTCTCCGACACCGTCGTTCGGATTGATGCCGAGTATGTGCGCGCACGCTTGAGCTCTATCGTGCGGAATACGGATTTGAGCCGCTTCATCCTGTGAGGTTGCGCTATGGAAGTTGCACTGGGAACGGAGCGGGTTGCAAGGCTCTTGCAGGCGGTGCAGGAGTGGTATGGTCTTGCCAATGAGGCAGAGCTGGCACGGCAGCTCGGGGTGTCCGCGGCGCAGCTCCGCCGGTGGCGCCGCAGCGGTTGGATCCCGTTGGGGATGCTTGTCCGCTCGTGCCCGGAGGTGCCGTGGTACCGGCTCGTCGGCGAGGAGCTGCTTGCCGTGATAGTCCCCCGGACCCTCTTACCTGGTTGGCGCCCGACGCCGGAGCTGCCCGATCCTGCAGCACCGATTCCACCTCTTCACGCTTCAAGCGCTTTGGGTGATGCCGACCGCCGGAAGCTCATGGAGTGGATGCTCTGGGCACGAGAATTTGACCTTGCCATGATCCGGCTCTACCGGCAGGGGCGGGCTGTCGGAGGAGTCTTTGCCCAAATGGGGAACGAAGCCGTCGCGGTAGGAACTGCTTACGCGCTGCGTCCCACGGATGCTCTCTTCCCTCTGCATCGGGACATTGGGGCGCACTTCGTTCGGGGACAAGATCTCGATGCGCTCGTTGCAACACACTTCGGGCGCGTCGGCAGCCTTACCCGTGGAACAGATGGCACAGTTCACTACGCCGACCCCGAGCGCCGGCTCTACGGGAACATCTCCCACCTGGGGGCGATGCTCCCTGTGGCTGTCGGTTACGCATTGGCGGCTCGCCTCAAGGGTGAAGATACCGTGGTGCTGACCTACATCGGGGATGGTGGCGCGCAGACGGGTGAGTTCCACGAGGCAGTCAATTTCGCTGCCGTTCACCGGCTGCCTGTGGTCATCGTGATTGAGAACAATCAGTACGCTTACTCCACACCGAACCGGCTGGAGTACGCCTGCACGTTCCAGGCAGACCGGGCCGTGGGCTACGGCTGCTTCGGTGAAGTCGTCGATGGCACCGATGTGGAGTTGGTCTACGACGCCTGCCGTCGTGCCGTTGAGCGTGCCCGCCGAGGTGATGGACCAACGCTGCTGGAGACCATTACCTTCCGCATGCGTGGGCATGCCGAGCACGATGACGCTTCGTATGTCCCGGAGGTCGTTCGCCAGTACTGGAGTGCCCGTGACCCGCTCGAGCGCTACGCGGGATTCCTGCAGGAGCGAGGCATCATGAGTGCGGACCAGCTTGCCGAGCTGCGCGAACGCATTCGGCGCACGCTGCGCGAGGTCATGGAGGAGGTGCTCCAGCGTCCGTATCCGCATCCCGAGGAGGCCCTCCGGAACGTGTACCTGTGACCCGATTCCAAGGGGGTGTGCAGGGCTTTTTCGTAGCTTTGTGCGCTCGTGCACGTACAGCCTGTCAAGTGGGAGGAGCTTCCATGGTTGCAGAGCAGCTCTACAGCCCTGGTTTGGAAGGGGTTATCGCAGCGGAGACGCGGATTTCGTTGCTGGATACCGAGCGCGAGGAAATTGTCATCCGCGGGTATAACCTGCTGGACCTCATCCGGCGGGCGACGTACGTAGATGTTGTTGGGCTTCTCCTCGATGAGCGCCTTCCCGATGCCCAACGCCGGGCGGAGCTGGAGGCGCAGATGGTCGGCTCGGCTGTTCCCAGCACGGTGTACGACATCTTGGCGAAGCTGCCGCCAACGATGCACGCAATGGACCGCCTCCGCACGGCAGTGTCTGCACTTGCTGGCTTTGACCCCGAAGCCAATACAGCCGATCCCGCTGCAGAGCAGGCAAAAGCGCCTCGGCTCATTGGGCAGATCGCCCAGATTGTGGCAAACTTGACGCGCATTGCCCAGGGTGAGGCACCTCGGTCCTTTGAGCCAGGACGGGGCTTTGTGGAAAACTTCCTCCGCACCATTGTTGCTCGGGATGTTACAGCGGCGGAGGTGCGCGCCTTTGAGCAGAGCCTGATTGCCTACAGCGAGCACGAGATGCCGAACTCCACCTTTGCCGCACGGGTTGTGGCCTCTACCTTAGCGGACGTGTACGGTGCGCTGACTGCTGCGGTCGCGTCGCTCAAGGGACCTCTTCACGGTGGAGCCAACGAAGCTGTCATGTACATGCTCCTGGAAGCGAAGACGGCTGACGGATTAGAGGAGCTCATCCGCCAGAAGTTGGCGCGCAAGGAACGCATCATGGGCTTTGGGCATCGGGTCTACATGCGCCGTATGGACCCGCGGGCAGCACTGCTCAAGGAAACCCTGCGCGAGTTGGTAGCTGCCAAAGGGAGTGGGGAGGAGTTCGTGGCGATGTGCCAGCGAGGCGAAGATGTGATGCGAACCGAGAAGGGCTTGTACCCGAACCTGGACTACTACGCCGCTCCCGTCTACTACTTGCTGGGCATTCCCATTGAGCTCTACACGCCGATTTTCTTCGCTGCTCGTAGCGCCGGTTTGCTGGCACATATTGTTGAGCAGCATCGCGACAACCGCCTCTACCGTCCGCGGGTGCTCTACACCGGTCCTCGGGGATTACAGCTCTGAGGTGGGGGTGCCATGGCAACACAGCCGCTGCAGTACGACGCTGTCCTGCAGGAGATTGCCGACTACGTCTGCTCAGCCCGCATTGAGAGCGCCGAAGCATACGCGACAGCACGGCTTGCGTTGATGGATTCGCTTGCCTGTGCTCTCCTTGCACTTCGGCAGCCTGAGTGCACAAAGCTGCTCGGACCCATTGTTCCCGGCACAGTCGTGCCCGACGGAGCGCGCGTGCCTGGTACGCCGTACGTGTTGGACCCCGTTCGCGCTGCCTTTTCTCTGACCGCGCTGATTCGGTGGCTGGACTACAACGACACGTGGCTGGCTCGTGAATGGGGGCATCCATCGGACAATTTCGGGGCAATTCTTGCCGTTGCCGATTACGTCAGCCGTGTTCGGCGCCGCCGTGGGGAAGTCCCGTACCGGGTCCATGACGTGCTCACAGCTGCCATCAAAGCATATGAAATCCAAGGGGTGCTGGCGTTGGAGGTCAGCCTCAATCGGCGAGGGTTTGACCATGTTCACTTCGTGAAAGTCGCTTCAGCAGCGGTTGCAACGCAGTTGCTCGGCGGGGGGCGCTCGGAGCTCTTGAGCGCACTCTCTAACGCGTTCATTGACGGCGTGGCTTTGCGGACCTACCGACATTTCCCCAACACAGGACCGCGGAAGTCCTGGGCAGCTGCAGATGCAACCAGCCGCGGTGTGTGGCTGGCATGGCTGGCGTGTGCGGGCGAACCTGGCTATCCGACGGCGCTGAGTGCGCCGACGTGGGGATTTGAGCACGTGGTGCTTGGCGGGGAACCCGTGCGCCTGGCACGCCCGCTGGGGAGCTACGTCATGGAGAATGTGCTGTTCAAGGTAGCGTATCCGGCGGAGTTTCACGGGCAGACCGCCGTCGAGGCGGCGTTGCAGCTCCATCCGCTCGTCCGTGACCGACTGGAGGACATCGAGCGCATTTGCATTGAGACCCAGGAGTCGGCGGTCCGCATCATTGACAAGCCGGGTCCGTTCCGGAACCCTGCAGACCGCGACCATTCCCTGCAGTACATGACCGCTGTTGCCTTGCTTTACGGTGAGCTTACGTACGCTCACTACGAAGAGCCCATCGCCTCCGACCCCCGAATTCCGCAGCTCATCGCCCGCATGGAAGTCCGGGAACATCCCGACTTCAGCCGCGACTACTTGGACCCGGACAAGCGCTCGATTGCAAACGCCGTGCAGGTATTCTTCCGCGATGGCACGGCAACAGAGCGCGTCGTGGTTGAGTACCCCCTGGGGCATCGCCGCCGGCGGGCGGAGGCAGTACCGCTGCTGCGTGAGAAATTCCGTCAGGCACTTCAGACAGTGTACCCGGAGCATGTTGCCGAGCGCCTCTTCACTCTGGTAGCAGAAGCGGAGGCATTACCCGAGATGCCCGTTGACCAATTGATGGATGCGTTCGCTCATCCACCGGAGCTGCCCGCATGGCATGGCTCTTAGGCACTATCCCCTCGCAGGCTGAACTTGCCGAGCGCTTCCGACAGCGGGTCCAGCAAGGGCGCCTCATCGTACCGGGAGCACATGACCCGCTGGCTGCGCTTCTGGCTCGGAAAGCGGGCTTTGAGGCGCTGTACCTGTCTGGTGCAGCGTTTTCTGCCAGTATGGGGATGCCGGATTTGGGACTGCTCACGCTGAACGAGGTCGTTGCCCGCGCACGAGCCATCGTGCGGGCAACAGGGCTGCCGCTCCTTGTGGATGCTGATACCGGTTTCGGTGAGGTGCTCAACGTCGTCCGCTTAGGCCGAGAACTCGTGGAGGCAGGGGTTGCCGCGGTGCAGTTAGAGGACCAGGAGATGCCGAAGCGGTGCGGACACCTTTCGGGCAAGCGTTTGGTCCCACCGGAAGTAATGGCGCAGAAGGTTCACGCACTGCGCCGCCATTTCCCCAGTCTTGTGATTGTTGCCCGCACAGATGCTCACGCCAGCGAAGGCATTGACGGCGTGCTGCGCCGAGCACGGCTCTACGTGGAAGCCGGCGCGGACATCATCTTCCCAGAGGCGCTGACAAGCCCGGAGGAATTCCGCGCTGTCCGGGCAGCCCTTTCGGTTCCTCTGCTGGCGAATTTGACCGAATTCGGGAAAACCCCGCTGATGTCTGCAGAGGAGGTGTTCGGCATCGGATACGAAATCGCCCTCTTCCCAGTGTCAGCTCTGCGTGTGGCAGCCAAGGCGATGGAAGAGTTCTACGCACACCTTGCTCAGTTCGGGTCCAGCCGCGAGTACGTAGCTCGGATGCAAACACGAGCAGAGCTCTACGAGCTCATCGGCTATTTCGCCTACGAGGAGTTCGACCGCGCAGTGGCGCGGTATCCGCTGGGGGAGCCGGGTGGCTGAGCTCTGTTTCGTATTTTGCAAGCGGTAAGGGGAACAGGGTAGCAGAGCATGTGGCGGTGGTGGAGCGTAGTGGGTGGGGCAGTCCTTTCCGTTTCCGCGCAAACGTGGCAGCCTGTTCCGGGGGTGGAGCCCTTCGTTCACCGCATTGTGTGTCCGCCGGAGAATCCAGCAGTGGTTATTGTCTGTGCTGACTCCATCCCGCCGGTGGCGGAAATATGGCGCAGCAACATCCAGTTCTACGGTGGGCATGGTTTTCGCGTCAGTACGGATAGTGGGCGCACATTTGGCCTGGCGCGTTTGAGCGGCTTTTCCGTGCGTGATATCCTCATCCTGCCCCAAGCACCGCAGACGTGGCTGGCGGCAGTTGCTGAATATGCCACGGGCGGGGTTGTGCTCTCAACCGACGCTGGGCAGACATGGCAGTGGACAGAGCGCCCACGGTGCCAGGCATTTGTGGAACGCTTGCAAGTCCTGCCGGCAGCAGAACCGGTTTTCTTCGCTGCCGTGCTGAATACGAACCAGGGATACCGCGTGTCCCGAGATACGTTCGCCACGTGCGTGGGCGACCTGACTTTCCCCGTGCAGTCGCGCGATATCGCTGTTGCTGGGGATACAGTGTACCTGGCTGCTGATGGGTTCTTAGCCGGTGGAGTGTGGCGCTCGGGCGATTACGGGCGCACGTGGCAGAAGGACTCCGTGGGGCTTGGTAACCTGCGCGTGTGGTGTGTTGTGCCCTCGCGCCATCAGCCGGGAGTGCTGCTCTGCGGGGCGGATTCGCTAATTTCAGCGACGGAAAGCGTCGGGCGAGGTATTTATCGCTCGGAAGATGGCGGTAGGACATGGCGCTTGGTCGGGGCACCGGGGGTTCGTATCATGGCGATTGCTGAGCATCCGACAGATCCACGCTACTGGGTAGCTGCAGGCGATACAACGGGCGTGTGGGTCAGCGGCTCGTACGGGACAGCGTGGGAACGCCATGCCGATGGACTGCCAGAAGGCATTCCAGTGCGTACAGTTGCTTTGCCTGCATGGGATACCCGCAATGGTGTCGTTGCCTTTGCGGGTCTAACGGGTGGTGGGCTCTACCGTTCCCAGCCGATTGTGACCTCAGTTGCTCTCCCACGTTCGGAAGGGGCTCGGATTGTCTCGGTGCAGTCAGTGTCGTCACGAGAGCTTCGCATTACGTTTTCGCTGCCTCAGGCAGCACTGCTGCAGTGGGAACTGGTGGATGTACTCGGGCGGGTTGTGGCCTCACGTCCAGCAGCGTGGAATGCGGCAGGACACCACACCCTACACTGGGTGCTTCCCGAACAACTGGCTCCGGGGTGGTATGCTGTTCGCATGCTCGGAACGGTAGCACAGTCTGTACGTACACTGCTGCTACCGTGAAGGCGGAACAAACACCGGCTGCTCTTGCGAGAGCATGCCGTGGATGTGTATGTGCCACTTGTCAGCAGCAGGAGGAATCATGGTAGAGCAGACTCTTCCCCCGGAGCAACAGCCAACAGCTCAGCCGAGCGCTCCAGCCGTGCCGGAGGTGCTCAACTTCGGCGATATCCTGTCCTACTCCTTCCGCTGGGGCTTTGGGCAGTACTTCCGCATTCTGCTCATGCTGCTTCTGTGGGTGGTGACCATCTGGATCCCCTACCTCAACGTGGGGACCACAATCGCTGTGACGACAGGTGCCCCTATTCTCCTGAGCCGGCAGCAGCGTATAGACCCTACGTTCATCTTTGACCGGCGCTACCGGGAGCTGATGGCAGAGTGGCTCTTGTTGGTTCTCCTCATTGGGCTTGGCGTATTCGCAGGGCTGGTCTTTGTGATCATCCCAGGCATTGTGCTCTCGCTTGGGTGGATATTGGCGCCGCTGTTGTTGGTGGACCGTGGCGTTGGAGTCCTAGACTCGCTGCGCCAGAGCTGGCGAGCAACACTGGGGGAGAAGTGGACGCTGCTTTTCGGTTGGCTGGCGGTGTACCTGCTCTACATCATCCCCGCTGGCGTTATCGCCGCTATACTCGGGGCTCTTCTGCCAGAAGGTGCGGCTGCCATTCTGATGGGGCTCTACGGTGTGTTAGCGTATGCCGGGCTCATGGCAGTCGAACTGGGCTATACGGGATACGTTTACGCTGTCTTGAGTAAGCGGGCGGCATAAATACCGTTCGGCAGAGTCCAGTTGCCCGGCATAAGCCCTCTTCGCGAGTTACCCCAGTGGAGAGGGCTTTTTTGCTAATTTTGCAAGCAGTTGTGATGCTGAGTTCCAAACAGGCACTGTGAATGGCACGCCCAATCAGCGTTCTCTTCGTTGCGGCGGAGGTCTATCCATTTGCCAAAACCGGGGGGCTTGCTGATGCGTCGTACGGATTAGTAATGGCGCTGCGCGAACTGGGCTTTGACGTTCGCGTAATGTTCCCCAAGTACGGCTGCGTCAGCGAGCGCAAGAACCACATCCACGAAATCCGTCGGCTTCGCTCTATAGACATCCCGATTGGCGAGCGGCGGGAGCCGGTAGCTATCAAGTCTTCAACGCTGCAAAACCCACGGGTGCGTGTGCAGGTCTACGTTGCCACGAATCACTACTACTTTGACAGCCGCAAGGGACTCTACGCTGACCCGCAGTCCGGGAAGCCCTATCCAGACAACGACGAGCGCTTCCTCTTCTTCTGCCGCTCCGTGGTGGAAATGTGCCGCTTTCTCCGGTGGGCTCCCGATATCATTCACGCTAACGACTGGCAGGCTGGCATGGTGGGGGCATACGTTCGGGCATTGTATCCGACGGATTTCCGGCGCACGCGAGTGCTGTTTACTATTCACTCGCTGGCTGAGCAGGGAGCTTTTCCCTTGGAGAGCTTTGCTAAGACGGGACTGCCGGAGAGTTACCGTGGGCGCTTGGAGCACCGCGGGATGCTCAACTTCCTCAAAGCAGGCATTGAATTTGCCGATGCAGTTACGACAGTCAGCCCAACATACGCGCAGGAAATCCTTTCGGAAGCCTTTGACACGAACGGAATCGGCGAGCTGCTCCGACAGCGGCATCCGGAAAGCTTTCTGGGCATTCTCAATGGGGTGGACCCCACCATCTGGAATCCGCAGACGGACCCGTACTTGGACTACCACTACGACGCCGATTCAGTCTGGCAAGGTAAAGCCCAGAACAAGCGCGTGCTGTTGGAGCGTTTTGAGTTGCGCTATGACCCGAAGGTGCCAGTTCTTGGGATGATTACACGGCTCCACCCCGTCAAGGGCATAGAGCTGTTCCTGGAGGTGGCTCCTACGCTGTTGGCACGTCGTGATGTACAGATTGTCTTCCTCGGCGACGGATTGCCGGAGTATCGGACAGCGCTGCAGAAGCTCCAGCGGCAATTCCCCCGCCACTTTGGACTGCGTATTGGCTTCGATGAACCGCTGGCGCATTTGATTGAAGCTGGTGCGGACATGTTCCTGATGCCCTCGCTCCAGGAGCCGTGCGGGCAGAATCAGATGTACTCAATGCTCTATGGCACTGTCCCCATCGTGCGGGCAACGGGAGGCTTGCGGGATACGGTGCAGGATTTCAATCCCGAGACCGGGGAAGGCACAGGCATTGTGTTTGAAGAGCCCACACCGGAGGCGTTCCTGAACGCTATAGAGCGTGCGCTGCAGTTGTATCGGCAGCCGGAGCTGTGGCAAAAGCTGGTTGCCAACGGAATGGCGCAGGATTTCTCCTGGCGCCGAGCTGCTCAAGAGTATGGCGCTCTCTACCGTGCCTTGGTCAAAAGCCGCGAGGTCATAGCACGGCAGCCAGCATGAGCGAAAGGCGCGCTCCGGGCGTCTCTAGCGCCGCCCCAGAGGAGCGGAAACGATGCCAGAGAGCCGGTGGCAGCGTATTCAGGAGCTCTTGCGGCGGTATGACATACCGGCGTGGTTCCTCTATGACTTTCGGGGCTCAAATCCGCTTGCGGCTCGCATCCTTGGGCTGCCCGAAGGGCTTCACGCGACACGGCGCTGGGCTGTGCTCATTCCTGCGGAGGGACCTCCGCAGAAAGCCGTTCACCGGATTGAGCCGCATGTGCTGCGCTCTGTAGAGGCTGATGAGCGCGTGTACTCGACTCACCACGAGTGGCGCGCGCTCCTGGCAGAGTGGTGCCAGCGCTACCGGCGGCTTGCCGTGGAGTATTCGCCAGAGGCAGCTCTTCCGACAATCTCCCTTGTGGATGCGGGAACAGTAGACCTACTCCGTTCCTTCGGAGCTGAGCTGGTGTCGTCAGCCGATTTGATCCAAGAGCTCATCGCCCCGGTGACGGCAGAACAACTGGAAGAACAGGCTCGCACGGCAGATAGGCTTCTCGTTGCTGTGCGGGATACCTTTGCATGGCTACGGGAACAGCTACAGCGTGGAGAACAGCCGCAGGAATACGCCGTCCAGCAGCACTTGCTGCGCCACTTAGAGGCAGCAGGGTTGGAGACCGATTTCCCTCCGATTGTTGCCCGCACTGAGCGCGCGGCAAATCCCCACTATAGCCCAACAGCGGACGATTCTGCCCCGATTCGGCACGGTGACTTGGTGCTCGTAGACCTCTGGGCACGCCCGCGCCGCCATGGGGCGCTCTATGCTGACATTACCTGGATGGCATACGCCGGCGAGACGGTCCCGAACAGATTTGCTGACGCTTTCGCTGCGTTGACGCGTGCTCGCGATGCCGCAATTGCTCTGCTCCGCGATGCCTTCGCCCGCCAACAGCCTGTGAGAGGATACGAGGTGGACCGCCTGGTGCGCTCGCTCATCCACGAGGCTGGCTACGGCGAGCTGTTCATCCACCGCACGGGCCATAGTCTCGGCCAAGAGGTGCATGGCCCTGGGGCAAACCTGGACGATTACGAAACACACGATACCCGCCGACTGCTGCCGGGAACCGCCTTTACGATTGAGCCGGGGCTCTATCGGGACGGCGATTTCGGCATGCGGACCGAAGTTGACGTCCAGATTCGGCACGACGGTACGGTGGTAGTCTGTCCGCAGCCGGTGCAACGGCGCATTGTACCGCTCCTGTCACCAGACTGGGAGGAGAGTGGATGGGGTGCTTGAGGTTCGTAGTATGGCTGTTGGCCGTGGCAGAGCTCTCCGCACAGGTGCGCCCAGCTCCTGAGGAACAGCTTCGGATGGCACAGATGCTGGAGACAGCCGGAGACTATGCTGGGGCAGCACGGCTATACGAGCGTTTGCACCAGATGTATCCGGACTCAGTACCGTACGTCCTCGGGCTTGCCCGGGTGCTGCTCAGGCAGCAACGTCCGGCAGAAGCGCTGACGGTTCTCACCCCCTTCGTTCGCCGCCGTCCAGACGCAGTGGCTGTGTGGGCGAAAGTAGGGGAGGCATACTGGCGAGCGCAGCAGCCAGATTCAGCTCGCTGGGCGTGGGCAGAAGCGTTGCGCCGAGCCCCAGACAGGCCCGAGAGCTATCGGGATGTGGCGTTAGCGCAGTATGAAGTGCAGTTGGTGGATGATGCGATTGCGACTCTGCAGCAAGGTCGGCGCCAGCTCCGCTCCGACACGCTCTTTGCCGATGAGCTCAGCCAGTGGTATGTCCGCCTCGGTGATGTCGAGCGAGGGATAAAGGAGGTGCTGCAGCTATTGCGAATCCGGCAGGAGCTCTACACGGCGCAATCCCGAGTGCTTCTCTACCTGGCGCTTCCGGGAGCAGCGGAGCGCATTCGTAGCCTGCTCCAACGCAGTGTGCAGGAGTATCCCCGGGACCAGCTCATCCACCGCCTCTTCATCTGGTTCCTGCAGGAAATCGGCGACGATGCGGCAGCTCTTGAGGCTGTGCGCCGGTTGGAGCGCCTGCAGGGAGGCAATGGAATGGAGCTGCTACAGTTTGCCGATGCAGCTCGCCAGAGCGGGAAGCCTGACGTTGCACTCCACGCCTACGAGGAGCTGCTGCAACTGCGCCCTGCCCGCACAGTATGGCTGCAAGCGCTCTATGGCTATGCACAGGCGGCAGAGCTCCTGCTCCGTCAAGGTGCCCGCGGGATTCCGTGGCAGCGCGTGCGTCAGGAGTACGAGGAACTGGTCCGCCAAGCCGATACGCTTCCCATAGGTGCTGACGTGCTGTTTTCGTTGGGTCTGTTCCTGCGGGACGTTGCTCGTGATAGAGTCGGCGCGGCGGATGCGTTCCAGAAGCTCTTGCAGCGCTTTCCCCGGTCTCGTCCGGCGGCGTTGGCACGTGTTGAGCTAGCTCGCCTAGCGCTTGCCCGCGGCGACCTGAGCGAGGCAGAACGCCTGCTCCAACCCGCGGTGGATGATAGCATTGTGCCAGAAGCTGGAGACTGGGCTCGTTTCTGGCAAGCAGAAATCGAGTTCTTCCGGGGCAACACGGACTCTGCCCGTGCCCTCTACGCCATCCTTGCATTACGTCCAAGCAGCCCTGCGGCGAACGACGCGCTCCAACGCCTCGTGCTGTTTGAGGAAAATCCCGCACCCGAGCTGCTCCGCCGCTTTGCTGAAGCGGAGTGGCTCTTCCTGCAGGAGCGTTTCCGGCAAGCGCGAGCTGCTTACATGCAGGTTGTAGAAGCTGCAGATACGGGAAGTGCACTGGCTGAACGAGCACTTATCCGCGCAGCCGAAGCTGCTATTGCCGATGGCGACCTCAATGCCGCTCAACAACTGCTGACGCGTCTGTTCGCCGAGCACGAAGATGTGCTCTACGGCGACCGTGCTCTCCTCCTGTTGGGCGATGTGCTGGAACAGCAGGGACGACGTGCAGAAGCCTTGTCGGTATACCAGCAGTTTCTGCTCCGGTATCCGAACTCTATCTACCTGCCCGAAGTGCGGCGGCGTTTCCAGCGGCTCCGGGAGGGTGCCGAGCTTAGAGGGAGTGGTACACCAGCTCTTGAAAGCGCTGAGCATCGAGTGGGGCACTTCCCGCTGTGTTGTTGAAGTAGGCATATACCCGCTGCCCACGGTGCAGAGCATCCACAGTGCGTTCCACCCACGGTGCCAGCTCGGCGTCTGTGTATCGGTGTGCATAGCCGCCTGCTAAGCCATGGAAGCGAATGTAGAGGAATGGGGCTGTCTGAACCAGAAAACACGGATAGCGAGCCGAACTGCTCCATACGACAGCAACACCATGCGTCTGCAGCAGCTCCCATACGTCTGCGCTTCCCCACGAAGGATGGCGGAACTCCATTGCGTGCTCCAGCTCTGCTGGTAGCAGACTCAGAAAGCGGCTGAGGCGTTGGATATCTCGGGCAAGGCGTGGCGGTATCTGCCAGAGGAGGGGTCCCAGATGTTCGCCCAGTGCGCTCGTGCTGGCGATAAACGTATGCACGGCTTCTGGGTCTGCCTGCAAGAGCCTCTCATGCGTAATGCCGCGGGGAGCTTTCACAGCGAAGCGGAAACCGGCAGGAACATTCTGCGCCCAGTGTCGGAATCGTTCCGGGGGTGGGAGCCGATAGAACGTGCTGTTGAGTTCCACCGTCGTGAAGTGTTCAGCGTAGAAGCGCAGCCATTCGCGTGTGGGGAGGGACCGAGGATACCACCACGACCGCCACTCTCGGTATGCCCAGCCGCTGGTGCCGACTGCCAGTAGGGGAGCCCCTTGGGCAGAGCTCCCCTTGGCGTCTGCTCTGCCGTGGGGCATTACGGCGTTGTTGCCTCTGCCTCTATCGGCGTGCTGATGAGAATCTGCACCGTTCGGTTGTAGAAGCGTCCTTCGGGGAGCTCGTTTGTATAGAGCGGGTCGTCCTCTCCGACGCCGCGGGCAGTCAGGCTCTGGTATCGTCCTTTGGCATAGGCTTCAATAGCGCGCAGAACTGCCCGGGCACGGTTCTCGGAGAGCTTCTTGTTATGGTCGTAGAGTCCCACAACATCCGTGTGACCGACAATCTCAATGGTGGAATTGGGGAAAATTCGTGGGAAGACGAACTCTCGCAGGATACGCTCGTTGAGCGGTCCGGCATCGTAGCGGTCGAAGGGGAAGAGAATCAGGTTGTAACGCTCCAGGGTTCGGTCTGCCATGCGCTCAATCTTCTTCTGCTCTGTGGTCACCTGCATGACGGGGATCGTAATGGGGTCGGAGGCGCACTCTTGCCCTGTCTTGCTCCGCACGATGAGCCGGGCTTGGTATGGGACCTCATCAGCAGGGTATTGACCTTGAGGGTTGGTCCAGTCCCACGTGTACGATGGAGTAGTGGTACCGATATCGGTGAGAGTACGCCACGGCTGACCGCCGCGAGTAATTTCAATGCGGCGGCTCTCCACCAGGGCGTCTTCGATTCCGTTGCGCATCAGGAAGGTCATCGTCTCGGGGGAAGGCAACCGCTTAGGATCGCGGCTGATGATGGGTTTGATGACCTCCCAATCGTTGCAGATGAGCTCTACACGGCGGTTTTCCACAATGCCTTGTGGGTCGTTGAGGTTGGAGGGAACTTGCGGCAGGTTGCGGACCGTAATCTTCATGCGGTCAGGGCTGATGCCCCAGATGTCGCGGAGGTAGTTGAACACGGCTTGGGCACGCTCCAGCGAGAGACCAGGGCGTTTTTCCGCCGGGGTCTTGCCGTCATTGCAGCCGACAATTTCCAGCTTTGCCTGGGGATTCTTGCGGAGGCGGTAGCCGTAGATGTTGAGGATGTGGTAGTACTTCTCCAGTGTGCCGCCGGGGATGCGCTCGTCGCTGAAAGTGTGTGTCTCCTCGGGAGAACGGAAGAGCACGTAGCGCTCTGGAATCTTAGCAGAGCCTTCATCGAAGAAGACGTAGTGCAGCAGCGGAAAGAGCTCAATGGAAGCCACTTCTTCCATAACCAGCCCGCGGAAGGAGGCAATGGACGGGTCATCCTTCGCACGGCGCAGTACGTAATCGGCAGGCTCGATCTGAGCCTGGAGAACGGGACGCTGTCCCAGTGTGAGCACGACGCGGATTTCCAAGCTCTTCTGGGCTTCCTCTTCAGTCCGGACCTCCGGCGGCTTTTCAACGTGCACTTTCTGGGTGACACTGCCGTAGTTCGGGTTGGAGGCGGTGATTTCCAGGTCAAATTCCGTAATGCCCAGCTTGGGATCGCCGAAGTCGGTTGCGCTGACGACGTACTGGAACTCCGTGCGGGCAGTACCCGTACCGGAGACGGTGTCCGTTGTCACACGTCCTGTAATCGGATTGCGGATGGTGATTTTGGCAGGAATGTCCGCTCCGGTGCACTCGTCAATGACGCGTCCGACGATATTGACCGCTCGGAAGAAGGTGGGCACAAACGCCATGAAGAGGTCGTAATCGCCTTGGTAGCCGGGCAAGTCGCGCCGCTTAGAGCTGAAGTAGAGCACGTTGCCTGCGGCAGGCAGTGTGAGGAAGAGCTCGTCCTCCGACGTGTTGATGGGCTGCCCTAAGTTTTGAGGTTTTGTCCAGCTCCCATCGGGCAAGCGCCGGGTGACGTAGAAGTCCAGCCCACCGAAGTTGGGAGTGTGCCCGTCAGAGGCGAAGAAGAAAGTCTGATTGTCGGCAGCGATGAAGGGTGAGGCTTCGCGGCCAGGGGTATTGACCTCACGGAAGTTGACCGCTGGCTTCCATTCACCCTTTTCAAAGTCAAAGTCGCTGTACCAAATGTCCAAGTTCCCCTGCCCGTGGGGTCCAGGACGATTGGAGACAAAGTAGAGCCGGCTTTTATCCGGGGCAATAGAGGGCTGGGCGTCCCAGTACGGTGAATTGACGTTCGGTCCCAGGTTGCGGGGGCGCGCCCAACGGTCGCCTTCGATTTCCGTAACGTAGATGTCGCAGCTTCTCAGTCCGTCAGGGCGGTTGCAACCGGTGAAGAAGAGTGTGCGCCCATCGGCGGCGATGGTTGCAACCCCTTCGTTGTATCGGGTGTTGACTCCCAAATCGCCGAGCTCAGTAGTGGTGTCAATGTTGACCGGTGGGAAGAACACCGTGTCCAGCGGGTTTTCCTTTTTCGCTGCCCAGAAGTCGTGGGAGAAGTTCCCATCGGGTAAGCGCTTGCTCCCTGGTCGGTTAGAAACAAAGTAGAGGGTTCGCCCATCGGCGGTGACCGTTGGGGCATAGTCAGCATAGGGGGAATTGACCACGGGACCGAGGTTGATGATCCGAATGTGCCGGCTCCCCAGGATGGTCTGCTGCTCTTGCTGTGGTGGCGCTGTAGGTTCAATGACAGCAGCGTAGAGATACAGCGTCCCTCCGTCATTTTGCATGATGGGCACGGGCTGGGGAGAAGAGGCGTGCGCGTGGACGTGCAGTGTGCTACCCCATAGCAAGACGCTACAGCACACAGCAGTTAGCAAAACAGCGGTCCTGCACTGGTGCATCGGCTGCTCCTTACCAGGTTGAGGGCACATAGACGTAGTGCACGAATTTACGAATTGCTACCACGCCCTACCTACAGAGAGGCTGGCGTACCACTGGAGGAGGCGTACGGTAGCAGGGGAAGCCAGCAGAGGGGAAAGCCCTACCATGGTGTGGAGCCCAAAACTTATCCACCACCTCCGCTCAATTGGGACATCAATCCCGGCATGGAGGAGAGCGCCCCAGTGGAGGCGTCCTGAGAACGAAGCAGCTTCAACCAGGGAGCTACCAGCCGCGGTCAGTTGCAGTTGTTCCCCGGTGGGGAGGGTGACCTGGTCTTGGAGGAGCTCTTTCTCGTGGCGAAAGCGGGGTGAGAGAGGCACTTGTACGCTCGGTCCAGCAGAGAGGACAAGCCACTCGGTGGGACGCCATCGGATGTAGCCCCAGAGCCCCAGCGTGGCTGCTTGGAGTTGTGCCCGACTTCTCGTTTCCACAGGCACCGACACCGTATCGGTTTGGCTGGCAAGCAGGATAGCTTCACGCTCACGGTACGATGCAGAGAGCTGGAACTGGGTGACCAGGAACGAAATTCCCCAGAGCCACTCCCGTATGAGCGGAGAGCTATAGCCAATGCTGAGCAGCCATGCTGTGCTACGGCCATTGGTGAAGTCGTGCGAGCAGCTCCCACGGAAGGCGCCCTGTTGCCAGCCCCATCCGATACCAACCGTTGCCACCAGCTCTGGGGGATAGTGCTCGAACGTGGGAGCAAGGGGCGAAGGGGGTGGAACAACCTGCCGGTCTTGCGCCCAGAGCAAGGCGCTGCCTATCAGCAGGCAGCTCAATCGTCCTATTGACACAGCACGGGGATGCATGAGCGCATGCGCAACTTAGAAAAAGTGTCCGAAACTGACGCAGCGCAGCCGGAGGCAAGCGCTGAGGCGCGGGTTTCTCCTGCCCGGTTCTGGGCGTGGAAGCTCCTCCAGCGGATTGAGAAGGATGCTGCCTACTTGGATAGGGTGGTGGAGGCAACGTTGCGGCAGGTGTCCATGAGCCCGCCGGACCGTGCTCTGCTGATGGAACTGACCCATGGTGTTATCCGATGGCGGGCGTACCTGGATTTCCTCTTGCAGAGCTGCTCTCAACATCCGCTCCGTCGGTATCCACTGCCTGTGCTGACGGCTCTCCGCTTGGGGGCGTATCAACTGCTGTTTTTGGAGCGGGTGCCCGAATACGCTGCTGTGCACCAGAGCGTTGAGCTTGTCAAGCCATTGGGGCGGGAGACTGCCGGGCTTGTGAATGCGATTCTGCGGGCGCTACTGCGCCGGCGCTCTCACCTGCCGGAGCCGGATGCGGCAGACCCAGTCCGATACCACGCCATTGTGCAGTCATACCCGGAGTGGCTTGTGCGGCGCTGGTTTGCGCGCTTCGGTCCGCAGGAAGCGGTGCAGCTTCTGCAAGTCCAGAACCGGCGACCGAAGACGACGTTGCGGGTCAATCGGCAACGAATCCAGCCGGCAGAGCTCCTCCAGTGGTTGGGCAGCCATGGGGTTGTGGCGACGCCATCGCCGTATGTGCCGCACTGCATCGTTGCCGAGCAGCTCCCGTATGAGCTCCTGCAAGCTCTCTTACAGCACGGGTGGGCGAGCGTACAGGACGTCAGCGCAGTGCTTGTTGTGGAATTGGCAGCTGTGCAGCCAGGACACCACATCGTGGACCTCTGTGGGGCTCCGGGCGGCAAAGCATGTGCGATGGCAGAGCGCTTGCAGGGGTCCGGACACATCACCGTTGTGGATATCCATCCAAACCGGCTCCGCTTAGTTGCCCGCGAGGCTCAGCGCTTGGGTGTGGCGTCGGTACTATCGCTGCGTGCTGCTGATGCCCGTACTGTGCGCTGCGAACCCGCCGATGTTGTCGTGCTGGACGCGCCGTGCTCCGGACTGGGGACGCTGGCGAAGAAGCCTGACATCAAGTGGCGCCGCCGCGAACGTGATATCTACGAGCTGGCATCTCTGCAGCGGCAGTTGCTGGAAAACGCTGCCCGTCTGGTGCGCCCCGGCGGTGTGCTCATCTACAGCACCTGTACGACGGAGCCGGAGGAGAACGACGCTGTTGTGAACGACTTTCTGCAGCAACATCCGGAGTTTCAGCTGGAGCCGGCGGACCAGCGGCTGCCGGCAGTGGTGTGCCGAGAAGGCTTTCTGCAGACGTTGCCGCATCGCCACCAGGATTGCGATGGAGCATTTGCTGCGCGGCTACGCCGTATGGCATAGGGGCTGCTAATTTTGAACCCCATGGCATCGCACATGCGCATCGGTGTGTTTGATTCAGGCGTTGGTGGCTTGACGCTCGTCCGGCACCTGCTGCCGTACGCTGCCGGAGCCGAGATTGTGTACGTGGGCGATACTGCCCGCGTGCCGTATGGGAGCCGGAGCGCGACGACGATCCGCCGGTATGCCCGCGAGTTGACGCAGTACATCTGCCAGTACGAGGTAGACGTGCTGGTGATTGCCTGCAACACGGTCTCCGCCGTTGCAGTGGATACCGTGCGTGAAGTTGCAGCAGGCATCCCTGTGGTTGATGTGCTGGAGCCGACAGTTGAGCTGGCATTGCGGCAGAGCGCGGGAGCTATCGGCGTCATTGGTACGCGGGCAACAATTGCCAGCGGTGTCTACGAACAGCTCCTCTACCAGCGGGCGCCGTATCCGCTCCGTGTGTACGGACAGCCGTGTCCGCTATTTGTCCCGCTCGTTGAGGAGGGCTGGGTAGAGCATCCGGTCACCTTCCAGGTTGCTGAGCACTACCTTGCGCCACTGCGTGCCGCTGGCATTGATACTCTCATTTTGGGCTGCACACACTATCCGCTCTTACTGCCGGTCTTGCGGCAGTTGTTACCGACTTGCCGCTTTGTTGAGTCTGGACCTGCTGTTGCCGAGTGGCTGCGCCGCCGAGGGTATACGCCCTCTGCCAACGGGGTGCCAGCTCGGCTGACACTGCACTTGACGGATGCTTCCCCGGCGTTGGAGCACATCTTGGGCATGTTGCAGCTTACCCCTGCCGGTATCCACTATGTCCAGCTTTGGGAACATGCCTGAGAGCACAGAGCACCAGCTCCACCAACGGCTGGCAGAGCTAGAGGAGCAATTGGCGCAGAGCGTGCTGCAGACGGTGCAGCTTCTGGGGGCGCTGATGGCGTCGGTGGAGCGTTTCTACGAGGGTAGTCATTGCCGTTTCGTTGCTCAAAAAGCGGCTGAGGTTGCCCGGCGGATGGGCTGCAGCGAGGTGGAGGTCTTTCAGGTACACGTTGCCGGGCTGCTCCACGATATCGGCAAGCTGGGCTATCCGGAGGCAATTCTGCAGAAGTTCCCGCCCGAGATGACCCCCGAGGAGCGCCAGCTCTACGAGCGCCATCCGGAGCTGGGGTGGGAGATTCTGCGCAAGCATTCGGCGCTGGAGGGGGCGGCAGAGTTGGTCTTGCAGCACCACGAGCGGTGGGATGGCTCAGGGTTCCCACGGCATCTGCGAGGACGGCAAATCCACTTAGGAGCCGCCATCATCGCTGTTGTGGATGCCTTCCATAACGCTCTCTACAAGCGGCGCCGGGATCGGCGTTTCGTCCACGCTACCCCGCCAGAACCACCCGAGATCGCCCACCAACGCTACCTTGCTGCGTTGCGTCACCTGGAGGAGAAAGCCGGTGTGCTCTACCACCCCACGGTTGTTCGCACCTTTGTGGATATGCTGGAGGAGGAGCGGCGTCAGTTAGGCACGCGCCTGTTGCAGACCGTTGCTGTCAATCAGCTCCGTCCCGGGATGGTAGTGGCGGAGAACTACTACACTGCCTACGGGCTGCTCATCGTGGCGCAAGGGGAGCAGATCACGCCGGACATGGTGCCAACCCTGATACGTTTTGCCGAGCTTGGGGAGCTTCCGCGCAAGGTTGTGGTGTGGGTCTGATGGAGCTGCTGCGCTACATTGGGCGGAAAGCAGCAGAGGCTACCGGCGTTGTGCTCGGCGTTGCGACAGTAACGTTCTTCCTCACCCTGGTGCTACCCGGCGATCCGGCACGCCTCCTTGCTGGACAGCGGGCGGACGCGGCAACGATTGCTGCCATTCGCCAGCAGTTGGGCTTAGACCAGCCCTTGCCGGTTCAGTACATGCGCTTTCTCGGGCGCCTGCTCCGTGGCGATTTGGGGCGCTCGTATGTGCTCAACCGACCGGTTGCCGAGATTCTGCTGGAGCGCTTTCCGGCAACGGCGCTGCTGACGGTCAGCGCAATGGCGGTGGCAACGGTGCTGGGTCTTGTGCTGGGCGTTGTGGCAGCGCTTCGCCCGAATTCGTGGCTGGATACGCTGCTGATGGCAGGGGCTCTGCTGGGGATTTCTGTGCCATCCTTCGTTGCAGGGCTGCTGATGCTATTGCTCTTCGGGGTGGCGCTGGGCTGGTTTCCGCTGGCAGGCTACGTCGATCAGGGATGGCAGTACCTGGTGCTCCCGATGCTGACGCTGGCGTTGCGTCCGCTGTCAATCATTGCCCGCATGACGCGCTCCAGTATGCTTGAGGTCATGCGGGAAGACTACGTGCGCACAGCGCGCGCAAAGGGGCTGCCGACCCAGCGGGTGCTCTTCCGACATGCGCTGCGGAATGCGCTGAATCCGGTGTTGACAACTGTCAGCGCATGGTTTGCTGGGCTCCTGGCCGGGGCATTCTTCGTGGAGTACATCTTCAACTGGCCCGGCATCGGCACAGTTGCCATTGGAGCCATTGAGAAGCTGGATTATCCGCTGATTCAGGGCACGGTGCTGTTTGCTGCAGTGGTGTTCGTGGTGGTCAACTTCGTGGTGGACATCCTCTATGCCGTGGTGGACCCGCGCGTCCAGCTCCGCTGAGCGGGGGGAGTCTCTCGGTTGGCTTATGTGGCGCCGTTTCTGGCGGCATCCCAGCGGTGTCGTCGGAGCTGCCCTCATCGTGCTGCTCCTTCTGGCGGCACTGGGCGCGCCGTGGCTGGCGCCGATGGACCCAACAGTGCAAGTGCTTGAGTATGCACTTCAGCCTCCGATGTTTCGGGGGAATCTCTTGGCGCTCCGGAATCCTGCGCGCCCGGAGCAGCCAACGCTGCTGCCTGTTCGGTGGTGGCAGCTCCACGGAGACAGCGTCCTCTGCGAAGACTTGATGGGACGGCGACGCGTGCTCCAGCGGACGGAGCTGGCGGGTGACTCCCCAGCGCAGTGGCACTGGCAGCCGCTCTATGTCTTGGGTACCGACCGCTACGGGCGCGATGTGCTGAGCCGGATTCTCTACGGTGCGCGGGTTAGCCTGCTCGTCGGTGTGCTCTCACAGCTCATTGCGCTGGCGATAGGAATTGTCTTGGGAGCGCTTGCCGGGTACCTCCGTGGCTGGGTCGATGCCGCGGTCATGTGGGTAGCGAACGTCGTGTGGGCGTACCCGACGCTGCTGCTGGCGATTGCCCTCTCCGTCGTATTAGGACATGGGATGGAGCAAGCAGCCATTGCCATTGGGGTATCCAGTTGGGTGGACGTTGCCCGCATTGTACGAGGGCAGTTCTTAGCGCTGCGGGAGCGGGAATACGTGCTGGCTGCCCGGGCTCTGGGCTTCCCAACGGGGCGGATTGTAGTGCGGCACATCTTGCCGAACCTCGTTGGTCCTCTCAGCGTGATGGCAACAGCGGGCTTAGCAACGGCGATCATTGCTGAAGCGGGTTTGAGCTTTCTGGGCTTGGGCGTGCAGCCGCCGACCCCGTCGTGGGGACAGATGGTGCGGGATGGATACGGCTATATTGCAGCGGGAACCGCATGGGGACTGGCGGTCTACCCCAGCCTTGCTATTGCTATCGCTGTGCTGGGGTTCAATCTGTTCGGCGATGCTCTGCGAGACCTTTTAGACCCGCAGATGCACCGGTGATACCATGCAGCGACCCGTTCGGCTTCTCGTCGTGGACGACGATCTGGTGTTCCGACGGCTCTGGTGTAAGATTGCCGAAGAGCTCGGCGTTGAAACCGCCGAAGCAGGTACGCCAGAGTACGCCCAGAAGCTCTTGGAGCAGTGGGGACCGGATGTTCTCGTGTTGGACCTGCTCTTTCCCGAAGGGAGCGGCATGAGCTTTCTGGAGCAGCTCCGCAGCAGCGAGCGCTGGAAACGCCTGCCGGTGATTATCTCTTCCGGCATTGCCGAACGGGACGTCGTGCTCCGAATTGCCCACCAGCGGGTCTGCGACTACCTCCTGAAGCCCTTCACAGTTGCGGAAGCTCGGGAGCGGCTCCAGCAGGTCCTCCAGCGGCATGGGCTGCTCCCATCCGAGCAGTCTGCAAGCGATGATGTCGCTGACCACCACTCAACAGAACCGCCTTCCCCGCCACCCGAGGACGCACCATGATGCTGGAGCACTGGGAAGAGCGCTTCCGGAAAGGACCGCTGCCGCCGGTTCTCCTCCTCTTTGGCGAGGAGAGCTTCCTGGTAGAGGAAGCATATCGGCTGGTGCGGCAGCAGGTGGAACAGCAGGACCCTATCGGCATCAACGTAGAGGTCGTGGACGCCGATGACCTAACCCCGCAGGAGCTGGCAGAGCGGGCGCGGGCGTATCCTGCGTTTGCTCCGCTGCGGGGTATCTTCGTCCGGCATGCTGAGCGTCTGCTGGGACGCGCAGGTGCTGCTCAGTCAGCGCTGGCACAGTACCTGCAACAGCCTCAGCCAACAACGGTGCTGGTCTTCGTTGCCGATGCCGTGCCGGAGTCAGTACGGGGGATTAGCCGGCATCTGCGCAATCCTAAGCAGCACAAGAAGGCAGAGCAGATGGTGCGGCAAGCGCCCGGTTTGTGGCGTACCCTGCTGCAGGACCACGCATGGGTGGAGTTCCCCAAACTCTACGACCGCGAAGTGCCCTCTTGGGTTGCCCAGCGGGCACGGCGCTACGGTTACGAGCTCACACCCCCTGCGTTGGAGGCACTCGTGGCTACTGTGGGGACAAACCTTGCTGACCTGGTCAATGAGCTGGAAAAGCTGGCGATTTGGGCGAACACAGCGGGACTGAAGACCCTCGATGCCGAGCACGTGCTGCAGGTAGTTGGGCTGTCACGAACATACTCAGTCTTTGAGCTCCAGGCAGCGCTTGCAGAAGGCGCCGCTGAGCGAGCCTTGCACATTGCGCAATACTTGGTGCGCTCCCAGCGTCAAGAGCTGCTGATTCTCTCGTTGCTGACCCGCTATTTCCTCATGCTCTGGAAGCTTGCTGATGCCGAGCAGATGCCAACCCAGACGGATGAATCACTGGCAGCACTGCTGGGCGTTCATCCTTTCTTCGTTGCCGAGTACCGGGCTGCATACCGGCGCTTTGGGCTGCCGGCTATTGAACGGGCGCTCTTTGCGCTCCAGCAGGCAGAAGTAGCGCTCAAGACAGGTGCCGCTCCGGCAGAAAGCGTCATCAGCGAGCTCATCCTCACGATTACAGGCGCGGTGACACAACGCAGGTAAGCCAGTATGCGATACAGCAAAGCCTTTATCCCGACCCTGCGCGAAACCCCTGCTGAGGCGCAAGCCATTTCTCACCAACTCATGCTCCGGGCAGGGCTCATTCGCCAGTTGGCTGCCGGAGTTTACAGCTTCTTACCACTGGGCTGGCGCGTCATGCAGAAGGTGATGCGTATCATCCGGGAGGAGATGGACGCTATCGGAGGGCAGGAGTTCCACTTCCCGGCGCTCAATCCGATTGATATCTGGCAGCAGACCGGGCGGGTGGAGACAATGGGGGAGGTGCTCTTCCATATCAAGAACCGGGAAGGCTTAGTGCTGGCACCGACGCATGAGGAAGTGGTTGCCTTCCATGCCCGGCAGCACGTCAAGTCGTACAAGGACTTGCCGCAGATTTGGTACCAGATTCAGCCCAAGTTCCGCAACGAACCACGCCCACGCTTTGGCGTCCTGCGCGGACGGCAGTTTACGATGAAGGACTCGTACTCGCTGGACGCAACATGGGAGGGCTTAGATGCCAGTTACGAGAAGCACGCGCACGCGTACCGCCGTATCTTCAGCCGCTGTGGGCTGCAGTTCTTCGTCGTCGGAGCGTCCAGCGGAGCTATGGGAGGCAGCACGTCGCAGGAGTTCATGGTAGAGTCCCCAGCAGGCGAGGATACGTGCGCTATCTGCCCGCAGTGTGGCTATGCCGCCAACGTTGAGGTTGCCCGCTCGCTTGCAGAGCCTACGCCACGCCTGCCCGAAAGCCACCCGCTGGAGCGCTTTCCAACCCCGGGGGTGCACACGATTGATGACCTCATCGAGCGCTATGGCATCCCGGAGGAGCGCTGCGCAAAAGCGTTGGTCTACATTGCTGACGGACGCCCTGTCCTTGTGCTGCTGCGCGGTAACGATGAGCTCAACGAGACAAAGCTGCAGAATGTGCTGGGGGCTGTCTCCTTGCGTCCGGCAACACCGGAAGAGCTGCGCACGTACACCGGTGCCAGCGCTGGCTCTATTGGTCCGATTGGGTTGGCAACCCCGATGCCCGTTCTGGCGGACGAACGTCTCCGGGATGCCAACGAGCTGGTCAGCGGCGCTAATAGCGACGGCTACCACTATCGCCACATTGACCTGCGCCGCGATTGCCGCATTGATGTCTACGCCGACCTCCGAGTGGTTCGCGAAGGCGAGCCCTGCCCGCAGTGCCACTCACCCTTGCGGATCGTGCGTGCCATTGAAGTTGGGCATATCTTCAAGCTGGGCACGAAGTACTCGGAAGCACTCGGTGCGACGTTTTTGGACGAACACGGGCAAGAGCGCCCGATTATTATGGGCAGCTACGGCATTGGGGTCGAGCGTATCGTGGCTGCTTTCATTGAGCAGCACCATGACGAACGCGGCATCGTGTGGAATCCCGCTATCGCTCCGTTCCACGTGCATCTCATCACCGTTGGGGCAAACCGTCATCCCCAGGTTAGCCAGCTTGCCGAAGAGCTCTACACTGAGCTCTGGCAGGCAGGAATTGAGACGCTCTACGATGACCGCGACGAGACCCCGGGCGTCAAGTTCAACGATGCCGACCTGCTGGGATTGCCCCTGCAGCTCATTCTGAGTCCTCGCACGGTTGACGCGGGTACCGTAGAGGTCAAAGAGCGCCGTTCGGGAGCACGGCAGGATGTGCCCAGAGCCGAACTCGTCCCCGCGGTTCGGGCATGGCTCCAACGGCTGGAGGTGAGCCCGAAATGATTGTGGCAGACTTACACGTGCATTCGGTGTACTCCGACGGTGTGATGACGCCGGCAGAGTTAGTACAGCGGGCAGCCGTGCGCGGGCTGCGCTACTTGGCGATAGCAGACCACGACACAGTAGAGGGGTATGCGGAAGCCGCTGCTGCCGGTGCCCTCTGCGGCGTGACGGTCATCCCGGCGATAGAGATCACCTGCTACGAGATGGGCACGGAGCTGCATGTTCTGGGCTACGGTCTTGAGGTAGATGACCCCCGGGTGCGAGCACATTCCCGTGCTGCCCGCGAACGCCGCTTGCGGCGTTTAGAGCGTATGCTCGGACACTGCCGGCGGTTAGGCCTGTGGCTCACACTGGATGAGCTCGCCGATGGCGTTCCCGGGCAAATGCTGGGGCGCCCACACCTGGCGGCGGCGCTCGTTCGGCGTGGCTACTGCCAGACCGTCCGCGAAGCCTTTGCTCAGTACCTTGAGCCGGGCAGACCTGCCTACGAACCGCCGGAGGAGTTCCCCGTAGTACGGGCGCTGGGGCTTATCCACGCTGCACGAGGATTGGCGGTGTTGGCGCATCCGCGGCGCACGTTCCAATCGCCGCGGTTGCTGCTGAGCTTTCTGCGCCGTGGCTTTGATGGCGTGGAAGCCTTCCATCCTTCCCACGGAGCAGAGTTGCAGGGATACTACGCAACACTGGCCCGTGTGCACCGGCTTGTAGTAACGGGTGGCTCGGATTTCCACGGCACACGCTCGTACGACGAAGCCAACTTCGGCAGTTTTGGGCTTACCGCGGAGCTCATGGATGCTCTTGCCGAGCGACTTCCGGTGCTGGCGGCGCAGTAGCCTTGTGCTGCTCTCCTGCATCTCCGCAGCCGTAACCTGCGGCAAGGAGCTGCCCAGCCGTTTGCTGGATGCCGCTGGGCAGCTCTGGCAAGAACCCACCCTGCGGATTAGCGTGTGCGTACTCCCAGCCTTGGTAGCACTGGACCGCTCAGTAGATGGGCTGTTCACCCCCTCGGGAGCTGGGGATGCGGTCTTTGGAGCAGCCCGGCTTTACGGTGAGCGGTGGACTCCCGTAGCGGTTGCTGCGGGGCTCTACCTGGGTGGCTGGATTGCCGGCAGCGAATCGCTGCGCCGTGGTGCAATCACGGTCGCTGGAGCAACGGCAGTGGCTGTGGCAGTTGTCGGAGTGTTGAAGGTTGGACTTGGGCGTGGACGCCCGTCGGTAACCCAGGAAAGCCTCCTGCTGCGCCCCCCAGCCTGGGATGATGCCTACCAGAGCTTCCCCTCAGGGCATGCTGCGGTTGCCTTTGCCGTATCGACGGCACTGGCCCACAGCATCGAGCTTCCTGCTACAGCGCGTGGCGTACTCTACGGTGTGGCGGCACTGACGGCGCTTTCACGAGTCTACCACCACCGCCACTGGTTCTCCGATGTCGTTGCAGGAGCCCTTATCGGCTACACCGCTGGCTATACCGTTGCAGCCGGATGGAGCCCCGCCTTGCGCAAAGGTGAGCAGAGCCTCCGCTGGGAATTTGTGCCACAGTGCGGACAAGGAGCTGTGGGTATTGGAGTATCTGTTCAGTTGCCTAGCTGGAGGATGCCGCCGACGGGGAGTATATGGAGCTGCGCTGCCGGGATGCCTAACTGAGCGGCAGCTTCCTGCAGTCGGAGAGGCGGCTCCTGTAAGCCTTCGTCAGCTTGGTCGAAGGTACCCCAGTGGATAGGCAGCAGGTGCTTACCGTGCAAATCCCGAAAGGCAAGGGCAGCCTCGTATGGGTCCACGTGCACCTCGCGCATGAACCATCGGGGTTCATAGGCTCCGATGGGCATGAGGACCAGCTCAGGAGCCCCCAGGAGCTGGCGAATACGGGCAAAGTGCTCTCCGTAGCCTGTGTCGCCGGCAAAGTACACGCGGTGCTCCGCTGTTTCAATATACCAGCTTGCCCAGAGCGTGCGGTTCCGGTCGCTTAGACTCCGCCCGGAGAAGTGCCGTGCTGGTGTACAGTGGAAGCGGATTCCGGCGTAGTCCACAAACTCCCACCAATCCAGCTCCAGCACGCGAGAGCTTCCCCATGAGCGGAGGAGTGGTCCCACACCAAGCGGCACCAAGAAGAGCGGATTGAAGCGCTGGATGAGGCGTTCTACGCTGGCTCGGTCCAGGTGGTCGTAGTGGTTATGCGAAATGAGCACAACGTCCACTCGGGGCAATTGCTCTATGGTGAGCGGAAGCCGGACTAACCGTCGGGGTCCTGCGAAGCGGACCGGTCCCACTCGCTTGCTGAAGACCGGGTCTGTGAGCACGGCGAGAGTGTCCACCTGGAGCAGGACGGTGCTGTGCCCGAACCACGTTGCGCGCAAAGAGGTCGGCCGTATCTGGAGCTGAGCTGAGGTTAGCTCTGCCACGGGTGTTGGGGGATGGTCCCGTTCGGGGAGGAGAAGCTTGCGAGCAATCCACCCGATGCTCCGCCAGAGAGGGCGCTGCAGGCTGGGTTCCAGGTTTCGGAATCCGCCATCTGGACGGTGATGCTGGCGCGAGTACCATGGATGCCGTTCCACAGGCGGCAGCGAAGGCTCCAGAGGTGGGACAGCAGTGGAGCAGCCTGTCGCAAGTATCCCTACCGTTGAACCGACGATCGCAGCCATCCTCAGCGGCATGGGTTACTCCATGAACAAGTACGGGCGCCACTCCTCCTCGAGCCTGCCCACGAATTGCTTCAGGAACACGATAGGGTGCGGGCGGCGCGGTGGACGCAGGAGCCGCATGCCTGCTTCTTCTGGCGTCCGGTCACCTTTCCGGTTGTTACAGCGAATGCAGGCGCAGACCAGATTCTCCCAGCTATCGGTTCCCCCACGCGACCGCGGTATGACATGGTCTATGGTCAGCGGCACATTCGTTGCTCCACAGTACTGGCATTGGAAGCCATCGCGCCGCATGATATTGCGCCGTGTGAGTTCCACGTGCTTGTACGGCACGCGGATGGAAGACGTCAGCCGAATCACGCTGGGCAGTGGATAGAGAGCCGACACACTCCGCAACACCATGCCCTGGCGGACCTCCACCACCTCGGCTTTCGCCAGGACCAGCAGGTGAACAGCTTTTTTGACCGAGCAGACGCTGACCGGTTCGTATCCTCGGTTGAGCACCAACACTTTCTTGGTGAGCGGATTGTAGTCGCCTACTGCGGGATAGCCGTTCCCGTTGTCGTGGATGTTCCCTATGGGCTGAAATCGCGACGCGAAGGCAAGGCAGAAAACTCTGTGGAACAGAGCAACCTAAGGTGCCAAATTACGCCGTTTCGCTAACTTGCGTCCCCGGTGCGAACATAGCAACCGGAGGAGCCATGCGCGTGCGGGCGTATTTGGCACTGGAGAACGGGGCTGTCTTAGAGGGCTTTGCCTTCGGTGATGTTGAGAGCGAGGCGGCAGGGGAGGTGGTCTTCAACACCGCCATGAGCGGCTATGAGGAGATTCTCACCGACCCCAGCTACTGCGGGCAGATCGTTGCGTTCACCTACCCCCACATCGGCAACTACGGTATCACGCTTGAGGATGCTGAGTCTGAGCGGGTTCAGGTGGAAGGCATCGTCGTGCACGAGTGTTCGCGCGTTGCCTCGAACTGGCGGGCTCGGATGACGTTAGCAGAGTACCTGCGCCAGCATGGAATCATCGGCATCGAAGGAGTGGACACCCGGATGCTGGTCCGCATGATTCGGGATAGAGGGGCCATGCGCGGGATTATCTCCGCGCGGGCAACACCGGAGGAGCTCGTCGAGCGCGCACGCCAGGTGCCGATGATGGAGGGATTGGATTTGACCGACCGCGTTACGACTTCCGCTCCGTACTGGTGGGATGGAGGGAATGGGAAGTCGTCGGGACCCTTGGTCGTGGTGATTGACTACGGTGTCAAGCGCACCATCCTGCGGAGTTTAGCCCGGCGTGGCTGCCGAGTGTACGTGGTGCCTGCACGGACACCAGCGGAAGAGATCAGAGCGCTGGAGCCTGATGGCATTGTCCTGTCCAATGGACCTGGCGATCCGGCGGCAATCCGCTATGCGCTCCCGCAGATTCGCCGCCTCATGGAGCAGCGGATTCCAATTCTGGGCATCTGCCTAGGGCATCAGCTCTTAGGGTTGGCGCTGGGAGCCCGGACGTACAAGCTCAAGTTCGGGCATCACGGTGCGAACCATCCGGTGCGGAACCTGCGCACGGGCGCGGTGGAAATTACCTCGCAGAACCACGGATTTGCTGTTGACCCTGCCACGCTCCCACCGGAGGTGGAAGTGACGCACATCAACCTGAACGACGGTACGTTGGAGGGCATGCGGCACCGGGAGCTGCCAATCATGGCAGTGCAGTACCATCCAGAGGCGGCGCCAGGTCCGCACGATGCCCGCTATATCTTTGATGAGTTCGTCGCGCTCGTCAAGAGCGCAAAACCGGTGGCAGTGTAGGCCTGCCTTTCAGAGGGGCAAAACTCGGTATATTTGCAGTCCCCCCGGGCAGGTACCGAAGCGGTCAAACGGGGCAGACTGTAAATCTGCTGGCGGAACGCCTTCGGAGGTTCGAATCCTCCCCTGCCCACTGCAGGCGGGAATAGCTCAGTTGGTAGAGCATCGGCTTCCCAAGCCGAGGGTCGCGGGTTCGAGTCCCGTTTCCCGCTCACATGAAGCGGGAGTAGCTCAGTTGGTAGAGCGCGAGCCTTCCAAGCTCGGGGTCGCGGGTTCGAGTCCCGTCTCCCGCTCGTGGACAAGCGGGAGTAGCTCAGTTGGTAGAGCATCGGCTTCCCAAGCCGAGGGTCGCGGGTTCGAGTCCCGTCTCCCGCTCGCTGATGTAGCTCAGGGGTAGAGCACGTCCTTGGTAAGGACGGGGTCGCCGGTTCAAATCCGGCCATCAGCTCACGGGTGTAGCTCAAGTGGTAGAGCAGCGGTCTCCAAAACCGCAGGTTGGGGGTTCGAGTCCCTCCACCCGTGCTTACTCCATAGGTGCAGCTGCACGGACCCTTCCTCATGATTGCGAAGATCCGGACCTTTGGGCAGGAAGTTGTTCGCGAGATGCAGAAGGTCAGCTGGCCAACTCGCGAGCAACTGCGGGAGTCAACCGTCGTGGTTGTGGTGACCTGCCTTCTGGTAGCGGCGTTCACTTGGCTTGTGGATACCGCTATCACCGCCGTCTTGAGGTTCATCTTCTGAGCGGGTGTTGCAGTATGTCCCCGGAGCTGACGCAGACACCGGAGACCTCGGAGCAGAGCTTTCGCTGGTATGCCCTCTACACCGCCAGTGGGCAGGAGCACCGCGTCAAGCAGCGGTTAGAGCGGGAGCTGCAGCTTCAGGGTATGCAGCAGCGGGTCCGTGCCATTGTCGTGCCTGAGGAAACCGTCTTTGAAATCCGCTCGGGTAAGCGGAGGACGCGGAAGCGGAGTTTCTTGCCAGGTTACATCCTCATTGAAGCAGCTCTTGACCGTAAGCTCAAGCAGCTCATAGAGAGTGTGCCGGGCGTGGTTGGCTTTGCCGGCACCCGAACGCAACCCGTGCCGCTGCGTCCGGAAGAAGTGGAGCGGGTCCTGGCGCGGTTAGAGGAGCGGAAACACACGGCGACTATTGAAACGCAGTTCAGCGTCGGGGATCCTGTCCGCATCATTGATGGTCCGTTTGCCAACTTCGTGGGGGTGGTCAAGGAAGTCAATCTGGAGCGGCAGAAGCTCAAGGTGGAGGTTGGCATTCTGGGGCGGAAGACCCCGGTAGAGCTGGATATTGGACAGGTAGAGCTTGCTATCCAGTCGCCTGGGGCGTAACTCACACTGAAAGGGGATTGCCCTTCGTCAAAAAGCGGCTGCAGCATGGTAGGGAAGGGATGAGCAATGGCGCGGAAAGTTGTCGGCACGTTCAAGCTCCTGCTGAAAGCGGGTGAAGCGACAATGGCTCCACCGGTGGGGCCAGCCTTCGGGCAGCGAGGGCTCAATGGCATGGAGTTCGTCAAGCAGTTCAATGCCCGAACGGCGAAGATGGCGGGTACGCTCGTACCAGTGGTGGTAACCTACTACTCGGACAAAACCTTCACCTTCGTGGTCAAGTCCCCGCCAGCGTCAGTCCTCCTAATGAAGGCAGCCGGCATTGAGAAGGGCTCCTCGGAACCTAACCGGGTCAAAGTTGGCAAGGTGACCCGAGCACAACTGGAGGAGATTGCGCGCCAGAAGATGGAAGACCTCAACTGCGATACCTTGGAGAGCGCTGTCCGGATGTTGGAGGGCACCGCTCGGAGTATGGGGATTGTGGTGGAAGGCTAAACACGAGAGCCATGAAGAAGCGTAGTAAACGGTATCGGGCAGCAGTGGAAGCACTGCAACGCCTTCTGGGCACAGATGGTCCCGTTCCGTTGGAGAAAGCCATCGAGGCACTCAAGCAGGTGGCGACGGCAAAGTTTGACGAGACTGTTGAGCTGGCTGTCCGCTTGGGAGTTGACCCGCGGAAAGCAGACCAAATGGTCCGGGGGGCTGTCGTGCTCCCTCATGGAACAGGGAAATCGGTCCGAGTTCTGGTCTTTGCAAAGCCGCCGAAGGACCAAGAGGCGCTACAGGCGGGGGCTGACTACGCTGGACTGCAGGAGTACATCGAGAAAATCCAAAACGGCTGGCTGGAGTTTGACGTCGCTATTGCGACACCCGACGTCATGGGTGAAGTTGGGAAGCTGGGGCGTATTCTGGGTCCCCGCGGATTGATGCCTAACCCCAAGAGCGGCACCGTTACCTTTGATGTCGCTACGGCTGTTCGTGAAGCCAAAGCGGGTCGGGTTGAGTACCGTGTTGACAAAGGCGGTAATGTGCACGTTGCCGTCGGCAAAGCATCCTTCCCGGCGGAGAAGCTTGCGGAGAACATCCGGGCGGTCATTGACAGTATCCTCCGGGCAAAGCCGCCGGCAGCCAAGGGCAAGTATATCCGAGGCGTTTACGTGACAACGACGATGGGACCGAGCATCCCGATCAGCGAGCAATCGCTGGTGCGGGTGCGCGAGTGAGCTAAAGGCTATTACGCACTCAAGCTGGCGGATGGCTGCTTCTAAGCGTGGGTCCGTCCAGCGGTAACCGATAGAGGGTTAACGATGCTGACACGACAGCGCAAAGCCGAGATTGTGGAGGAGCTCCGCCAGAAGCTGGAGAAGGCTCGCGGCATTTACTTGGTAGACTTTGCGGGAATGACCGTTGAGGATTCCCGCGCCCTTCGGAAGGAGCTTCGTCCAAAAGGGTTTGAGTACAAGGTCGCCAAGAACACGCTTATTCGGCGTGCTCTGCAAGCTATCGGTGACCATGCCGAGCTGGAGCAGCATCTGGTGGGGCAGACAGGACTGGTGTTGAGCTATACCGATGGGGTGGCGCCCGCGCGGGTCTTGCGGGACTTCATCAAGCGCATAGAAAAGCCGCGCTTCAAAGCTGCTGTCGTGGAAGGACAGTACTTCGGCAGCGAGCAGCTGGACCAACTGGCGGCGCTACCCAGTCGGGAAGAGCTCATCGCCGGTATCCTCGGAAGCCTGCAAGCACCGATTGCTGGAATCGCTGGGGCAATCGCAGCCCTGATGCGGGATATCGCTTACTTGGTGGAAGAGGTTGCCCGGAAACGCAGTGGTGTCACAGAGTAAGTTCCACTAATCCCGACACACCCATGTCCAGCATTGTCGAAGAGCTGGTAGAGAAAATCAGCAACCTGACGCTTCTGGAAGCTGCTGAGCTGAAGAAGGCCCTGGAAGAACGCTTCGGGGTAACAGCAGCAGCGCCTGTAGCTGTGGCTGCTGTCCCTGGTGCTGCTGCCCCTGCAGCGGCAGCTCCTGCCGCGGAAGAGAAGACAGAATTTGACGTGGAGCTGACCGAAATCGGTCCCAACAAGCTCAACGTCATCAAAGTGGTGCGAGAGCTGACTGGCCTGGGCCTGAAGGAAGCCAAGGATCTGGTAGAAGCTGCACCCAAGGTGCTCAAGGAGGGTGTCTCCAAGGAAGAGGCAGAGAACATCAAGAAGAAGCTGGAAGAGGTCGGCGCGAAGGTAACAATCAAGTGAGTGCTGAGTGCAGCAGCACACCGTGCATGATTTCAGCACAGCGTTGCATACAACAGGTGGGAAGCTCCTCGGTAGCGGGGATAGAATCCCGCAGGGGGAGCTTCCCTTTCCTTTGAGGCAGCAAGTAGTCCCACGCATCTATCGCTGACACACCCATGGCGAACCGCAAGAGGACATCAACCCCGGACCAGCCAGGACCGCAGCAGTCGGCAGCTCAAAGGAGCACGGTGCTACCGGGAGTCCATCCGCTTCCCCAGGAAGCATCTTCTGAGACGGTAGAGCGAATGCCTGAACCACGGGCTGCGGAAACCCCGGTGCAGCCGGAGCAGAGCGAGAAGTCTACGGTGTCGAAGAAGAAGTCTGCAGCGTCCAAGAAGAAATCTGCGACGCTGGATGAGAAGCTGGCGGCATCACCCTCTGGGAGGGTTGCGGCGGTGGCTGAAGAGTCTGTAGCTGGAGCTGCCCCACCGAGCCCGCCGGTAGACGAGCATGGGCTGCGCCGGCGCATCAGTTTTGCCCGGACCCCGTGGAAGCCTGAGTATCCGGATCTGCTCCACATCCAGTTGGAGTCGTATCGGGAGTTCCTGCAGGAAGATGTTCCTCCGGAAGAGCGGCGTCCGGTCGGACTGCAGTTGGCGTTTCTGAGCACGTTTCCTGTCGAGGACGCCACGGGCATCTACCAGTTGGAGTTCCTCTCCTACTGGCTGGAGCCGCCACGCTACTCCGAGCAGGAGTGTCGCGAGCGTGAGCTGACCTATGCAAAGACGCTCAAAGCTCGCTTACGCCTCTCCAGCAAGGTTCCGCCGGAGTCGGAAGACTACATTGAGCCAATTGAACAGGAGGTCTACCTGGGCAATATCCCGGCGATGACGGACCGGGGGACCTTCATCATCAATGGGTCTGAGCGCGTAGTAGTCTCGCAGATCCACCGTTCGCCAGGGGTCTTTTTCGATCAGACCGTTCACCAGCCTAGCGGACTGCCTATCTATACTGCGCGGATTATTCCAGCTCGCGGAGCATGGCTGGAATTTGTCATCGATGTCAACGATGTCATGTACGCCTACATTGACCGCAAGAAGAAGTTCCCCGTCACCACCTTCTTGCGGGCACTGGGCTACTCTACCGATGCCGAAATCGATGACCTCTTTGGACTCTCCACACTTGTGCCACCTGAGGAGCTGGAGGGGTGGGTTAATAAACGGCGGATTGCCGGTGAAGTGGTAGACCTATCAACGGGGGAAATCATCGCCCATCGGGGCGAGGTTCTTTCAGAGGACCTCTTGGAGCGGATTCGCCGAACCACCGTTGCACCGGTTCGGATGTTTGTCCACGCAGACCTTGACAACGAGCCCGTGTTAGTGCGAACCTTTAGCAAAGACACCACCCGAAGCCGCGAAGAAGCTCTGGAGCTCATCTACCGGCAGATGCGCTCCAGCGAAGCACCGGATTTGGAAACAGCCATTCAACTCTTGGAGCGGCTCTTCTTTACCCCGAAGCGCTACGAGCTGGAGCCCGTTGGACGCTTCCGGCTCAACACGAAGCTGGGGCTGAACATCCCGTTGGAGGTCACGCACTTGACGCTGGAAGATATTGTCACCACGATCCGCTTCCTGCTGGAAGTTCGCGAGGGTAAGCGCGACATTGACGACCAGGATCACCTGGCTAATCGCCGTGTCCGTACGGTCGGCGAGCAGTTGACGGCTCAAATGCTCTTGGGGCTGACCCGGATGGCACGGACAATCCGGGATCGGCTCAGCACGTTCAGCGGTGAAGAGCGGATTACGCCGGCGGATTTGGTCAATGCCCGCACCATCAACAGCGTGCTCAACCAGTTCTTCGGTACCAACCAACTCTCCCAGTTCATGGACCAGACCAACCCGCTGGCGGAGCTAACCCACAAGCGCCGAGTCTCGGCCTTAGGACCGGGTGGTCTGAGCCGAGAGCGGGCGGGCTTTGAAGTCCGCGATGTCCACTACACCCACTACGGGCGCCTCTGCCCGATTGAGACGCCGGAAGGACCAAACATTGGCTTGATCTCCTCGCTGACGCTCCATGCCCGCGTTGATGAGCATGGGTTTATCCAGACGCCGTATCGGCGGGTTGTCAACGGACGTGTCACGGACGAAATCGTGTACCTGACCGCGGACGAGGAAGAGGGGAAAATCATCGCACCAGCATCAACTCCGGTGGACCAGGAGGGACGTATTGCTGTCCCGCGGGTGCACGCGCGTCGTTCCGGCGACTTCGTGCTCGTGACGCCGGAAGAAGTAGAGTTCATGGATGTGTCCACGGACCAAATCACCAGCGCATCCGCTGCGCTCATCCCCTTCCTGGAGCACGACGATGCGAACCGCGCACTGATGGGCTCGAACATGCAGCGGCAAGCCGTTCCTCTGGTGCGCCCAGAGGCACCGTACGTGGGCACTGGGCTGGAAGCCCTCATTGCCCGTGATGCTCGTGCCCTCTTAGTGGCGGAAGGGGATGGAGTCGTTGAGTACGTCAGCGCCGATATCATCCGTGTGCGCTACGATGACACCCGCTCTGAGGAGGAGAAGCTGGTCAGCTTTGATGATGAGCCGGTGGTGACTTACCACCTCAAGAAGTTCATGCGCACGAACCAGGACACATGTATCAACCAGCGTCCTCTGGTTCGGGTCGGGCAGCGCGTCCGCAAAGGGCAGCCGCTTGCCGATGGTCCGGCAACGGACCATGGCGAGCTGGCATTGGGACGCAATGTCTTGGTTGCCTTCATGCCATGGCGGGGTTACAACTTTGAGGATGCTATCGTCATTTCAGAGCGCCTCCTGATGGACGATGTCTTCACCTCCATCCACATCGAGGAGTTCACCGCCCAGGTGCGGGATACCAAGCGGGGTGAGGAAGAGTTCACCCGGGATATCCCGAACATCAGCGAGGACGAGATTCGCAACCTGGACGAGAACGGCTTGGTGCGCGTTGGAACGCGAGTCAAAGAAGGCGATATTCTCATCGGGAAGGTCACACCCAAGGGCGAAGCTGACCCGACTCCGGAGGAGAAACTGCTACGCGCTATCTTCGGTGAGCGTGCAGGAGACATCAAGGATGTCTCCCTGCGAGTTCCATCGGGCTTCTACGGGACGGTCATCAATACGAAGCTCTTCAGCCGCCGCTTCTACGAGGATGGGCAGTTTCGCCTCCGCGATGAGAAGCGTCGCCATGAGCAACTGAAGAAGAAGGAGCAGGAGTTGCTGACCGAGCTGGATGCTGAGTGTGTCCGCCGATTGGGGCGCCTGTTGGACGGGCATCGCAGCCTGGGAATCGTTGACCGGGAAGGGCGCACCGTCATCCGAGCCGGTACGAAGCTGACAGCGGAAGAGCTCTCCAAGCGCTTTGAACAGGGGAAGTTGAAGCCAGCAGAGCTCAATGCAGACGGTGAGCCATGGGTTGAGGACGCCCATACCATGGAGCTGGTGCGCCGCTTGATGGCAAATTATCGGCGCAAACGGGAAGCAATCCAACAGCAGCTCCGCCAAGAGCTCACTCGCCTGGAAGCTGGGGAGGAGCTGCCGCCGGGTGTCCTCAAGATGGCGAAGGTGTACGTAGCGCAGAAACGCAAGATTCAGGTCGGTGATAAGATGGCGGGGCGCCACGGCAACAAGGGCGTTGTGGCGAAGATTGTGCCTATCGAAGACATGCCCTTCTTGCCGGATGGGACCCCGGTGGACATTGTGCTCAATCCGCTGGGAGTGCCCTCGCGGATGAACCTGGGGCAGCTTTTGGAGACAGCCCTCGGGTGGGTGGCTGCACGGTTGGGTGTGTACTTTGCCAGCCCCGTCTTTGATGGTGCTACGTGGGAGGATGTCCAAGAGTGGCTGCGGAAAGCGGGGC